>Ga0075030_100000646_pt1 | contig 30502 bp, 28 predicted proteins | sample LitLauG_LLR_2012_FD_71393 | JGI IMG/M metagenome (GOLD analysis project Ga0075030, IMG submission 71393) | Freshwater sediment microbial communities from Pennsylvania, USA - Little Laurel Run_MetaG_LLR_2012 | ecosystem: Environmental > Aquatic > Freshwater > Creek > Sediment | place: USA...
TCCGTCGTTCACCGGAGGAAGGCGGCTAACGCTCTCTTCTCTGATCTAGATTTCCGCTCCCTGTTGCAAGGCCGAAATTATCAGCGCTATCGAGAAAAAACAAGAGTCGGCTTTGCGCCAAAACCGGACGGCCAGGCATTGATTAAACACGATAGCCAAACGGTCATTGAATTCCATTTCTTCGATCTCTTCTAGACCGTGTCTCATCGACCAGATGGATCGCCGCGCTTCGAATATTAACATAAGGGTACGACTAGCTCGCTACGACGCCTCGGTCGCGGTTCGTTTGATAGTATGACTGACCATCTCGGACCTGATCATTGCGTGCCGCGTCTCATGGTTGGCCTCAAGCTCGTAGGTCACAGAACTAGACCAAGCGTTCCCTACCAATCACGGTCGAGTCCGTATTGAGCCGGTAAATAAGCGGTACGCCAGTAGCAAATTCCAATGAACACATGCTCTCGGGGGTGTGATGATCTAGTGTCATAACCATAGCGCGCAAGGAACTGCCATGCGCGACAACGAGGACTCTCTCCCCACGCAGCGCCGCGGGAAGAATATTCGCGCAATAGTATGGCAGAACACGCTCCACGGTGTCTTTCAGGCTCTCACCGGCAGGCGGACGCGTGTCATAGCTTCGGCGCCATGACTGCACTTGCTTCGCGCCCCAGCGAGTGCGCGCTTCGTCCTTGTTGAGGCCGCTCAGCTCGCCATAATCGCGCTCGTTCAGCGCCTGGTTGCAGGAAATTGACAACTCTCTCTGACCGAGCTCTTCAAGCATGATGGCTGCGGTGCGGTGAGCACGCTTCAACGAAGAGCTAAAGCACCGGTCGAATGCGAGCCCTGCAGTATTGAGCCGCCGTCCTGCGCGCCGCGCCTCGTCGACTCCATGCGAAGTCAGCTCCGGATCGCTCCAGCCAGCGAAACGATTTTCTTGGTTCAATTCACTTTGGCCGTGACGAACGAGGACAATTAAAGGCGCACGGTTCACGGGTTTACCGCCAACTATGCCCTCTGCTGGATCGCTATGAACCATGCGCGTCCGCTTTCAAATCGCGCCGAGGCACATGTATTTCATCTCAGTAAAGTCCTCCAACCCGTAGCGAGACCCTTCTCTCCCAACGCCTGACTGCTTGACCCCGCCAAAGGGCGCGAGCTCGGTCGAAATCAAGCCAGTGTTCATGCCAACCATCCCGTATTCGAGCGCCTCCGCGACCCGCCAAGCTCGGGATATGTCTCGGGTGTAGAAGTAACTCGCAAGTCCAAATTCGGTCTCGTTCGCCATGCGGATCACGTCTTCGACCGTATCGAAGCGGAACAACGGAGCGAGCGGTCCGAAAGTTTCCTCGCGTGCGAACAACATCTGCGCGTTCGCGTAAGCCACCACGGTGGGGGCTAGGAACAGCGGACCTCGCTCCAACGTGCGCCCTCCCGTTGTGACTCGACCTCCGTGTCGAGTCGCGTCTTCCACATGGGCCATGACTTTGGCGACCGCGCGCCGATCAATCATAGGACCAATGTCCACACCCGGCTCGAACCCATCACCGACTTTGAGAGCAGCGACCCGTTCAGTAAGTTTGGAGGCAAATGCATCATATATGCCCGATTGTACGTATAGGCGGTTGGCGCAGACACAAGTCTGCCCTGCATTGCGAAACTTCGATTGAATTGCGCCCTCGACCGCAGCCTCCAAGTCTGCGTCGTCAAACACAATAAAGGGCGCATTTCCGCCGAGTTCGAGGCTCAACTTCATGATCTGGTCCGACGCCTGCCGCATGAGCAGCCGTCCCACTTGGGTCGAACCGGTGAAAGTCAACTTGCGGACCTTCGCGTTTTGGCAGATTTCTGTGCCAAACACTGTGGCGTCCCGAATGGTGACAATACTAAGCAGCCCCGCAGGTACGCCGGCCCTTTCGGCCAGGACGCCCAGAGCGATGGCCGAGAGCGGGGTCAGGTCGGCGGGCTTGAAGACCATCGCGCAACCCGCCGCAAGAGCAGGCGCGATCTTGCGCATGGGCATAGCGCTGGGGAAATTCCAGGCCGTAATACCGCCGACGACTCCGACAGGCTGACGAATCACGAACAGTCGCTTGTCCTGTTGGTGACCGGGAATGATGTCACCATACAGGCGCTTTGCTTCCTCCGAATACCACTCTGCATAGGCAGCGCCATAAAGGATCTCTCCCTTCGCCTCATTGAACGGCTTGCCCATCTCCGCGACGAGTATCGTAGCGAGATCATCGAGATTGGCGACCAGGAGATCGTAGTATTGGCGAAGGACCAAGCTACGCTGTTTAGCGGTTACCGACGCCCACGCCTTTTGCGCGAGATACGCGGCGTCGATAGCTGACCGGATTTCGACGAGCCCCATATCCGGGACGCTCGCCAAGATTGATCCGTCCGATGGGTTTATCACGTCGAAGCTAGCGCCGCTTGCTGACTCTTCAAGCCACTTTCCGGCGATCAGACTCGCCTCGCGAACCAATGCAGGATCACGAAGGCGCGCGATGAGAGAGGCGGAGATCGCCATGGGCTTCCTTTCGATATAGTTTTGAACGCGCCTAGGGTGCGATCAGATCTGCATGCGAATGTGAGGTGATCGCGCATAAAACGCGACCATCGGCACGATCAGTAGCCCAAACACGGCCTGTTGCGCCGCGTAGCTTAGGCCCAGTCCCACCAAAAGCGTCGTCAGGACGGTGAGCACCAGGACGCCGATTACCGTGGCGCCATAACCGCCCCATCCGCCCAACAGCGACGTCCCGCCGATGACTACTGCGGCGACCGTAGTGAAGAGGTAGGGGTCTCCGACGCCCACAAATCCGCCTCCGCTGAACCCGAGCAAGGCCACGCCCGTAAACGCGCTCATGCCGCCGCTAATTGCGTAGGCCGCAACCCAGAGGCGCCGCTCGGAAATGCTTAGCCGGGCCGCAGCCACGCGGCTGCCTCCCAAGGCGTAGAAGCTACGACCAAACCAAGTGTTCGACATTATGGCCACGATCGCGATGGAAATGAGCACCCAGATGAGAACGACGCCAGGAACGGGAAGCCCAAAGGCCGAACCGGCAATCGATGCAAAGCTCGACAACCAGGCGGGCACCGACCCGAAATTGTTGCCGCCCTCGATGGCGCCATTGCTGGTCACGATCTGAGCGGCGCCGACGACGGCAAGACCCATGCCCAGCGTCATGATCAACGCCTGACCCTGCACCCTAAACGTCAGCACTCCATTCAACACGCCGACAATCACGCCGATGATCACAAGCAGGAGGATCGCAAGCGATGGGGGCCAACCCGCGGAAAGCAGTGTAGGAAGAAGGATATTGGCCGCGCCGATCACGTAGGGAATCGAGAGGTCGAGACCTCCCAGCAGTGCACACATGGTTTGACCGAGCGACGCCAAGCCAAGGAAGGCCGCCAGCAGGAGCATCGAGCGAAGGTTCGCCACCGACAAAAACCCATCGACGACAAATGCGCCGGCTAGCGAGAGCGCCACCAGAAGCGCGGCGCCGATCACAAGGCTGCGATTGGCTGCGACACGCGCGCCGAGAGGAGTTACCGGCGTCATCTCAGCCTCCCACCACAACACGTCGTCGCCCAGACAAGGCAACGCTAACCAACATCGACGCCATCAGGATAAGACCGAACGCCAGTTGAGTTACGAAGCCCGATACGTTGCCGAAATTGAACGTCGCGAGCAGATAGGAGATGAGATACATACTCACCGCTCCGAGGACCGAGCCGAGTCCCCCACCCGTACCGCCGGCCAGGCTCGTTCCACCCAGGACGAGCGCCGTGACGGTCTGAAGCGTATAGGTATTTCCCTGCGTGGGATCGCCGGACCCAATTAACGCGGTGTAGGTGAGTGCCGCCAAGCCGGCGAAAACCCCACCGATCGTATGTGCCCCAAACCGCGCCGCCTCGGTTCTGACACCGCTGGTGAAAGCCATTCGCTCATCGGCGCCGGTCAATCGAATTTGCGTGAAAAACCCGGTTTTGGTGAACAAGAACCAAAACGCAGCCGCTGCTAAGAGCACGTACAAAATCGGAGAGAGAAGCTCCACGCCAAAGCCCCAATTCGCCATGAAATCAGGGGCTGTGCCCGAAGGCCGTTGCAAAATGACCAGATTGACCCCGGTAAGTACGAGATACCCGCTCAGAGTCACAATGATAGGGGCAACGCGTACATAGAGAATGATCGAAGCCAGCATGCATTGGTAGAGCACGCCGACGAGGATTACGTATCCAAACACGACGAACGGCGACTGGTATCCATTCTCCACAAGCCATTTGACCAGGGTCACGTTGATAAAACCGATCAAGGGTCCGATGGACAAATCGACGCTACCTCGCCCGACCAAGGCGATCGGCGTAATCGCCAACGTCCCCAGAATCAGCGGAGCCAAGACTATCAACGCGCCCGCCACGCCCTCAGAAGAGAGTAGTTGGGGCCTTCGCAAGGCGCACGTAATCACCAGAACGGCAACGAGCGTGACTGGCACTGTGAGGTGACCCAGCCGACTTTGAAGTCGGCCTATGAATGATGACATTGAATTCACGACCGCTGAGTCTCGGGGGCATCGAACGAAATAGGAGCGGTGTGTCCGAACATCGCCGCCAGCATTTTGTCTTCGGCCACGTCCTCGCCGCTGAGGACACGGAAAATGGTCCCCTTATGAAAAACTGCTACGCGATCCGCGAAGCCCAGGAATTCCTCGATTTCGCTTGAAAGATAGAGGACGGAACCGCCCGCTGCGGCATACCGACGAAGTTCGTCGTACAGTTCAACTTTCGTCCCCAGATCTACGCCGCGAGCTGGATCGTTCAGGACAATGACCGCGGGATTCCTCGCAAACGCCCTCCCAATCAGGACCTTTTGTTGGTTTCCGCCGCTAAGCGAGGTTATCTTGTTCGCCGAGCTTCCGGTCTTAATAGAGAACCGCTTCACTTCGGCCTGATACAACTTGCGCACGATGGGCTTGTTCAGCCAGCCGATCAGCGGGCCGCTGTTTCGACGATAAAGCGCCATAGCGAGATTTTCGAATATGCTCAAGTTCGGAAAAATTCCTTCGCGCTTCCGGTCACCGGACACGTAACAAATCGCGGCAACTTCTGCGTCGTCCAAGGATCGCACTGAACGTTTGCCAACCGGGGTCGCCGCTTCGACGTCTCCGGTGAATGCGAAACCGAGGCCGGCGGCGCAGCGCACGAAGTTGTCCTGCCCCTGGCCATCTAGGCCCGCGACGCCGACAATTTCACCCCTACCCAGTTCGAAATCAAAAGGCGCCGCCCCAAGTTGAGCTTGTAGGCGCTTGACCGAAAGAACGCCCTCTCCGACTGATCGTCGAGGCGCTTCAGCATCGCCGCGTGAGGCAAGGCGCTCCATTCGAGTGGGCGGCGTCATGAGGGTGAGGAGATTGTGTTCGTTGATCTCGTCTTTGGCCAACTCGCCAGCTACGTGACCATCGCGAAGGATTGTCGCTCTGTCAGTGATCTTCACCAATTCAGCAATTCGATGAGTGACGATAATCACGCTGGCGCCGGCCTCTCGGAGGCGGCGCATCTCATCGTGCAATCTATTCGTCGCGTCGAGGTCGAGAGCGGCTGACGACTCATCAAGAATGAGCACCTTCGGGTTAGTCAGTAGCGCGCGCGCGATCACAATCCACTGTTTGATATTCAGGGGAAGGTCTCCGACCCGTCCATTCAGATCGACCTCAATGAGGGTGAGGCGTTTCAGGAGCTGGCTTGCGGCCTCCCGACGCTCAGTCTTACCGTGGTACGAAATGCCGTACCTGTCGGAGCCCACATAAAGGTTGTCGAGAACCGAGCCCTCGTCTGCAACCAACACTTCCTGGAATATGGTAGCAATGCCGAGCTTGCGCGCGTCTACTGGCGACTTCGGCCATCTGCCGAACACACGAACAACACCGTGGTCGGGAAGGATAATTCCCGACAAGATTTTGGCCAAGGTGCTCTTACCGCTGCCATTCTCGCCGACGATAGCGTGAATTTCCCCGCCGCGGGCCGAGAATGAACAGTCACTAAGAGCTTGGGTCTCGCCAAAGGCCTTCGAGACATGCTCAACGACGATGGATACCTTCGCGCTTGTTTCTGCCACCAAGGGAGGAGTCCTCGTGTCGGCTAATGTGGGGTGAGATGCGAAAGATCCGGACATGGGAGAGCTTCTTCCTACAATAAAACCGGGCGGCGGTATTCTTGCGAAGGCCGCCGCCCAGCAGTTCGGGCTTAGGGAGGACGCCCGTACTTACTGCTTGTAACTCATCGGATCCTGCGGCCGCAGGAAGAACTTGTCAGCCATTTCCTGCGGGAACCATTTGTCCGCGTCGGGTTCGATCCAGTCGGTCGAATCCGTGCTGCAACTTTCCGGGATCTTGGAGCCGATGTCAGCAAGAGTGAACGGCAGCGCGCCGCGCGACACCGACGCAACCTTGGGCCCTTGACCTTCAAGAGTGCGGATAAGGACGTTGAAGACTAGCTCGAATTCGTCGCCCGGAGGCCACATATAGAAGCCCTCCTTCGCCCATTCCGGATGGGCCTTCCAATAGCACAGCGTTCCCGCCTCGCCCGCCAGCGTAATGGGGACGATGGGTCGACCGGACTGCTGGAGCGCCTTCAGGACGCCTGTTTCCGACGGAGACTGAACAACGATCGCGTCGATCTGCTCGGGATGGGTGGCAAGGAATTTCTGAACCTCGACCTGCGCAACCTGGTCTGTCCACTTGCCTTGCACCGTGCCGACGAGCTTGATGCCCGGGAACTCCTTGAGCGCCTTGGCGACGCCACCATCGAAGCTATCGGACGACGCCAGACCGGGTATGCCGCTGACCAACAGGACGTTGCCCTTGCCATTGATCCGGTTGAACATCGACCGTGCGATATTGTAGGCGCCGTCGAAATAGTTGGCGGCGGCGCTGATCGCCATTGGAGACGTCAGGTAACCGGACCACGAAAACACGGGCACGCCTTTGCTGTTGGCGTAGGCGACGGTCTGGTTCAGCGCCGTGACGTTGGAACAGCAGACGACGATCGCATCGACGCCCTGATCGACGAGTTGGCGCATCTGCTGGATCTGGACGGAATCCTTCAGATCCGACTGCGTGACAACGACGTCCTTAACGAGCCCAGCCTTCTGGTACTGCGGGACAATCGTCTTCAGGAGCCTGTCCATCGCCGCGGCGCGCCAGCTATTACCAGCATAGGAGCTGGCATAGCCAATTGTCCAAGGCGGACCCTTCTTAGCTTTGAAGTCGCGATAGGCGCTCGGCCCCTGCGGCTGGGCGGGGTCAAGACCCTGATAGGCCTTCGCGATGTCCGGCGGGAGCTCGTCGACGCCCGCGGCAACCGCAGCCCCAACTCCCAACGTCAACGCGAGCGCGCTGACGGCAATCAAGTTCCATCCATGTTTCATTGGCGCTTCCTCCTATTTAGACTTTCGTGGCTTTGATTTCCGCTAAGATCGGCAGAAGATAATTGCGGAATTTCGTGTAGTCCTCGGTCACCGGGAAATGGCCGAGATTCTTCATTGGCCAGAATTTCGATCCCTTCACCAAGTCTGCCAGCGCCTGGGTCTCTTTCGGAGACGTGTTTGGGTCATACTCGCCAGTCAGCAGGTAAAGCATGCACTTCGACGTATCGATTGCTCGCGCCTCGTCGTCTGACATGTTGTGTTCGTAATAGTAGTAGAGGAGATCGCCCGCGAAGATGCCGGGACCGCCGCAGCTATATTCCCACTGAATTTCGCGAACGTTTTCTTCCGGCGAATACGGCGAGATGTTCAGCATCATCGCGGCGCCGATCGAAGTGCGATTGACGTTTGGATTGTCAAACTCTTTGCGGATGCCCGCCATCCCGACGTCAACGTATTCGACCGCCGAACGCAATGCACCTTCGACGGCGATGGTGGCGCGGTATCGATCCGCATAGTTCGAAGCGAGATCGACCGCGAGATGGCCTCCCATGGAGCTGCCCATGTAGACGGGACGTTCAAGGCCGAGCGCGTCAGCCAAGGCGTTTGGGAAGGCCATCATCCGGGCCTTCGTCATGTTGTATTCTTCTTCCCACCAGCGGACGCCGTGCGGAGGGAGCGACTTGCCGTGATACGGAAGATCGAACGCGATCACGCGATAGTCCCGCGTGACTTCTTCGTCGCAAAGCAGGTTGCGGTATTGGCGGCCGTCAGAGCCCGCGGTGTGGCCGACGATGAAAGGAATACCTTTGCCGGCTTCCTCGTAGTAGACGCGGTACTTTATCCCCTCTACGGTCAGGTAGACATACCGCCCAGTGATTGGATCGTGCTCGGCCATCCTCATGCCCTCCCGTTCTTGATTTGGCGCAGCAGCGTGGTCATGCGATTCAGACCAGGCAGATAGGCAAAGCTCTCGTTGGTGTCGGAGATCTTCATGCCGTGCTTGACAGCCGCCGACTGGATGCACTGGTAGAAAGGTTTCGGCTTCAGCTCTAGCAAAGCATCCCACTGCTCGGATGTGCCTCCGACTACGATCTTGCATGACGTGTCGGGAACCTTCTTGCCGTCAGCGATGCCGGTCAGGGCGCCTTCTTCGAAGGTCATAGCCCAGGCCGATTCGCCGAAATCCAGCTTGATGACGCCCGTCAGATAACGGGTTTCACGTTTGAACTCGAAGTCGCCCCTCGCGACTTCCAGAAATGCGCTTTGATTGAGACTCATCGGTTTCCTCCCATATCTGGCGAACTATTTCGAAAGCTCGTCCACTACCGGCTGCGCGCTCCGGAATGCGTCGATGGCTGCGGGCATTCCGCAGTAAATCGCGACTTGCAGAAACGCCTCGGAGATCTCGTCGACAGTGAGGCCGTTGTTGAGGGCGCCGCGAACGTGGGTCTTAAGTTCATGTTGACGATTGAGCGCGGCGATCATGCCCAGGTTGAGAAGGGAACGATCCCGCTTGCTCAATCCTGGCCTGTTCCAAATACCGTCCCAGCAATGCTCGGTGACGACTTGCTGCATAGGCCAACTGAAGTCCGTGGCCTTATCGAGCGACGCATCCACATATTCATCGCCAAGCACAGCCCTGCGAGTTTTAAGGCCGCGCTCGAAGGATTCCGAGCGCTTTCGCTCCTTGCCTGACTTTGCCGGGGGCACACTTGTCATTTCTGCTCTCCTCGATTTGGTCGCTTGCCTAGTGTTCGCCGTCACCGTGCTTCGTGAGGTATTCGTAGAGCCGCGTGTGATCCGCCGCGCCCCCGATTGACTTCGAGGCATCGTCCCACAGATCCGCCGTGAGCTTCAGATTGTCCTGTTGCAGACCGAGAGCGGCTGACAGCGTCGCCGCAATACGGATGTCCTTCGCCATAAGCCCAAGCGCAAAGCCTGAGGCGAAGGTCCCATTCAAGATGAACTGCTTCATCTTGACTTCAGTCGCGTTGTTCCTGCCGCTGGACGCGTTCAGGACATCGACAACCGTCTCGGCCTCAAGACCGAAAGCGAGACCGAGCTGAACGCCCTCACTGGCGGCAATCACGCCCGCGCCGGAAACGTAATTGTTGATTGCCTTCATGGCGTGGCCAGCGCCTACGGGACCGCAGCGAAAGACCTTACTCGCCATCGCCAGAAGCAATGGCTCCGCTTGTTCAACGTCGGCAGCTTCGCCACCGGCCATCACTGTCAGGGTTCCGGAAACGGCGCGCTTTACGCCTCCCGAAACGGGAGCATCGACGACACGAATATGGTCACCCAGAAGACCTTTAAGTTCGCGCGTCTCTGTCGGGGCGGAAGAACTCATCTCAAGGAGGACGGCGCCGTGCGGCGCGGACTTGTAGGCGCCATCGGTAACAAGCGCCGCCTGTACGATCTTGCCGTTAGGAAGCATTGTGACGATGCAGTCCGATCCGCCAAGGGCTTGCGGAACCGAGTCCGCGATAAGACCGCCTAAACTCCGGAAGGCGGACTTGGCCTCCTGGGAAAGATCGAATCCCACGACCTGGAAACCGCGTTGATGAAGATGAGTCGCCATGGGAAGCCCCATCTGCCCCAAGCCGATAAAGGCCACGCGCTTGAATTCGGGCAACGCATCCTCCCCTGTCTCTGCTCTCAGCCTATCAGGTTGTCTGAGAGCAGTTCAACTGCTTTTTTCAAAAAAGGGGAGAAAAAGTTGGATCGAAGCCGGGACAGTTGGCGACACAGGGAAGCGCGCTCGACGGCTCGCAGATAACCGTCGTCGATATATTGGCTATCGCAAGGAGAAAAGCGGGATATCCCGGGAGGAGCCTCCGGAACACTAACGATTAGAAGAAGCAGAAGTTTGGCGTACGCCCTAGCCACGCCTCCCAGCGACTATGAAGGGTCAACCCGTTCAACCGTGAAAAAACAGCCGGCAGGTTTTATCAGACGCTTCCGGAAACCTTTGTCCGCAAGTGCGCAAGAATCGTTCGCGCCGCCATCTCGACATGATGTCGGCAGGCGGCGCCGGCCTTCGCTGCGTCGCGCATTTTGATGGCATCGTGAATTTCGCGAATCTCCGCCACACTTTTTGCGAGGCGACCTGGCTGCATCATTGAGGTCGAGCGTAGCAAATTAACTCGATTGTGCAATAGGTTAAGCATTTGCGTTATAAACACATTCCCACATCCGCTGAGCAATACCGTGTAGAATTCATCCTTCGCCGCCAGAAGCTCTTTCGGGTTATTCGCACGCGCGGCCTCTTCGAAATGGGCAACCGCCAGAGACAACCTCTCCATCTCCTCCGAAGAGCCATGGCGTGCAAATTCTTCCCCCGCATAGCCTTCGAGCAATGCGCGCACAGCATAGATTTGCTCAGCGTCTTCGTAGTCGACCTTGCTGACTGTCGGTCCTTTGTGCGGAACCGTCGTCACGAGGCCTTCAGCTTCCAATTGCCGCAGCGCCTCCCGGACCGACGTTCGTCCGACGCCGAACAGTTCGCACAATTCGCGTTCGACCAATCGCTGGCTTGCTTCAAAATGACCACTCAAGATCGCGGAACGTAGTCGGTCTTCCACCTGGGTGCGCAGGGTGGCGGCTTGGCGGGGAATCTGGAAATCTGTCTGAACCATGGTCAATAGATGCCTTCATTCGCAGCGATTTTCAATACGGGTTCGCAATTTTTGTCTGCCGTGCAGACCATTTGATATGCGCATTTCCGGCGGCACCCCATCCAGCACGCGAATTTAGGCGCAGAACCAACGACATTGAATTTTTTGCGTGCCTTATAATCGTCATGGCCGCGAGACTAGGGGCCTTATCGGGGACGGAAGTCTTTGACCCCAGTCACCTTGCCGCTCGCGATCCCAAATTGCGGATCAGAGGTACGTTCGAATTTATAACAATTACAACTAGATACATTTTAGGTGAAGATTACTCATATTCCACATAACTTTTCTGCATTTAAAAATACTTGTCTGATTGTCTGCGCTCTGATTAGCTGAGCGGCAACGGCCGGCAGCGAACTCCAATAGGTTCGCTTTCCCACGGGGAGGGACGATGCAGCACAAAGCCACATTCGCGGGTGAATTCGATTACGTGGTCGTGGGCGCGGGCACCTCTGGATCGGTTATCACGAATCGCCTTAGCGAGGCGGGTTTCTCGGTCTGTCTCCTGGAGGCCGGGCCGAGGGACCTGAACCCATTGATCCATATTCCCGCAGGCTACATCAAAAACATTTATAGCAAGACATTAACGTGGAACTTTGAATCCACGCCCTCTCCAAATACCGCCAACCGCCGCTTCCCCCTTCCCCAGGGCCGTGTTCTCGGAGGTTCGAGTTCCATTAACGGTCTCAACTACGTCCGCGGACAGAGATCCGACTACGACAGCTGGGCCCAGAAGGGCAACGCTGGCTGGTCCTACCGGGACGTGCTGCCGTATTTCAAACGATCCGAAAGCCGAATTGGAACCGGGGACAATCAGGTACGGGGTCGCGATGGCGAACTCCCGATTACGGATCTCGACTGGCGCCACCCGATCTGCGACGCCTTCATCGAGGGGGCTGAAACGATCGGCATCCCCCGCAATCCTGACTACAACAGCGGAGATCAGGCGGGCAGCGGTTTCTTCCAACGCACCATCAAGAACGGCTACCGCTACAGCGCCGCGAGGGCATTTCTCAGCAAAGCCAGAAAGCGGGCAGGCGTGGACATTCGCACTGATTCGCAGGCGGCCTCCATCTTGTTCGAAGGAAGACGGGCGACAGGTGTTCGCTATGTCCGTGGCGGACCCGGCGGTCGGTCAGAAGAAGTCAGAGCACGCCGAGAAGTCGTGCTAACCGCGGGTGCCCTCAATACGCCGAAGCTGCTGCACCTTTCCGGAGTAGGTCCCGCAGAGTGGATCAAGAACATCGGCCTCACGCCGTTTCACGAATTGCGCGGCATCGGGAACAACCTGCGCGATCACTACGGCGTGCGCATGGTCGCCCGCTTGCAAAATATCCGGACGATAAACAATTACGTTCAAGGTCCACCGCTTCTCCTCGAAATCGCGAAATGGATGATTGGACGCCCGAGCGCCCTCGCGCTCAGTCCGTCCCTCGTTCATGTGTTTTGGAAATCGGACCCAGCCCTCGATATTCCTGACGTTGAGTATGTCTTCACTCCTGCCAGCTTCCGCGAGGGCGTTGTCGGGCTGCTCGACAAATTTCCAGGCATGACGCTTGGTCTGTGGCAGGAACGACCGGAAAGCCTTGGGCATGTAAAAGCCGTCTCGTCGAACCTCTTTGAACGCCCAGAAATCCAACCGAATTATCTCGACAGCGAGATAGATCAGCAAGTGCTGCTCAGGGGGATGCGTCTCGGTCAGAAGATGATGCAGACGTCCCCGCTTAAACCGTTCTTGCACTCATTGACGTCCCCATCGCCCGACTTGAAGAAAGACGACGAACTGCTCGACTGGGCGCGCAAGAAAGGCATCACAGTTTATCACATGATCGGCACTTGTCGCATGGGCCCGGCTGAGGACGCGCAATCTGTCGTTGACAACGAACTCCGCGTCCGGGGCCTTGAGAACCTTCGTGTGGCTGACGCTTCGATCATGCCGTGCATGCCCTCCGGAAACACCAACGCTGCGACGTTGATGATTGCGGAAAAGGCCTCCGACCTAATCCTCGGCAGACGGCTCGACCCGATCGATGCCTAGATTCCATCCATATTCTCTGGATCAATACGATGCGCAGGAAAAACTTGAGATTCGCTGACACTCAAGAGGGCGGCCGCGAGGCGCTACTTGGGCTCCGCGACCGAACCTACATTGAGGAGTCCAAGCCTGTCTTCGAAGATATGCGGCAGATCGTCAATCAACTGTCCGGCTTGTTACTTGTTAGCCACGCCGTGCATCGACATGGGTTCGTGGTTGGTGACTTGCTTTCACGCTCGCAGAGCTTGTTCGCCGATGTACGCGAGGCGTTTGACTCGCTGACATCGGGACCGCGCAGCGGCCACCATCACCTTCATCTGCGCAACGCCATCGAGGCGCTTACCGTCGCCCTGACGGCGGCACAGGAGTCCGCGAGCGGGCTTCACCTCGGCGATCGAGGACTCAATGCCCTTAAGGTCGCCTGGCGGGAGCTGATCCACGCATCCGACGCCTTGCCGGGCTTCGATCGCGTCGACCTGTCGCAATCTTGTTGCGCCCAACATTTCCGCAATTCGTCCCAGCCCACCTTCAGTTGCCAAGGAGCGATCCCATGACCCCCTATTCGATTTGGATTCTCGAATACGCCTTCATTCCTGAATGCCCGATTAGCTCGCTTGTCTATGGTCGCCACAACCAGGGGAACGTGAAGCTTCCTTACGGATACGTTCTCCTGAAGGGCAACGGAACGACTATTCTCGTTGATTGCGGTTATAACCACGACGCGGTCGGACGAAAATTCGGCGAGTTTTACGGGGTACAGAACTGGCGTAACCCCACGGTCGTCTTAGGTGAGGTGGGTGTCAGACCCGAAGAAATCGAGCACGTCATCCTTACTCATGGTCATTTCGACCACATGGGTGGTCTTGCGCTGTTTCCCAAGGCGAAGTTCTACATCCAGCAGCGCGAGTTGACGAAAGCGGTTTGGGCCATGGCGCTGGAGCGAAAATTCCGATGGCTAATGACCGCCGCGGACCCCGCCGACATTTTGTATGCAGTTGAATTGGCGCGTGACGGAAGGCTTGTCGCGCTGGACGGCGATGTCGAGGACCTTCTCCCGGGCGTTGACGTCCACTTGGCAGAGGACACACACACCCCCGGCTCGCAATATGTTGTCGTGCGGAATGATGGTGTACGCAACAGTCGCGACTCCTATGTCTGCACCGGAGATCTCGTCTATCGCCACGAAAACCTGCACGGCAGCTGCCCCAGCGATCCCATCTACACTCCGGTGGGCTTGGCTATGGGAAGTCAGACTAACCTGATCATGACGACGGATAAGATCCTCAAGGCCGCCAATGGCGAAGCGAAGCGTGTGCTGGCCCCGCATGAAGAGAACATGCCCGATATCTATCCTTCACGTAAGAGCAAGGACGGCTTGTTCGTTATGGAGGTCGCCTTGGCTCCCGGCGAAGGTAGCTTCGTTCGTTAGCGCCGAACCGCCAGCGTTACTCCGAAGTGAGAGCATCCATTGGTAGCGAGGCGCCGAGACGGCGACTCGCGAGCCCGATCGCCGAAAAGACAATTGAGGCAAGCCTGCCGATGGACCGCACTTGCATGAAATAGTCGTCGTTGGCGTGAGCGCCGCTAGTCTGGAGCTAGCGACGAACTAGGCGATAGTTTTGGCCGCCACAAAGTCGCGAAGATTACAGGCGTGCGCCAACCGACTCCGCCGCGTTCCCGTCCGACTCAGCCTGAGGCCGAGGCGTTGACGAGCAACGAGATCGACGTCGCCCTTGACGTCGATGCGCCCGATAGCGACGAGATCGTCGCCATCCGCGATTGCCCCTGGCAGGACGACAGCTACGTCGCCGCCGCCGCCGATCACCCTTTGCGCGGGGCGCCGGACCTCAGCCTAGCCGATACTCTCGCTGAAAAGTGGGCGAGCCTGCCCAAAGGAACGGATCGACACGCGCAGCTTGAACAGATCTTCGCCGAGCAGGGTTTGCCTGGCATCGCCGTCGAGACGGGCTCGATCACGGCGCTGAAAAACCTCGTTGCTGATTCTGGCTTCTTGAGCCGGATGGCCACACCGATGTATCAGGCCGAACGGCGCGCCGGCCTCATGGCCACACTCCCTCTCCACCAGGTCAACGCCTTGCGACGCCTCGCCGCCTCTCGGCGCGGCAGAGGCAGCCTCTCAGGAACTTCGGCAAAGCTGATGGTGAAGCCAATCGTCGATGCCAGGGGAAAGATATGGCTTTTCGTTGCCGCCGATTATGCCTTCGGCAAGGCTTTGGAGGGGGCGGCGGCCGAGCAAGTCCGGGAGGCTGGAGGTCAGGTTCTTGGCGACCTTCGACATTCGATTTCGACTGCCGACTATTCCTTGTTTTTGCTCGCGGCGCAGAGTTCCGGCGTAAACGTGATCGGAAGCACGAGCGCAGTCGACGACGCGCTGAACGTAATATGCGGCTTTCACGTATCGCGCGCCAGCAGCACTGCGGTAGTCAAAAGGCCGGCAATGGGTTGCCGAAGCAATTTCCGCTTCGGGTCAGGTGCTGCTTTCCCGGACGCCAGGGCAAGTGGGCTCAAGGAAATCGTCAGCCATCAGCGCGCTGACGGGCGGTCTATGTCTTTAATGGGCGGGAAAGGTGCATTGACTGAAGCGGGCATGGACGCCGAGCGTTTTGGGTCGCTGGCTGAGGCCCACAATTCCAGGCCTCTCCGAGGGATTGCGATCTTCAGATCGTTTCGGCGAAGCCAGTACGCGCACGGCGGCGGGCGGCATGGTCGCCTCCGAATGCGCCGTCGCGAATGTCAGCTTTTTTGCCGCCTAGCGTGAGCCGTTAGCCCCGTAGCTCCTCGCTAGATCAACGGTTCCTCAGCTGAGCCAGCCGAGGCCCCCAGCGTGAATGCCCGGTTCCGAGCGACGCGGACATTGCCCGGATCCGGGCCCCGCGCCAGGAGCGGACATCAATCCTATCCTCGAACCGTCGAGGTCTCCATCAATACACCGTGGCCAATGTCGTTCCGCCCGACCAATCCCTTGATGTCAGTGCACATTATAGGACTTCGAACACATTGTAGACAGGTCCGTCGGCGAGCCGATGGCCGATCCCAATCGCGACAATATCGTTTAACCATACGAATTTTGGCGCGGCCGTCTCGAAGTGCGGCGCAATGCGGAAGTAGTAATGTGTCGGATCGACGATTTCACCCATTTCCAGACGCGCGATTACATCGGGCGGCCCATGGCGGATGCCGCGATAAGTCATTCCGATGAGGCCATCATCGGCCGTTCTTAGAACCAGCCTAACGTCGAGTGTCACGCTGCCGTCGGCACGAACATTCTGCCAATCGCTGCCACCGTCCAACACCTCGCCCGACAGACGCTCGCCTTCGAAGACACCGCTGGCGATTGTGCCGACGCGTCGATGCGCGCCCGGCGTCGGGCCGATCATCTGCAGCTTGCGTACGTCGAGGCGCATCACAAAGAGGGGCCGTGTCTCGACACATCGAAGCACATCCGGAAGGTCGTTAAAAAGTTTCGTTCCCATGAATCCGATCCCGTACGGTTATGACGCCCTCCGCGAACGGCGGCGCGCGAACGCGTCCATGACGAACGCTGATGCACAAGCAAGCTCAACTCGCTGTCTTGCCCCCATTCACCCGAATGATTTCGCCCGTGATATAGCCGGCCTTTTCCGAGGCCACGAACAGGATGGCGTCGGCAATTTCCTCAGCCGCAGCAGCCCGCTTCAAAGGTACAGCCGCTATAAGTGTCGCCATGCGATCCGGCGATCCTGTCAGCCGTTCGAGCATTGCCGTTTCAGTTGGCCCCGGCGCCACCGCATTGACTCGAACACCAAACCGCGCCGCCTCGATTGCGGCGGACTTCGTGAACCCCTCCACTGCGTGCTTGCTGCCTACATAGATCGACATGTTGGCGGCGCCTCGCTCCCCCATTGTCGAGGAAATATTGACAACATTCCCGAATCCTTGGGAGTGCATGATTCGCAACTCATGCTTCATGCAGAGCAATGTGCCGAGCACGTTTACGTCGAAGACGGCGGCGTAGCCTTCGATAGTCTGTTCAGTCACCGCACCCGGCGCGCCTTCGGCGCCTGCGCTGTTCACCGCTACGTCGAGCCGCCCGAAGCGTGCGACGGCGCCATCGACCAAGCGGCGAACGTCGTCCTCGTCTCTGACGTCGGCCAGCATAAACTCGGCCTCGGCGCCTAACGACCGGAGCCTGTCGGCAAATGCTGCCCCGGCATCCGACCTGCGACCAGATACAACAACTTGATGGCCTGCCTTGGCGAAGGCGACGGCCGCAGCTTGCCCTATTCCGGACAAGGCTCCGGTGATCAATGTCACGGACGCTTTCATGGATAAACCCCAATGTGTCGATGCTTCTGGCGCATGGCTTCACTCACGGTCCGTTGAAGCAAGAGGCGCGCGGAAGCGCGCGGCGACTTCAGGCGCCAGCTGGTTAGCGGCTCCGACACATTCGATCAACTCAGCCGAACGGCTCCCGCGCAGGCCCGCAACTGTTGGCGCGCCGTCACGAACGAAGGTATAGAAACCAGTGACGAGGTAGGCGCCGATCGCGTCGATATGTTTGGGCTGCTGCCTGAGCGCCTTCTCGAAAGGGCCGCCGGCAAAAAACTCATTCGCCGTTCTGGCGCTCTCAAAAGCAACTTCCACCACCGCCAGATGGAGCCGGTCGTCCTCCACGTGATGATCGACGTCCGGCGACGGCGGCGCAGGTTTGGCGTTGTCATAGGATTGGGGCAGGTGAAGTTTCCATTTCTGCACTGCTGCGTCGGATGCGAGCGTGGCGCTCACGTCTTCGAGCCAATGCGCTGCATCCGCCCCAGACTTGCGATTCAAATAGACGTGGAGGCGGTGTAGACGGTCGGGACCGTTGCGTGTTCCGTCCTTCTCCCGATCGACAAACGTTCTCGATCCGGTCGGCAGCAGATAAGCGATCGCCTCGCTGAATAGGTTGCGTTCGTCGGCGTACAGGACTTTGCTGGCGCTTCCGAACCGCCGCTGATCCTCCAAACTCGCGAAGCCAAGCTCTGCGGACCCATCGAGCACCGCCGTGATTCGCCGAACGCCGTCGGCGACGGGAAAGAGATTGGCGGTGTGGTTGCGGTCGAAATGCTGCTGAACGTAGAACCCCAACCCGGGCAGTCGGGAGCAGAGCGTGGCATGCACGTCGCGCCAATAATTAGCGAAAAGCTCGTGCGGCAGTCCGTCCCGCCTGCGAACCGAGGCGTAGCCATTGTGGCGGATATTCTGATCTCGCTGGGAATAGTCGTCAGTCGACATCGCGCATTCCTTCGCGTCGAGTGTGATGGCCTTGCTCAGGCTTTCCGTTTCGCCGCGAACTGCTCGAGCAGAGCCTTTGGGTCGAAATAGGCGACGCGCAAGCACACGACCTTGTTGTTCGCGATATCCCAATGCTCTGAAATGATCGTCGTCTCATTGGTCCCCTGCACTCCAATCGCGATGAGCGCGACGACGTGATCCCGTTCTCCGACGAAGCTGAGGTAACTCAGCTTCTTAAAGTCGAGCGCTCGCGCTATTTCGGGAAGCCGGGCAATGTAGCCCGCCTTGTCGAAGTGACCGCCCCAGGGCAGATAGTCCGGCACATACAGTTGGAACTCTTCGGCAAGTTGACTGGCGAAATCGGTGATCCTGCCACGCGCGCCGCCCTCATAGAACGAGCGGACGATAGCCTTGGCCGTCTCACTTTCGTTGATACAGATCGACATCGGCCACCCTCCACTTTCGCTTACCTCGCAACTGCCTATGCGCTAGCTTGAGCCGTGTCGGGAAAAGTTTCGCCAAACATAGGATTGCCGCCTGCCGAAGCGTCCTGGTTGACCTCATCCTGAATGACGTCCCAATGCTCTACCAACAGTCCGTTCTGAAGACGGCAGATGTCAACGACAATCCAGCTCGCAGCCTGTCCGACGTGAGAGAAGCGCCCGTGGATCATGACGTAATCTCCCTCGGCCAACGCCAGCTGGTATTCGTAGCGCATGTTCGGAGCGCCCGCGATCGTTCCGAAGAGGCCGTCCCGACCAGCGGGAACAAGGGCGCTATGCTGGACATAGTCGGGAGACCAAAATTGCTTCGCCTTTTCGACGTCGCGGCGATTGAACAGTGTTTCGAACGCCTCAAGGACGATCGCCTTGTTCTGACTGGGTGAAAAGTGTTGCATATGCGTCTCCCAAATCTCGACCTGAACGCGGCGACAGGCTGACTGCGCCAAGCCGCCGGGTCACTCTTTCACTGGCCGACCTCAGCGGCCTGCTCGATGACGGCTGCAACAGCGTCTGGGTGGGAAATGTACACCGCATGACTGCTGACCACTTCGGTAGTGTGGGAGTTCGAGCGCTTGTACATCGAGCGTTCAAGCTCGGGATTGATTGCGCGATCCATGGTCGCGACGATGGCGAAACTGGGCTTGGTCTTCCAGGCGGGCGACATGGCCGGCGCAGTCGCGGCCTTAACTGACACATAGACCTGCGAATGCGCCATCACGTCCGCCTCTTCGGCCGGAAGGTCGGCCGCAAAGTCGGCGTGGAAAAGCGAGGGTTCGAGATACAGGAAACCATCGGCTGATGGGCGAATCGCTTTGGACGCGGGTGGCATGCTGTCGCCGAGCGAAGCGAGGCTTTCGCCCGTATCAGGCTGGAAGGCGGCGACGTACACCAATGCTTTGACGCGGGGATTTGCACCGGCCGCCGTGATGATGATTCCCCCGTAACTGTGACCCACAAGCACCGTTGGTCCATCCTGCGCGTCCACCACCCTGTTCGCAGCGGCGATGTCGTCGGGCAGCGAGGTCTCTGGCGGCTGTGCGATGCTGACTTTGTAACCGTCCTTCGACAAAATGTCGGATACGGCCTTCCAGCCCGACCCATCCGCGAACGCGCCGTGCACAAGGACGATGTTCTTGACGGCGCCCGCGGTTTTGGCGGTCGCGGGCATTTCAAGGCCGATGGCGGCGATTGATGCGGCGGCCGTCAGAACGCGTGTGAAGTTGGTCATAATAGCTCCTCTAGACGATTTCAAAAATCGGGACAGGCGTTCAGCCGAGCGCAGCGCCGCTCGTCATGACATTGTTGAATTCGGTGACCCAACCATGCTCAGAGGCGCCTGGGTTAGCGCGCATTTGAATTGCGTCGCCGACGAGAATTTCATCCGAGCCGTCGGCGAGTTGCGCCATCGCCCCCTCGATGAAAGCGGCAAGCGGCATCGCCCGCGCTTCCTCCGTACTGTTGAGCAACTCCGTGCGAACCCAGGGCGGAGCAATCTCGATGACCTCTACCCCTGCCGAGCGAAGCGCATAGCGCTGAGACAACGTGGAGGAATGTAGGGCCGCCTTAGTCGCGGAGTAGATGGCTGTAGCTACCAGCGGCACGAAGCCTAGCACCGAGGTCACATTGATAATGGCGGCGTTGGGTTGAGTTCTGAGATGATCGATGAGGGCGGCGCTCATTCGAATCGGGCCGCCGAGATTTGTGGTCACAGTCGTTACGAGAATTCGTTCATCAATGGCGCCGTCCACGTCGTCCAGCAGCATGACCCCGGCGTTGTTTATCAACACATTAAGTGTCGGGTGCTTGGCAATGAGATCGGCAGCGACGCGCTTGATGCCCTCAGGATCGGTCACATCAAGCTCGATCGCAACCATTCCGGGATTGGCGTTGATCGTGGACTGGAGGCGCTCCGCGCGCCGTCCGGATATGATGACTTTGTTTCCGAGACGGTGGAAGGCTTCCGCCAGCGCGCGGCCGATACCGGAACCGCCTCCAGTGATAAAGATGGTGTTGCTGCTCATCTGCATAAGTGTTCTCCTTGATTGCCGGCATCAAGCCGATGCTGCACATCCGCCGCGAACGCCGTGAGTTGATCCAACGGCAGTTGGAAAAGACGCACGTGGGCGATCAAGTCGCGTGAGTCGGTGGTAAGGATCGTCACACCTGCGATTGGGCGACCGCGATATTCGCCTCGCCATTCAAGACATGTTCGCGCCGTCGCAGGATGCTCCGCTGTGAACTCGATCACGTCGTACATGGCGCGGGTCGCTTCGAAGAAGGCGCGCATGGCGGCGACGCCCGTCACCGGACTGGCGAGAACGGACGCCTCAAGTACGGGCGCCTCGATGAAGGCGCGCGCGAAGTCCGCCAACGTCGGTCGCGAGACGATGGCAAGCCATTCCCTTCCCGGCGCATGGGGCTCGGCGGCGCTCACGTCAGTGCGCCTCGCTGCTGGAAATCGTTGGATAGTCGGTATAGCCGCGCGCGCCGCCTCCATACGCCGTGCTTCGGTCGAACGGCGTAAGAGCGGCGGCGGCCCGGATGCGTTCCGGTAGGTCAGGATTGGCGACGAAGGCGCGCCCAAATGCGACTGCATCGGCATTGCCACTTCTTAGCGCTTCGGCGGCGCTCTCCGGCGTATAGGCCGCCGCTGTTACGAGCGGACCCGCAAAAGCCGGACGAAAAAGGGCGGCGTTGTTTAAAGTTCCGTTGTTAAGTTGGTCGGTGAGCCCAATCTCGGAGCCGCGCGCCTCGATCAGATGAAGATAGGCGATGTCTCGCTCGCTTAGCTTGCGAATGACGTAGGTGAAGAGTTCGAGCGGGTTGGTGTCGAAGATGCCGGCGTATCGGCCGAAGGGCGAGAGCCGGACGCCGAGGCGGTCCGCGCCTATCTGCATTGTGACGGCGTCGACGATCTCGAACAGAAGCCGGGCGCGGTTCTCCTTTGTCCCGCCATAAGCGTCGGTTCGTTGGTTTGTGCCGTTCTCCAGGAACTGTTCGATCAAATGCCCGTTGGCGCCTTGGATTTCGACGCCGTCGAATCCGGCGGCTATGGCGTTGGAAGCCGCGATCCGAAAGTCTGCGACGATGTCCGGAAGCTCCGTCTCGTCTAGGGCGCGGGGGACTTCCGCGGGAACCGGTTTAAATTCGCTCGTAAATGCAGGGATGTTTGGCGCAACCGCCGACGGCGCGACGGGAAGCACGCCATTGGGCAGCAGCGAAGAATGCGAATTTCGACCGTTATGGGCGATCTGCATCACGATAATGCCGCCTTTGGCGTGGACCGCATCCGCGATCCCGCGCCAACCTTCGATCTGGTTGGCGGTGTAAATGCCCGGCGCGTTGGGGAAGCCCTGCGCCTGCGGACTGATCGCCGTTCCTTCGGTGACGATAAGCCCCGCGGATGCCCGCTGTGCATAATATTCAGCGTTGAGCGACGTTGGCGCGTGGTCAACGCCGGCGCGCATCCGCGTCATCGGCGCCATGACGATGCGGTTGCGGAGCGCGAGGGCGCCGAGGCGTAGGGGTTCGAAAAGGATTGCGGCGGACATGTGTTGGCTCCCGGAATAGTCGCTAGTCGAGCGTGATCTCGCCCATGTCGATGCCGACCAGCAGATGATCCCAGACCGGCTGATAGTCGCCCTCGTAGGCATATATGCGCCGCTTGGTGGGAATGACGATGCCGCCAACTTTCCGGTACTCGGAGGCATAGTTGAGCCCCGTCGCGCCGCCGAGTATGTCGACTGTGTAGTCGTGCCGCCGCAACAATCCGTCCGGACCAAAGCAGGATATCTGCGTGCGCGTATGACTCTTGATCCGATCCGGGAATGTGACCTGCAACCGTCGCCACACCTCGTCCTGCACCTTGATGGACGCGATCTCCTCCGTGACGAAGCCATTTTGCGTGTAGAGGAAAGGCGTGTTCAGATAGGTCCAGAGCGCCTCGCCAACAAAGTAGATCACGTGGATGTCGTCCCACGGCGTCTCGCGTTGCTGGCCTGCGAAGGAAAGCTCGGGTTGGTTTCGATCTGCGATCGGTGTTCCATCCCTGCGCTGAATGACAATGCGCTCCGGCTCGAACACCGCGCGCTTGTCCTGACCCGCAAAGTCCACGACGAGCCGCTCGGATTGCGTCTCCACTGTGAGGACGACGTCCTTCAGCGCGTCGCCCTGGCCCTTCACGAACCAGATCGCGCCGGTGATCGAGGCCGCGACGCGAATGGAACGTATCTGACGCCAGCGTTCGAGGCCGCCGTGCGCCTGCACGGCAATATCGAGTAATTCGGTCATGAGATTGTCCTCGGCTGGCGCTCAGCAGGCGAGCGAAATGATGTCGGCGACGGCGGCGGGATGCGCCATGAAGGCCGCGTGGCTGGCGGGCGCCGAGCGCACCGTGGCGCGCATCCGCTCGGCCATGAAGGCCTGGGCCGGCGGCGGGATCATCTGGTCCTCGGTGCATTGAAGGTACCAGGACGGCAGCTTTCTCCACGCCGGCGTTCTCGACACGCCGGTAAAGGCGGCAATGGCGAGTGGCTTCTGTACGGCGGCCATTACAGCGGCTTCCGTTTCGGTCGCGTCCGCCACGAATGCGGAATGGTATCGTTCCCGATCGATCCAGAGAAAGCCATTGTTGTCGGGGCCGATCGCCGTTGAGCCGGCGGACGGCGCTCCCTGCTTGCTTAGGGACTCGAGGCTCTCGCCCTCATCTAGGCCGAACCCGGTGATGTACACCAGGGACCTTACATTTTCGGCACGCGTCGCGGCGCCGGTGATCACCGCGCCGCCATAGGAGTGTCCGACCAAGACGGTCGGTTCCGGCTGCATGCCCAGCATCCGCTTGGTGACGGCGATGTCGTCGTCGAGCGAGGTCAGCGGAATCTGCGCCGCAATGACGTTCAGTCCCTTTGCTTGCAGCAGTGGGATCACCTTGGCCCAGCAGGAGCCATCCGCCCAAGCGCCATGCACCAGCAGAACATTGGTTTTCGCGCCCATCATTTCTCTCCGAAAGCATCAGGTGGCGGAGAGGTCATAGGCGTTAGTGAAGTCGGCGATCTTTGAGAATCCGATCATTTCGCGCAGACTGAAATTGAGCGGAATCGACAAGACTCTGGCCGCGGCCGAAATGGGGTCGGCTTCAAACCGTCGCGTTTTCGCGCCGCCAGCGGCCGGGGCTCACGCCGACGACCTGATTGAAGGTTCGGTTGAAAGCGGCCTGGTCCGAAAAGCCGCACTGGAGCGCGATGTCGACGAGCGGAGAAACTGTTGTCCGCATGAGATCCTTCGCAAGGTCAACGCGCCGCTGCACCAGCCAGCCGTGCGCCGAAACGCCGAATGTGGCGCGAAACGAACGCGTGAAATGGCTAACCGACATGCCGCACTCTTGCGCGAGCGTGCTCAACCGTACCCCGCCGTCGAGACGGGAGCGCAGCACTTCGGCCGCTCTCTGCGCCTGCCACGGAGCCAGACCCCGTGTCACCACCTCAGGCAGACGCGAAAGTCCGCCATACGTCTGCAGGATATGCGCCCCGAACATGAGACTGAATTGATCGATCGCGAGCAGACTCGACCAATTTCGCGAAGTGGCAAGCGGCAGGATGTTTTTCGTCAACTGGGCGATAACCAGATCGTCCTCGCAGATGCCGAACTTGAAGTTCTCCACGGGTTTAATCTGATGATCGCGTGCGATTTCGTCCAACCCCTCTCGCGGCACGTGGTAGTGCACGTAGTCGAATGCGCAATCGAGCGTGCAGAGGAAGGGCGCCTGCAGGTCGAGGAGGCTTGTCCGAAACTCTGGAATGTAGGGTACGTTGACCTCGCGGCCGTCTACCTCCAGCATATAGCTGCCGAGCGGGACCGGTTTGATCGCAATCGAGAGGTGCAGGGCCAGTTCGACGGGAATAGGCGCGGAAGGTCCCGGAAGGCCGACGTCCGAGTGGAGACGGGTGATCGCGAAAGTGCTCTGTTCCGCCCAGGAGCCAGACGCGGTCTTACTCTCCGCTTGATGAAAATAGGCGGCGAGCCTGTCGCCGAATGCGCCCTCCGGTTCGCTTGATTTAAGCGAGGCAGCGCGAGACGCTCCCATCGGGCCACTCCGCGTGCCTGAGCTCCCTGCTCGGTACCACAGAACTTCGAGGGCCTCTGTTAAACTTCGCGTGTGAAAACTAAGAGTCACGATTCAACTGTGAATTCCATCAGGAACTCGGCGGTAGCGCTTTGGTTTGCGAGACGCCATAAGTGGCTGTGAGACGTAGTCCTAACGAAAATGTATGCTCAACCTAATGACAAACGAAGGCCAGGTTCATATCGAGCTACTCAAATTCATCTTGTTGGTCGAAGCCCCTTGCCGCCCCATCTGATCTTTTTGACAGGCGCTTGGAGCTACGGGCAACATGACGATCCATCCGGCCTGAATGTCAGCCATGGGCGGAGACGGTGCATAGGTGGTCGTGCCTCAATGTCGGGTATTGCGACTGAACCAGACGTGTGTTGTCGATTTCGAATAGTAGAAGGAAAAGGAGAATTGAGCGCGTAGCAGATGCAAGGTGAAGAGCGGGCAAAGTCGGCCACTGCCGCATGCTCGCCGGCCGCGTCAAGGGTAGAGCTTCGCCCGGCTGCGCCGACCCTTGACCCGTCCGTACGGCGAGGCGGCGACGGGCGGAGGAACCGGCGGTTGGAAGCAAAAGGCGAAGTCGTGAAGATGCGCCGCGCTCCGCTCCGGTCTTTCCGCATGGAGCCCTCTCATGAAACTCGCAGTCCCTCGCAAAGTGTATCAGGGCGTCGCCGACCGCCGCCAGATGTTCCGAATGTTTGACCGCCACGCGCAAAGGCCAAATCGCTGGAGCGGGATCGGCGGCGATCTATACGCAGGCGAATGGTTTGAAATCGGCGGGGCGGAGCATGACTATATGCTCAACGTCCTTCCGCCGCTTTGGATGAAGCCGCAGATGTTCGCTATGCGCGAATTCCTCACCGGCTCGATCACCAGCGTATTCTTTGCGATTCCAATCGACGGCGTTGCGCGCCATTTTCATGGCTATTGCGATCTCGCCGATCCGAAGTCGCCTGAAAAGATGCGCAACGCGATCATCGAGCGCGAGCGCGAGCGCGAGAGCCGTCCCATTAGGAGCATGACGCGGCAAGAGCGCCTCGAACATATTTGGAGCATAACGAGCGACGACTACCGCGGATACGCCGATGCGTGCTGGCCTGAGGCGCAACGCGGTCAGCGCAAGATCGTTATCTGCGGCGGTGGGACCGGACCGAGCTCGAAGCTGCTCGACGATCTGACCGACTGTGAGATTTCTTCAAAGCTGCCGGTTCACCTGCGTTATTTGCCCGAACCTCAGGCGGCGTAGTCCGCAAAGGCCATTCGACGTCTCCGCCGACACGGCGTGGCATCTCATCGGGACGGTCGCTCAGTTGATCGATCCGAACCGGCGCGGACCCGTCGGCCTACGGTACCTCATCCATCCACCTTTCTTCGACTTTCTCGCCTCGTTGGCTGCTCTAGCGGGGCTGAGGTCGCACGCCATTCTCCCTGGAGTTCTCACATGGTTCATGATGAAAGCTTTGCGTTTGATCTATTCGGCGCAACGGCGCAGTCCAGCGGGTTAGACTTCGGTTTGCCAGCGAAAGCGGGCGGCTTCGCGCGTGGCGTTGACAACTTCGAGCCGTCAGCGTCACAGGCGGCGACGGCTCGCGCAAGCGAAAGGCGAATATCGCCATCTAAGTTGCAGCGTGGCCAAGACTTTCGCCTCGACGGAGATCGCCGACTGGCCGCGACGTGGAAAGATCGGGCGCGTGACAATATCGCAGCGATTCAGCTTGCAGGTGAAATCGAGAGTGAACACCGGCCCGCGACCGAAGCTGAACAGCGCAAGCTCATCCGCTTCATCGGCTTCGGCGCCTCCGATCTCGCCAACACGGCCTTTCGCCGACCGGGCGAACGGGAGTTTCGTAGGGGTTGGGGAGAGATTGGCGCCGACCTGCAGGACGCGGTCAGCGAGCCCGAATATGCTTCGCTCGCGCGCTGCACCCAATACGCACATTTCACGCCGGAGCCCATTGTGCGAGCCATATGGGCCGGGCTCCAGCGAATAGGCTGGCGGGGCGGCCGCGTTCTTGAACCCGGCGTCGGGACCGGCCTGTTCGCCGCGCTGGCGCCGAAAACTCTTCTTGCCGGCATTCATGTGTCCGGTGTCGAGATCGATCCCGTGACGGCGCGCATTGCGCGGCTTTTGCAACCGCGTGCGCGGATCCTCAACGCAGACTTCGCCCGCACCGCGCTGCCCGCAAATTTCGATCTCGCAATCGGCAACCCACCGTTTTCCGACCGCATCGTCAAATCCGATCATGCCTACCGAGCGCTGGCGCTGCGCCTGCATGACTATTTCATCGCGCGAGCTATCGATCTCCTGAAGCCCGGCGGGCTCGCGGTCTTCGTCACCTCGTACGGCACGATGGACAAGGCCGACGCCGGGGCGCGACGGCATATCGCGAAGTCGGCCGATCTCGTTGCCGCGATCCGCCTGCCTGAAGGGAGCTTCCGCGCCGAGGCCGGTACGGATGTGGTCGTCGATATTCTCTACTTCCGCAAGCGCAAGCCGGGCGAGGTCTTGCGGGAGGCCGCGTGGCTCGATCTCGCCGAACTTCGCGCCGCGACGGCGGACGAAGGGGCGCTCTGCGTCAACCGATGGTTTGCCGAGCATCCGACCTTCGTGCTCGGGGCGCATGTCCTCACTTCCGGTCCCTACGGGGAAACTTATAGCTGCAAGGCGCCGGATGTCGGGAGCCTCGAAGAGGGATTGGCGGCGGCGATCCAAAACCTCCCCGAGGGCATCTACGACGGGGAGCCCGAACTCGTCGGCGACGATCCCGAAGAGGAGGAGCCTCCTGCCCTGCCTGGCAGCAGCGGCGAAACGCGGTTGCGCGAGGGCAGCTACCTTTTCGATGCAAGCCACGGCCTGAAGCAGATCGTCGGCGGCGCGCCCGTTGCGATCCGCGCGCGAAAGGGTCGAATGGGCGACGGGATCTCGGAAAAGCAAATCCGGATCATTACCAAGCTGATCCGGATCCGCGACGCCGTGCGCGATGTGCTCAAACGACAAGAACAGGATCGACCCTGGAAAGAGGCGCAGGTGCGGCTGCGCGTCGTGTGGTCAAGCTTCGTTCGGGAGTTTGGCCCGATCAACCACACGAATGTGTCGATTACCGAAAACGAGGTGACCGGCGAGGTGCGCGAAACTCACCGGCGGCCGAACCTGCAGCCCTTCCTCGACGATCCCGATTGCTGGCTCGTCGCCTCGATCGAGAATTACGACCTCGACACCGATACGGCGAAACCTGGCCCTGTATTCAGCGAGCGCGTTATCGCGCCGCCCTCCCCTCCCGTCATCGCCTCGACCGCCGACGCACTCGCCGTCGTCCTCAACGAGCGCGGTCGCGTCGATCTCGATCAGATCGCCGAACTCGTCCACAAGCATGTACAAGAGGTGGTCGAAGATCTCGGCGACGTCGTGTTTCAGGACCCGGCGGACGGCTCGTGGCAGATGGCGGACGCCTATCTATCGGGCGCCGTCCGCGACAAGTTGAAACTCGCCGAGGCCGTGGCCGAGCTTGACCCCGCTTTCGCGCGCAATGTTCGCGCGCTCCTGGCCGTGCAACCCGCCGATCTTGGCCCTTCCGATATCACCGCGCGCTTCGGCAGCCCCTGGATACCGGCCGCAGACGTCGTCGCCTTCGTCCGCGAGACAATGGACGCGGAAATCCGCATCTTTCATCTACCTGAACTCGCCTCCTGGACGGTGGAGGCGCGCCAGCTTGGCTGGACGGCGGCGGGAACTTCCGAATGGGGCACGGATCGGCGGCATGCCGGCGAACTCCTTGCCGACGCGCTGAACAGCCGCGTGCCGCAGATTTTCGATACGATCAAGGACGAGGCCGGCGAGCGGCGCGTGCTCAATGTCGTCGACACCGAAGCCGCGCGCGAGAAACTGCAGAAGATCAAGACCGCGTTCCAGACCTGGGTCTGGTCCGACGCGGAAAGGACGGATCGGCTCGCCCGCATCTACAACGTCCGCTTCAACAATATCGCGCCGCGCGCGTTTAACGGCGACCATCTGCAGCTTCCCGGCGCGTCCCGCTCGGTCAGCCTCTATCCCCACCAGAAGCGCGGAATCTGGCGGATCGTCTCATCAGGCTCGACCTATCTTGCCCACGCCGTCGGCGCCGGCAAGACGATGACCTTTGCGGCCGCCGTGATGGAGCAGCGGCGGCTTGGCCTGATCGCCAAGGCCATGATCGTCGTTCCCGGCCATTGCCTCGCCCAGGCCGCGCGCGAGTTCCTGGGGCTTTATCCCAACGCCCGCATCCTCGTCGCCGACGAGACGAACTTCGCCAAAGACAAGCGCCAGCGCTTTCTCGCCCGCGCGGCGACGGCGACCTGGGACGCGATCCTCATCACCCATTCCGCGTTTCGTTTCATCGACGTCCCCGCCGGATTTGAAAGCCAGATGATCCAGGACGAATTGGCGCTCTACGAGACCCTGCTCGCCAAAGTCGAGGGCGAGGACCGCGTTTCGCGCAAGCGTCTCGAAAGGTTGAAGGAGGGACTGCAGGAAAGGTTAGAGGCTCTATCTACTGCCAAGGACGATCTCCTCACGCTGGCCGAAATCGGCGTCGATCAGATTATCGTCGACGAAGCGCAAGAATTCCGCAAGCTCTCCTTCGCCACCAACATGTCGAACCTGAAGGGCGTCGATCCCAACGGCTCGCAGCGCGCGTGGGACCTCTATGTCAAATCCCGCTTCCTTGAGACCAAGAACCCCGGCCGCGCGCTCATTCTCGCCTCCGGCACGCCGATCACCAACACGCTGGGCGAGATGTTCTCAGTCCAGAGGTTGCTCGGCTATGCGGCCTTGAGAGAGCGCAGCCTGCACGAGTTCGACGCCTGGGCGAGCACGTTCGGCGACGCCACAACCGAGCTCGAATTGCAGCCCAATGGGAAATACAAGCCGGTCACGCGCTTTGCGAGCTTCGTCAACGTGCCGGAACTCATCGCCATGTTCCGCAACTTCGCCGATGTCGTGTCCCCGGCAGACTTGAAAGCGTATGTCAAAGTCCCGGCGATTTCGACTGGCGCGCGCCAGATCATCACGGCGAAGCCGACCGCCGCCTTCCGGCGTTACCAAACCGTGCTCGACGCCCGCATCCAGGCGATTGAGGCGCGCGACCGCCGACCGGAGCCGGGCGATGATATTCTGCTTTCCGTCATCACCGACGGCCGCCACGCCGCCATTGACCTGCGGCTTATCGATTCCGACGGCGAGAACGAGGCCGAGAACAAGTTGAACCAGCTTGTCGCCAACGCCTTCCGGATTTGGCGCGAGACGCGCGAGAACGAATATGTCCAGCCGGACGGCCGCACTTACGACCGTCCCGGCGCGGCGCAGATGATTTTTTCGGATCTTGGCACAATCAACGTTGAGAAAACCCGCGGCTTTTCCGCCTATCGCTGGATTCGCGATGAGCTTATTCGGCTCGGCGTGCCGGCCACGGAAATCGCCTTCATGCAGGATTACACCAA
>Ga0075030_100000647_pt1 | contig 30486 bp, 19 predicted proteins | sample LitLauG_LLR_2012_FD_71393 | JGI IMG/M metagenome (GOLD analysis project Ga0075030, IMG submission 71393) | Freshwater sediment microbial communities from Pennsylvania, USA - Little Laurel Run_MetaG_LLR_2012 | ecosystem: Environmental > Aquatic > Freshwater > Creek > Sediment | place: USA...
GTGGATGAACGCTCGCCGTTTTGCTTACTTGCTGCCGTCGGTGCACTTCGCGTTTCTCGTCGCCATCTGTCTGAGAGACGTGAACGAAATCGTGCCGAAGATTGCAATGATCGATTTTCCTCTAACGATATTGGCTTCTCCGGTATTGATGAATGTGGATCTTTCCGCGATCTGGGTGGTTCTCTACTATTTCGTCTCCGGCTCGATACTTTGGTATTTCATCGGGAAGGTTCTAGACCGATTCGTGGGGACGGCGAGATAGAGGATCAAAGGTGAATTGCTAAATGCTGATTTCCGACAAATTTCACGACGAGTGCGGTGTGGTAGCCATCTTTGCCCACCCAGAGGCCGAAAAGCTTGCCTACCTTGGCTTGCACGCGCTGCAGCATCGCGGGCAGGAGTCGGCCGGGATCGTCAGCTCCGACGGCCTCAGCCTGCGCCAGCACAAGGCGATGGGTTTGGTCGCCGATATCTTTACCGAAGAGGTGCTCTCGCCGCTGCGAGGCTCGCTCGCCATCGGTCACACGCGCTACTCGACGGCCGGAGATTCCGCGCTCCTGAACGCCCAGCCGATTCTCGTGCAATCGAACAAGGGCGCCATCGCCTTGGCGCACAACGGCAATCTGGTCAATGCGCATCTGGTCCGCTCGCGGCTCGAAGCCCAGGGATCGATCTTCCAGACCAACAGCGATACCGAGGTCATCGTTCACCTCATCGCGCTATCGCGCGAGCACACCCTGCCCGAAGCCATGGCCGACGCTCTGCGGCGCGTGGACGGAGCATTCTCCCTGGTCATGATGAGCGCCGACCGCATCTTTGCCGCTCGCGACCCGCGCGGCTTCCGGCCACTTGCCATGGGCCGTATCCCGGCCACGGACGGCCATGCGCGAGATACGATTGTCTTCGCCTCGGAAACCTGCGCCTTCGACCTCATCGGCGCCGAATACGTGCGCGACGTCAAGCCGGGAGAGCTAGTCGTCGTTGGGCCGGAGGAGATCACCTCGCGGTTCTATTCCACCAGTGCCCCGCAATCCAGCTGCATCTTCGAGCACGTGTATTTCTCGCGTCCCGACAGCGTGGTGTTTGGCCGTGCCGTGCAGACCAGCCGCGAAAACCTCGGACGCCAGCTGGCCCGGGAATCCCCGGTAGAAGGCGACCTGGTGGTACCCGTGCCCGATTCCGGTGTCACCGCGGCCGTCGGCTACGCCGCCGAAAGCGGCATCCCATTCCGCTTCGCGCTGATTCGCAACCACTACGTCGGCCGCACTTTCATCGAGCCCAGCCAGAGCGTGCGCGATTTTGGCGTCAAGTTGAAGCTGAATCCGGTGCGCTCCTTGCTGCAAGGCAAGCGCATCGTGCTGATTGACGATTCCATCGTGCGGGGCACCACCAGCCGCAAGATCGTTCGCATGGTCCGCAACGCCGGAGCCACCGAAGTTCACATGCGCATCTCCTGTCCGCCCACGATTTCGCCGTGCTACTACGGCGTGGACACGCCTTCCAAGAGACAGCTCATCGCCGCCAACAAGTCGGTGGAGGAGATTCGTGATTACATCGGCGCCGACTCCCTCGCGTATCTTTCGCTCGAGGGCTTGAAGAAAGCCTGTGGCGATGGCGACCAGACTTCCTACTGCTCGGCCTGCTACACCGGCAATTACCCGACTGATATCATCGATGTCGAGGAGATACTACCAGCAGCCGTGCGGCGCTAGCCCCGAATCGTTGTCCCGCGAAAAAACAAAGGCCTGCGAGAGCCAGATAGCTCCCGCAGGCCTTTTCTTGCTGCCCTCTCTACCAGGTGATGGCTTGACCATAGATCTGCATAGTGGCCCGGTCGCGGGTATCTGACCACGCGGCATGGACCACTCCGCCTGGTCCCGCCGCAATCTGGGTGTAGTCTCCGAAGAAACCGCAGCCCGGAAAGCCGGTGCACGGGTTAAACGACGTGTCACTGACGGCTTTTTGCACGGGGAACGTAGCCCCGCCGTCAGTGGACTTCGCAACCCAGTACTCGACCTTGGTGAGCAACGGGTCGTCGCGGTCATCATAGAAGCCCACATAGACCGACCCGTCGCCCTTGGCCGTCGCCCACGGGAAAATGTGGTCACTGCTGCTGTTGAACAGGTCGTTGTTCACACGGTGGATCGCCGACGCGCCCGTCTGCGTGTTGACCGAAGCCAGATAAACGCTCAGTCCGCTTTCGAACTGTCCGCTGCCGGCTTGGTTCGCCGAGAACGCACAATAAGCCGTGTCTCCATGGATTCCGCACCCTGGCGCGAACGTGCCACTGAGGCGGAAGCCCCAGTTGATGGTGGCTGTCCCGAGGGGGACGAACGTCGCAACCGGTGTGGAATTCACCACCCAGCCCGACGAGGTCAAGGTGGACATATACATGTTCAAGCCGGTGGCCGAGGAGAAGTCGTCAAAGAAAGCGTGCGGCACACCGTGGCTGTCAACCACCATGCTGGAGAACTGCTCGTTCGAGAGCGAGCCGCTCACAATCTGCGGCGTCGAGAAAGGCAGTCCCGCACCCGGCGAGTGCGATTCCACGATCGCGGACCCGAACTTCGGGATGGTTCCCGAACCGTAGGGGCACGGCGCCGAGTTGCAGAACACCGTGTAGTACACGTAAATCGTACCGTTGTTCGGACTCCCAGGCACGCTGTCGACCGTAATCAGCGGCTTGTCTAGTTGAGCTGGGCAATTGAAGGTCCCGCTGAAAAGGCCATTGCACGGCTGCGTGTCAATGATCATCGGGATCAAGCTGCTGTAAGTGCCGTGGTTAAAGCCCTCCGCAACCATCACCTCCGTATCAAGGTTCTCGTAACCGTTGTTGATATCAAGAATCAGGTTGCCCGTGATCGTCGATAGGATGCTGTGCCCTCTATTGTCGAATGCGACTCCAGGATCGCTCTGGAAGGTCAGCGGAATGAATCCTGTGTTCGGATCGTTCCCTCCTACCATGGCGTCGTCCGACCATGCCATGCCGCCGTTGGTGGAAACGTGGTAATACATTTTGTCGTAGTTCTCGCGGAAGTCGTTCGACATGACCACGACGCTACCGTTGACTGGGTCAACTCCGACCGCAATTTCGGCCTTCGGCCAAGGATCCCGGTCCCGGTTGATCTTGACATTTGTTCCCACAGGCGCTGCCGCCATCGCTCCTGCAGCCGGGCGCAGCCTCATCAGGGCCGCCGCTCCTCCTTTGGGCAGCCGCACGCCGTCGCGGTCAAATGGCGCCTTGTGCGTGGATTGCACCCATTCAAAAAACTGTTCCAGGCTCTTCGTTGGGGTCTTTGAGGACGATTTACTTTGGGCGTTGGCTAGTTGTGCACATGGCAGAGTGGCGAGCAGTAAGACGAACGCTGCGCGCAGAATTCTTGTCATAAATTTCTCCTTGACATTTTCGCGGTTCGCTACCCGGTGCCACTAACGGAGCCTCTGCCGTTTTCTTCGCCATCTGTGCCTCGAGACTTCGTTACATAACTTCAACACCGCCTCGACTCCGCATTGGGCTAGCAGTAGGCCACTGTCCATGGTCGTGCGTCAAGTCAAAACGTCTTCCGGAAGTCTGTTTTGACACGAGTGCACGGGATTTTGCTCACAGTGAGGCGGTTTTTGACGCAGCTCTTCGGGTAGCCCGCATTTCATTCGACCCTACTGGTGGGGTTTACGAGCTCGCACGACCCGTGGAATCGACTGCAGATCGGAGATCGTGCGAACTTCCTCCCAGGACTCAAGCAACCGCTGCACCGGGCTCGCAATGGTCCCGCTGATTTCGAGGACAAGCCAGCCGCCAGGGCGCAGCGCGGCGCGAGCCTGCGGAACTAGCCGCGCAATGACCTCTACTCCCGTGGCTCCAGCAAACACCGCACTGCGGGGCTCGAATCTGCGGACCTCCAGCTGGACCTGATCTTCCTCAGATTCACCAACGTAAGGCGGATTGGAGACGATGAAATCAAAATCGGAGCTGAGTCCAGCGAGCAGGTCCGTCTGATGAAACTCGATGCGCCCCTCGAGCCCGTGGCGGGCAGCGTTGGCGCGCGCGATTTCCAGCGCAGCGGCGGAAACGTCGGACGCGTGGATTTCCGCTCCCGGCAGTTCTTTCGCCAGCGCCAGAGCGATGCAGCCCGAACCGGTGCCGACATCGACAATGCGCATCGTGTGGGGCGGACACTCCTGTCCGCCAGTCCGACCCAACCTGGTCAGGGCCAGCACTGTCTCGATGACGTGCTCGGTTTCCGGTCGTGGAATCAGCACCGCCGGAGTCACGATGAAGTCCATCCCCCAGAATTCCTGATGTCCGGTAATGTACTGAGCCGGGACGCCGCGCGCCCGCTCGTTTAGCGCCGCCTGGTAGCGGGATTGCTCGTCCCCGATGAGCTCGCGCTCGGGATGTGCGTAGAGATAAGCGCGGTCACAGTCGAGCGTAAACATGAGCAGCAACTCGGCGTTCATCCGCGGGGAAGGAACACGTTCCACCGTAAGGCGGCCGATCGCCGAGGTTAGGGCGGCTTTCAATTCCACGAATCTATTTCACCACGGAGTCACCGAAGCACGGAGGAAAACAAAAAGTGGGTTTCTACTTCATCACCAGCCTTGATAGGGCGTGGGATCGCAGGCAACAAAAACCCCAAATCCTGACTTGATTTGAAAGGGCGCGGCTTCTAGCCGCGCCGTAGGCTTGGCAAAATCGGTGGCGCTTAGGCGCCACGGGGAAGCCAGTACACAAAACATTCATTCTTCACTTTCCGCTCCACCGGTAAACGATGTACAGCATCTGCCCGATGTGGTGCTGCATGTGCCCGTCGCACTGCATGATCATGGCGAAGCGATTGGGTGCTTTCGTGCCGACAGCGGAGTATTCTCTCGCCCAGTCTTCCGAAGACTGCGCGCGGATGGTTCGCACCACCATGCTGACAGCGCCCTCGAAGCGTCGAAGCGCCTCTTCCTTCGAAGGCGGATTCGGATCCGTAAATTCTCGCGCACGCTCCCGCACGTATCCCGTCTGTTCGATCTGCGTCCCGATGTAATAGTTCAGATTGCCGGTCAGGTGCAGCACCAGATGGCCAAAGCTGTTTCCGAAAGCGAACGGCTTCTCCCAGAACTGGTCTTCACTCAGCGGCCCCGCCAGTTCGCGCACGCGGGCCGCGTTTGTGGTATAGCGGTCACAGAGCACATCTGCGAGTGTCGTATTCAAATCAGCCATATTTGAGCTGCCGAAAGATTTCGCGCAAGTCCAACTTTTGCGCTCGCTGATTCTCTTTGTGGCCTTCGCGATTTTTTCTTAGCGTCCTTTGCGATTCAAGCTTTGACTGGAGCAAGAACTGCTCCTTTTACATCATCGCACCGGCTTCCGCCTTCAGCTTCTCCGCCTGGTAGTGCGTTACCAACGCCTCGATCAGCGGCTGAATCTTGCCGTCCATGACCGCATCAAGTTGGTGAATGGTGAATCCGATGCGGTGGTCCGTCAGCCGGTTTTGCGGGAAGTTATAGGTGCGGATCTTCTCGCTGCGATCGCCGGACCCCACCATGGCCTTGCGTTCCTTGGCCAGCGCCGCCTGCTGCTTCTCCATTTCGATTTCGTAAAGCCGGGAACGCAGCACGCGCATGCCTTTTTCGCGGTTCTTGATCTGCGACTTTTCGTCCTGACAGCTCACCACCGTATTGGTCGGAATGTGCGTAATCCGCACCGCCGAATACGTCGTGTTCACCGACTGCCCGCCCGGCCCGGATGAACAAAAAGTATCGATACGCAGGTCCTTAGCTTCAATCTTGATGTCCACATCCTCGGCCTCCGGCAGCACCGCAACCGTAACGGCCGAAGTATGCACCCGCCCCTGCTGCTCGGTCGCCGGCACGCGCTGCACCCGATGTACGCCGCTTTCATACTTGAGCTGCGAGTACACGCGGTTACCCTCGATAATCGCAATCACTTCCTTCAGCCCGCCGACAGAGGATTCCGACGTCGAGAGCACTTCTACTTTCCAGCGCTGCGTTTCCGCATACCTGGTGTACATGCGAAAAAGTTCAGCCGCGAACAGCGTAGCCTCGTCCCCGCCCGTGCCCGCGCGAATCTCGAGGATGATGTTCTTCTCGTCATTCGGATCCTTGGGCAGAAGCAGTGTTTTCAGTTCTGCCTCGACCGCCCCAACTCGTCCTTCCAGCTTATCCAGTTCTTCCTGGGCATAGGCGCGCATCTCGGCATCTTTCTCGTCAGCCAGCAGCGCCCGGCTGTCCGCGATTCCCTTCGTCAGATCCTTGTACTCACGATACTTCTCAACCACGGGCGTGATTTCACTGTGCGCCTTGGCAGTCTTCTGATATTTCGCCGAGTCATTCATGATCTCCGGCGATGCCAGCGCCTGCGTCAGCTCTTCGTAACGCGCTTCGATTTGGTCCAATCGTTCAAACATAATCAGCCTTCATAGAGACACAGCTTGCCACGTCTCGGTCCGCCGCAAACGCCCGGCTTGTACATGGGCAAGACGTAACAAGTTACGTCTCGACGGCAATTGTAGTGATATCAGGATGGGCAGAGGAAGTATTCGCGGCGGAGCCGCTAGGCAATCACCAATTCCCCGCCGCGCTCTTTTTCGAGCGACATGGCGCGGTTCAGGGCCACAATGGCGCACTCGGCTTCCTCGTCCGACGGAGGCTTGGTGGTGATCCGTTGCAGCCACAGGCCGGGAGCCGTCATCAGCGCGAACAGCGAACCGCGGTGTTTGGCCGCAAAGCGGATGATTTCATAAGACACCCCGGCAATCACCGGCAGCAGCACGATGCGCGACGCAAACCGCGCCCAGAACGTGGTGAACGGCACCAGCATGTAGAACCCGATCGAGATCAGCATCACGGTCATCAGGAAACTAGTTCCGCATCGCGGATGGAACGTCGAATACTTTTGCACCGACGCCGTGGTCAGCGGATCACCATTCTCAAACGCAAACACCGTCTTGTGCTCCGCCCCGTGGTATTCGTACACGCGGCGAATATCTTTCCACAGTGACACCCCCCAAATAAACAAAAGAAACAGCCCCAGCCGGATCGCACCGTCGATCAGGTTGAAAACAATTCGTCCACCCAAGGCGGGATCAATCTTCTTCAATTCCGTCGCCGCCAGCAGAGGAATGTACTTGTACATGAAGATGAAGAACGCCAGCGAGATTACGATATTCACGGCCGCCAGCCAGTTGCTGAGAGTGGCCGCTTTCTCGCGGGTCTGGGCAGACGATGGCTGGGACTTGGGAGATTCCGCCGTGCCTTGCGCCGGCGTGACAGCCGAGGCGGCTGTCGCCACATGATCCTCGCTCTGCATCGCATCTTCGATCGCCACATTCGCCGAGAACCGCAGCGCCCGGTAGCCCAGATTCATCGCGTACCCCAGCGTCATCACCCCGCGCACGATCGGCCAAGCCATCCATTTATGCTTCTCCGATGGCCGCTCCAGCGGTTCGCTCATGGTCACCACTTCACCCGAGGGCTTGCGGCAGGCGATTGCCCACGCGTGCGGAGAACGCATCATCACGCCCTCAAGCACAGCCTGTCCGCCAACCAATGTCTCTTCTCCACTCTCCAAAGCTGGCAGAAGCTGCACGGCCGCGAGAAATCGCAAGTAATTTCGCACAAAACTCACGTTTGTTAGATGATCCTTCCGGGGCACACGAACCAATGAATAGGGTATCACAGGCAATCGCTCAAGTTACCCTTTCAAATGTATGTCTTGAAGGACTTTAGAGTCTGTGCGGAGATCTGGGGGGATAGTTCAGGTTCTCACATAGACTCGTTGGCAGTAGCACCGAGGAGAGCATGCAGCAACTAGCCGAAGCGTGTGAAGCCATTGCAGCCACGACCAAAAAACTGCTGAAGACCGGCATCGGCGCCGACTATCTCCAGTCGCGCTCGACGGCCGAGGCCGCGGTGTCCGCCATATTCCTTTCCGGACGGCCTTTCCCCGCCTGGGAAGAAACCACGCTGCAGGTCGGCGGCCGCTCGCTCTGGCAAATCGTAGCGGAGCTATCAGGGAAAGATGAGGCCGAACTGACCGCCGCCTACCGCCGTCACGGCGACCTCGGAGCAGTCGCAAGCGAGGTGCTCTCCAAACGTGCCGATCAGGGTCTGAAAGTGCTGGAGGTAGAAAGTATGTTCCGCCAGATCACCGCGGCGCGCGGGCCCGCATCAAAGGCAGCGCTGGTGCGCGATCTGCTGACGCGCGCGGCGCCGCTCGAAGCCAAATACATCGTCAAGATCATGACCGGCGACCTGCGCATCGGCCTGAAAGAAAGCCTGGTCGAAGAGGCGATTGCGAGAGCCTACCGCAGCCCCCTGGCAGACGTACAGCGGGCCAATATGCTCGTGGGCGATATCGGCGAGACCGTGCGCCTCGCGGCAGAGAACAAACTGGCTCAAGCGAAGATGCGCCTGTTCCATCCCCTGGGATTCATGCTCGCCAGTCCCATCGAATCGCCCGAAGAGGGATTGAGCTACTTCGCCGACGCAGCGGTCGAAGATAAGTACGACGGCATCCGTGCGCAGGCGCACATTTCCGGCGGCGAAGTGAGGTTCTTCTCCCGCACCCGCGACGAGATCACCGAATCATTCCCCGAGTTGCCCGACGCGGTCGCCGGACTGCCGCACGACGCCATCCTCGACGGGGAGATCGTTGCGTGGGACTACTTCGCCGGACAAGCCCGCCCGTTCAGCGTCCTGCAGCAACGACTGGGACGAAAGAAAGTCAGCGAAAAGATGTTGCGCGAGATTCCCGTCGCGTTCCTTGCCTTCGATGTCTTGTACGCGCGCGGCGAATTGGTATTCGACCGTCCGCTGCGGGAGCGCGCGCAAATTCTCGACGATTTGCTGGCGGCTCAGAGAATTACTCACCAAAGCGGCACAAACCAACGAAGAAAAGTAGAACAAGGGGCGTTGCTATTTGGAGAGGAGGAAGAAACTGCCGTGGCGAGTGTCATTCGCGCGCCCGTATTTCGTGCAGTTTCGCCCGAGGAACTGGAAAAATTGTTCGTCGCCGCACAGGCCCGCGGCAACGAAGGCCTCGTGATCAAGGATCTCAACTCGCCCTACACACCCGGCAAGCGCGGCAAGTCCTGGCTGAAGATGAAGCGCGAACTAGCCACGCTCGACGTCGTCGTGACCGCCGTCGAGTACGGCCACGGCAAACGCATCGGCGTGCTCAGCGACTACACCTTCGCCGTCTGGGACCGGAGTTCAGGTCAAGACCACCTGGTCAACATCGGCAAAGCCTATTCAGGCATGACCGACGTAGAAATCGCGGAGATGACCGAATGGTTTCTCGCGCACACAGTGGAAGATCAAGGCTTCCGCCGTGTGGTCGAACCGAAGATCGTCCTCGAAGTAGCCTTCAACAACATGATGCGCTCCGACCGCCACGACAGCGGCTACGCCCTGCGCTTCCCACGGATCGTCCGCCTGCGCCCAGACAAGTCGGCGGAAGAGGCGGATACGATCGACCGGGCAAAGGAAATCTACGAGAAACAGCGTTAGACTTGGACGGCAGCCAGGCCGACTGGAATCTCAAAGATGCGCTGGAAGCTTACAATGTCGTTGTTGCTCCTGGTCGTGGCCACGCCCTTTGCGTGTAGATATTTGCATTGGGGATCTCGTTCTTCTCGAGCCTCGGACGGGACTTGCTACGAGGTCGCACGATCTTACTACCCTCTCCGGCATTGGAGTTGGTCCGGAATTTTCCCTGTCGAAGGTAGCTTTATTCCCGACCCCCACTTTCTATGCTCTGATCCGATGCAATTGCCTGAATCAGCTGCACAAATGTTGCCGAACCAGAAAGCGACGTTTCAGGTGATCAATGTGAATCCTTTCTTTAATGATCAATCTTCTGAAATCCTGCTTCTGGTTAGGACCAGTGACTCGGTTTTTGAATACTCACTTCAGTTTCCAAAAGCGCAGCGGGTGCGAGCGGTGATCGCAACTCCGGACTTTCCGGCACGGATGTTTCCGTATCACCACCAACTGGCATTGCTCCTCAGTTCCTTCGGGCCAGCAAAGGGGATCTATGTGCTTCCACTGCCACTGAAATCAGGCGGCACGCTAAGTCTGATTTCCGTCGACGATCCGCGCTTCGACACGATTGCCGGTGAACTGAACAATGCCGCAAAAGACGGTACCGTCAGAGATCAGTTTTGCGAGAGCCGACGCTATGACTTCATTACCTTTTATGAAAAGTATGCCGGCTACTGCGAAGAACAGGGGAACTCACGGGGAACCGCCGTCACGAAGACGTTTGACCAGTTCTGGAAGAAGAATTGAGTCGCGCTGCTCAATGGCTGTGGTTGTGATGATGTTCTTCGCTCTCCACCACCGGAATCACGCACCCGTGCGCGACTTCGCAGACCACATGCTCGAACTGGATCGTCGTATGGTCAATGCGAAAGTCGTGCAGCAGGCACTCCTTCACGTCCCGCAGAATGCGCTCGCTGACCGACGGCGGAATGTCGGCAATCGAGATGTGGCACGACAGCGCATGGGTTTCCGATCCGATGCTCCACACATGCAGATCATGCACATTATTGACGCCCTCGATGGCGCGCATGGCGGCCTCGATCTTTTCCAGCTTCATCCCGCGCGGCGTGCCTTCGAGCAGAATATTGAGCGTCTCGCGCACAATGCCGAAGCCCGACCATAGGATCAGCGCTCCAATCCCAACCGACAGCGCCGAGTCGATCCAGTAATTGCCCGTGACCAGGATGGCCCAGCCTCCGGCGATGACGGCCGCGGTCGAAAGCGTGTCTCCAACTTCATGTAGCAGAGCGCTGCGGATATTGACGTCGCCGCCTGACCGGAAAAGCAGGAATGCGATCGCGCCGTTCATGACTACACCGGCCGCAGCCACCCACATCATCACGCTGGCCTGCACGTGCTCGGGATGCTGCAACCGCCGGAAGGCTTCGTAAAAGATAAAGAGCGAGACTGCGACCAAAGAACTTGCGTTCACCAGCGCCGCCAGTACTCCGGCGCGCTGATAACCGTAAGTCTTGGTTGAGTTGGCCGGACGCGACTGGAAATAGACGGCGACCAGCGACAGCAACAGCGCCAGAAAATCAGAGAGATTGTGCCCCGCCTCCGACAGCAACGCCAGAGAATGCGCCCGTACCCCGGCCACCACCAGCAGCACAATGTAAGCCAGGGTGACCGCGAGCGAAATCTTCAACACCCGCGTTGGACCGCCCGCGCCATGGGCGTGCACATGCATTGTTCAAGTTTACGGGCAGCCGAGACCGCCTTCAAGCGCCGCGAATCGCGAAGCCTGCGAATAACGAAATCTGGGTGCCCCATCCTAGCCGCGTTCTTTGCGGCTAGGGTGGGGGTTTTCGACGAAGTCAGTAAGGGAGCCTGCGCGCACCTGCTCCGGCGTCCACTCCAACTCGCGAAGCTTCCGGATACTCAACGCATCATGCCGTTTCGCCAGCCGCACTCCCGCCTCATCGCGCACCAGATCGGAGTGGTAGTAGTCCGGCACGGCGAGTCCCAGCGCCCGGAACAAAAGAATCTGCCGCGCCGTCGACTTCAGCAAATCCGCTCCACGCACCACCTCGGTGATCCCCATGGCCGCGTCGTCCACCACCACGGCCAGTTGGTAAGCCGGCACATCATCGCGCCGCCAAATGATGAAGTCTCCAAAATCGCGCCCCGCAATCATCCGCTGCGGTCCAAGATGCAAGTCGGCAAAGCTGATCTCCTCCCCATCCGGCACAAGAAACCGCCAATTCACTCCCGCAGGCTCATCGAACCATGTGGCCTGGGTGCCCCATTTCTCGCGCGCCCTTTGCGCGAGAAGTGGGGGTTCCTGCGGCCGGCAGGTTCCCGGATAAACCGGCTCGTCATCCCCCTCATTCGGCGCGCCCGCCGCCTGCGCCACATCCTTCCGCGAGCAAGTACACGGATAAATCATTCCCCCGCCGCGCAGCTTCCTCCAAGCCTCCAGATAAACCGCTCGCCGCTCGCTCTGCGCGTACGGACCAAACGCCCCACCGCAGTCCGGCCCCTCACTCCACTCAATTCCCAGCCAGCGCAAATCCTCGATCATCGCCTCAACAAACTCCGCCCGGCAGCGCTGCAGATCCAGATCTTCATTCCGCAGAATCAACCGCCCTCCGCGTTCGACCGCGCGCCGCGCCGCAATCCAAAACGTCCGCGCATGTCCAAGATGCAACAGTCCCGTCGGCGACGGCGCAAGTCGCCCCCGGTAGTCTCTCGGATAGGAATCGTCTGACACAAGATGTGCCTAACTTAGGAAAGTCGGCCGATTGGCTGCCGCAACCCCGGGGTCTCTTAGCGTCCTTCGCGGCTTTTCTTTGCGTCCTTCGCGGTTAAAAGCCTTCGCCTTTAGCCAGCGGTTGCAGATCCCCAAGCTCCGTAACTTCTCGACGGAATGCTCATCGCCCTGCACTGCGCGGAACTGGCACCACCACGATTTTCTCCGGCGTAATCTGCAGCATCGACCGTCCACTCACATGCACGAAGCTCAATTCACGCGCCGCCAGCAGTGCGTTGACGGCATCTTTCACCTTCGAGCGTGCGATGAAGTTTCCGAAAAAGGTCTCCAGCTCCGCCGGTTCCACCGCTATCACGCAATCCAGATACTTCGACAGCAGCGCCGTGAGCGCCTCGGGCACCGACAATCCCACGCCTTCTTTCACCGCCTCGGGTGCCCAGCGATACAGCAGATCCCACACCGAACCCTCGCTCTCCCGGTAGTCCACGCGCGTAATGCGCAGCTTCGACCACAACTCCGCCAAAGCCTTGTCCAGCGCCGCGATCGACAGGCCTCCTCCCAGACGCTCCAACAACTTCTGCTTTGAAATTGGACCTTCCTGCTGGACAACGGCGAACGCGTCGCAGGCCAGTTGCGAATACGGCGAACGCGTCCCCGCGTTGGGCGCCTGTTTCGGATTTCGCTCGCCCATGAGCACGTAAAAGTAAGGGAACACCGACGCCGCCACCAGAAACCCGTTGTTCTCTTCGAACAAATTTGCCTCGAACGCGGACCGGTCGCGCAACAACCGCACCATCAGTTCCGTCGCTTCGGCCGCCCGCGGATCGGCGAACGCATGCTGCCAGCCCGGCAACCGGTCCTCCGCACCCACAAACGCGCCAATAAACGTCGGCACCAGCAGCGCCGGCCGATGCGGATACATCAGGCAGAATCCAACATCCTCCAGGAAAGCGCGCGCCTGTTCGATCGTCCGGATGGGCTTGCCATCCAGCCGCCATTTCTCGCGCCGCAATTGCTGCAGTTCCTGGTCGGTCATACCTGGTCGATCATACGAAGATTAGATCACAACTGCTCCGGCGCTTCGAACCAGAGCCGGCGATATACTGCAGTTCCTATGAACCGAATCTTCACACTAACGTTCGTGGCACTGCTAACGGTCTGCGCTTTCGCTCAAACAGACCAACCCTCGGCGAAGGAAGTGGAGGTAAAGAATACCCTGGCCACGTTCGTTCGAGCCTTCGACAATCTTGATTGGGAGACTTTCCGCTCAGCTTTCGCCGACGATGCAACGGTTTTTTATCCTCGGGCATTTGCTCAGCGCGCCGACGGCCGCTCTGAGTTCGAACACAACTTCCGGCAGGTCTTCGAGCAGATACGTGCCGGCAGGAGCAAGGGACCATATATGGACCTGCAGCCGCAGAACCTTAGGATTCAGATTGCCGGGGACGTCGCGATTGTGACGTTTCATCTCGACGACAGGGCGGGATTCGTCAACCGCCGCACAATCATTCTGAGTAAGTTCCCGGAAGGCTGGAGGATCATCCACCTGCACGCATCCGAGGTCCCGATCCCGGCACCGTGATCCCGCTAGATCCGCTTAAACGCCTTCTGAATATCCTTCACAGAATACCGTAGCACTACCGGCCTGCCGTGAGGGCAAGCCATTGGGTGATCGGTTTTGGCCAATTCGGACAGGAGCCACTCCATTTTGTTTTGGTCCAGGGGCATGTTCACTTTGATGGCGGCGTGACACGCAATCGAGGCGGCAATGCGGGCGCGAATCTTTTCCAGGTTGAGGGACTGCTCCTCGCGCGAGAACTGATCGAGCAACTCGTGCAGCATGTGCTCGACCACCGCCGCGTCCACTCCCGCGGGCGCCACCTTGACCGCCACGCTGCGCGCTCCAAACGGCTCCGCCTCGAACCCGTTACGCTGCAGTTCGTCGGAAATCTCGGCGAACACCGCCTGCTGCGCCGGAGACAACTCCAGGACGATCGGCATGAGCATGCGCTGGCTCTCCACCTTCTGCTCCGCCCGCTGCTTCAAGACACGCTCAAACAGAACGCGCTCGTGGGCAACGTGCTGATCGATAATCCACAAGCCATCTTCATTCACCGCCAGGATGAACGAATTACGAATCTGCCCCAGCGGCTTCAGCGTGCCGAGCGACGAAAGCGTCGGCTCTTCTTCGCTCACGTCCAGGGGTGGGGCACAACCGTTGTCAGGAATTGCTTCGACCGGACGCGCCAGTGATACAGCCGCATTCGCCTCCACCGCGATTCCGCCTTCAAACTGAAATCGCTCGGAAACCGGCGGCAGCGCGGGCGCCTGCAACACGAATCCGCCGTCCGCCGCCGGCGCGGGCGGTGCCGGCCACGGTGCTTCGACGGCGGACGCTGTGCCCGACGACGGTTCCCACTCCGCGCCCGGCGTCAGCGCACCCGGGGTGAGCGCCTGGCTGGCCGTGGCGTGCGCCCGCATCTCCGTCACAAACTGCGGCACCGGACGCGCCTTCATGAGCGCTGCTCGCACGGAGTCGCGCACAAAATCGTGCATTACCGACTGCTGGCGGAAACGGACTTCCGTTTTTGACGGATGCACATTCACATCGACCTCGCCCGCCGGCAACTCCAAAAACAGCAGCACCACCGGATACACCGTGGGCGGAATAATGTTGCGGTAGGCCTCGGTCAGCGCGTGCTGGACCAGCCGGTCGCGAATCAGCCGCCCGTTCACGAAGACGAAGATTGAATTCCGGTTCAGCTTTTGAATCTCCGGCTTCGAGACGAAGCCGTGCACTCGCATCTCCCCGGGATCGGTGGGCGCGACCTCCGCGCCGTCTTCCTCTATTTCCTTACGCCGCCACGGCGGCGGTTGCGGCAGCCCGACGTGTGCGAGCGCCTGCCGCGCCGCTACCGGGATCAACTGATCAAGCGTCTCCTTGCCAAACACCTGGTAGACGCGCTCGCTGTATCCGGCCACCGGAGGCGCGACCAGCATGGCATTCGTCGACGAATGCAACTCGAAATGCTTCTCCGGATGCGCCAGCGCGTAATGCGTGACCAGCGACGCGATGTGCGACAACTCGGTTGACTCCGACTTCAGAAATTTCTTTCGCGCTGGAGTATTGAAGAAAAGATCGCGCACCGTGATCGAAGTTCCCAGCGGCAACCCAGCCTCTTCCACACGGGCAATCTTTCCGCCGTTGATTTCGACCACCGTGCCGGCTTCTTCTTCCGCGGCCCGCGTCTCCAGCCGCAACCGCGACACCGACGCGATCGAGGGCAGCGCCTCCCCACGAAATCCCAGCGTCGCCACGCTCAGCAGATCTTCGGCGTTTTTGATCTTCGAAGTGGCATGCCGCTCAAACGCCAGCATGGCGTCGTCGCGCACCATGCCGCATCCGTTGTCGACGATCTGGATGAGCTTCTTCCCGCCCGCCTCCACGCTGATCTTGATCCGCGTCGCCCCGGCGTCGAGCGAGTTCTCGAGCATCTCCTTCACGACTGAAGCAGGCCGCTCCACTACCTCGCCGGCGGCGATCTTGTTGGCAACCTGCTCGGATAAAACGTGGATGCGGCCCATGTTGGCTTTTGGCTCTTGGCTTCTAGCTCGCGGTGGTGAACATCAGTGGTCAGTTTCGCAGATGGAGTGGAAAAAACAAAGCCGACGAGGCATGCGCTTCGAAGCGCCTTCAGCGGTTGAAGCCTGACTCGTTAGTCGTGCCGTTCTCAGATGGGCGGCGAGCAGAGTCGTTCCGTGTGGCCGACGATCCACTCAGAGTGGCAGAGCACTTCAGCGGTTTGGGAGTTACCCGTCAAGTTGACATCAACGCGGACTTCACGGCAACTCCCGGAATGTATGGTCCGCCGCCCGCTTACCGACGAAACGGCCGTTGCGGGTGGGGCGGAACCGGTACTACAATATCGGCCAACGAAAGATACCTACTGACACCTCACCGTCAGGTGCCCGTTCGCGGAGGGAGTCATGAACGCAGCACCGCGTTATCCCGGGATACGAGTCACGGCAAACGGCAATCAACTCGTCTCTTACCACACCGAAACGCGCATAGCCGATGCCGGTGTGTTTTACCCGATCACGCCGTCAACCGAAGGTGGAGAACTCTACCAGCAGGCCTTCGCAGAAGGCCACCTGAATGTGTTCGGCCGCAACACGCTGGCGGTGGAAGCGGAAGGAGAACACGCGGCTCAGGGCGGGGCAATTGCGCACTCGGTTTGTGGGAAGCGGGTGGTCAATTTCACGTCCGGCCAGGGACTCGTGTACGGCGTTGAGCAGTACTACCACGCGCCGGGTAAGTGTTCGACGATGGTCCTGGAGGTGGTGGCGCGAGCGTTGACCAAGCACGCGCTCAACGTTCACTGCGGGCACGACGACGTTTACGGCGCGCTCGACACGGGATGGATCATCCTCTTCGGCAAAGACGCGCAGCAGGCCGCGGACCAAGCACTCATCTTGCGGCGCGTGACCGAGTTGAGTCTGACGCCGGGAATGAACGTCCAGGACGGATTTCTCACCTCACACCTTGAGCGGACCTTCTACAAGCCCGAAGCGGATCTGATCCGGGAGTTTCTCGGCGCGCCGGACGACATCATCGACTGCCCCACCGAGAGCCAACGAATTCTCTTCGGGCCGAAGCGGCGTCGGGTGCCGCAGATGATTGACCTCACCAATCCGGTGCTGCTCGGGCCGGTACAGAATCAGGAACACTACATGCAAGGCGTGGCGGCGCGGCGGAACAACTTCACCGAACCGATTCTGCAGTTCCTGGAAGAGGCCCACAAGGAATTCGGAAAGTTGACCGGCCGCCATTATGGATTGGTCACGCAATACAGAACCGACGACGCGGATACCGTGTTCGTCTCGCTTGGATCGGCTGCAGAGAATATCGAAGCCGCCGTGGATTACCTCCGCGAGCGCAGGGCTGCGAAAGTTGGCTCCATTCACCTCAACGTTTTTCGTCCGTTCCCCGAAGCAGCTGTGATCAACGCTCTCGCTGGGAAGAAGAAGGTTATCGTCCTCGAGCGTACTGACGAACCCATGGCCGGCGACAATCCCATGGGACGCGACATCCGAACCGCACTCAGCAAGGCTTTACAAAGCGATGGTCGTCCAGCCGCCGAAGGACTGCCCGCAATTACAGCAGACCAGATGCCGCGGCTGTTCTCAGGCATCTACGGTTTGGGGTCGCGGGACTTCCGGCCTGAGCACATTTTCGGAGCGTATGAATTCGCCACCGGGACTCGCCCTCGCAAAGATGGTAAGCACGCGGCGGATGGAACATCATTCTTCGTGCTGGGCGTTGATCATCCGTACGAGGTGAAATCGGACGAGACACCTTCTCTATTGCCAGAAAAAGCCGTCGCCGTGCGTTTCCACTCCATCGGTGGATGGGGCGCGATCACAACCGGCAAGAACCTGGGCGCGATCCTGGGCGATCTGAACGACCTCCTCTATGAGCGTGACAAGATCGTCGACGATCTCGGCAACCCCAAAGAGATCATCCACGTCAGCGCCAATCCCAAGTACGGATCGGAAAAGAAGGGCGCCCCCACCGCCTATTTCATGGTGGCAGCCCCCGAGCGGATTCGGGTCAATTGCGATCTTCGGCACGTGACCGTCGTGCTTTGCTGCGATCCGAAAGCGTTTACGCATACCAACCCCCTCGATGGCATGTCGGAGGGCGGTTGCCTGGTGTGGGAATCCGACGAAGAGGGTGAACAGGCCTGGGAGCGGCTGCCGCTCTGGGCGCGCAAGCAGATCATCGACAAGAAGATCCGCGTATTCACGCTGGCGGGCTTCGAGATTGCACGCAAGGCGACCGATCGTGCCGACCTTCAACTTCGCATGCAGGGCAATGCCTTTCTGGGAGCGTTCTTTGCGGTCTCGCCGCTCCTCGCCGAGTTCCGCATCAGCCAGGAGCAGTTTAGGGAAGTCGTTCACCAGCAGTACGTGAAGAAGTTTGGCCGGCTGGGCGACGCCGTTGTAAGTTCCAACATGGAAGTAATGACCCAGGGCTTCGAGCGCGTACGCGAGATCCGAATAGGCGAATTTGAGGCTCCCGACCGGTCAACGTTGCGAGGAGTGGCACTTCTGCCGGTCGTGAGCAATGGAGGCGGCGACGGATGCCACGTGGGATGCCGCTCTACGCAGGTTCCCGCCGGCCAGCACGAACGGACTCCGGTGACGCGAGTTGCGACCTTCAATGCTGAGTTCCGTTCGGGTTTGGGGTACAACCAGCCATCCTCTACATTCGCGTCGGTCGGTGTGATCGCCGCTGGCAGCGGCGACACGGCGTCGAAGTATGTTGCTCGCCGTGAAACCCCGCTCTTCATCCCTGAAAACTGCACCCAGTGCATGGAGTGCATCGCCGTTTGCCCAGACACCGCTCTGCCCAACTGTTCGCAAGACATGGAAACGGTTCTGCGCACAGCGGTCGTGCAGTATGTCCGGGATCCGGGCGAGCGCCTGAAGATGTTGCAGTCGCTGCCGGAGATCGAGAAACGCACGCGTCAGATGATGCGGGACGCCATCGCTAAGAATGCCGGCACGCCGCTGCCGCAGATTCTTCACCAGGTCACAAACGAGATTGATGGATTCTCCGACGACGCCAAGCATCAGCTTTTCGCCATTATCGACAAGGTGCCGATGGCTTTTCAGAAAACGAATGCCATCTTCTCCACCCCAGAGCGCAAGACCCCTGGCGGAGGAGGAATTTTTTCGATCTTCGTCTCAGATCTGTGCAAAGGGTGTGCGGCTTGCGTCACAGCGTGCGGTGAGCACGCGGCGCTGAAGATGGTTCAGGAGACTGAGGAGGTCAACGCAGAGCATGAGACCGGTACGGCGTTCCTGAATCTTCTGCCGGACACGCCGCAGAAGTACCTCGGTCTCTACAGCGACACGCGGCCGCAGGATTCCAAGACCGCAACGCTCCGGAACATGCTGATGGTCCGGCGCAATTACGACGCTCTGGTGTCCGGGGATGGTGCTTGCGCGGGTTGCGGTGAGAAAAGCATCTTGCGAGCAGTGGCTGCGGTAACTGAGGCATACATGCGGCCCATCTACCACGCGAAAGCCGATCGGCTTCAGACCAAAGCTGGTGAACTCGAGAAGGTCGGGGTCGAGAAGCTCGCGGCGCTCAAGCGGGGTAGCCCTCGAGAATACGAATTGCTGCGGCAAGCCATCGCACACTTTCTGATGGGTTTGGGCGGCGAGGACGACCAGGACACAGCGACACGGATTGCGCGGACCGGACCCATCTCCGACCGAGAGATGATCGACGCGATGGTGGCGGTCATGTTGCAGGAAGCTTTCAACCACAAAGGCTTGCAGGCTGTGGATGGCCGTATGGCCAACGGTATGTGCGTTATGGCGATGGCCGCGCACACGGGATGCAACACAGTCTACGGCTCCACGCCGCCAAACAATCCACACCCGTATCCCTGGATGAACTCGCTCTTCCAGGACGGAATCACTGTCGGCTGGCTGATGGGAGAAAGTTTCATCGTTGATCATGCGCGGCGCTCCGTGATTCCTGAGAGGCTTGCCGACGCGCTGCTCCATCGCGAACGAGATGTGATCACACCGCGCGAGTACTACGAATATGCGCATTTCAGCGATGCGCTGATGACCGATCAGGAAGTGCTTGAACTGCCGAAGGTGTGGGCCGTCGGTGGCGATGGCGGCATGGGGGACATCGGGTACCAGAATACGTCAAAGGTAGTCCTACAAAATCGCCCGAACGTTAAGGCCGTTATGCTCGATACCCAGGTCTACTCGAACACAGGAGGACAGAACTCAGATTCGACACCGATGCTGGGTGGGAGTGACATGAACGTGTTCGGTGCAGCGACACAGGGCAAGGCTGTTGAGAAGAAGACCATCGCCGAAACGTTCCTGGCGGGGCATGGGTCTCCTTTCGTGGCTCAGGTCTCAATCGCGAACCCACCGAAGCTGTACCGGGCGATCCTCGATAGCCTCGAATATCGCGGGACGGCTTTTTTGCAATGCTTCACGACGTGTCAGCCGGAACATGGAGTAGCCGACGACATGTCGCTCATCCAGGCTCAGCGCGTGCGCGACTCTCGGGGCGCACCCGAGTTCATCTTCAATCCGCGGCTCGGAGAAACGTATCACGATACGCTCGATCTGAAAGGCAATCCCTCGATCGAGATGGACTGGTACGAGACCAAGCTAAAGGGAACTGGCGAAGCTTTCCGTTACACGGTTGCCCACTGGTGCGCCACCGAAGCTCGATTCCGTAACCACCTGAAGAAGATCAAGAAGGACGATGCCGCTAAATTGATCCCGCTGGAGAACATGCTTGTGCGCATTACCCAACAAGATGTCGTCTATCGCCGCCACTTGATCTCCGAACATCGCGCCTATGTGCCCGACTTCGGTGTCTATATTAAAGTCCAGGGATCCGACGGAGAGGCCGAGTACCGGGCCATCTCGCGGCAACTTGTGCTGTTCTGCGTCGAGCGCCGAAAGGCGTGGCGGATGTTGCAGAGCAAGGCAGGCATCGATAACAAGGAATACAAAGCACAGCGTTCGATCCTGGCTGATATCGATGCCGGCAAGATGTTGAGAGAGGAGCTGTTCGCGCACGGGGAACAGCTATTGAAGGAACGCCTGCAGCTTTCAGGCTCAGCCAAGCCAGCAGAACGAGGCTCTCAGTGACTTCGGCTATTTAGCGAACCGCACGCAATCCAGTTCCCAAGGTCTCTACCGGGGAAAGTTGGGCGATTCTGTGCCACCGATTGCGAGAATAACGGGCTAATGGAACTTATTCCGGGCCAGAAGTCCGGCTGTGGGAAGTGTGGCTGTTGCACCGATCACTCCCGCGAGATACGGCGTCCACGGAAACCACACGAGCGGGAAGTCGGCATGTCGTACATCTAGTCTGCCGACGCTGTAGTTCCGGGCGAATCACGGCCAATCACGGAAACTAACCGAGTACGCTCCTGAGCCGCTACCGGGTGGCTTGTGAAGCGGGCCTCAGCGGCTGAAGCCGAATTCTTCGACGGGCTCCTTGCGGCACGACTTGAAGTCGTGCCCTTCCCGAAACGATCTTAATAAGCGATTTCGATTCATGAGTAGCTTGGAGGCCCCGCCCAATTAATGTGTCAGTTTGCCCGCGTTAACAGACTGCGCGGGTCGAGCTCCGCTCGACTGGACAGCCGAGGGCGGCTGTCCCCACATGAGTGATTTTGCGGGCTGGGAGTGCATCTGCTCACACACGGTTGACTTGGGTGAGACAATATAATTAGGCGAAAAACTCGATGACTACAGGCGCGGCCTCCAGGGGCCGCGCCCGTCGTTATGGGCAAAAATGGACGATTGGAGGAGCAGTTGATGTTCAGTCGGGGAGCACGAATCAAGAATCACAAGTTGCGGGGAGAGTGGGCGGAGTTGGAGTTTATGGCGCGGGCGACGGAAAGGGGATTGGGAGTCTCCAAGCCGTGGGGCGAGTCGACGCCCTATGACGTGGCCGTGGAGCAGGGTGGCCGGTTTATGCGGGTGCAGGTGAAATCGACGATCTATAAGGTCGGGAAATCCTATGTGTGCAACACTCGGCCGGACAGCGATCTGAAGCCTTACACGATGGCGGAGATTGATTTTCTGGCGGCGTACGTGATTCCGATGAATCTTTGGTACATCGTTCCGGCGAAGATCGCGACGGCGTTAAAGGGGAACATCTGGTTGTCTCCACACAAAAGGGGACACAAGTACGAGCGTTTCCTGGAGGCGTGGGAATTGTTCCGACACGGGCTCGAGGGTAGCAAGGGGAGGTAGTTCCGCCGGATCTTAATAACCAATTAACTTCCGGGATAGCTCTGTCTGGGTCAGGTTCAAAAACAAAGTCAACGGCGGCGGACAGGAGTGTCCGCCCCACACTCTCGGCCCTAACTTCGTGTGGACTCTACTCAGCGCTTCCGCTAGAATCTCCCGTTGCTCGCCAGCGCCCACCCCCAAAAGGCCGGCACCCCAGCGCCATTCGAGGACCCATGACCCTGATCCAGTTCACCCGCAACCACAACGACCATTCCACCGACAAAGGATTTCAGTTCGAGTTTCTCTGCGACCGCTGCGGCAACGGGTTCATGACTGAGTTCCAGCCCTCTGCCACCGGAATGGCAGCCAGCGCCCTGCGCGCCGCTGGAGGCCTGTTTGGCGGCATCCTCGGGCAAGCCGGTTCCTCCGCCTACGAGATCGAGCGCGCCATCCAGGGCCCGGCACACGACAAAGCTTTTCGCGCCGCGGTGGAAGAGGCCAAACCGAATTTCAGGCAATGTCCCAAATGCACCCACTGGGTGTGCCTGAGCTCGTGCTGGAACGCGAAGCGCTCGCTGTGCTACGAATGCGCGCCTGACATTGAAGTCGAGCTCGCGTCCGAGCAGACACACGCCGCGGTCGATCAGATGAAGGAGAAAGTCCGTACTCAGGATCTGACCAAGGATCTTGACCTGACCAGCGAGGCGGCCGCACTGTGTCCGGCCTGCGGAGCCCGCACCCAGGGCGCCAAGTTCTGCCCGGAGTGTGGCAAGCCGCTGCGTCCGAAGAATGAGTGCTCGCGCTGCGGAACCAAAGTGGAGGCCGGAACAAAATTCTGTCCCGAGTGTGGGAACAAGCTGGCCTGACGCATGTCCGACGCGGATGGAAGATTTCAGTATCTGGCGCAGGACGGCGCCGTCGTGCAGGAGGGCGCCTGCCGCATTCACTTCGACGCCCAGACGCTCACGCTGACGCCCCAGACCGGAGCCGCGCTCGCTTTCGATCTCGGCGACCTTGACTCGGTTACAGCCGCCGATTACGAAGTCAGGCTCCCGCTCTATACCGGGCGCAGTATCGTTCTCCGGCAACTCGGCAAGGCCTATGACAACCTCGCTCACGACCTCACCGAGGCCTACCGCAACCGCGCGGTGCAGTGCCTGCTTCTGGAGGACATGCAGGAAGTAGCGCGCTTTTCGGCGAGTTTCGAGCTAGCAGGAAGCGTCTCCGAGTCTGGACCTGCGGAGCTTCGTCTGTGCCAGAGTAACCTCGCCGTTCTGCCCTCGGCGGCGCAGAGCTTTCAGTGGAGACTCGCGGACATTGACGATATGCGCCTGGACTCCGCTGGCTACGAAGTCGTGCTGCAATGCGGCGACGATCGCCTCAAGGTCACGCGTCTCGCCAAGCGCACCGAGGAATTCGCCGACAAGCTGCGCGACGCCATGAACGCGCTCGCCACCAAAACCGCCCAGGCGCTGCACACGATGCTGCCCTTCCTCGATCCCGACCAGCTGCAGTGCAGCGCCGGACTGCTTCGGGAAGGACGCTCCGCTGCGCTGGCGAAGCTGGCTGCGATCCACAAACAGATTCCCGCCGCGCTCGCCGCCAAGGCCGTCGACCGGAACCTGAAGCCTTACTACGACCAACTGGTGGCCCGCAGCACAAGCGGCCTGGGATATTTCGGCTTCAAACTCATCCGCGCGGAAGACAACGCAACCGCTCCAGAGGACGGCGATGGCGCTGGCCCGGAGCAGAACAGTGGCGACACCGCAGCGGGACTCGACGGCGACGACGCGCCCGACGACGCCACGGGTCCCCAGACGCTCTACTGGTTTCTCTTGCCACTCGCTGCGAAGGCGGGCGGCTCCGTTCCGGCGAACGTGGTTGCATGGGAAGCCAGTTCGCTTACGGGCCGCGCTACTTATTTCTTTCGCCTGGTGGAACCCGCGCAGGGCGCTCAGTTGGCTGATCCCGCGCGCGCTGCGGTCGTGGTCGATGCCTCGATTCGCCGCCTGAACCGGGTGCTGGCCATGCTCAACTTCCGGCGCCGTCCGATTTATCTCTCTGACGATGAACTCGCCCTCGACCCGCGCTTCCACCGCTATGCCATCGCCGCCCGCCGCATGCCGGAGGTTCGCGAAGTCCGCGCCAGTTTCCTCGGCCGCGCCCTCCACAGTTCGCCCGAAGCGTGGCAGGCGCAAGTGGACTCGATTCTTGGTAAGTCCGGCGCATAAAAAAGCGCCCCGTTACAGGGCGCTGCTGGCTTCTTGCTTGCAAAGCTACTGCACTACGAGGGTGAAGGAGGCCGAGCCGGTCGCCACGCCCGACGTTCCCGTTACCTTAATCGCGTAACTGCTCTTCGGTGTGCCGGGGTCGTGGACGGGGGTAGGACTGCTGCCGCCGCCGCAAGAGCCCAGCCACATCGTCGAGACTCCGAGGACCATTGTCAGCCCAAGCATGCGCATGCCGCGCAGTGAGCGCTTGTGCGATCCCGCCGTCAACAGGATGCCGAACAGACCGGGCAGTAGTAGGGCGTAGAAGATTCGGGAGCTGTGGTCTAAAGGCCGGCGCAGCGATGCGGTCGCCGCTGTGGTGGTGATGTGGAAGGTGACGTTCCCCGACGTGCCAGTCGCCGCCGGCGGCGTGCAGGTGGATTCAGGCGCGGGATCGCTGCACGCGAAGGTGACCGTCCCAGTAAAGCCACTCGTGATGGTCAAAGCAACCTGCACGTCAACAGGAGAGCCTTGGGTTACCGGGACGCTGGTGGCGCTGGGGGTTAGCGTGAATGCCTGTTGCACGGTCACCGCTACAGTGTTCGAGGCGGGGGAATTCGCCAGCGCGCTGTCACCGTTGTAGAAGGCAACGATGCTGTTCGCCGCAACAGGCAGAGAGGACGTGGTCAGAGCCGCAGTTCCCCCCGCCGAAGGGGCGACTAGACCCAGGATCGTCGAGCCGTTGTCGAATTCTACGTTCCCAGTAGCCCCAGCCGACGGCGTGACGGTCGCTGTCAGGGTCACGTTGTCCCCTTGGAAGCTCTGCGTGGCTGACGTCGCGAGCGAGATTGCCGTCACTGTCCGCGTGGCTGCCCAGGCCAGTGCAAGGTTGTTGGCATCCACTGAGCCGAGGCCGGTGACGAGGTTGTAGTTCGTGGCCGTGTCTTTGTTCAACGCGCTGAAACCGAAGACGCCAGCGGTGGGACACCATAAGGTGGACGGCTGGGGACTGCCCGGCGTGCCTGCCTGACAGTAGACCATGTTGTCGGCGGTGTTGACAGGGTTGAAAGCCTTGTTGGAGGGAGTCGCTGCCAGGCTATAGAGCATCGGGTTGATGTTTCCTAGGCCTGTGAAGGATGGCCCGCCCAGATATTGATCGAGCAACGCCACGATACCGGCAACGATGGGCGCCGAGGCGGAGGTTCCTCCAATGATCGAGCCATGGTTCTCAACAGAATTAGAGATCCCAGTGGCGCAACTGCTGCCGGTTCCGGAGGTGCCAAGTTCCGACAACTGTGTACAGAAAATGTAACCGGGGAAGTTCGCCGATGCCATCACCGAAACATCCGGCGTGAAGCGCGCACTCGTCTGTCCGGAAATCGTCACCGTCTGCCATGAAGGCTGCGCGAAGCCAGACACACACGCTGTAAAGGCGCTGTTTTCAACCGCGCAGTTGCTCGCGCCGCCACCGGTCGAGGAGATCCCTATGTCCTGCTGCGCGGTCTTAGCGTTGGTTATCAGAACCCAACCCGTCACAGGCGTATTACCGCCTTGCTTGCAGAAATTGGTGGGGTTCGCTACGCAGAATTGAGCGATTTCCTCGTCGTCGTTCCAAGCCTGCTCCGGAATGTAGGAGAGAGCCGAGCCGCCATCGGTGCCGTTGGACGTTCCCCAGTAGGTTGGGTTGTTAAGGTTCGCCAACGGTATCGCCGTTCCGCCGACACCGGTCACCTCCGGGCTGCTTGCGGGGTAGCCCACGGCCAGCCCCTGAGTAGCAAGGCCGGTACTGGTCAGAGTGCCATTGGGGGGAGTGCCGTTTCCGTCGCACTCTGCCGCGCCGGTGTCTCCGGTGGAATTCACGAACGTGATTCCCTGCGAGTTTGCCTTCTGCAGTTCGGTCTCGTCCGCCGCAAGACCGTTGTCGCCGAACTCGCACAGGCCATAGCTCATGGTGATGACGGCAGCCCGGTTATTGTCCACCGCGTCGTACCACGCGACCCACACGCCGCCACTAATCAGACTCCCGCCGGTGCCGAAAACGGCTGGTGCGTTGACGTAAACGATCTGCGCGTTAGGCGCGACTGCCCCCGACCACTCCAGGTCGAGATCAGCTTCCGACAAGTCACCCGTCGTTAAAGGTGTTGCGGGATCGGTAAGGCCTGTCGGCACCGCGTACTGAAAGCGCGCATCGCTGCAGGCGGTGATGACATCGGTGGAGTCGGTGGTGCAACTGATCGACGAAAGTCCAAAGCCAGTGCGGAAGCCGTTCAGGTCTGCCTGATATATATCGGTCTGGCCGATGACAGCCAGCGTCTGCCCCGTGCCATCGATGCCGGCATTGTAGAGGGCATTGAGATCGTAGATGGTAGCGACATCGCCGGGCGCCACTAGGTCTCCGAACTTCGCACTGGTGTAATACGGACGCGCTCGCTTGACGCCCCTTGGTTGCAGGTGAAAATCATGTAGGCCGCGGAGGCCCGTCACCATGCCCGCCAGAGCCACCGGAATCTTCGGTGCTGTGGCGTTGGCGACGTGCAATTCGCCGTCGACGTTGTAGCGGTGAATTTCTGTTCCGAATGCACTCTGCACCTGGGCCGCGGTTCCACTGAACCGGATCCAGTTCCGCCCGCGGGCCACATGGAGCCCACCGAACCCCTGCGACTTTAACCAGGCAGTGATCTGGTGCACGTCGTTCGGGCTCAATCCGAAGCGATCGGCCCACTGATCCGGCGTCAGCCACTTGTGATAGTTGGGCGACCGACGGTCCTGTTGCTGAGCCAACAATTTCGTGAGAGCTTTTTGCTGGCTGGCTGTGGGCTCCGTCAGCAGCGTGATGCTCCCCAGGCGCAGAGATGGATCCACTGGCCCTTCGTCGTACTGCGGCAGGGCTTTGTGGTGGACATTGCCGAACAGCGCCACCGTCTGATCGCTGGTCAACCGGCCGGAGATGCGGTCCGGCGTGACGGCATAGCTCAAGGTGGAAAAAACCAACGCTATCAACAGTGCAGACGCAAAAGTGCAGAGCAGGTCCTTACCTCGATCGGACATGAAGACTCCCAGGGCGGATATGTGCTTTAACTACCTCTTATATGGCCTATCCCCTCTCTGATCAAGAAAGTTGTGGTCCGGGTTGTATCGAGGAGACAAACTTGAGTAACCGCCGCCCGCAGAATTGGCCCCAGTCGCCGGAAAGTGGCAGACCCCCGGTAGATTCCGGCAATGCCCGAATGTGGCCGGAATCACATCGTACGAAGAACAGAAGCGATTTCCAGTTGCCGTATACTGCCCGTGCCTGCTCCGCTGTCATGGTCCTCTAACCCATGCGCTCGCCCGACGATGCGAAATCCCGACTCGCCTACATCGACTGGATGCGCGGGCTGGCCTGCATCCTGATGTTCCAGACCCACTGCTACGACTCCTGGCTGGGCGGCGCGGCCCGCCAAAGCCGCTTCTACATGTACTCGCAGCTGGGCGGAACATTTCCGGCGCCGCTGTTTTTATTTCTGGCGGGAATCTCGTTCGCGCTGGTCACGGAAAAGCTCAGACAGAAGGAAGTGGCGCCGGGTGAGATCGCGCGCACGACCATCCGCCGCGGCGCGGAAATTTTCGCCTTCGGCCTCTTGTTCCGCGTGCAAGAGTACGTCATCGCCTGGGGATGGGCGCCCAAAAGCGACCTGCTGCGCGTCGACATTCTCAACACCATCGGCCTCTCCATGATGCTGATGGGAGTGCTTTGCTGGATGGTGCTGTCGGTCTGTTCTTCGGGGAAGAACAAGTTGGCATCTGATAAACATGAGCCCAAGGGAGGAAGCATGAGGGGACGGCCGGCCCTTCGGCAGGCTCAGGGCAGGCTCCCGGCTGTCCAGCCGGGCGAAGCTCGGCTGCGTACTTCCGTCCCGCTAATCCTCACCGCAGCGGGCACCACGCTGCTGATCTCTCTGCTAACGCCCATGCTCTGGACGGTCTGGCGCCCGCGCTGGCTTCCATGGCCCCTGGAGTCCTACATCAACGGGGTGCACAAACTGGGCACGCCGCAAGCGTGGCTGTTTCCCCTCTTCCCGTGGAGCGCTTTCGCTTTTGGCGGACTGGCGGTGGGATTTCTGCTGCAGAGCCAGTGGACGCGAGCTCGGGAAGCCCGCGTTTTTTTCTCCCTCGGCGTGGCGGGCGTGGTGCTGGTCGAGCTCGCCCGTTGGCTCGACGCGCAGCCACGCCAGTTTTATCCCGTCTACGACTTCTGGCATACCAGCCCAAACTTTTTTCTGATCCGCACGGGAATGTTGCTGGTGATTTTGACAGCAGGCTATGCCTGGTGTCGCTGGGGCGCCGCCCAGTGGGGATTCAGCCCGGTCATTCAGTTAGGCCAAGCCTCGCTGCTGGTGTATTGGGTGCATATCGAGTTTGTGTATGGGCGCGTCTCGATTTTGCCCAAGCGCGCCGTTGGCATTGGCACGGCCTCGGCGGGACTGCTGGTAATCACGCTTGCCATGCTTGCCTTGGCCTACGCGCGTACTCGGATGAAAGGGCGCGGCGCGGAAATGCTGGGGCAGCGAGCCGCAAGAAAGGGATCCTCCGGACACGCACCGTTAGCGGTGAAATAGCCCGCAAAGGCCGCTTTTCTGTGTGCTTACGGGGTTTCTTCCCTGTGCAAAACGGCCTCTGGTGTGGGACGGACTCCTGTCCGTCGCCTTTGCTTTTGACTTTGATCTTGCAGTTGTTTTTCAGGAGAAGGAAAAAGCAAGGTCAACAGCGACAGACAAGAGTGTCCGTCCCACACGTCCTTCCGCTGATGCCAACAGCGTCGCGTGGGGCACTTGCTGGAACACCCCCAACACTATCGAACGAAACGGATTTCGAAATGGTCAGCTTACGGTCGATGACCTGCCCGTCCTGAAAGTCTTCCGAATATAGAGTCACGCACTCCAACTTTAGTCAGCATATACACGACCGGCCCGAGCACCATTGCGATGACTCCGCCAATCAGCGCAAAGCGGTCGTTCCAGCTCCCCAGCAGCGCCACCAGCGCCATCAACAAGGGCGCGCCGACAACGTAAAGCAATCCCGGCCGACCGCCGGGAATCCTGAATGAGCGCTTTAGTTGCGGTTGGGTGCGCCGCAGTTTCCATGCCGAGAGCACCGTCAGCACCGTTGTCGCCGAGCGTAGCCAGATGTAGACCGAGATCAGTTGCGCCAGGCTTTGCCACGCCACCAGGCTATAGATCACCGCCGACGCCAAAATCGCCAGCCACGGCGTTCCGTAGCGCGCATGCTTGCGCGTCAGCGCGTTGGGGAGATATCCATCTTCGGCCATGGCAAAGGGCATGCGCGTGGTGGTTAGGATCGTGCTGTTGAGCAGGGCCACGTTACCGACCATCGCAGCCAGAGTCATCCAGGTGCCGAGCCACGCGTGCCCATGAAAGGTCCCTCCGATCATGCTCGCCGCGTCCGAAAAAAATCCTGTATGCCACTTCTCCCAATTGCCCGCCGACGCCAGGCCAGCCAGCGTCGGCAGAAAATAAGCCGCCATCGACAGCGGCACGACCAGCGCCAGCGCACGCGGATATGCGCGCTGCGGATTTTCCACTTCTTCGGCGACGGTGGAAAGCTGCTCGTAGCCCGAATACAGCCACAGCCCCAGCGCCAGTCCGACTCCGAAGACCTTGAACGTCGCCTGATGCGGCACCACCCACGGTGTGAACGGATTGTGATGCCAGTGCGCTAGCGCGATGACGATCATCGTCATCACGGGCACAAAAATGAAAATCTCCAGAACGGTTGCGACCTGTCCCACCATATGAATGCCGCGCACGTTGACCCAGGTCAGCACCACGATCAAGGCCACGGAGATGAGGTAGTGTTCCCACCACGTCATCTTGGGGAAGTAGTACACCAGGTAATCGGTGAAGAGGACGGCGTACGCGCCCCCCAGCAAAAACGATGCCGACCAGTTCCACCATCCGGCGAGAAATCCCCAGAAATCGCCGAAGGCGGCGCGCGTCCAGCGGTAGAAGCCGCCCTCGACGGGCATAGCGGTAGTCAGCTCCGCCGACACCAGCGACACCGGGATGCACCAGAAAAAAGGCAGGATCAGAAGATAGAGTAGCGTCATCCCTGGCCCCGAAGTGGTGACCATGTCTTCGAGACCGAAGGGCCCGCCGGTGGTGTAGGAGAACATCACGAAGACGAGGTAGAACAGGCCCGCCTTGCGGAGCGTGAAGG
>Ga0075030_100000648_pt1 | contig 30485 bp, 21 predicted proteins | sample LitLauG_LLR_2012_FD_71393 | JGI IMG/M metagenome (GOLD analysis project Ga0075030, IMG submission 71393) | Freshwater sediment microbial communities from Pennsylvania, USA - Little Laurel Run_MetaG_LLR_2012 | ecosystem: Environmental > Aquatic > Freshwater > Creek > Sediment | place: USA...
AGTGATCTCCCCACCTGAGGCTCGCCGTCGCTCAACGGCCAGCAGGAACGCTGCCTCCCTTACGATTCCAATCCGCTCCACTCCGCCGACCCCTGCTTCGCAGAACTTCCGAGACGGCTGGGCCTGCCGATTGCTTCTTGACAAGCGCAGCCGCCGGTGTCTATTATAACGTTATTCGTAATCGGATGTCGAAATCGAAACATGAGCAAGATGATGCGGCTGCCGACCGCGACCTGTACTCGGGCCTGGTCCGTCTCCATGTGCTCCATCACGCCGTGGAAGGTCCGATCTTTGGCCTGGGAATGATCGAGGAACTGGCGCGTCACGGATACCGCATCAGTCCCGGGAGTCTCTACCCGCTTCTCCAGGGCCTCGAAAAGAAGGGGTATTTGCGATCGGCCGAGCTGAGAAACGGCAAATCCCTCAGGCGCGTGTACCGGGCCACTCCGCTGGGCCGAAAGGCGCTGGCGGCGTCGAAGAGCAAAGTGCGGGAGCTTTTTCATGAACTCATGGAAGGTGATTAGGTCCAGTGCCGATGAAGAGACGATCGAGCTTCCCATGCGCGGCAAGATGGCTTTCCGGTCTGTTTCTAGTAGTGGCAATTCTGCAGGCGCAACCGTCTGCGCCTCCGTCCGGTTTGACGCTCGGCCAGGCCGTGGAGGGCGCGTTGAAGAACTATCCTTCCATCCGCGTCTCCCAGGAGCAGATCAATGCGGCGGCCGCCGGAATTCAACTCGCGCGCACCGCTTACCTGCCGCGCGTGGACGTGATCGCTCAGGCGAATCGTGCGACCAGAAACAACGCTTTCGGGCTGTTGCTGCCGCAGGGAATCATTCCTTCCATGTCCGGCCCTGTGATCGGGAGCAACAACCTGGGAACCGTATGGGGCAGTGCGGTAGGCGCGCTGGTCACCTGGGAGCCTTTCGATTTCGGTTTGCGGAAAGCCGGCGTAGATGCCGCCGCTCGAGGGCGCGCACAACAGGAAGCCACTCTCAAGCGGACGCAGTTCGAAGTTGCCACGGCCGCGGCGGACGCGTACGTCACGTTGGTTGCGGCACAGGAGACGGTGCGTGCGGCGCAGGCCGGGGTGGACCGCGCCGAGGTGTTGGCACGAACCATCGACGCGCTCGTGAATAGCCAATTACGCCCGGGTGCAGATTCGTCGCGAGCCCAGGCGGAGCTGGCCGCCGCCCGGACACAGTTGATCCAGGCCCGGCAAGCGGTGGAGGTTGGCCGCGCCAACCTCTCCCAGTTCGTGGGCGTGGAACCACCACAAATCACCGTCGTCGCACCCAGATTGCTTCGGTTGCCGCCGGAGCGGAACGCACCGGCGCTGGATACCGGGGCAAATCCGATCTCGATCGAGCAAAACGCCGTCATCGAGCAGTTGAGAGCGCAACTCAGAATTCTCGAACGGTCCTACTTTCCGCGCTTCTCCCTGCAGGGTGCCGCCTACGCGCGCGGGACCGGCGCTGAGGTCAACGGGACCAACCTGGGAGGGCTGAACGGCCTCGCGCCAACCACTCAAGACTACGCTCTTGGCTTTACCGTGACCTTTCCGGTTCTCGACAAGGCGTCGATCCGTGCCAAGGAGGCTGAACAGTCCGCGGCCATCCGCGCGGAGACGGCGCGCTACCAGCAGATCGCGACGGACTTGAAGGCGCGGTGGAATGCCGCGCTGGCAACCCTGGGAGGCGCCCGTAATGCTGCCGCCAATACTCCTGTTGAGGTAGCAGCGGCGCGCGCCGCTACCGAACAGGCGGCCGCGCGTTATCAGTCCGGGCTCGGCAACATTGATGAGGTCGCCGAAGCCCAGCGACTGCTCACGCAGGCCGAGATTGACGATGCCCTGGCTCGCCTAAGCGTCTGGCGGGCGCTACTCGGCCTCGCTACCGCGGCAGGAGACCTTCAGCCGTTACTCGCCGAGGCAAATCCATGATCTTCCGGGAAGGTGAAAAATGCGTTTAGTTCTAGCCGCCTTAAGCCGCCCGGTCACGGTGGTCGTGGTATTGGTCGCGATCGCCCTGTTTGCGTTTCTCGCCGTCGAGCGAATGCCGGTGGACATCTTCCCCAAGGTAGGCGAACCGGCGATCTACGTGGCGCAGCCTTACGGCGGCATGGATCCCGCGCAAATGGAAGGCTACCTCACCTATTACTACGAGTACCACTTCCTGTACATCACCGGAATTGCCCGCGTCGAGAGCAAGAGCATTCAAGGCGCCGCGCTGATGAAGCTGATCTTTCATGACGGCACCGACATGGCCCAGGCGATGGCCGAGACCGTCGGCTATGCGAACCGTGCGCGGGCATTCATGCCGCCTGGAACCGTGGCGCCCTTTATCACGCGATTCGACGCCGGCAGTGTGGCCGTGGGCCAACTGGTTTTCAGCAGCGCCACGCATACCCAAGGCGAGTTGCAGGATTTCGCGATCAACAGGGTGCGCCCTTTGTTCGCCACGTTGCCCGGCGTGTCCGCTCCACCTCCCTTCGGCGGCAACCAGAGAACGATTGTCATTACACTCGATCCCGACAAACTCAATCAGTATCGGATCTCGCCCCAGGAGGCGATCTCGGCAGTGAGCAAGGCAAGCGTGGTGATGCCCTCAGGCAACATGTGGACCGGAAACATCGAGCGTATCGCCAGGACAAACTCAGCTTTGGGGGGGAACCTCGCGGAACTGCTCAGCACACCGATCCGGCCGGTTTCCGGGACAACGGTCTATTTGAGGGATATCGCAACCATTGAGAACGGCACGGACATGATTACGGCCTACGCGCACGTGAACGGGAAGCGGACCGTGTACATTCCCGTCACCAAACGCGCGGATGCCTCTACGCTCGCCGTCATTCATGCGGTGAAAGCAGCGGTCCCGGATTTCAAAAAGGTCGTGCCTGACGATGTGGACGTTAGTTTGCAATTTGACCAGTCACCCTTCGTCACGAATTCTCTGAATGGCCTGGTCCTTGAGGGATTGCTCGGCGCCGGTTTGACCGGCCTGATGGTGTTGATCTTCCTGCGCGACTGGCGCTCCGCCGTCATTGTCATCCTGAACATCCCGTTCGCCCTGCTGAGCTCGGTGCTGCTGTTGTGGGCGGCCGGCCAGACCATCAACATCATGACCCTGGGCGGACTCGCCCTGGCGGTAGGCGTCCTGGTGGATGAAGCCACCGTGGAGATCGAGAACATCCACACCCGGATGCTTCCGGGGGTCACGCGCGCTCGCGCCGTCGTGGAAGCTTGCCGCCGCACAGCCATGGCGCGATTGCTGTCCATGGTCTGCATCCTCGCCGTATTCGTTCCTTCGTTCTTCATGATCGGTGTGAGCCGGCAGCTCTTCGTGCCGTTGTCGTTGGCCGTCGGTTTCGCCATGATTGCGTCGTACCTGCTGTCCAGCAGCCTGGTGCCGGTCTTCGCCACCTGGCTGATGCGGGAGGCCCATCGCGGCGAGGAACACGAGGGGCTCTTTGGGTACCTGCTCTCGTTTTACGAACGGTACCTGCGCGTGGTCCTGCGGCTTCGATGGCCGCTGGCGCTCGCCTACCTGGCGGCGGCGTTCGGGCTCCTCTTTGTGCTGCTGCCGCGCACCGGGACCGAACTGTTTCCGGATGCCAATGCTCCCCTGCTCCGCTTGCGCCTGCGAGCGCCCGCCGGCACTCGCATCGAAGAGACTGAGCGCATTGTCCTCCGCGCCCTGAACGTCATTCAACTGGATGCGGGTCAGGACAACGTGGCAATCACCAGCGATTTTATGGGCGTTGTGCCGTCCAGCTATCCGGTCGACCTGATTCATCTGTTCACCAGCGGACCCCAGGAAGCGATCATACAGGTCGCCGTCAAACCCGATACGCCACGCGGCGAGGCCCTGCGAGAGCGGATCAGGGCAGACCTTCGTGGCGAGTTGCCAAACTGTCAGGTTTCGTTTGAGGCGGCCGATATCGTTTCCCAGGTGATGAGCTTTGGATCGCCCACTCCCATCGAGGTGGCCGTGGAGGGGCCCAGCCTGGCAGACGACTACGGCTACGCCCAGAAGGTTCGATCTCAACTGGCCAAGCTGAGTTTCATCCGCGATCTTCAGTTCGCCCAGGAGTACAATTACCCGACGCTCGACGTCGACATCAACCGGGACCGGGCCGGCCAGTTCGGTCTGACCATGGCCGACATCGTGCGTTCGGTTGTGCCCGCCACCTCTTCGTCGCGCTTCACGGAGCCAAACTACTGGCGCGATCCGAACTCTGGGAATGCGTTCCAGATCCAGGTGGAATTGCCGCAGAACCGAATTCAGAGCGTCGACGCCATCGGTAGTCTGCCGGTGATGCCCAGCGGAAGGCCGGAGCCGCAGCTCGGCAACCTCGCGACCCTAAAGCTGGGAACCATGCCTGGGCTGATCGAGCGGTTCAACGGTCAGCATATTCTGAGCGTCACCGCCAATATTCACGGAATCACACTCGGAGAGGCGTCGCAGCAGCTGGATCAGGCGCTGGCCGGCGCCGGGACGCCGCCGCGAGGTGTCAAGGTGGTCATGAAAGGCCAGATTCCGCCCTTGGACCAGACCATCTCCGGATTGCGGACTGGTCTCCTGCTGGCCGTGGTGGTGATCTTTCTCCTGCTGGCCGCAAATTTCCAGTCGGTGCGGCTGGCGCTTTCCATCGTCCTTACCGTTCCGGCCGTCCTGTGTGGAGTTCTGCTCGCGCTCAAAGCTACCGGCACCACCCTCAATATTCAATCCTTCATGGGCGCGATCATGGCCATCGGCATTGCCGTTGCAAACTCCATTCTGTTGATCACTTTTGCCGAGCGTTCCCGGCACGAGAGCCGCCCGGTTCTGGACGCGGCTCGCGAAGGCGCCGCTGGCCGGCTCCGCGCGATTCTGATGACAGCCGCGGCCATGATCTTCGGGATGATGCCCATGGCGATCGGCTTTGGCGAGGGCGGCGCTCAAGCGGCGCCGCTCGGCCGCGCCGTGATCGGTGGCCTGATCGTCTCCACTTTCGTCACGTTGACCATCCTTCCATCGGTCTACGCGATCCTGCAGGGAAGAGCGCCTGTGACTTCGTCGTCGCTCAATCCGATGGATCCTACGAGTCGATACTATGACGCACAGTAGATCTGTTCTGCTCCCGATACTCGTGACGGCCGCGCTCACGCAGGCTGCCTGGCCGCAAGCCGGCGACCTGGCGCCGGTCGCATCTAAGCCGGTGTCGCGGACCGTCGAATTGCCTGGCGAATTCCTGCCCTTCCTGAGCGTTTCTCTACACGCGAAAGTGCCCGGCTACGTGGAGCGCGTTCTGGTGGACCGCGGCAGTGTAGTCAAGCCGGGAGACCTGTTGGTTGAACTGAGTGCCCCGGAAATGACCGCGCAGATTGCCGAGGCCGAGTCGAAAGTGCAGGCATCTGAAGCGGATCGACTGCAGGCCGAGGCTCAACTTGCCGCAGCCGAAAGCACGTACGGCCGCATGAAGAAAGCCGCCGAAACACCTGGAGCGATTGCCGGCAACGAAGTGATCCAGGCGGAAAAGCAGGTGGACGCCGCCAAGGCTCTCCTGAACTCCCGGCGGCAGGCGACCAGATCGATGGCCGCGGCGGTCCGATCGCTCCAGGAATTGCAGGCCTATCTCAAGATTTCAGTGCCCTTCGAAGGAGTGGTGACCGAACGCGTGGTCCATCCTGGCGCGCTCGTCGGCCCGGGTAACGACGCACCGCTTCTGGTGATCCAACAGGTATCCCACCTTCGGCTGGTAGTGCCGGTGCCGGAGGAGGATGTTAGCGGGATTGTGAACGGAGCGAGCGTGCCGTTCCAGGTGCCCGCATGGCCGGAGCGGGCTTTCTCCGGCAAGATCGCGAGGATTTCCCGCACTCTGGACCCCAAGACTCGCACGATGGCTGTGGAACTGGACGTGATGAATGGCGACGGCGCCTTGGCTCCCGGCATGTATCCAACGGTAAAGTGGCCTGTGCGTCGCTCGCGGCCCGCGCTGTGGGTACCCAAGACAAGCGTGGTCACTACTACGGAGCGCACATTCCTGGTTCGCGACCAAGGCGGCAAAGCAGAATGGGTGGACGTGAAGAAGGGCGTGAGCGACGGCGGCCTCGTGGAAGTGATCGGGAATCTGAAGCCTGGGGATCGAGTAGTCCGGCACGCGACAGACGAAATCCGGGATGGCACGTCGTTGCAGTCTTCGCCAAGGAAGACGCCGTAACTGAATTCCGTTGCGGCCCGCCCCAGGCTGGGCCGTGAAACGCGTTCGGCCTTTCTGGCACTACTATACGGCGGCGGAACATGAGCCAATCTGATCGGCAGCACGTCCAGTTCATGATTTACCGCCGGCGGATCGTCGAGACATGGCCGGAGTCGGCGTCGAAGACGGCGCTACTCACGGCCATTGACGCCAGCATTACGTCTCTTCGTCAAACCCGAGCCGATTTCTCAGCCGAGCCGGTCTCAACGCAATAATGGCAGGCCGGCGCGGCTGGCGCGGAGAAATCGGCATCGGCCCAACTGCGTCACTGGAGTCCGTTGAGGGCGAAGTCGAAGACATCGAAGTTGCGCACCTGGCGGGAGAGGGCGATGTTTGCGTACTTACTGTTCAACGGGCGAGAGAACACCAGGTAGACGTTGCGCTCGGCCAGTCCGCCGTGCGAGCGCAAACGCATTCCGCCGAGCATGGACAGGTCGAGAGTTGCCTTGCTCTTTCCCAACACGGTGCCCCGGTCGGCGACAACGATCAGGTCCCCGACACGATCCGCGGGAAGATCGAATGTTCTGGCAGCGGAATTGCGATCCATCACTAGTTCCACGCCAGGCTGCTTGTTGAGGACGTTCATCGCAGCGGCCGCGGAGAGCGGCTCCGCCAGGTAGACCGTGGCATACGAGCCGAGCGAGCCGTGATGCTGAACATATGGATCGGTGATGGGCAGGACTACCCTGGCCCTGCCGCTCCCCAACTCCTTGTCAAGCACGTCCTGCAAGAGGATCACGTTGGGAGTGCCGTCGGCTTTCGCCTTGTCATTCATCCCGTGATCTCCCGTCAGGCCGACAATCGCACCCAGCGCGTCCAGACGCCCCAGGTAGCGGTCAATTCCCACATAGAACTGGTCCGCTTCCTTCGATCCCGGGGCATACTTGTGTTGGATGTAATCGGAGAGAGTGAGATACATTAGATCCGGCTTTTTCCTCTCCAGGATCTTGACGCCGGCTTCCAGCACGAAGAGCGAAAGATCGGCGGAATACTCGTTCGGGAGGGGTTTGCCGACGTAGGCGAGGCAGTCGCCGATGCCGTTGTCTTTCTTCGTGCATTGGCCGGCTTGCTCGGCGGAGAACGCAATGCCGTTCCGCAGTTTGTAGGCAAGTATTTTCGTCAGCTTGTTCTTCGCCGTGATCGCCACGACTCTGGCCCCGTGCTCGGAGAACTTGGCGAGAATGCTATCGGCACGCAGGAACTCCGGCTGGTCCATCATCGTTTCCTTCCCGGTCGCCGGGTTCAGAAAGAAGTTCCCGGAGATTCCGTGGACGGAAGGCGGCACACCGGTGATGACGGAGACATTGTTCGGATTCGTGAAACTGGGCATCGCGCCCAGGGCCACCGCGACAAACCCGCCGGTCATGAACTTCTTGAAGTGTGGCAGCAGTCCCTGCGCCAAAGCGGCGTTCACGTAGGCCGGGTCGCCACCGTCAATCAGCACCACGACAACCGGCGCTTTGGGCCAATGGTAGTTCTTTCCGTTCACCGTGATCTGTTGCGGATGATCCGTTTCCGCGGCCGATACATGCCCCGGGGATAGAACGGTCAACAGCGCCACTACGGCAAACGCCCACGCGGTTCGCTTTCTCGTGACCTCCTCCCGTGAGTCTGGAAGCATCCTTTATCCAATTTGAATGCAGCATCATTAGGCCATCTGTCTGATCGATCGGCCTACGGCACCTGGTAGTACGGAATCCCCAGCGCGTCCATCGCGCCCTTCATATACCCGATGGCGAGGACCTTACCGCCCATGGCATATCCCGGTTTGTCGTTCGACTCGCCGTCGAGTGTAGGGGCGTGGTCGGGCCGAATGGGACCCTCGAAACCGCATTCGTGGTAGACGCGTAGCATCTGCGCCAGGTCCACGGGGCCGTTGTCGTGGAAGGTCTCGCGAAAGTGCTCGCGGGTGCCTTCGACATCGCGATAATGGACGAAAAAAATCTTCTTTTGGGCACACCACTCGCGAGCCAGCGCCGCGATGTCTTCGCCCATCAGCTTGAAATTCGCCTGGCAGAACGTGATGCCGTTGACGGGGCTGGACACGATGTTGAGCACGCGCCGGTAGTTGGCGGCGCTGGTCAGAATCCGGCCGATGCCGCGCAGGGGCGAAAGCGGCGGATCGTCCGGGTGTAACGCCATCTTGACTCCGGCCTTCTCCGCCACCGGAATCACCGCCTTGAGGAAATAGTCGAGGTTGCTCCAGATCTTCTCTTCGCTCACCCGGCCCCATTCCGTGAGTCCTTGCCGCTCCGCGTCTGCCCGATCGAACTCGGTGAGCAGCGCGCCGCCGCGTCCGGGAAGATCGGTGCGCGTTCGCAACCAGCCGATTCCAGCCATCCAGTTGTAGCAGACCAGCCGTACGCCCGACTCGGACAGCGCGCGGATGGCAGCCATGTAGTTCTCGATCTCTTCGTCGCGCCCGGGAAGCCCCAGTTTGATCCGCTCCGCCGGCACCGGGTGGCTTTCCACTCCCGCAAACACCAGGCCCGCCGACTCGAACTGTTTCCGGATGCCCGCCAGCACTTCCCCGTACCGCGGGCGCGGCGCCGCGCCCAGCGCCTGCGTCACCGTCACGATCGCGTGGGTAATGCCGACCTGGCTGGCCAGCCGGATTTTGTGATCCTCGTCGGGCGTGAACAACTCGGCCAGCTGGATTCCGCGATCACCCTGCACCCGCGTCTTACGAAGCGGCGTAGTGGACGACGACGACGCGCCCGATATTGGAACCGCGGACGCACCGAGTGCCGCCACCGTCCCTTGTATGTAGCTTCTCCGGCTGATCTGAGACATCTCCACCCCTTTCCAACGAACCTCGATCATATTCGATGGCACTCTTTCAGACAATCGGCTCACGCCTTGCGATACCATAATTCCCTGAAGGAGACTCACCTTGAGAAAAAACATGTTCCCGCTGGTCGTGCTGTTGTGCCCAATGGCTTCCTGGGGCGCGGATCAAGCCTTCGACATTAAGCCGGGCTTGTGGGACCTCGCCAACACCGTCCAGGTGAGCGGCCTGCCGCCCATCCCGAACCTCGATCAAATGGCGCCCGAACAGCGCGCGCGCGTCGAGTCCGCCATGAAAGGCATGGCCGGCAACCCTCGTACCAATACCGCACAGAGTTGCATAACCAGGGAAGGGATCGAGAAGGCGATCGCCAAGACAAACAGCACCAAGACCAACAATTGTGCTCCGAAGCTGGTCAGCGCCTCGGCTTCCAAGGTGGAACTGCACATCGACTGCGCTTCGGAGAAGGGCGATGCGAAATCGAACGGCGACATCATGATCCAGCGGCGGGACCCCGAGCATTTCACGGGATCCGGGACGATCAAATCGGTGGGCGCGAATGGACGCATCATGGACATGAAGTGGTCCATGACGGGCACTTTCGTTTCTTCGGACTGCGGCAACGTGAAACCCGCAGGCCAGTAACTACCGCCTCGTGTGCGGCCGCGGCGCGAGGCCACGTTGGTTGCCGCCGTGCAATGCGGGGAACAACTCAGAAAAGACTCTGGCCCAGGCGGCATCTTTGTTGACAGGCAGTCCACCAAGGCGGGTTCTGGCCCCTCGCCGCAGGTTGAGAGGGATACGCAAATGCTGAAGACCACGGCGGCGTAACGCCAAATAAGCTTGAGGTTGAAGGAGCAGCCTTCACAAGCGCGGCGCCTTTCCACGCCACATGAACAGGGCAGAAAGCCCTGAACCATGGGGGCTTAAGCATTTGCCCCTGCTCCGCGCATATGCTACAAACAGGGCATGGATGACGGGCCGATCACGATACGCAATTACACCGACTTCGACGAGATGAAGGCGGACGAGTACCGCTATTGGCAGAGCCGCCCCGCGCATGAGCGGCTGGACGCGGTTGAGGAAATGATCGAGACGGCCTATGCGATCAAGGGATGGAAGATCGAGCCTGATGTACCAAGACTACAAAGACCTTTTGTCCGCCTTCCAGTCCCATGGCGTTAAATACCTCGTCGTGGGCGGCTTCGCGGTAATCTATCACTCGCAGCCGCGTTTCACGAAGGACATGGAGTTTTTCTAACCCCAATTCCACGCCTCAACACCAATGGATCCACAACGTGGAATAGAGTAACGCCGTAAACATCCATCTGTGCTTCCGCGCGATCAACGTAAACCGTGGCCAACCGCCCGTGGGAATGTTCGGTTCGGCATGAATGCGCGCCGGGGCAATAACTCGCCTGTCAAGAACAGCAAACCGGAAGGCGGAGCTACGTATAACAACTGAGGGTTCGTCTCATCCGGGTGCCGTAATTGTCTATCTCTTCCCGCCTGCCCTCAGTGACGAAGTGCCGTCTGTTGCTGATTACCGCGTCATCGGCCACGATTGTCGTATCAGCGGCGGTTTCGCTGTGGCTCGGTGGCCAGAGGCTTCGCCATTCGGTCAGATTATCGTGATGAAGTATCGCTCGCGGCTGCTCGGGAGATCGCTACCGTAAAATCCCGTCGCGGCAACTCGACGCATAGCGCCCAAACGGTCGAAGCGGCGGTCCGTGTAAGAATCTCCGGTTGGCACCGGTGCGCTCTGATCGTCGCAGCAGCGTCCAGGCGGCTTCTGGCGCAGTGGAATCCCGCCTCATGTGTCCTCCCAGCCCATCTGGATTGGTCCGAGCCGAAGCCCTTCGATCGACCTTCACCTCGCCACCTTCGCCGCCTTCACATTCCAGCCATCCACCTCCACTACCGGCGTCGCCCGGCCGAGATCGCGCGCGCCATACCTCGCCGTGATCTTCCGGCTCTGGCCAGGCAGCAGCGGGAAGTAGTTGTCTTCCCAAAGCACCGGCAGCACTTCCTGGCCCTCATCACCCTTCTTCACTGTCAGGTGGACCGCGAAGGCCAGCGCCTTTCCGGTGTTGGCGACAGTCACCGTGGTGAAGCGGTCATCGCCCTGCGATCGGCTTTGGGCCGTCGTCGTGAGTTCCACCTGCGGCAAGCTGTTGAGCGCGGTGAAGTCGGCGAAGCTCTTGGTCGGGGTGTGGTACCAGGTGGATTTGCCGAGATCCATCGTCTCGGGTTTGGTGGAGAGCCAGTAAAAGTTCTCGCTCACCGGGTCGTCGGACGGATCCTGCAACACCAGGCTCACAAAGTAGGTGGAGGAAAGACCGGATACTTCGGGAATCGTGAACACGCGAGTGCTGGAATCGGGCTCGCTATCCACTTTGGCATCCTTCGACCACTTCCGTGTCATGTCCAGGTTATAGACCTGGGCCACCACCTTCATGTTGGCAAAGGGCTTGTAATAGGAGTTCACCACTACCACGGACCGGTCGTCGTACGAATACTGCACGTGCAGCGGTTCGCAGCCCTTCTTGGCGCCGAAGTAGGAGCCGCCGGGGCGCAGATACCAATCGTAGAGATGCCAGATCATGCCGGGCCAGGCGTTGTTGAGCATCCACTGGATCACGCCGGTGGCGGTGTACTTGTTGCGCCCGTAACCTTCGAACATGGCCCGATGGCCCTCGTAGGCCATCACCTGAGCTTTGCGCGCGTATTCCTCGGCCGATGCCGGCGCGCCGTAGCGCTGGTTGAGCGCCTCGGTGAAGACGTGGATGTCCTTGAACTGGCCGCCGCCGGCATGGTAGTCCCAGGTGGCATTGATGGGCCAGAGGCGATCTTCGCCCAGCATGCGGCGCAAGCTTTCGATGGGCGGCGGGGCAGGTCCGGGACCGATCTCGGTGGCGAAGCCGTGCGCCCCGCCGTGATTGGTGTCCAGCAGCCAGTACGAGGGAGCGACGTACTCGTAAGGCCCTTCCATCTTCACACCGGTGTCCCCGCCGAGCTCGGTCTTTTTCGCTGTTGCCGAAGACTGGTACGGGTTCGGCCACTCGGTCTCCCGGATGACGTCGAGATAGCGCTTCTCGATCTTCGGTGGCGGCGGATTGTCGCTGCCGTACATCCAATCGAAGACCGAGGGGTGCCGGGCCAGGCGGCGGAGTTGGTCGCGCAGGGACTCGGCCGAAATCAGCTCATCCTCGGTATCCCAGCCGCGCCACTGCTCCCAGTGGTCGCAACAGCACCAGCCCGCCAGCACCAGGATGCCGTACCGGTCGCACATTTCCAGGAAGTGGTCGTCTTCCAGCTTGCCTTCGAACCGGATGGCGTTGAGGTTCATGTCGCGCACGTAGCGCAGTTCGGCCTCCTGGCGCTCGGGCGTGGAGTGGAGGAGCATGTCGAAGGTGTAGCCCGCGCCGCGGATCAGAATGTTCTTGCCGTTGATGTGGAAGAGGCGGTGGCCTTTGCCGTCGAGCTCTGAGGTGACCTCGCGCATGCCGAAATCGATGTGGCTGGAGTCGGAGACCGCGCCGCCGGTTTCGAACCGGAGGTCGAGCGGATAGAGGTTCTGCGGCCCCACCTGCACCGGCCACCAGACCCGCGGGTTTCCGAATTTAAGCTGAGTGTACTGGTCCGGCTTGAAGTGGACTACGCGCGTCTCGTGCGGGCCAAGGCGCACCGTTTGCGCCAACTCGATATTCTCAATCTTCGCCTTGAGCACTCCCTCCACGGCGGTGGCGGCCGCATTCTTTAACTCCGCGCGGATGGTGAGCTGAGCGCGGTCGAGCGAGGGCAGGTTGAAATGCGTGGTCACCGTGGGGTACTGGATGGCGACCGGGCCCGTTGCGCTGAGGAAAACATCGCGCCACAGGCCCATGTTCTTGTCGGGCGGCTGCGGATTCCAATCGACGAATGTGATGGCCAGGTCGTGCGGCTGGGGCGGGAAGATTTCGATGGCCAGGGCATTGGCGCCGTCCAGTTTGACGGCGGAGGTGACGTCGAACGTGAACAACCGCCACGCGCCGGCGAATTTATCCGAGGGTGCGATCTGCTGGCCGTTCAGCCAGACGTTGGCGCGGAAGTTGATGCCGTCGAAACCGAGCCAGACGGTCTTGCCGCGATAGTCGGGCGGGAGTTTGAACTCGGTGCGATACCACCACGGCCGGCGGAAGGGGCTCTCGGGCGGCATCGGCGCGTTAGAGAAGTTGAAACCGATGGGGTACGTGACGCCCGCCACCGAACGCAGATTCGTGCCGGTGTAGGGGTCGGCGTAAACGCGGCTCTCGACCAGCGCGTGGAACACGGTGGTGGGCAGAGTGGCGTTGTACCAGCCACGGGTCTGGTGGCCGGCCGTCGAGAGCACCGCGCCAGATTCCCGCACTTCCGCGGACGATTGAATGGCCCATCCCTGGCGCAACAGCATTTTCGGGGCGGCGGGGTCCGCGGCAACGGCGGACGCCAGCCCGGTGCAGAGGCCGGCCAGCAGGATTCGATCCCGGAGCATCAACAATTACCTCCTTGGATGAAACCTCAGTGTAGTTGAATGCCGCTTGCCGTGGTCTTTGGGTTGAAGCGTCCTGCTCCACGTACACCCAAGCCGGTCTGGCCTATGGATACGTATTTCAGACGCTTTCATTCGCGATTTCTCCTATTCGGAACGGCAGTCTTTGCAGGACTGTGGGCCGTGGTTCGTGCGGGCACGCAATCGGTCACAATAGACGAGGCGGATACCTACCTGGACTGGGTTGCCCGCACATCCCCAGGCCATTGGGAAGCCGCCTCGAACAATCATGTTCTGAACACGCTGCTCATGCGGCTGTTCACCTCGCTGTTCGGCCTCTCGCATCTCACGCTGCGGACGCCGGCGCTGATCGGCGCGGCCATCTATATTTCGGCCGCCTACGTATTCTGCCGGATTCTCACCAACGATACCCTGCGGCAATGGCTGGTGTTTGTGTGCCTGGTCTACAATCCTTTCCTGTTCGACTACCTGGTGGCGGCGCGCGGATATTCGCTGGGGATGGCGTTTCTGATGGCGGCGCTGGTGCTCGCGGCTTGGGCGCAATCCCGCTGGCCGCCGGATCGCATTGGCGCGGCCTGTTCGGTTTGCGCGGCGCTCTCGCTCGCGGGCAATTTTTCATTTGCATTCGTGGATGGTGCAGCCATGCTGGCGATCTTCGCCTGGCTCTGGCGCCACCCTGCCCGCCAGCGCCTTCGTTTGCTGGCTGCCTGCACGATCCCTGGACTGATCGTGACGCTGTTTCTGACTGCTTCCGTGTTGATCCGTTTCCCGAAAAGCGAGCTGCGCTATGGAGCCCGGTCCATGGGCGAGATGTGGAGATCGGTGATCCGGGATTCGCTGTACCAACTGAACCCGGAGATGGTCAACCCATTTCTGCTGAAGATAGCCGAACATGGCAGACTATTCCTGTTCCCTCTGCTGGCCGCATTCGCGATCTGGCGATTGGCAGCGGCGTCGCGGCGAACCCGCGTCGCGCCGGACCCCCACACGGTCTGGCTCCGCCAGGTGGGGTGCGTCCTGGCTGCGACACTGGTGCTCGCGCTGGTGGCGCACTGGATCGCCTTTCGCCGCTGGGGAGTGCTGTTGCCGATGGATCGGACGGCGCTGTTCCTGGCGCTCCTGCCCACCCTGTTGCTTGGCCTGGCGGCGGCTCTGCCCGGAGCTTTGCATGATTGGGGCCGGCGCGCTTTGACCGCGATGCTGTTCGCGCTGAGTCTCTATTTCCTGGGGTGCCTGCGGCTGGGTTACTTCAAGGAGTGGCAGTGGGACGCGGAGGTAAATCGCGTGTATCCGGTGCTGGCTTACTACAACCGGACCTACGGTATCAGGGACTTCGTCTCCGAGTGGAGGTACGGCTCAGTGTTACGATTCTACCGCCGGCTCGACCGGCACGGCACGATTTCCCAAATTCGCAGCCCGCTCGAGATTCCGGAGGACGGCCAGGTTTACATTTTGGATTGGGGCTTTGAGGAAGACGTGATCAAGCGGCTGGGGCTGCGCGTGGTTTACCGGGGCGCCATCACCGACGTCGTAGTGGCCATCCGGCCGGAGGTGGAATCGGTCAGGTGCGTGGCCGCGAATTGACCCGGGTCTTACGGTATCCTGATGGGACGCGATTTTCGGCCCATGCCGACGTATCTCAGGCGTCTCAACTCGCAGCTTTTCCTGGCCGGCACAGCAGTTTTTGCCTTCGTTTGGGCCATCGTTCGAGCCTGTGTCCAATCGGTGACCATAGACGAGGCTAGTACCTATATCTCCTGGGTGGCGCGCACCGGTCCGGTGCAGTGGGAGGCGGCATCGAACAACCACGTTCTGAACTCTCTGTTGATTCGCCTGTTCACGTCGGTGTTCGGGCCGTCGCCACTCACGCTTCGGATTCCCGCGCTGTTCGGCGCCGCGATTTATATCGCGGCCGCCTACGCCTTCTGCCGTATGGTCACCGACAACGGCAAGCTGCAATGGGCGCTGTTCGTTTGCCTGGTTTACAACCCCTTCGTCTTCGACTACCTGGTGGCCGCCCGCGGCTATTCGCTGGCCATGGCGTTTCTCTTGGCCACCCACGCCATCGCAGCCCATGCGCAACTGCCACGGCTCGGCCGGGAGGCTCGCGACGACGTGCCGGTTTGCATTGCCTGCTCGATCTGTGCCGCTGTATCCTTTGCCGCCAATTTTGCCTTCGGCATCGTGGACGCCGCGGTCATGCTCATGATTCTCGTCTGGTTCTGCGGCTCGACGCGTGGCATCGCCGCGCGTGCCCGCCTGCTCGCGGCGTGCACCCTGCCGGGCCTGCTGGTCACCCTGTTTCTCGCCGGTCCCGTCCTGCTGAACTGGCCCAAGCCGGAACTCCACTTCGGGGCGGCGTCTTTGCGGGAAACGCTGGATTCCGTTGTCCGCTCTTCGTTGTACCAGTTGAATCCGGACCTCGTGAATCCGCTGATCCTCGGATGGATGGGACGCCCGAAGCATTTTCTGCTTCCGTTGCTGGCTGCCACAGCCGTGGTGCCACTGATTCGAGCGGCGCGACGGCGGACGGTCGACCAGGACCCTCACTCCGCCTGGCTGCGGGCGTTGGGAGCCGTCCTGTTGGGCGCCACCGCCCTGGCCCTGCTGGTTCACTGGTTGGCATTCCGGCTGTTTCACGTGCTCCTGCCGATGGACCGGACCGCTGTCTTCTTCGTGCCTCTGCTCACGCTACTGTTTGGCATTGCCGCCGCGTTTCCCGCTCCCGCACGCGCCTGGGATCTTTGCCGCCGCGCCCTGCTCGTCACCATGTTTGCGGTGAGTCTCTACTTTCTCGGCTGCCTCCGCCTGGGCTATTTCCGCGAATGGCAGTGGGATGCCGACCTGAAGAAGGTTTATCCCGTGCTCGCTTACTACAATCGAACCTACTGCGTCCGCGACTTCGTGGCCAACTGGATGTACGGGGCGCCTCTGAACTTCTACCGCTTGACTTCCGGCCAGGACACGATCTCGGAGATCCGCGGCCCGCTGGCTGTTCCGGCGGACGGACTGATCTACGTTCTGGACCGGTATTTCGACGGCGACTTTATCCAACAGCAGAAGCTGCGAGTGGTTTACCGGGGCGACACCACGCGCGTGGTGGTTGCCATTCGGTCCGAGGTGGAGACCCGTCCGTGTCGTGTGGCGACGGTCCCGTAAGGCGTTAAACTGGGCAGTTATGAAACCATTCAGCCTTCTCGCAGTCCTGGGCGCGGCCCTGGTATGGCCGGCGCTGGCCAAGAGCCCGTTTGCCGGACGCTGGGACATCGTCGTCACACCCCAAGCCAATGCGCAAAAGACTGCCAAGAGTCCGCAGGCCCTGATGCCATACCCCGACTGGATGGAACTGATGGAGAAGGAGGGCGGCGCGACCCTGCGCATCCAGCCACGCTCCGGCGGCGCCCGCGAGATCCAGGACTTCAAACTGGAGGGCTCGCACCTCGGCTTGACCCTGGCTGCGGCCAACGCCAAGGGTCCCGCGTTGAGCTGGGAACTGGACGTCAAGGGCGATAAGCTGACCGGCATTCAGAAGCGCGGCGGCACGGCGGTTGCCCAACTGGCCGGGGTGCGAGCCCCCAAACTGGACCGCAAGCCGCCCACCGCCTGGGCCGATCCGGAACCGCTCTTCAACGGGAAGGACATGACCGGCTGGGAACCAACCACCGCCGCCGCGCCCAACCACTGGGTGGTCAAAGATGGCGAAATGGTGAACGAAGAGCACGGCGCCAATATCAAAACCACCCGCAAGTTCGAGGACTTTAAACTGCACATCGAATACAACTGCCCGGACGAGGGCAACAGCGGCATCTATCTGCGCGGCCGCTACGAAGTGCAGGTGGAGTACGAGAAAGTGGACGCCAACGACAAATTCCACAGCATGGGCTCCATCTACAGCTTCATCGCTCCGGCCGTGGACCTGCCGCGCAAGCCGGGCACGTGGGAAAGCTACGACATCACGCTGGTGGGGCGGCACGTAACGATCGTGCGCAACGGCGTTAAGACGGTGGACAACCAGGAGATCCCCGGCATCACCGGCGGCGCGCTCGACTCCAACGAGGGCGAGCCCGGGCCGTTCTACATTCAAGGCGATCACACCGGCGGCATGAAGTACCGAAACATCACGATCTCCCTCCCGAGGAAATAGGGTGGGCCTCCGGCCTGCCCGGTATCATCCTCTCCTTTCGTGCACACTCGTATCGGATTGGGTAGCCGCCCGGCCCCTCACATTTCCCCTATCTACTTGATCCGCCGCGCCCGCGGGCATGGCCCGTGGTGTGCCTGATTCCCCATCGCACAACCAAGGAACAGGAAGGAATATGGAATCGCGAGCGAATTCTCAAAAGTTTGGGTCCGCCAGAGGCGGGCTGAAGCGCGACTCGTTCGATAGCGAATACGTCCGGCGCCTCAGGGATGGCGATGCCGAAACCGGGCGGCACTTCGCCGGTTATTTCGGCGAACTGCTGTCAATCAAACTGCGCGCCCGCTTGCGCCACTCGCAAGCCATCGAAGATTTGCGCCAGGAGACCCTGGTCCGGGTCCTGACCGCACTGAAATCGAAGAACGGCGTGCACTCACCGGAGAGCCTGGGCTCATTTGTGAACTCGGTCTGTAACAATCTGTTGTTCGAGATGTATCGTCATGACTCGCGGCATAGGACTGTCGATTTGGACGATCGGTTCGATCCGCGCGACGATCGGCCCAGTGCCGAATCTGCCATGGTTGCCGGCGAGCGCTGCGAAGAGGTTCAGAAGGTACTGGAAGACTTGCCGCCAAGAGACCGTGAACTGCTTCGCCTGATCTTGTGTGAAGACTTCGACCGGGCCCAGATTTGCCGTGCCTTTCGAGTGAACCGCGAATATCTGCGTGTCTTGATGCACCGGGCGAAAGCGCGGCTTCGCCAGCGTTTGCTGAGCCGCGCAAACCCGATACCCGGGCCCGCGACGGCATCCGGCTGGTGCGCCGGCGCGTAACCGGGCCCCACGGCCCGCCCGGTATCATGCTCACCTTTCGTGCACACTCGTATCGGATCGTGCTGCCGCCGCCCGCCCGGGATTTCTCGTAACTGCATGATCCCTTTCGCATGCGGACTTGGCCCGCGAGGTGCGTAATTCCCGCCTGAGCGAGGGCTTCCGGAAAAGAGGTTCTCGCCGGAAAGGGAAATCATATGTGCCGGCCGGGTCTGGCGCCAAGGTTGTCAGTCGTGTCGCCGCCGGGGATGGAGAAACCGCCGTACACGAATCCGTTGATGACGTAGGTGTCGCCGCGGCGGCTACCGGCTGCGCTTCACATTCCAGTTGCTTCGGCTGAAGGCGCCTGGTCAGTCTCGGAACCACTGAACTTCGGCGGCGGAATCTTACCCTCTTCTTACCAACCGCCGCTCTCAGGCACTCCGGCTTGGCTCCTCAGCCGGAGTGCCTTTTCTTAAGTGGGATAGACCTCGCGGCCTGTCCCTCCGGAGTAAATCATGAGAACCAATGCATTCATCCCAACTATCCTGGCCGCGGCCTGCTTCGCTGGGCCTGCTTCGGCCAAAGACGGGTCGCGCCAGATTCAGACGTCACCCGAGTTCGAGGTCACCGTCTACGTTGTCCAATCCTGCCAGACACCGGACGTCGAGAAGGTCGCCCTGGCGACGGCCGCGCAGCTTTTCGCGCGAATCGATGTCTTGATCCGGTTCGTTCATGCGGAGCCGCCCCGGAATGACGCGGATGCCATCGTCTTGCGTTTCGTCGAACGCGCCCCAGGCGGTACGGGGCCGTACGTTCTGGGAGCGGCCTGGGTCAACGGCAAGCCCTGGCCGCAGGCCAACGTCTACTGCGACCGGGTTATGGCATTCCATGACTCGCGGGACTGCCGGGAGAGCGGCCGGCTCCTCGGCTATGCGGCCGCCCACGAACTCGGCCACGTCTTGCGCACCGAACCCGGCCATTCGCCCGCCGGCGTCATGCGGGCGTGCTGGAGGCAACGCGACATTCTCCCGATGCTGCAAGGGGCAGTGGCGTTTTTGCCGGCCGACGCGGAACGAATCCGCGAGGCAAGGGCGAAGCGGCAGACCCTACTGGCACGGGCCGGTGAGAACTGAACCGAACGGGTGAGGACGCCCAGGACGATTGTCCTGACGGCATCCAAATATGCTGAACGCGCTGAACCTGAATCAGGGAGTACAATATTTAGAAACGCCTGCGCTCTGAAACCGTACTTATTATCAGCTTGCATCCGTGAGCACAGGCGATGACACCGAAACCCACGAGCCCGCGCGGCAACCTGGTGGACACGCTTCGCAGCGGCACCGGTTCGATCCGTAGTGCCCTGTCTCAGCTCGCTACCCGCCGAAAACAGCCGGAAACGCCGCCCGCGCCCGCCGCGCACAAGCCCGCTCCCGAGGGCCCGCGATGGGGGCAACTCGTGCTGCTCGACAAGGTCGGGGAAGGCTCGTTCGGCGAGGTGTATCGCGCCTGGGACCTGATACTGGAGCGCGAGGTGGCGCTGAAACTGATGCTCGCGGCCGAGGAAGACCCGGCCCTGCTGCTGGAAGCGCGCATGCTCGCCCGGCTGCGCCACCCCAACGTGGTCACCGTCTTCGGAGTGGATCGCCACGACGGGCGCTCCGGCGTCTGGATGGACTTCATCGAGGGCGAGACGCTGGCGGCGCTGGTCGAGCAACGCGGATCCTTCGGGGCGCAGGAGGCGCTGCTGGTGGGGGTGGACGTGTGCCGCGCGCTGGCGGCCGCGCACCAATCTGGTCTGCTGCACCGGGATATCAAGGCGCAGAACGTGATGCGCGAGCGCGGCGGCCGGATCGTGCTCATGGATTTCGGGCTCGGGCACGAAACCGCGGGCGGCGAGCCCACCGACCTCGGCGGCACGCCGCTTTACATGGCGCCGGAAGTGTTGGAGGGCGAGCCGGCGACGGTGCCGAGCGACCTGTATGCCGTGGGCGTGCTGCTGTTCCACCTGGTGACGCGGGCCTATCCGGTAGAGGGATCGAGCCTGGAAGAATTGCGGGCGGCGCATGGCGCTCACCGGGCGCGATCCCTGCGCGACCTGCGGCCTGACCTGCCATCGGCATTCAGCCGCGTGGTGGAGAAGGCGATCGCACCCGAACCCGCGCGCCGCTACGCAACCGCCGGTCAGATGACGTCCGCCCTGGAGGCCGCACAGGGCACGCGTAGGCTGGCGCTGCCCATCAGCCGCCGGGCATTCTGGCGGATCGCGCCGCCATTGGCGGTCGGTGGCGCGGCCGTAACCTGGTACCTCAAGCACCAGACGGGAGTGGCGGTGAAGGCCGGTCGATCGCTGCTGCTCTCGGAGATCAGGAACATCAGCGGCGACCAGCAGTTCGATGCCGTGGCCGACGTGCTGCGCGCCCAACTCGCGGAATCGGCGCATTTCAACCTGCTCGATGCCGACCAGGTCAAGGAGACGCTCAGGCTGATGACGAAGCCAGAGGACCAGAAGCTGGATCTGGCTTTGGCGCGCGAGGTAGCGCTCCGCTCCCAGACGCCGCTGGTGGTTTACGGAACCGTCTCACCGCTCGGAACGGGATACGGGCTGAGCCTGGTGATGGAGCGGGTCGAAGGTCAGCCGCTCACGCCCGTCTCGACCAAATCGAACCTCTTCGAGGCGCGCAATCACGGGATGTTCGATGCCATCCACCAGGCCGCCAACTGGATTCGCCAGAAGGCCGGTGAGGCGACCAAGGATATTTCGGCTAACGATACCCAGCCCGAGGAGGCGACTACCAGTTCCTGGGAGGCTCTGGACTCCTTCAGCCGGGGGGAACGGCTCCGCGAGCAGGACCGATCGAAAGAGGCCGTGTCCATGTACAAACTGGCCGAGCTCAAGGATTCGAATTTTGCGCTGGCTCTGGCCCGGATTGCGCAGCTACAGGGCACCCTGCTCAATCCTGCGGAGTCGTTCTCCTATTGGCGAAAGGCGGTTCAGGCGTTAGGCGCCCGGCATGTAACCCGCCGCGAAGATTATCGCATCCGCAGCCTGCACGCCGACCGGACCGCGGACTGTCAGAGGGCCGATGTGCTGACCGCAGCGTGGGTGCTCTACTACCCGGCGGACTGGCGTGCTCATCATTATCGGGCCCTGGCGTTGCGCAATCTCGAACAGTTCACGGAAGCTCGCAAGGAGCTGGTCGCATCACAGGGCCTTCACCCTACTCCGGAGACGCTCCGGAATCTGATCCGCGTCGACCTGTTGCTTGGCGATCATCGGGGAGCCGCCTCCTATGCGAAGGGTTTGCATGACGGCTATGAGAAATATGACGGCGCTGTTGCCAAAGTGCTGGAGGGCGACTTTAAGGGTGCGGAAATCGACTTGGCTTCCGTTCTATCCGGCGGCGGCGACTCGCGGGTCCTTAGCAAGGCTGCCGTGGCTTTCGCTTACCTCCTGGCCGAGCGTGGGCGCCAACACGAGGCCTTGGCGGCTCTTGACGAAGGCATCACCCGGGACGCCAAGGATGGACATTTCCCGCGAAAGTCGCGAAAGCTGGTCGCAAAGGCGCACCTGGAATTGCTGGGCGGCCGGTTCGGCTCAGCCCGTGACCTGGCTCTCCGAGCCGCAAACGAGGACCCCGACACCGTCAACCAGGCTCTGGCGGGCGCCTTGCTTGCCCGCGCCGGATTTGCCGCCGAGGCGCGCAACCTGCTGGCCCGGCTGAATTCACCTGACGAGGGCCGCCGGTTTGAGACGGCGCGGGCCATGCTCACCGCTGAGACCCGCCTGGCCGAGGGGCACATTCCGGAGGCTCTGTTCAGTCTGGAAGAGGCGAATCGCTTGGCCCCGCCCATCCACCCTCGCGCCTTTTGGGCCTACGGTTTGGAACGGGCCGGGCGCAGTGGCGACGCTCTCATCGCCTGGCGGCGAATCGCCAGCGCCCCCGCCCTCCTCTGGACCGAGATTCACGACGACGCTTACGATCCCTGCCTCTGGACCGAGGCCCTCCTGAAGACCGCCAGGTTGGAGCTCGAAGCGGGGCGCAAGACGGAAGCTCGCACCGCACTCGATCAATTCTTCGAAATTCGCAAAGATCCGGACCCCGACGACCCGCTATCCGCCGCGGCCCGAAAATTGCTTAACACGTTCTGAATCGGCCCCAACCTTGCAACGAAAAGGACAACTTCCCATGCCCGACGAAAAGCGCAACCCGCCGCCTCAGCCGAAGCGCGGACCGATTAACCTCGACTATCGGTTCCTCTCTCTGTTGCTCATCTCCGCCACACGCGCCGATCTTTTCGAGGAATACCTGACCGGCAACCCCAAGCGCAACCGTAAGGCCGGGTGGCACAAGCTTCACGAACTGGGACTGCCGCACAACCTGCTGGTTGAGTCTCTTTACCTGTTTCAGCTCCCGGAAACCCAGCGGGCGCTCAAGCAACTGCAAAACGTAACCCAGACGCTGGTTGAGCTGAACGACTACTGCGAGACGGGATGCCCCAGCGATAACATCCTCCAGCAAATTGTCGGGCTCAACGCGTTGCAGAACGAGCCGCTGCCGCCAGCCGGCACCGAACCCGATTAAGGAGATAACCATGCCGAAAATCGAGCAAGAAAAAGTCCTGACGGTATTGGGTGACCCTTACTTCGGCCACCACACTGACATGCATCTCTCGCGTGAGCGGGTAAAGGTGTACGACCCCGACCGTCAGCCTCCAGGCATCACCGAGGTCCCGCCGCTGCTCGACCCCAGCCACAAATGCGACGATTGCAAAGACATGATCCCAGCGGGTCAACCTGGGAGCGGCCGGGAATTCCTGGTCATGCACCACGATATGATCCGCGTGTTCCGCTACCTCCTGAATCAGAAAGGCATCCGCTTCGGAGTCAAGTGGGACCGCCGCAACTGGGTAAAGGATGGTCACGGCCCGGACTGTTATGCCCCCGACTCACTGTGGGACCTCGACGATCCCAAAAAGCTGCCGCAGGAGATCCGCGCGCTATTCAGCTACGCCGATAAGAAATACCTGGAGCAGGTCTTTAGGGGCGTAACAGCGCTGGTGGCGGCCCCCGCCTCCGGAGGTGATCCCTACCGGGATAACGGCCCCGTCGACAAGTTGGGAGCATTCATCGAGCGGGGCGTGCCGTCGGGGCCGCCGCGCGGACGGGGATTCCACAACACCATCCACGAATACCTGGGGTCGCGGGAGGGAAGGTCCGCCACGGGCGCGGAAATGAACAAGCTTCGCAAGTCGCTGTTTAACGATTACTTCTGGAGCCTGCACTTGTGGATCGACGGGCAGTTCGGACGCCTGCTCGAAAACCTCGGCGCGCCCTTCGAAACCGGCCCCGAACAGCCTGGAGACCCTATGGCCGACATGGCCGCCATGAGGATGGCCACTCACGGCAGAATGAAACCGGCCCAGCCATGACCGGCAGCGTCAGAGCGAGCGGGGGCGCCTCTCCGGCGGCGGGCTGGCCTATAATCCAAGACAACGGTTATATGCCCAAGCTCGTCGTCATCGAAGGGCCGGCGCGCGGCGCCGTGTTTGCCTTGGACAAACCCGAAGTGTTCATCGGCCGCAGCTCGGCCAATGACGTCGCCATCGCCGACCTCTCGCTCTCGCGGCGCCACAGCGCCATTCGTCTGGACCAGGGCGCTTGCACGCTACGCGATCTGGAGAGCAATAACGGAACTTTCGTCAACGATGTTCCAGTCACGGAGCGCGCGCTAGCCCATGGGGACCGCATCACCATCGGCGATTCCGTGCTGCTGTTCCTGACCAGCGACGATGAGGAATCCCGCAGCCTGGTCGATTCCAGCATTTCCGTCGGCCAGACCATCCAGATCAGCCGCGAGGAGGCCTTCTATGTGCGGCCCGAGAAGTTCGCCGAATCGGCCGCGCCCACTGCGCGGCTGGTGCGCGATCTGCACTCGTTGCTGAGGATTGGCCAATCGCTTGCCAAGGCAAGGTCCGTGGAAGCCTTGGCGCGGCAGTTGCTGGAGTTGGTGTTGGAAGCCGTGTCGGCCGAGCGGGGCGCCATCCTGTTTTCGGAGGAGGGCGCCGGCCATATCTCCACGGTTTACGGTTGGGACCGCCGCTCCGGCGCCGACGCACATGTCCCGATCAGCTCGACCGTGGTCGACCGCGTGTTCAAGGAGGGGATTGCCATCTCCAGTAACGACGCGCGCTTCAGGGCCACGCTCGGAGCGTCCGAAAGCCTGCGGGCGCGCGGCGTGAAGTCCGTCATCGCCGTGCCGATCCTGCGCGACGACCGCGTGCTGGGCGTGATCTATCTCGATTCGAGCGAGCCCTCGGCCGAGTTCGACAAGGGCCATCTGCAACTGCTCACGGCCATTTCCGGCGTCGCCGCGCTGGCTCTGGAGAACGTGCGCAACCTGGAGGCGCTGGCCGAAGAGAACCGCCGTCTGCAAGCCGAGGTGGGGCTGGAGCACAACATGGTGGGCGAAAGCCCCGCGCTGCGCGAAACCGTCCGGCTGATTGGCCGCGTGGCGCCCACCGATGCCACCGTGCTGATCCTGGGTGAAAGCGGCACCGGCAAGGAGCTTGCCGCCCGCGCCATCCATCAAAACAGCCCACGGGCGCAAAAGCCGTTTCTGGCCTTGAACTGCGCCGTGCTCACCGAAACTCTGGCGGAGAGCGAGCTCTTCGGCTACGAAAAGGGCGCCTTCACGGGAGCCTTCAGTCAGAAAAAGGGGAAATTCGAGCTGGCCGACGGCGGGACGCTCTTCCTGGATGAAATCGGCGAGTTGCCTCCGCCGTTGCAGTCCAAGCTGCTGCGCGTGCTTCAGGAGCACGAATTCGAGCGCGTGGGCGGCACGCGGCCGGTCAAGGTGGACGTGCGGCTGATCGCCGCCACCAACCGCCAGCTCACCACCGCCATCAAGAACCACCAGTTCCGGCAGGACCTGTTCTTCCGGCTCAACGTGGTGTCGCTCACCATGCCGCCGCTCCGCGAACGGCGCGAGGACATATCCGTGCTGGCGGATTACTTCATCCAGAAGTTCAGCCGCAAAGCGTCTTCGCGGCGCGTGCGCGGCATTTCGTCAAGGGCACGGGTGCTGCTGGAGAACTATCCCTGGCCGGGCAACATTCGCGAGCTCGAAAACGTGATCGAGCGCGCCGTCGTCCTGGGGATGAACGACCTGATTGTGCCCGAGGATCTTCCCGAAGCGGTGCTCGAGGTGCCGTCGGGCGCCGTGCCCCTGGATGAGTACCACGCCGGTGTCAACGAATGTCGCCGCCAGATTATCCTGCGGGCTTTGGAAAAGACCAAGGGCAACATGACGCAGGCGGCGCACCTGCTCGGCATCCAGCCAACCTACCTCCACCGGCTCGTGCGCAATCTGGATCTGAAGGCTCGCCTCAAGGACACAGAAGACAACCGGTGAACGGCGTATCGAAAAGGATAGAGTCGTATCCTTTTGTGTCCGCGGCACGCACAGGAAAAGAGCCGCCGGGAGATTTCCCGGCGGCTCGGAGTTGATTCGGCGAGTTTCTATTTTCCGGAGCCCTTCCGCTGGAAATAGACCACCGCCAGGCGCTCCCGCTCCTTGGCGCTCGGGCGCGGCGGCAAGAGCCTGACACCGGCGCTGGAGGTTGCACCCCAGACCTCGGCCAGCGAGCAGCCGTGGTCGCCGCAGCGGAAGATCATGCGGGGATGCGAACCGGCTGGCGCCGAGAACGGGTATGCCAGAACCATGGCCGACTTGTGGGCCTGCCAGTTGCTCATGAGCAGCACCGGGCTACCCGGTTGGAGTTGCTTCACCGAGTACTCGCCGGCGGGCAATTCCTTGTTGTTCACGTGGAAACCGAATGGCACGTTCGCCGAGATCGTTTCTCCCCAGCCGGCCGCGGCGCAGAAGCTCATGAGCACGGCCGCCAGGATTGCACAATTCAAGTAAATCTTCATTATCGTTTTCCCTTCCTGATTGAATTTCTCGTGTCTTACACGAGCCATTCCTGGTAAGGCATTCGATCTGCCAGTGCCGTTGTCTGGTAAGCCGTTGAAACGGAACCCCCGGCCTCGCGCCGCGGACCGGATTCCAGGATCGTTTCGTCCACACGCTATCTTTTCTTGGGTGGTCTGGTTCACGCTCGCTGGCGGCGGTGCTGCCCCAGGCAGTCATGAAACCGCCCGGCCTCGGCGGAAAAATGCGAACTCGACGGCAAAATCTTCGTACTTACCTGTAAGGAGATACCGGTGAATCTCGTGTCCGATGTCTGCTTGGCCGTGCGCAACCTGAAGAAGGCCCCGGTGTTCAGCGGAGTCGCCGTACTGTCGCTGGCACTTGGGATTGGCGCCAACACAGCAATCTTCACACTGATCGATCAGCTCATTCTGCGTCTGTTGCCGGTCCACAATCCCTCTGCGCTGGTTCTGCTGGACAGCCGCGGTAACCACTATGGGAACAATCGCGGCGCCAATTCGTTCTCCTACCCGATGTACAAGGACTTCGAGGCGGGCAACCAGGTCTTCAGCGGAATTCTGGCACGCGTGGCCGCGCCTGTCAGCATGGGGTTCCATGGCCAGACCGAACGTGCCGCGGGCGAGCTTGTTTCGGGCTCCTACTTCAACGTACTGGGCGTGCCGGCGGCCATTGGCCGGACCATCGCTCCGGACGACGACACCACGGTGCTCGGCCGTTCCGTGGTTGTCCTTAGCTACCGCTACTGGCAGAGCCGATTCGCGGGCGACCCGTCGGTGTTGAACAAGACCATGATCCTAAACGGGCACAACTTCACTGTGATCGGCGTGTCCGGACGCGGTTTCGACGGCATCGAGCCCGGCTCGGTCACCCAGCTCTTCATGCCCATCACGATGAAGCCGTGGATCATGAAGAACGCCCCGGGCATGGAAGAGATGACCGACCGGCGGGCCAGTTGGCTGCAGATTGTCGGCCGGTTGAAGCCGGGCATGACCCAGACGCAGGCGAAGGCATCGATGCAGGTCCTGTTCCATCAGATCATCGTCGAGGAGGCGAAGGCCCCGATGATCTCCAAGGCTTCGGAGCACGATCGCCAGGAGTTCCTGAACTCCACCATCAATCTGCTTCCCGCCGCTACCGGCCGTTCCTTCCTCCGATATCAAATGTCGCGCCCGCTGGGGGTGCTGATGGCCATCGTGGCGCTGGTGCTGCTGATCGCCTGCGGCAACGTCGCGAACCTGCTGCTGGTGCGTTCTGCGGGACGCCAGAAGGAAATCGCGGTGCGGCTGGCGCTGGGGGCAGCCCGACGGCAGATCGTGCGCCAATTGCTCGTGGAAAGCCTGCTGCTGTCGCTTGCCGGCGGTGTGGCGGGTGCGGGGCTGGCCTGGTCAGGCGCCAAGGCGCTGCTCGGATTCCTCCCGCAGAGCAGCACGCTGCTGGGCTTCTCGGCCGCTCCCGACACGCGGATTCTGCTGTTCAATTTCGCGATCGCGCTCGTCACCGGCCTGCTGTTCGGCTTGGCTCCCGCGATGCAATCGACCCGGCCCGACATCGGGCGCACGCTGAAGGATCAGGCCACCTCGGTAGCCGGCGCCGGTCACGCCCGCCTGCGCAAGTCGCTTGTAGTCGCACAAGTGACGCTCTCCCTGTTGCTGTTGATCGCTGCCGGATTGTTCATCCGGAGCCTGCGGAACCTGCGCGAATCGGGCGCCGGAATCGAGGCGAGCAATCTGATTTCGTTTACCGTGGATCCCACGTTGAACGGCTACAGCGGGCCGCGTTCGATGGCCTTCTTCCGGGAACTGAACCGCAACCTCGGCGCCATCCCCGGCGTGCGGTCGGCCGCGCTGGCCACCAACGCCATTCTCGCCAACCAGGAGTGGGACAGCACGGTGAACGTGGAGGGCTACGTGTCGAAATCCGGAGAGGACATGAACCCGAACTTCAACTGCGTCAGCTCAGGCTACTTTGCCACCTTGGGTGTGCCGTTGATCGAGGGTCGCGATTTCAGCGAGCGCGACGCCGCCACGATTATGCACAAGGGAATTCCGTTCCCAATTCCCAGCGTGATCATCATCAACCAGAAAATGGCGAAATACTATTTCGGCAATCGCAGCGCCATCGGCCGGCATGTCGGCTTTGGGAACGAGCCTGGCGCGGTGGCGGACATGGAGATCATCGGCGTGGTGAAGGACTTCAAATACCTGGGGGTTCGTGAACAGATCACTCGCCAGGCGCTGATTCCCTACCTCGCCCTCCCGTTCGCGCTCAACATGACCTCGTATGTGCGCACATCCATAGCGCCCGAGCGGGCCTTCCAACTGATTCGCGGGACGGTCGCGCACCTCGATCCCAGTCTGCCCGTGTACGACATGCGCACCCTCGAAGACACCATCGATGCATCTCTATTGAACGAGCGCCTGGTGGCCAGCCTCTCCGCTATGTTTGGCGGGTTGGCCACCCTGCTGGCGGTGATTGGGCTCTACGGCGTGATGGCCTACACAGTCCAACAGCGGACGCGCGAGATCGGGATTCGGGTGGCTCTGGGGGCACAGCGCGGCAACGTAGTCTGGCTGGTGATGCAGGAAGTGGTGGTGATGGTCGCCATCGGGTTCGGCATCGGTCTGCCGTCGGCGTGGTTCGCCTCGAGACTGGTGGCGAGTTTGTTATACGGCATACAGCCGTTCGATCCCCTGTCGATTGCCGTCGCCATAGGCGCTCTGGGCAGCGTCGCATTGGCAGCCGGATATTTGCCGGCGGCCCGTGCTGCGCACCTGGATCCGTTGCGCGCGTTGCGATATGAGTGAGTGACCATCGAGTCTGGTGGCCTGTTTTAACGCTCGAGCCGGAATTGCGTGCGAAAACGACCGCATCGATTCGATCGTCCGCGCCCGCGCAGCGGGCAATTAATCCATGCATGATCCTTCTCTTGACGCCCTCAAAATCCCTCAATCATCCACGCATTCCGCGCCAAAGTCCGGACGCCGAACGCGAGCCGCCGGCCATCCGGTGAAGCCGATGCCCAAGACTGGAATTGTCCTTGTGCTTCAAAGAGCGGCCCTGCGTGACCTTCGAGATCCATGCACAGGATCACGGTCTTGCCGTTGCGCAAACTCGTGGTGTAAAATCCCTTCCCGTCGGCGGCCCACCGCACGGAATCAAATGCGTGAACGCGAATGCGGTCCTCCAGGAGCACAGCGACCCGCGATCCGTCCGGCGACAGCCCACAGAAATGGGGACCGCGAATATTGACCCGCACTAACACATCCCTCGGCCCTTCTCCGGATCGATCGAGGACACGACCCGCTCGTTGCCGTTCTCGATGAGAATCTACGCCCAAGGCCCGAGAGCGAGGTCATCTCGCCCGTGCACGGAAGCAAGAATCTAAAGGCTGGACTTGCGTTTCGAATCGCGCGGGACGCAGGTGGACATTTTGACATCAAGATCAGCAACGGGGACAACCCAGTCAAGTGGATCCGTGAACGCAGTAAAGTTAGTTGAGGTAGGCGAATATGGCGGGCAGCCTACTTCTTAGCACAATGCTGGTCGAGAAATCGGAAGACATCGTCGGCCCAGACAGCCGATCCAAAGTAACCGAACGCATGGCCGTCTTGCGTAGTGCCCCCATAGGGGGGATAAATCTTCAATTCGTACGGTTTCCTTGCGTCCTTCATCGCCGCGGATAGAACCTTGCTCGGCGACAGGTCAAAATCATTTTCGGCTTGGAAAAAGAAAATTGGCACCTGTGCATTTCGAACCGAAGCAGTCATCAACGCTTGCAGCGCCGGCGCCTCCGCCCAGCTTTGGGCCCCCCCGGCTGAATCGATTGCTGCACAATACTTTCCGCGTTCCGCACCCAAGACGGCCTCGATGCCTCCGAACGAAGTCCCGGCTACGGCAATACGATTCACTTGAACCTAAAAACGGCAGTAGACCTCGCGCCTTGAACAGAGAAATGGTTACCATTGTTCAACATGGGCAAAGAAGACGAGGTCGTTCGGGTTCACCCGGAAGGTGAGGTCCAAAGCGCA
>Ga0075030_100000649_pt1 | contig 30476 bp, 20 predicted proteins | sample LitLauG_LLR_2012_FD_71393 | JGI IMG/M metagenome (GOLD analysis project Ga0075030, IMG submission 71393) | Freshwater sediment microbial communities from Pennsylvania, USA - Little Laurel Run_MetaG_LLR_2012 | ecosystem: Environmental > Aquatic > Freshwater > Creek > Sediment | place: USA...
CGAGAGCAGAAAACTATTCGGATAATGATAGGCGTCAATGGTGATGGATTCGAACGCGAACGGCAGCCGGGCTTGACGCGCCAGTTCCTTGAGCAAGACTGCCATCACCGATTTGCCCGCGCCGGTGGGGCCGGCAATCCCGACGGCGACCCGGGATTTGTTGGCTGCCCGATAAATCTGCACCGTCTGCCAAAACAGGTTCAGATAAAACTCCTTCTGCGGTTGGGTGAAGCCGGAGATATCAATGGTCTGCTCGGTGACCATCAACGACGGTGGGAAATTCAATTCTGAAATCGACACGCAGGTATTTTAACCACGCCTGATCTCAAAGACACGAAAGGATTATTGCCGAAACGAGCGGCGTCCGGCTTGATTGGGCGGTAATTCCGGCAACCAGATTTAAAGAGCGTGAAAGTTTACGGGCAGAATTTCAACAAGCCTAAAAAACCTTTAAAAAATGGTCGGGGCGGGGAGATTCGAACTCCCGACCTCTTGCACCCCAAGCAAGCGCGCTAGCCGGGCTACGCTACGCCCCGAACCATTGATTTTATTGGATAAAATCGCGACTTTTTAATCCGTCACTTGCGTTTTCTATACTGCTGTTCTATACTATCGGCATGAAGACCAGTTCATCCGAGACTACAGACTCACGCTGGCAGAAGACGCCCGTTGCGAACCTAGTTCGTCACGTCCAATCTGGAAACTATTATGCCCGCATCCGGGTGCGTAGCAAGCTCATTTGGAAATCGCTCAAAACCGACCGCATTAGCGTGGCCAAATTGCGCTTGGGCGATTTCCACAAAGAGGAGCGGCAGCGTGCCTCCGCGCTGGCGGCAGTTGCGAGAGGAAAAATGTCTTTCGGGGATGCTTTGGCAACCTACCAGCAGAAGCTTCGGAACGACCCAAACATCAAACCCAAAACAAAAGAGTATTACGAGTTCCGCATCAAAGCGCTGTTGGAATCGTGGCCGGATTTGAAAGGCAAGGATGTCAGTAAAATTTCCCGTTCCGAGTGCGAATCATGGAGCATAACCAACGCCAAGGCGACCAGTTCATCTTCACACAATCACACCGTCAGCATTTTGCGCCACGTTTTTCAAATCGCCATTGAGGCGGGAGCGCGTTATGACAACCCGGCATTGGCTGCCAAGCGCGTCAAGGAGCACACCGAAAAACAAATCATTCTGCCTGAATCCAGTCAGTTTGACAAACTGGTCGAGGAAATACGAAACTCTGGCAGCGGCTTTGCCAAGCCGTCTGCCGATCTGGTCCAGTTTTTAGCCTATGGTGGTTTTCGCAAAACGGAAGCAAATCACATCACTTGGGCGGACTGCGATTTTACACGGGGGAAAATAATTGTGCGAGGCTCGCCGGAAACCGGTTTGAAAGGACGACAAGTGGGCGAAAGTCGCGTGGTGCCGATGATTCCAGAAATGCGGCAGCTTTTGGAAAAAATAAAGGGCGACCAATCACCCGCGCCTGACAGTTCGGTCATGCGAGTTTTTGAATGCAAGAAATCCATCACAACAGCTTGCAGAAAATTAGGGATTGCCCGCTTCACTCACCACGATTTACGACATTTGTTTGCGACTCGCTGTATTGAGTCTGGAGTGGACATTCCAACCGTAAGCCGCTGGCTTGGCCACAAAGACGGCGGGGCATTAGCCATGAAAGTCTATGGCCATCTGCGCGATCAACATTCAACGAACATGGCGCAGAAGGTTGTTTTTTCTGAAACCAGCCCATCAATTGGAGGTTCACAGGCTGTGCCCGTCTCGCCCAAAATCAATCAATCTTCGGCAGAAAATGGATCAAGCACGACCATTGCCCAAGCAAAAGCGGGCTATTCTTATCCGTGGTGGGCGTCAAAAAATCCGCTGGAAGTGTTTTGGGGGCAGGTTAACGAGGAAGTCCAAATTGTGCCATTGGAGAAATATCACCAAAGTGCTCAAGAAGCCATGAGCCGCGAAATTCTTCCCGACGAGTTTGGCGACCGGCAGGCTCTCATTGAAGAATTTAAGGTGCGAATTCCAAAAGAAATTGTGGACAAACTCACGAATAAATTCATAAAAAAGTAACATTCGGAGCCAGCAGTGGAATTCAAAAATCTTCATACGATACTCCTGCCGCGACAAACGCCCGTTCCGCTGCGGCGTAACGCGTGCTCGTCGCGGACAGAAATGGTTAGAACGCAGTCGCACGGCGCTTCCATTTGCGGCACGGCGAGACGGCGATAGACGTTTCACTTCGGTTCCGTTCCAACCATCACTTCGCCTGCGTCGCACTTTCCCAACCGCCGAAACGCAAACCGAAGCGTTGAAACACAACAGTTGCGTTTTCAAAATTCTACATTCCGTAAACGAGAATCTTTGAACTAACGGGAATGGAATTTGCACCATGGGAGTCCACCAACCTAATGTCGTTTTTATGTTTCTTGCCATCCAGCCCAAACACGCTTGATCCGGGCTTTGTCGTTAGAGCTGGCAACACAGTGATTTTATCCGGTGCATCCAGGCGGGCAATTGTAACAATTCCATCAGCGGTTAAAAGCATTGTGCGTGGTAGGGGCATACGAAATGTTGCCTGCGCCATCGCCAATGGCATTTCTTATACTATAATAGCCGGTTTGTGCTAACCATCCTCAATCTGCCAAAGCAAGGGAATTCACTTTGGATTAACTTCATAATAGGAATCAAAACCTCGATTCAAAAAACTATGAACAAAACCCATGCTCGCAAAAAATACAACCAGCAAAAACCTGTAATGCCCACGGGCTTTAAAAAAATAATCAAGCTCTATCTGGACAATTTACTGTCCCGAAATTACAGCAAACTCACCCTTTCCAGTCAGGCGAAACAGTTGCGCTATTTTGCCTGTTACTGTTCGCAACACGGCGTCAAGCGTCCGCAAAAAGTGACGCGTGAAACCATCGCTGCATACCAGTTGCAACTGCACTTGCGAACTAGGCCCGATGGCCGGTCGTTGGCCGCCGGCACCCAACGCCAGCGGCTGACCACCATTTTAAGTTTTTTCCGACATCTAACCCGGTTGCAGATCGTGGCGGCCAATCCCGCCGCCGAACTGCAAATGCCGCGCTCCGAACATCGTCTTCCCAAGACCATTTTTAGTTGCTCGGACATTGAACGCATCATTGCCGTCCCCGATATAAACCTGCCCGTTGGTCTCCGCGACCGGGCGATTCTGGAAGTTTTTTACTCCACCGGTATCCGTCGAAGCGAACTTTGTCAACTGAATGTCACCGACGTGGATTTTTCCCGCCGCGTATTGCGAGTTGAGCAAGGTAAGGGCAACAAAGACCGCTACGTTCCTATCGGACGCCGGGCACTAGCTTGGACGGATTCCTATATGAAGGACGCGCGCCAGATGCTCGGACGCACCCAGGACAGCGCCGCCCTTTTTATCAGCGCCAACGGCACCCGGCTGGTTCCCGATTGTCTTGGATTACGGATGCGCATATTGGTTCGGCAGGCGCACCTCGGCAAGGAGGGCAGTTGCCACGCCTTCCGTCATTCTTTTGCCACTGCGCTCTTGGACAATGGCTGCGACGTCCGCCACATCCAAGTGATGATGGGGCACTCGAAGCTCGAAACCACTGCCATCTACCTCCACTTGAGCATCCAGGACATCAGGGCCGCGCATGAAAAATTTCACCCTGCGAGCCGGTGTGACCCGAAGAAGATGCCGCCCTCCTTCTTTGCTGGCGCACAGAAGCAGTTGTTGTTGAATTTGCAATTTAAGCCTTGTTCGCAACGCCGCCGCCCCTGAAAATTACCCGGTGACGCGAATAATCCGCATTTTCCGCGCAACGCTCTTGCTTTTAATTGCACTTTTTTGCTGCAATCAATTAACGGCGAGTGCTTTATCGTCGCTTCAAGCCAGCCAGCCTCATGTCGGAGTTTACCTGGATTCGGATTCAGGCAGGTTTTGGACAAGAGATAAGGTTGAAGGTTCAGCAGATATACCATTTTCATTACAAAGTTATTTTTATGGCAACTTGGATCCAATAAACAATCTTGATTCCTCGGGCTATGAAACGATAGCGGGGCTTGCGGAAGCTCAAGCAGATTCTGAAACAGTAGCAAAAAGTGCTTTTATAGTAAGAGCCGCAGATGTCGTCAGCAAACTTAGAAATGTCACTTGTAAAGCAACTGACTATGGAGTTGATGCATATTTGATTGTAAATTGGCATCACCCTATTGATAAAGTATTGGGTGGAAATGCGGATCAAGTCATGGCTCCGCTTTCAGATGAAATTCACGTAGAGTATCATCGATTAGCTAACTATTTGATTCGAGCAACCGGTTTTCTGAAAAGCACCCGAGGAGGTCCTGGTAATGGAACGGATCAAGTATTGGATTATCTTGCCAATAATCCTGGTGCCCAAAAAGCGGCAATTGAGGCATCTAAGCGCGCCGCCAAAATTGTTGATAGAATTTGCGGCACGAAAATCTATGACAAAATCGAAATAAATTTACAAGAGGGAAACTATACAAAGTTTTGAAATTAGTATGCCTATCCTAAATAAAGAATCTCCATTTGAAGGGCAGACCTATATCTGCTCTTGGCGTAAGCAACGGACCGGTTACGAAATATTCCTTGAATCCAATCCTTCTTTACGGGCGCATTCGCCTAGTTGGTTTGAGGCCGAAGAAGAACTGTTAAATCTAATCTGCAAAGAAAATGGTGATGGTGAAGCAAAAATTGTCTATTTACCACCGCGCCCAGACGGTGAGTTTGAATTAAAATATGGTTTCCCGGCACTTTACACTATTTCAGGGATAAGAGCAGAGCCTGATATTGTCACAGCCAATTTGTTTGTTAATGGACTATGTTACAAATGTGGCAATCCAATGGGACCCCGAAATAGTTCAATCTTGTCAATAAAGAATACTGGCATCAAAACGGATTGTTGTTTTGTTGTAATTGGCAGAACATTTATCTATTTGTTTTCAGAAAGTCTACTAAACCTGCTTATTGGTCGGCACTGGAAAAAAATGAATTTTAATTCTGTTGTAATGTCAGGTAAACGTAAAGATGCACAATTATACGAACTGGTAGGGAAGCCTGAATGTGAATTTGTGGGTTGTTCATTTCTAAAACATTCGGGATGGGAATGTGCCGAGTGTGGCAGCAGTGGATTTGGGTATTATGAATCCAATCTCGAAATTAACAAATTTGTTGCGTATGCAGATTTGCCGAACCCTTTATCTCAATATTTTACGGTTGGAGATAGCAATACCATTAAAATCTGTGTGACGGGGAAAACTTGGTTGAGTCTCATTCGACCGTCAGTTTTTAAGGGGCTTTCGGGCAATCGCTTGGGGGTGGTCTCTGATGATGAATTAATTCGCAAGCCACAACTTTTGTTGAGATAGGCACTAAACTTTCTTCCAATTACGTCGCAAGCCAAATCATGTTTTGTGAAACGCACCTCCGAAACAATTGTCGTGTGAAATTGATTTTTAAAGTCTGGTGGGTAGTCACTGTTGTGCTGGTTTTGAATTATTCGACCGGCCCAGCGGCATCCACCGCCTCTCAGCCGCCACTTTCCTGCCCCGTTTTGACCTTCACCAACCCGTCTAAAACGGCCATAAACACTGGCGTTTCTGGTCTAAAATACCTGGACTCAGACTCAGGAAGATTCTGGATCAGAGATAAGTATGAAGGTGTGTCTATGAATCCAGAGAGCGTGCATAAATACCTCTATGTCTGTGATAGTCCAATAAATAGGTTCGACCCATCAGGTTTTTCCGACACATCTGGTGATTTTGACTTCTATTCGAGCGACGCTTTTCTAGGTATACTTGTTCACCAAAAGATAGGTCGCCAATTTGTATCTGAAAGTGTCAATAGAATATATTCTGAGGATGGAGAAGAAATATGGAATTCAAGGATTAGCAACAAAACAATAGGGAGGGGAATATTTAACTTAGAAGAACCAGCAACAGATGAGTTGGCACTGCGTCCAGACCTGGTGGATACAGATAGTGGCGAGGTCTATGAAATTAAACCAGCCAACCAATTAGAGGAAGGAAGGACGCAGTTGGCAAACTACATTTACCAATTAGACTTAATAGAACCGAGAGGCAATTGGCACCCTGGCACTTCTTTTGTTCCTCCTACACCAATAAATATTATTGTATTTGCAAATACTATTGATGTTGATCCGCCGAGCGGTGGTGTAATTATATATAGGAAACGGCAAAATGAACGGCAACAAGGGCCAGCATTTAACCCATACTGGATTACTGTTGATGCAGCTCTAATGGCTTATGCTTGCATTGAGGCTCAACTTGCCCAAGCAGCCCAACCTGGAATGGCCTTGGCTCCATAATGTTACATATGAACAATATTGAATTCATATTAAAGTTTAGTGCAGCCCTAAATGCAGAACGAGCATTATTATTGAAGCAGGAGTCGAATAATGATTATTTGATTTTGCGACGACAACGAGATATTTCTGCAATTGAAATGTATTGGATATTAAAAAGCCTTCCAGACAAAACAACTAGAAACTATTTGCTTTTTCTAGCTGGGGATCGTTCTGATGATTCTGTCATAGCAAATAGTCACTTCATCGCGCGGAAATCTCAATTTAAGAGCCTAGGTGAATTCATGTTTTTGGCGGGTTCTCCAAAACTCGATATTACCGATGAGCAAAAACTAGAAATCGGAATTAAGGGAAAGGCACTACAAGATCAGCAAGAATATAAAAATCGAATTCGTTTTCGTTGCAAGAAAACCGATGTCCAAAAGGCGATTAAAACTCACTATTCAGAAATTAATAAATGCAAATTAAAATCACTTGGAGGTTCTGCATTTAGGCATGAGATTGATTTGGCAGAAGGTCGAGGTCTTATTGCTATTGATTTGGATTTTGGTGGCTGGAGTCAATTCCGTGAAGAAATCAGTGCTGGATTGGAAGGGAAGCCAATACTTCAACGTCAATCATTTTGCGAATGGCTTAACTACAAAGATTTGGCTGGCTGGCAGTGGATTCTTCAAGATGATTTGGAGCAGTCGGCCTTTGATGCTGTTGAGCAGATTATGCAATTTCGAAATATTGTCATTAAATGTGTAAATATAGCTCTTGAATGAAGCGGTGAAATCTTTTTTCAAAAGATGGTGTCTGTTGCTAGTTGTGCTGGCAATAAATGTTTTCACCGGCGCGCCGGCATCCGCCTCCTGCCAGCAGCCGGTTTTTCACCTCGCATTTACCCGCGCCAACCCGTCTGAAACGGCCATAAACACTGGCTTTTTCGGTCTAAAATACCTGAACCCGGACGCCGGCAGGTTTTGGAGTATGGATGGTTATGAAGGAAAAGGAAATGACCCATACTCACTACACAAATATCTCTATACGTCTTGCAACCCTATCATGTTTATCGATCCTAGCGGAAGAGAATCTTTGGTAGGGGCTATGTTTGCGTCTGGGCTAAATAACCTGATGGACAAAATAGCAATGCCGCATACGCGCACCGCAATAGCTTTTTCAGCGTCTTATGCTCTCGGTTTTGCCCTTGGAATCAAAGGGCCTGATAATACCGTTGCATTGTTGAGTGCGGCAGGAGCCGCGACATCGCTTTTGGTTGATATTTTTGGGCGTGGTGCCGTTGCGCAACGCTGGGCAATCCGGGAAATGGTTGGCGCTTCTTTCAGCACAGCCTTAACGGTTGCACAGTTATACAACACCTATATCCAGCCTGTCACATTTATGGGGTCAATGGGACTTGTTGGTTTTACGACCGGTTATCTGACAGGGATGGGATCCTATTATATTTCGCACCCGGATGAATGAAGATCTTTTTATGGACAAAGAAATACCCATATCTCACATATTGGAAACTCGGGCACGCGATTTCTGCGCAACACTTGGGGTGGATATTGATACAAACTGGTTTGTGGTTGCGGCGGGCTTATCTGCGATTGCCGAATCATTCCATATACGTCCAGATACATTCGGATTAGATTCTATTTTCTTCAGTGATCTTAAGCCGTCGTTTTTGCATGAAATTGACGGCGTGGAAATGGTTTTGTCTATCGAAAAGAAAACAGGGCGCTTTATGGATCCAAATTCTGCGCGTTTATTGGCGCAGATTTATCGAAAAAGTGTTGCCGATTGGCTTAAGCTCCTGATTAAATCCAAATGGAAGTGACCACCGGGTCAGCCCTCTAGCTCAAACCGCTGACAAATCGTCTCGCGGCCAATCCTCGTATATCTTACCGTCCCGTTTGACAATTTCTTCTGTAACCAATTTACCTTCACACAAGGCAACTGCTAACTTCTGTTCAATGACCGCCTGAAGCTCGCTTAACTTTCCTTCATAATACACCTTGGTAAGGCAATAAAATGGAAACCGGCGACGGGCAGGAAGCAGATGACGACGCGCCGGTGAACAGATTTAACGCGAGCGCAACCAGCAACAGACACCAAACTTTGAAAATAGATTTCACGCTAAATTCATTCCGCAGTTTTTTCATTGCCCCAACAACGCGAATCTAGCTCACCTTTCAAAGAATCTCGAAATGATAAATCTTTGTCTTTTACTTTACTGCCAAAAAGAGATAAGACTTGTAGTTTCTTCAGTCCGCTAAGAAATCTAATGCTTGGTATTTCGCCAAGCCACAATGAAATACATTCCAGTTTTTCCGCCTGCGCCAACCATTGTATATCCATATTCTGCACCTGCCTTAAATCAACTACCCTCAACTCATCAAGAACCGAGTCTGGTGGTTCCACAGTTTGAAAAGCCTTCAAGCACCGTAATTGCAACGAACGCAGCCGAACATCTGAATTAAGCACCACAGCTTTTAAGCCGCTAACGCTTTCGATAAACAACTCCTCAAGCGAGCACATAGATTCCAAATTCAAAGCGCCATCATAACGACCGCCGCACAAAAAAAGACAAACCAATTTGCGACACTCCAAAACACTCATCAATTGCGGACACACAGGAACCATGCAACGATGTAGTTCTGGCAAACTGGTAAGATCAAATTTAACCACCTTCGTTTTTGGATATATCTGTAAATCTATCAATTGAGAATTACCTGCTAGTGGCGCTAAATTAACACCCTTTCCATTTTCGATTGTAAGTCGTTTACAGTTTGGCAAATCATTGATGAAGTCAAGGGTGCCGCCGGGGGCAAAACTTATATCTTCCAGCCAGACATGATTTGCTTGAAATTCCCGAAATTGCTGCTCGCAGAAAGGAGTCCATTTCTTTCCAGGCATTACTGTTATCCCAAAAACAGAGCCTCTTACACGGACAAGTTGGCCTGCATCCTTATCGCTTATGCACTTTTGAATTATTTCTTTTGCGTTAAGAAGGTATTTCTTTGTGTCGGCGTAGTATAAAGGCATATCGAGTTAATAGGTTTTGCCAACGACGTTAATTTAATGTGTTGTCCCGTGGCACAATGGAGTTAATTCAAAGAGTTGATCCATGCCAGCCTTAACAGGGTCTGTATATTTCAGCAGTCTGTTAGGTCCAGCAACTGGATTTCTAATTGTATTTCCGGCAGGATTGAGTTCTTGAATCAGCAACGCCTCAAAGATTTCCCGAAGATATTTCGCTGCTCTGGCATTTTCGATGCCAGTCGTAATCTTGAGCATTCCCACAATTCTGGCACCCGCCTTTTCCAAATCTCGAAGGTGCTCACCGAATCTCCGCTTAATGTCGTTTGATTGTCCAACATAGAAGCTTCCGTCACCTAGAACCAAAACGTATACTCCTTCAACGGCGGCGGCTTCTGCGATATTGCAGCCAACTTTTTTAAGAGCCATCTGACTTGCTCTTTGAACTAATGCATTTACTGTTGCCTGCATTTCCTCATCAATTCCAATAGCTGTCATGACATCACCAAGCGAAAACTCACCACTTGGGTCAATGCCGTTTACAGGGTCTGCTTGTGTATAAAGGTATCTATGTAGGCTTGCAGGATCATATTTTGTTCCTTCATACTTATCCTTCGACCAAAACCTTCCTGAGTCCGAGTCCAGGTATTTTAGACCTGAAACGCCTGTATTTATTGGTGTTTTATACGAGTTGGCGGAGTTGAAAACGGGGTGAAAAACCGGCTCTTGGCAGGAGGCGGATGCCGATGCACCGGTGAACAGATTCAACGCCAACCCAACTAGCAGCAGACACCAGACTTTGAAAATAGGCTTCACCTTGGGCGTTGAGTTCAATTAAATACTTTTGACCGGTTAAGGAATTTTTTGAGGTCATCCACAGAATACCCTGTCCCGGTTAATTTGATTCTATCCAAGATCGCAGATTTCATTTCAGCTCCACCCAGCCGCGCATTCTCCAAATCGGCATCATGGAGAACTGCGCAAGTGAAATCAGCCAGTCGTAAATCCGCATCGTGAAGAATCGTGTTTTTTAGGATAGATTTGCGCATATTGGCTCCCTGCATATTTACTCCGGTTAAATCCGCTTCGGTAAAATCTGCCTTGATCGCTTTTGCACCTATAAAAGATGCTCCTTCTAACTTTGCTCGCACAAATCGTGCTGATGAAAGATTAAGCCGATCAAAAAGCACACGCATTAATTGAGTGCCGTTAAACGTGGCAGACTTCAGACTAGACTTAATAAAGTTTGCATCAGCAAGACTTGCTCCCGTAAAATCCGCACCGTCCAGATTGCAGCCAATCATTTCAGCGCCCGTAAGAGTGGCACCAACCAGACTGATTCCCTTCATGGAAACATTATGCAATCGGAGATGGTCAAGTTCAATTGAGGCCCTTTGCTGGGCTAGAATATTCCAGCCAGAAATATCGCCGCGACGCAAATAATCCCATAGCAATTCCGCATCTTTCGGAACAGCAAATCCGTGTCTGCTTAATATATTCATGGGCAAAACTTAACTGTTTTACGAAGTATTTCTCGAACAGGATTTACCTGATTCTGCAAGCCTTTAAGCCCTCCTGGACGACCTTGAACTTTTAGGACTGTATCAAGTATGTATTGCTCAATGTCACGCAAAGCCAGTTTTTTGGAAGCGCCATCAACGCCAATAAAACCAAGAACTTTTTCAAGGTTTCGCAAAGCACCAGTCCGAAGATGTTCTCTGAATCGTTTAATGAATTCTCGTTGGGTCTTTCCAACATAGGGAGTGCCGGTTTCCCCAAGAAAGATGTAAATTCCTTGGCCTACTATTTCATCCGCCACTGAATACATAAGAATGCAGCCAGTTTTCTGCACCACAACTCTAAGGTTCAGCCGAGCACCAGCAGCAAGCGTCCTTTGCACAAGCTGTCCAAACTGTAGCTCATTTAGTTGCATCAGCCCAGACGGGTCAATTGCATTAACTGGATTGGCTTCAACATACAGATACTTATGTATTGAAATGGGATCGGTTAAAACCCCTTCATACTTATCTTGTGTCCAATACCTACCTTCGTCCGGGTTCAGGTATTTTAGACCTAAAACGCCAGTGTTTATGGCTGTTTCAGACGGGTTTGCTGAGGTGAAAATGGGGCTGGAAACCGGCTGCTGGCAGGGGGCGGAAGCCGACGCGCCAGTGAATAAACTTAACACTAGCACGACCGCTAAAAGCTGCCAGCTTTTGCGAATTAGCTTCAATCTAAACCACCTGTAAATCATTTCGCGTAAGATAGGACGCTTTCAAAACGATCTTGATTCTTCACAATAAAACAGCGTAGCGCTTCAATTGCTTCCGGCACTGCACTTGAAAACTCTCTGTTCAACGCACGAAAGTTTTTTATGTTTTCACGAATTTTTATTGAGGCAATAAGTTTTATACGCATACTCTCATCATCGGTAACTCTCGCATCCGGGAAAAGGCTCGCCATTTTCTGGAGGTATTCAACTGCACGATTCGCTTCGATTGTTTTGCAACAAGTCAGTAATTGATCAAACAAAGCCCCGGTTTCTGAATCGGTCACTAGCTGTTCGATTCCGCCAGAGTCAATTGCCAAACTAAACGCGTTTATCAAAACAACAAGTTGACGCTCCTGGGGCGTTTTCTCCACCTCGCTTATTAGATTAAGAGCAGGCCAATTTCCAAAATCAACAATGGCCCGTAAAAACCCCAACGGGTCTGAATCTTTAATAATGTCTTGAAATGTTTTCCCAGCAGCCGGCTTCTCTGCTGTATTGATCAAGATTTTTTTGAACTCTTTGCTTGTCATAATTTGTATGTTGAATTTGTGAATCAAGGAATCCATCCTAACATGGCATTCCAATTTTCAGCGGCCAAAACAATTGCTGTTGCATCTGCATTTCTGCAACCAGCAGCTCTTAATGCTCCATAGGCGACAAATCGTGGCGACCGGCCTTTGTTAAGACGTTGGAAATCTGAAGCCATTGAATGAGGGGAACCAGGGCTTCTTCCGAGTAGTGGTATAGCGAAACCAAAAGCTCGTTCATAACCATCAAATATGTCCTCCATCACAGAATTTTGGAAAATATGATGGGAATCAAACTTTGTATATTTTGTTATCTGTGCATACAGTTTATTGTAAGGGCGAGCAAACTGTGCAGCAATTGAACATAGGCTGGCTGCAATCCGTCTGGCATCCTGCACGGCTTGACGATCTCGGTTGCCTCGAAGATCAAGGCCAAGCGTCATGCTTCCAAGCACCTCAAATAGTCCTAGGTTGCCACTTGGATCAATCTTATTGGCCGGATTATTTGCAACATAAAGATAACTGTGTAAAATAGACGAGTCTTCATTGCTTCCTTCGAGCGTATCCATTGTCCAAAACCTACCTTCGTCCGGGTTCAGGTATTTTAGACCTGAAAAGCCAGTGTTTATGGCCTTTTCAGACGGATTGGCGGTGGTAAAAACGTGGTGGAAAACAGAGCAGAAAAACGGCGGCGGGCAGGAGTTGGAAAGGGGAAATAATTTTGACTCCGGCGTCACGGCAAAGGCCGACACCACGAACAGTCCGATGAAGAATGTCAACCAGCGCGTCATGCAGAATTATGTTGCCTAGAAAAAACGCTACAAACCAACTTTCCACCAATAGACTGGGCGACTTTTATTATCAACATTTATTATTTGAGGCTTATCTCCCTCGGAAATACAAACATGCCACTCAATAACTACTTGACCGGTTTCAGCGTATCTCTTTCTAAATGAGGCTTCAAACCCATTCTTCCTTAATGCTGTCGTAATATTTCCTGGCAATTCTGTGCCATTTCGGACTAATTCTATTAAAGTCTCTTGCGATGCTTTCGTTTTCATCAAACCCAAGCCGTCTATAGCGCAAAATCGTGCTGGGTTTGTTACATCAGTAGCAATTTTGGCCAGTTTTGAACATACCTTATCAAATTGATAAAAACCCATTATTGAGCAGGCGCGCCCACATATATGGTAATCCGAACTTTCAAGCATGGGAACGAGTCGAGCCACATGCTCTTTTGGAGTGAGACTAGCAACACAGGAATTCAAAAACCGCTTGCGAAACGGGTCGCTAGTTGAAGCTGCCAGGGTTTCAACTTGCTTTACACATATAATGTCGCCTTCAATGTCTGCCATTGATGCGCTGACTTGCAGTTCATCGCCTGTATTGGGATAATCAACTTGATATGGCCATTCGGTATCGGGAGTTCTGAATCCGGCTTTCATTGCCTCAATGAGACTATTTAGGCTCCGATATAGTGGAGCACAATCTATGTTGGTGTCATGTCCGACCAACGCCAGACGTCCTAACATTGGGCCAGAAACAAATATCCCTATAAAGTCAGAACATTCGTCATCTGCCAATAATAGTTTTAGTTCCGGCAGTTGTGACAAAGGAGAGATAGTCTTTCCTTCCATATAATTCTTTAACTCTTTGTATTTGTCTATGGCGATAAATGTAAAACCACGAGCATCTCTTTCCACAAATAATGGTGAGTTTTCGTTTAATGCCTCTATAACAACGCTGGCCGGCAATTTACAACCGACAACCTTCTCAAGATCATCTATGTATGGCATACGTTTATAATCCGCCTATGTTAAACTCGTCTTCCATTTGCTGCTTCGCAACGGCTACTATGTTTTTCGCATCTTCTGGTGAGCAACCAGCCGCAATTAGGGCGTCGTATGCGATTTGTGTCGCGCCGGCCCCTGAGGTGGCTGAATTCTGAACACTTGTTGCCGCGCCATGTGGTGAGTCTGTTCCTCCAAGTAAATATATTGCAAGTGCTGTTCCAGGATTATACTTTCCGTTTCCCAAGAATTTCGCTTTCTGATAAATATGATGTCTTTGAAGGCCAAATTCTTTATAAAGTTTTTCTAGGTCATCATAGGCACCCATCATGGATGATGCTATGTGGCATGCTTGACGGCGAAAAGTCTTTTGCGTTTGTTGTGCGCCTTCTCTAGCCGCTGCCGCCTCCACATCTTCACCAACAGCTTCAGCCCCCTCTACCTCGACAAGCGATTCAAATCCAGTCGGGTCAATTTGATTTATAGGGTTATCTTCTGTATAGAGATATTTGTGTAGTGAAACAACATCATCTTGAAAACCTTCAAATATATCTCTAGTCCAAAACCTGCCTGAGTCTGAGTCCAGGTAGCGCGCCCGGTTATAGTAGAGTCCGAGGTCAGAATCAAATTGTTCGCCGCAGTATAAGTAGGAGTTAGGAGTTGGAAGTTGGGAGATGGACGATTGCGCAATCAAATTGCCGAACGCGTCGTAGTCGTAAGTGTCCGTCACGTTGCCGGCGGGGTCGGTGAGGTAGCGCACGTTACCGTGGCCGTCAGTTCCATAATAGGAGATGGCAGTTGGGAAATGGAAGATGGCATCAATTTGTTCCTGGCTGATGATGCTATGGCCGTAGGCATACGCACGCGTGACCGCCGGCGTGCCGCCGGTGGTGGTTTCTTCTTCCAGCACCTGCGCGTAGCCGCTCGGATTCCGGTCATCCACCAGGTAGAGCGTGGTCACGCCGGCCACGGTCTTGCTCACGCGGTTGCCGTCGCCATCGTAGCTGATGACAATCTGCCCGTGGTTGCGGTTGATCAAACGGTCTTCAAAGTCGTATTGGTCGCTCACCGCCGGCGCGGTGCTGGTGACGTGGCCGGCAATGGTGTTGCCGTTGGCATCGTAAGTGTCGCTCGTCAGCCGGTCGTTGGCGTCAAAACTCGAAGAAGTTGATAGGATCGAGTTGAGAGTTGATTGACGAGCTAAGCGGTTGCCCACGTCGTCCAGCGTGTAGCCCACGCCCGCCGACACCGGCAGCACCACCGGATCGGTCACGGACAAGCCTTCGTGCGTCAAGCGATAGGTGGGATCGTAGCTATACAGGCGGTTGATGGTGCGCACGCCGTTGGTCAGCACCACATTTTCATTGGCCGTCAGCCTTTGGCCGCCCGTCGCCACGGTGTAGCGGTAGAAGGCCACCGGCGCGAGCTGCACGTTGGCGCTCATTAAATTCGTCAACCGGTTGAGCGAATCATAGGCGTAAGTGGAGCTGACGTTGTTCGGATAAACGTAGCCCGCCAGATTGCCCACGTTGTCGTAACCGTAGGTGGTGGTGCCGGTCTGCGCGTCAGTCACGTTTTCCAAACGGTTCAACGGGTCGTAAGTGTAGCCCAAGTCAACGCCGTTGGGGTCGCTGGACGAGATATGTGTGACGTTGCCGTGCGCGTCGTAAGTGTAGCCTAGCACGCTGGTGTAACGCGCGCCGCCGGGAATGAAGAAGCGCACCGACTTGTTCGTGAGCCAGTCGCGTGAGTTGTAGTAATAAATCGTCGTGCTGCCGGCGTCATTCATCGTCGCCCGCTGGCCCGTAGCCGTGTAAGTCATCGTTACCGGCGGCGCGCTGAACGCGGCATCGGGCGTCTTGGTCAAGAGCCGGTTCACGGAGTCGTAAGCGTAGCCGGTCGCGTGGCCGTTGAAGTCCACCTTGTTCGTCAAGTTGCCCGCGAGGTCGTAGGCGTAGGTTTCCACCTGGTTGCCGGGCAGCGTGCGCTTGAGGCGGCGGCCCATGGAATCGTATTCAAACGTGGTGGTGTGATTGTTCGCATCGGTTTCTGAAATGAGATTGCCCATCTCGTCGTAACCGTAGCTGGTCACTTTGCCCAGCGCGTTCGTGACGGCAGCCAACCGGCCGAGGGCGTCGTAAGCGAACCAAGTGGTGTTCGAGTTCTGGTCCGTTTCGGCAACACGACGACCGAGCGCATCGTAAGTGGTCACGGTTTGTGTGCCGTCTTGGAACGTCGTCGAAACCGGCCGATCCAATGGATCATAGACATACGTCACCGTGCGGCCCAGGGCGTCGAGCATGGTCTTCTGGTTGGCATCCTCGTCGTAGGTGTAATGCGTGACGTGGCCAAGCGGGTCAATCACGTCGGCCTTGCGTCCGCTGCAACCGCAGTTCGGGTCGTAATCAAACCGGTTGGTGTTGTTCAACTCATCAACGGTGGCAATTTCGCGGCCAATGGCATCGTAAGCCGTCTGCGTCACCGCGCCATCCGGCAACCGGGTGGCGGTCAGGCGGGCCAACGCATCGTTGGTGTAGAACGTGGTGCGTCCGGCGCGGTCGGTCATGGCGATTTTCCGATTTTCTGCGTCGTAAGCGGCAGATTCGAATGTGAGGTCGGCAAAGACGGTGTTGGTCAAATTGCCGCGTTCGTCGTAAAAATAATGGGTCTGGCGGCCCAGCGGATCAATTTCCACCGCCGGTTTGTCCAGGCCCACGGCGTAGATGGTGGTATTGGTGGAGCCATCAGGATGAATGGTCTGTAGCAGCCGGTTTTCGCCGTCATAAGTGAATTGGGTTGTGAGCGTCTCGACACCATGCGGCGTGGTGCGCGTGGTGGTCTTGGTGAGCTGGTTGCCGTTCGAGTCGTAGGTAAACGAACTGGCATTGAGCAAACCCTGCTGCGCGTCAATGACTGCCGTATAACTTATGTGGGGGGAGTAATTCTCGTAATTATTACTGATGACATTTCCCAGAGCATCGGTGCGGGTCAGAAGGTTGCCGACAACATCATAAGAATAGGTGGTAACATTGCCCAGCGGGTCAGTCTCCTGCGTGAGGGTGCCGGCCGTCGGGTCATAAACATTGGTGGTGGTGTAACCGCGGGGGGTCGTGATGGAGGTCAGCTCACGGTATGGGCCGTAAGTATAACTGGTGGTATAACCCAGCGGGTCGGTCTCGGTGAGCTTGTTGCCCTGGCCGTCGTAGGCATAGCGGTTGGTATTGCCCAGCGCGTCCACCTTTTCGATCATATTGTCCACCTCATTATATTTTGAAGTGGTGAGATTGCCGAAAGCGTCAATGGTAGCCACCACATTGCCGTGGTCATCGTAGTAACTAACCGTGGTGTGGCCCAGACGATCAGTGACTTCCTCGCGGTCATTGCTGAAATCGTGATTGAAGTTGATGACGTTTCCGTCGGCGTCAATTTGTTGAATCATACGCCCGCCATCGTCAAACACGGTACGGATGGCCTGGTTACCGCGCGGATCAGTGATGCTCGTCAGATAATGGGGGAAATACGTGTTGGTGTAGGCAAAAGTCGTGGTATTGGTCGTGCGGTCAGTGAAGGCGGCCAAACTGCCGTTCGTGCCGTAGGTGTAATTGAGCACATTGCCAGAAGGATCAATGATTTGTGCGATGCGGCCCTGGGCGTCGCGCGCGAATGAGACCCCCACGCCAGAACTGCCCGTCATCGCATTGGTCCAGATAATGCCGTTGGTCGCAATGACCAGCGTATTTTGGTTGCGGTCGGTGAGACTTTGCAAGCCACTTTTCTCATCAATGATATACACGTCGCCCACTTCGTTGGTGAACCTGAAACGGGTCGGATTGAAGTAGGTAAAATCACTAATGTTGATAAGATTTACATAGCCCAGCGAACTATCCACCTCGGGGTGATTGTCGCCATCAATGGCCAATCCGCCATAAGTTCCAGGTTGGTTGGTGAATGTCACGGCCACGGATTCAATCGGATAAGCGATTTGCTCGGTTGGTGAAAGCACCGCCTGAAAGTGATACACCTTGTCCCCCGCCATGGTGATGGTAATTTCGCGAGGTTGGACGGGATCCAGCATGTAGGAGGTGAGGCCAAAATCTCCAATAAAGGTGTCTTGATACCAGTTCGGCCCCAGGCTGCGGGTCTTCTGGAGCTTGATGTTGCGGATTTCGAGCGACCAACCCACGCCAAAATCATTGGTGTTTTGGTTCCGGCTGTCATAGGTGCGGATGATTTGAATCGGGATGCCGGACACGGGAACATTCAGATCGTTGAACGACAGAGTGAAGTTGCCGATCTTGAGGTTGCGTTCGATGGAGAAGGTCTGAATAACCGAGGAAGCAGTGTTTCCCATCGAGTCAGACGCGACAAGCTGCATTTCATAAATGCCATTCAACAGCATGGTGGGGTCCACAAGTCCCAAGACTCCGTTGGTGACAGAGGCCGAACCGTTGGCAAAAATTGTCCATGCATTTGGGGCCACATCATCAGGATTCTTGAAGCGATATTGCAGTTGATAAGATTGCAGAATGGGGCTGCTGGCGGTGCCAATGATGTTCGTTGGCGAGGTGATGATGCCCGCATCATCCGGTGCCGTAATCACCACGGTCGGCGGTGGCAGGGAAGCATACACCGTGACACTGACATCGTTGCTGCCGCTCAATTGGCCATCACTGGCGATCAGGCGCAGGTCATAAACACCCGCCGCGCTGAATGTGGCATAGTAGTTTCCGCTTACCTGGTTAAAGGCGACGGTTCCGGGACCGCTGACTTCGCTCCAGTTCAAGGTTAGTATTCCATTGGGCAGGCCGTCGTCGGTCACCACCGGATGGAGGGCAACCGCATTATTCAATTGGATGCTTTGGGGATCACCGGCATAAACTACCGGTGCGGTATTGGTGCCGTCCACCACGGTAATGGTCAAGGTGTCGTAATTAGTCACCTGCGAATCCGTGGCGGCAAGCTGAAGTACATAACTGCCGGCCACACTGAATTTAGCGTTAACCGTCGCCAGTTCGTTTTGAACCGGCAACCAGACGGTCGACCCGACCGAGTTGTTGCTGGCGGTGGAAAAAGTCGCGATTCCCGGGCCGTTCACGAGGCTCCACTGGTAAGACACCGAGCCGCCAACCGGCAAATTATCATCCAGCACAATGCCATCCAGTTCAATGGAGTCCTGACGCGGCAAGGTCGTGTCTTCGCCGGCATAGACCAGCAACGACTGGCTGAAAGAATTCGTGACCACCACCGTGACCGACGCACTGCTGGAAAGCTGACCGTCGCTGGCAGTCAATTGCAAAACATAGATGCCCTGGGCATTGAAAGCAACGGTGGTATTAGTAAGCGTAGGGTTGCCAAAGACAACGGCGGTTGGCCCGCTTAATTCCTGCCACAAAGTTGTAAATGCACCACCAACGGGCAGACCGTCATCGCTCGCTGTTCCGTGGAGCGAGATCGGGGCGGTGGTTGTGGCGGTCATCGCCAATCCGGGGTTCACCACGGGCGCGTGGTTGCCATGATACAAATCGGTGACGGCAATGGCCACGTCAGCACTCCCGGTCAACTGGCCGTCGCCGGCGGTAAGCCGCAGGAGATAATTCCCGGCGATTGGAAAACTGGCATGAACGGAAACGCCGGGGAAATTATCGATGCGCTGCGAGAATACGGCAATTGCCGGACCGCTTATGGTTGTCCATTGGTCGGTTAAGGCAAGTCCCGCTGGCAATCCGTCGTCGAAAATTTTAGCGACAATATCGACACCTGCCGACACATCTACCTGCGACGCATACGACGTGTTAATACGGAGGGAGCGACTCACGGCCGGCAAAACATGAATGGTAACGTTGGCTGTGCTGGTTGCCGCCCCATCACTGGCGCTAAAACGAAGAACGTAATCGCCAATGGCACTAAAACTGGCATAAGTGGTCCCGTCCAGAGTTGTGAAGGAAGCATTGCCCGGCCCGGAAGAAAGACTCCAACCCGTGGTGAGTGTGCCAAACGGAAAGCCATCGTCGGTGGCAACACCGTTTAGCGCGACGGTACCTTCCAGGGAAATGGTCTGATCCGCGCCGGCGGAAACTATTGGTGGGGCATTAGTAACCGAGCTGACTAGAACGGTGACATCAACATATTCACTTAAATCCGAATCGTTTGCCGTCAGCCTGAGTTGGTAGGTTCCAGGCACACTGAAAGCGGCCAAGGTACTAACGTCGTTGCTCACGGCAAAGGAGGAGGCTGGCTGGGAGAATCTCACCGTGCCCGGACCACTCAATTGCGTCCACGTCGCTGTTTTCGACGCATTCAAAGGCAAACCGTCATCTTGAACCGTAGCCGCCAACGTAAGAACAGAGGGATAAACGACGAATTGATTCGTGTTGACCTGCGGGAAAGGCGGTTGGTTCAGCAAAATCCCCGACGGCATGTTGGGACTGATTCGGGCGTCAAAAAACGCCAACCCACCGTCATCTTCGATTTGAACGGCCAACACATTGTTGCCAACTTGCCAGATATTGGTCGAAATACCTGACAGTATCAAGTCGTCATAATTAGGACAGTTTTGATGGTCGAACCAAGGTGCTCCATAGGAAAATCCACCATTATAGATCGGATTGGCGACATTATGGGGGCTGATGAGAACACCATTGATAAAAATCTCAGCATTGTTGTCCACGGTAAAACCCATGTCCAGATTGGTGGTTCCCGGCGGCACATAAAAGTGGCGGCGGATTTGCAAATAAGGCAGTCCGCCCATGGCTCCCGGCCAATAGGTATGAATGTAAGTGGGGTTATTCAACCCACAAAATCCATAGTTTCCAAAACCACCCTGACCATTGGTGAATCCTGATTCGTCATAGTCTGGGACATAAAAGTTGGTGTCAATCGTGGTGGCAAAACGATACAAGATGTTGGTGGCTTGATACGGAATTGAATTGGAGGACGTCACGATAATGGTGACGTCATCAAAACTGGTCAACTGCCCGTCGGTGGCGGACAGTCGCAACTGATAGGCACCCTGATCACCAAAGGTAACGGTTGCGTTCGTTGCGTGGACATCGGAAAACACAGCCGTGCTTGGCCCGTTGACCAGAAGCCAGGTGGTGGACAAAGTGCCGCCGACTGGCAAACCATCATCGGTCGTCCAACCATGAAGGATTGTCTGGTTAGTGTTAACTATTTCCTGGTCCTGCCCGGCAGAAACCACCGGTGCCTGGTTAAACTGCACATTGATCGTTACATTGGAACAGACCGTAAATTGAGTGTCGCTGGCAGAAAGCTGGAGCACATAGCTGCCGGGCTGGCTAAATGAAACCGTGGTGGCGGCAGATGATGGTACGGCAAAAAAGGCCGAGCCCGGACCGCTGACTTGAGACCAATTAGCCGACAGTATGGCTCCCTGTGGCAATCCATCATCCCTCACCTGACCCGCCAGGTTCGCGGTGGACACAAAAATATTTTGGCTATGCCCCGGATCAACTGTTGGCGGCTGGTTGTCGGGATAAATCGTAATCGTCACCGTGTCGGAATTCGTATATTGCGAATCGGTGGCTGAAAGTTTCAACACATAAACCCCGGGGGCAGAAAACATCGCCGAGGTAACCGGCGCGTTGCTGTTGGCAAAACTGATTGTGCCCGGCCCGCTTTGCAGTGACCACCAGGCGTAAAGATAGCCATTGCCAAAATAGTTGTCATCGGTGACCACTCCACTCAGCGAGGCCACGTTGGTGCCGCCAATATTCTGGTCGGGGCCGGCATAGACAGCAGGCGGCTGGTTGGCACCTGCCGGGGTGACCGTAATTGACACGGTGCTGTTGTTCAAAGAGATCGTGTCGCTGGCAATTAATTGAAGGACATAAATCCCCGGTTGACTGAAGGTGGCCGTAGTGTCAGCAGCATTGATGTTCCCGAATCTGACTATCCCGGGGCCGCTGACTTTAACCCATTCAGAGGTGACCGTGACCCCAACGGGAAACCCATCATCACTGGTGGAACCATGCAATCGGACTAGATTGGAAATGGAAACCGTTTGGTTCAAACCGGCATTAACGACCGGGGCCTGGTTTACAATAATCGTTACCTGCGCGCTCCCATTCGTCAACCCGTCGCTGGCCGTCAACCGCACCACATACAGACCGGCGGCACTAAACCTCGCGGTTGATGCAATTACATTTGAAACAACCGTTCCCGCCAACAGGTTTGTGACCATTGCAGGCGAAAAACTCACCGTCCCCGGCCCACTTACCAAGCTAAATGTCTGGTTCAAAAAACCGCCTGATGGCAGCCCATCGTCCATTACGCGGCCAGTCAATACTATTTGATTGCTTGGCCAAGTAATAATTAACGGTGTGGCAAGGGCAACAATCGGGGCTTGATTTATCAGGGCATGATTTACCGTGATCGTCACGGTGCCGCTGTTGCTGGAAACCCCATCACTGGCGCTCAGCTTTAACACATAAACTCCATTTGTGCTGAACGTGGCGGTCGTGTTGGTGGCACTCACATTACCAAACACAACCGTCCCTTGTCCGCTCACCTCGCTCCAACTCGTAGCCAGGCTGCTGCCGGCTGGCAAACCGTCATCCGCAGCGGTTCCCTGCAAGGTGACCTGATTGGCAGGCCAGGTGATGCTCTGGTTCGTTCCGGCATTCACCATCGGTGGTTGGTTCACTGTTACCGTCACATTTGAACTCGAAGTTGTCAGTCCGTCACTGGCCGTCAATTTTACCACATATAACCCGGATGCGCTGAAACTCGCGCTTGAAGCAATGGTATTTGAGACCGGTGTCCCTGTCAGAAGGTTCGTAGCGGTTGTCGGTTGAAAACTCACCGTTCCCGGCCCGCTGACTAAACTGAATGTCTGGCTTAAGATCCCGCCAGATGGCAATCCATCATCCGTCACAATTCCATTCAACAAGGCTTGATTGCTGGGCCAGGTAATGACTGCCGGCGTGGCAACCGTCACTACGGGAGCCTGATCTACCGTGATCGTCACGGTGCTGCTGTTGCTGGATGCTCCGTCACTGGCCGTCAGTTTCAATACATAAACTCCGTTTGTGCTGAAAGTGGCGGTCGTGTTGGTGTTGCTCGCATTGGCGAATGCAGCCGCTCCCGGCCCGCTAACCTTGCTCCAAGTGGTGGTCAGGCTGCTGCCGACCGGCAACCCGTCATCTGCACTGGTTCCTTGCAAGGCGACCTGATTGGCAGGCCAGATGATAATTTGATTTGTTCCGGCATTCGCCGTTGGCGGGAGATTCACGATCACTACGACATCCGCATGATTTACCGCCAGACCGTCGTTGCCGGTCAATCGCAACAGATACAAACCCGGTGCGGAAAAAGTTGCAGCCGACGATGGCGATGCAACTGTCGTAGTGCCGTTCAGGGCAACGGTCGAACTGGGCGCGGAGAAATTTATTGGACTTGGCCCGCTGATCTGACTCCACGCGGAAGTCAATATTCCGCCATTTGGCAGCCCATCGTCGGTCACCGTCCCGCTCAACAACACTTGATTTGCCGGCCAGTTGATCAGGTAAGGTGAAGCCGCCGTAACTGCTGGAGCTTGATCCACGGTGATCGTCACCTGTGCGCTGCCATTGGTCAGGCCATCATTGGCGGTCAACTGAAACACATACACACCGCCTTGCGTAAAGCCCACCGTCGTATTGGTGGCAGTTTGGTTGGCAAAAACCGCACCCGTGGGGCCGCTGATTTGCGTCCAGAATGTTGTTACTGCGGACCCGGAAATTCCGTCATCAGTATAGCTGCCCATAAGTGCGACCAAATTTCCCAATGGCACCAGTTGATTTGTGCCGGCGTTAACCACCGGCGCAGCGTTGACCCGGATGACTACACTGGCATTGGTTGTTGCCAGACCGTCGCTGGCGGTTAGCAGCAGGGTGTATATGCCCGACTGGTCAAATGTCACAGTGGTGTTGGTCAAACTGGCATTCACAAAGACCGCATTGCCCGGCCCGCTGGTTTTGCTCCAGGTGCTGCTCAAAGTGTTGTACGGCAGTTGGTCGTCGGTAACCGTCCCGGCCAATAACACCGTTGCGCCAAAGTTCACCGTTTGCGTCGGGCCAGCATTGACCACCGGCGGCAGGTTGAAAGTGACAACCACTTCACCTGTATTCGTGGCTGCGCCGTCATTGCCCGTCAGCATCAAAACATAAGTGCCAGACTGGCTGGCGGTGACCCTGCTGTTAGTAGCCGAAATATTGCTGAAGGTGACCGTGCCCGGCCCGCTGGCCTGCGCCCACTGGGCGGACAAAAATCCACCCGGCAAACCATCGTCCATTACGGTTCCATTGAGGACGGCATTTAGCCCATTGGTCAAAATATTGCCGCCCGCGTTGACCACCGGAGGCTGATTTTCGATGACCGTCAAATCTGAGTGATTGGTGGCGATGCTGTCGCTCGCGGTCAGACGCAGAATATAGATTCCGTTGGTGCCAAAGGTTACCGCACTGTTCGTTGCCGTCGCATTGCCAAAGGTTACCGTGCCCGGCCCGCTAACCTTGCTCCAGACCACCGTCAACGCACCGTTGGTCGGCAAGCCGTCGTCATTGGCGGAACCGGCCAGCGTGATGGTGCCGGGAAAAGTATTTGTCATGGACGGACCAGCCACTGCGACCGGCGGCGCATCCACTGTCACCCAGAGATCATTGCTGCCGCTTAAAAATGAATCGCTGGCGAACAGGCGCAGCCGGTAAATTCCATTCGTGCCAAATGTGGCCGTGGTTGAAGTATTGGAGGGGCTGCTGAACGTGACACTTCCCGGCCCGCTGACTTTGCTCCAGACCACCGTATCCACCGTGCCGGGAAACGAATCATATGTGACCGACCCGGAAAGATAGACATAGTTTGTCGGCAGGATGATGAGTTGGTTCGGTCCGGCAACAACAATCGGCGGATCGTCCACCGGCTTGTTGGTAATGCTGATGCTTCCGGCAAGAGAATTGGAAACGCCATCGTTTACCCGAAATGTAAACGAATCATTGCCGAAGTAGTTGGTGGCCGGAAGATAAGTCAGATTGGGAGCCGTCCCGCTCAAAGTTCCATGGGCCGGTTGGGTTAAAACGGAAAAAGTCAGCGCGTAATTCTGTAGGTCGTACCCGGTTAACGTCACGGGCAAGATGGTATCTTCAAAATTTGTGAGTGTCTGCGCAAGTGCGATTGGCGGATAATAGACCTGTGTGATGGTCAGTGAAACCGTCGCTGGTGACGAGTCCGTAAACCCATTGCTGACTTTGAAGGTGAACGCGTCGCTGCCAAAGTAATTTGTCACCGGCTTATAAGTCACGCTCGGCGGTGTGCCACTCACCGTTCCATGTGCCGGCGACGTCAACACCGTGAAGGTCAGGGGCCCTCCCTGCGGATCAGTGCCAGTGAGCGTGATGTTGGTCGAACTGTTTTCCGCCAGCGTAATACTCTGCGCCGTTGCAACCGGCGGTTGATTGGTTTGCGTGGACGAACCGCCCCAGCGCACCAGACCGCCGCTGTTCAAGGTAAACTGGTCGCTGGCCGACGTGCCAACTAGCGTCGAACTGCCGTTGACGATCACCATGCCGTTCGGTGCCAGCACAAGACCATAAACCGTGCAGCCGCTGTTGAGCGTGAGGCCGCCGCTGGCCACTTGCAATTGCAACCAAGTTGGGTTGTTTGACGCGCCCACAATGCCATTGGCGCTTAAACCCGTGGCCACGGTCAGCAGAACCGGCCCCACAACTTTCACGGTGGAACCGCTGTTCAAATTCAGACTTTGTAAATTGTAGTTGACCGCCTGAAGTCCGCCCGCAACGCCCAGCACCAAACCTGCTCCACCGCTCACATTGAAAGTTCCGTAAGTTCCCGGCGGCACTGAAATCATGCCCACGTTGCCGTTGAGGGTGAGGTCGCGTAACGTCGTGGCGTCGCCGTAGGATTGGCCGGCGCTGTTGATGTTCACACTTCGCGTGCCGGTCGGTGATGGCGGCGCGGAAACGGTTTGCAATGAAACCGTGGTTGTCCGCGTCCGCAGGTAACGCAGCGAAATGCCGCTGTTGAACATCACTTGATACCCCGTGGGCGTGGTGCTGCCACTACCTGCAATGATACCAGAGTATGAAGGGGTGCCATTTGAAACCACGGTTGGCGTGCCCGGCACCAGCAAGTCGCCAGTCATGGCAAAACCGCTGTTGACCGTCAAACTCTCGCCATTGAATTGCTGCAACGTCCCCTGAATGGTTCCACCATTCAAACTTGGGGCGTGACGCACGGTCACCGCCAGATTGGTCTGGACCGTTTGGGCTTGCGCCGAAAAAACTGAAGTTGTTACCGCGAGCAAAAAAAAGATATGCCCCAAAAGAGAGTCCGCCTTGATTGTTTTCATGCGTTTTTAGCCGTAACCAGTTTTCCAATCCTGAATTCTGCAATGAGAATTCATCCAGCATTCCTGTCTGGATTTTTGCCGACACCAGCGATGGCTGTCAATCGGCGATTTGTTACAAACTGGAAAAGTTATTCACAAGACGCTAAAACACAACAGCACTCACCCTTTTCCAATCGCCGTAATTTTTATGTCCGAGACGAATACTTTTGAGCGTTCCAATTCCGCATAGCGTTTGGGCAGAATGCCGATGGCGGCCAGTTTGTTTTCGCGGAGATAATCCGTCAGGTGATCCAGCCGCCAGCCGAGGACGACCACATCGGCGGTGGAAAAAACAATGGCCAATTTTTGCGGCGGCGCATTCTTGTCGGCGTCCGCCTCCGGGTTGGGGTCCAGCGAAAACTCAATCAACTGGCTGGCGTTAAAACCCCGCCGATGATGTTTATCCTGATGAAATTCGATGCAAGGACAATAGCCAGTGGTGGCCTGATAACAAAGGTCTTCAAGGAAGTTGGGCATATTAGATTGATGGTTTAATGGCCGATACCTCGCGAGCGGCGCGGCGGCGGCACGTTTAGTTTGATGGTCGGACGCACCTGCAACGTTTCTTTTACCGCAGGTGAAATCTTTTCAGTCGGTTTTGTGGACTCAGTTGCTTCTGCTTTTGCGGCCTGCTCATTGGCGACGGCTTTCGCGTGTTCGAGGCCAAGCCAGCGCCGGACCTCCTCGACGACTTGTGCGAGCTTTTGAATGGGCGACATCCGGGTGATTCGGTGCGGACGCACTGAACGCTGTTGGCGAAAATCCGGCTGTCCGTCCGAAACCGGCGGCGCGTGATTGTTTGTCAGCCTTGTCTTGGGGGTAAAACCGAGTTTAGCGAGGTCATCACGCAGCGCCTGCAATTCGATTGCGGCCTTGCGTTCATGTGAATCAGCGACCCGGCGGGCAAGCAATTCCGAATCATCGGTGAAAACATGAACGCGTTCGCGTCCCCGCGAAATCGAGACGTAAAACTGTTCGCGGTTGACGGCGGCAAAGGATTTTGAGGAGGCGACCAGCAGCACTTCATCCACGGTTTTGCTCTGTGACGAATGCGACGTGACGGCGTAGCCGTGCGTGAAGGTGTTGTAGCTGCTGGGCAACACCCGCCCATCCGCCAATTCAATGGTCCCGCCGGCAATGCGCTTCACTTGCACCCGTTCGCCGTTGATAAAGTCCTTGCGGACGGCCACTGGGCGAGCATCAACGGCATTGGCTTGCAGGAGCAACCAGTCACCCGCCGCGACTTTCAATTCGCGGGACTCGCCCACATCAAAGCAGGCGGAGCCCGCACCCAATTTGAGGAATGTTTCAGCACCATCCGTCCGCCGGACGCGAAGTGTATTGTGTCCAGCCACCGGCTGGGCGACCACTTCCACCGTTTCACCGCGCTCAAATTTCTTGGTATGCCGGACGAAACGCAGCCGCTGGCCGGGTTCAAACTGGCTGGCATTTTTCTTTTGGGCCACCGTCCACGACAGCGAATCAAAGACGTGAAACGTCTGTTCATCTTGGCCGATTTGGTGGCCGACCCGCAGGGTCTCCCGAACCTTTTCCGTCACCGTGTCAATCTCCGCCCACGTCGGCGCGACGAGCAGCGCGGATTTGCCCTGCTTGGTGGCGGACACATACGCATCGGCGGCTCGTTGATAAAGTGTTGGCCCACGACCGCCGTTTTCATCAAGTGAAACTTCCGTCACCGCACCAAGCTCGACGAGCTTGGCAAATGCCTTGTCTGTCTGCTTGGCGGCGGCCAGTTCAACGACCTGCCGGAACGCTTCCGGTTTCTGGCGGCGGATGGTCGTCAGCTCGCCAAAACGGTAACTCGAATACTGCTCGATGATGCGAAGTGCATCGCCGCGCGGTACAGACGAATGTTGCCCGGTATCGCCGCAGAGAATCACCCGACAGTCATTGCGGCAGGCGAGCTCAAACAGTTTCACCATGTCATCGAGGCCGACCGCCCCTGCTTCATCGAGGACGATCACGATACCGGGGGAAAGTCTGCCGCCTGCCGCCAAGCTGCCATGCAGTTTTTGCAGGGTCATGGCGTCCATACCGTCTTTGCGGAGCGTGTCGGCAGCGGAGGCGGTCGGCGCACAAAAGAGCGGCTTAAAACCATGATCGCGGATAATGCCCGCCAGTTCCACCAGTGCCGTGCTTTTGCCGGAACCAGCGAGGCCGCGAAAGCCGGTGAAACGGTCGGGGCTGGTGAGGATGTGCGCCAGTGCCTTGCGTTGATCCTCTCCGAGGCGGGCGGATGGCTCGTAACGGTGGACGAACGGCACAACCGCCTCGACCCCGGCATTGACGGCGCGGATCAGGTAAAGCTCCTTGGCCAAAATTTCCCGCGTGGAAAACTCCGCCCCGACCCGGACGAGGTTCGTCTTCCCATCAAGTTCTTTTTTAAGCTGCCGCAAATCCAACTGACCACGGCCATTGACCAACGCGGCTTCCAGAATCTTGTACTGTGGGGCGACCGAGCGGCGCTCAAAGACATGAGCGAGGCCGTAGGCTAGAGCGGCGGTTTCGGTGACGATCTGCTGGTGAGCCGGTGCCACCGACACCCCATTGGCGGCACCGGTGACCCGCCGTAAGGCGCGTTTCTCGAAAAACCCGATCTCGCCGAGTTGCTGGTCGCGCACCTGTTCGTCAGTCACGCCCTTGAGTTTTTTGGGACGCGACTGGTGGACGACATGGGCAATCTCCTGTTTGGTCAATTTGCGACCGAGCTTGGTTTCCTGTCGCTTCACCGCCATGTCCCGTTGTTGCGATCGTTTCGAGAATCGCTCAATCAATTTGGAATCAACACCGTCAATTTCAAACGCCGAGCCGGTGCGGCGGATGGAATAGCCAATTTGGTGCAGACGCTTGGCGAGTTCGTTGCGATAGACTTCCGTGCCGTAGTTGATGGCCCCGAACATGTCGCCCGTCTGCAATGCCTTCCAACGCTCCTCTTTTTTGTCCCAGGTACAATTGAACAGGACGAAGTGCGTGTGCAACTGCGGATCAAGCGCGCGGGATGTGGTATGCAGGAAGGCCGCGCCGACGAGGTTGCCAGTGGTGCGATCCCGCTCCTGAACGCCACCCTTGCGGACTCTGGCGGCGGCGAATTGTTCCAATTCACGGATGGCCAACTGCGAGGCTTCCTTGTGCGCCTCGATGATCCGCCGGTCGTTCATGGTGACGGCCAATATCGAAACGGACTTGGGCGGCGAACACACGAAGTCGAAATAAATTCTTCTGTCCTTAAATTTCTGCGGTGTCAGTTGTTCGCCTGTCAAGGGATGCTGATTGTCGCAGAGGTGCAGGAACGATTCACGAGTCACCACGCCACCCGGTTGCAGTCCCAATCGTTCCGCACCGAGGCCCAGCCATTGACCGTGCTTCGTTTGTTCCTGCGTATAATAATCGTTGTGGGATAGATGCTCGTCAAAATAAGACTCCGCACCTGCCCGATTCTTCTGGGGTATGCCGCTGAACATAATCCGAAATTTACGCCAGACTCATTCCGCAGATTGGAATGAATTCGTCATAACCTGCCATTCCAGTTTCAACTAAAATTCCGCTCATCATGGTGGAAACGGTAGCACCAAGTTCACAACGGATTGCACCTGGGGAAGTGCAATCGGCCATCGCGTCCATGCTACGGTTTGGGCGAAGTGAAATGCTGCCTAAATCGAAACATTGTATGTCAGTGGTGAATGAAATAAATGGGTGGTTTCTGACATTGGAAACCGGAATATATGCCATGACACTTACCCCGCCTCGCGCCGTCAAGCGCGCTGCCGGAAGCTGGCTCGCTGGGCTGCTCGTCGCCCTGCTCGCCACAAAAACCACCGACGAGCCAAACATAATCTGATGAAACGCAGTCGTCGTGGACAAAGTAAAACCATCAGGTTGCCGGTGGAAAAACCGACAATTGCCACACGGCTTGAACACCGCGACGCCGAATCATCGGCCATGAAAGGAGCAGGAAAAACATTATGAGCAAACGCATTGATTACGGCCAAATCGCCACGAAACTGGATTATCCGGCGCTGGATAAAAAGCTGGAACAACTGGCCCAGCGCGAACCGCCGAAAAATCGGAAGACCGCCGTTGACCT
>Ga0075030_100000650_pt1 | contig 30466 bp, 26 predicted proteins | sample LitLauG_LLR_2012_FD_71393 | JGI IMG/M metagenome (GOLD analysis project Ga0075030, IMG submission 71393) | Freshwater sediment microbial communities from Pennsylvania, USA - Little Laurel Run_MetaG_LLR_2012 | ecosystem: Environmental > Aquatic > Freshwater > Creek > Sediment | place: USA...
CATGGCGGCAGAATATGCCACAACACTTGAGCCTGTGATTGTGGGTCCTGAGGTGTGAACTTAACGTTTACGGTATCACAGCCCACCGGGGATGACAATCTTTTGGAGGGCTTGGCTGGGGCAGTTTCCCAGCCAGGACTAAACGCGGACCAGCCGTCCTTATGAGGCTTGGAGCGTTCATCCGGCTTCGAGCGTGAAGGTCCCTGAGATCAGGAGACCCTCTCCAGCGCGGTGGCGAAAGCGTCGAGCGAGAGCGACCGCAACAGATTCCGCCGCATGCCGCGCTCCACTTCCCCCAGTCCCTCGCTGGCGCGCTGAATCCACGCAAAATCAGCGGCGTCGGCCATCTTTCTCAGTTCTCCCATGATGTCGGTGTTGCGGACCAGTTGCGCTGTTCCGGACTGAAGGAACAGCATGTCCTCGAGCAGCGAGTAGAGAGTGCGCAGCAGAACGTCGGTTTTCTCGCGCCCATCGGCGCCCGGACGATAAGTCTCGGTTGTCTTGAAAAGTTGGCTGTGGTCGCTGCCTCGCAAAGCAGAATTCAGCAGGACGAGCGCGTGAGAACGCGCGGCTGTGTAAGTCTCAAGATCGAACGACACAGCCCGCCCGACGGCGCCTTCACTCAGCCCGGCAACGAGCGCGCGCTGCCTGGGATTCCATTCGGGACGACGCTTTGCGAGCAAGGCCTCGATTTCAGCGGACGCGAGCGGCCCCAAGGCAAAGGTCATCGCTCGCGAACGAATGGTTGGCAGCAATTCCCCGGGGTTTTCCGTGAGCAGAAAGATTGTCGCGAATTCCGGCGGCTCTTCCAGAACTTTCAAGAGCGAGTTGGCCGCTTCCTTCATGAAGACGGAATCGGTGAAAATGTAGACGCGCTCCCGCGCTTCCCCGGGACGATAGTAAATCGTCGCGATCACGTGCCGGACCTGGTCCACCTTGATCATGAGCTGGGGCGGGTCGGGAGGAATGACCAGCACGTCGGGATGAGTCTGCACGAAGATGCGGGTTTCTTTCTTCTCGGTCTCGCGCAGGTTCTCGCGAGCGTCGACGGCTTCGGCGACGCGAGCATCCAGATCCTCGGCTTGGGCGATCCGGGTACAGTTCGAACACCGTCCGCAGAAGTCGGGGAGGCCGTCGGCGGGCGGTTCGAGACAATTCAACGCGCGCGCCAGCATGAGCGCGAGGGTGTACTTGCCCGATCCGTGCGCGCCGGAAAGGACCACGGCGTGCGGCAGCCGGTTGTGCGCCATCATTTCACGCAGGCGGTGCACCGTTTCCGGGTTGCCGACGAAATCAGAAAATGGCATAGACAACGATTCTAGCTGCTGGCTTCTAGCTACTAGCCAGAAGCCAGTAGCTAGTAGCGAGGCTTCAGACTTTCAACCTTTTTCGCACCAACTCTATGATAGCCGCATGGGTTTCTGCCGGCGTCCCGCGCGCATTGATCACCTGTACACGGTGGGGTTCGCGGGCGGCGATGGCAAGATAAGCGCCCCGAACACGCCCGAAAAAGGCACGGCTTTCTTGCTCGAACCGGTTCTCGTCTTTTTCCAGGCGGCCGTTCTTCTGTTTCCGATTTCGGCGGCGGGCGCGCTCGACGCTGAAACGGACTTCATTATCGAGAAGGATAGTCAGGTCCGGTTGCAGATTACCGCAAAGGATCTCGTGCAGCTGCAACACTGGCTTGCTGCCCAGTCTCCGTCCCGCGCCCTGGTAGGCCTCGGTCGAATCCGTGAAGCGATCACAAAGCACGACGCGCCCCTCAGCCAGTGCGGGCAGAATCACTTCCTGAATGTGCTGGGCACGGGAGGCAAACATCAGAGCCATTTCGGCCAGTGGAGAGAGGCCGGAAGTCGCGGAGTGCAGCAGCACTTCGCGAATCTTCTCGCCGGCGGAAGTGCCGCCGGGTTCGCGCGTGATAGTGACGGAAACGCCATGGGCCCGCAGCGAACGGGCCAGTTTCTCGATCTGCGTGCTCTTGCCGCTGCCATCGAGGCCTTCAAACGTAATAAACTTCCCGCGTGGGGACACGCCGGAAATGATAGCAGGATTATGTCTTGAGCTTTCGGCTCTGGGCGCCCGGTTCGAGGAGTGTCGTCGCTGCTCTGTCGCCCCTCCGGGGCTCGGTCCTCCCCCACTCAGAATTCCCGCGGCTTGCGCCGCGGGCTGGACATTCTTACGCCGCGTCGCGGCTCTGATTAACGCTTCCAGTTCCACCATTTCGCAACTGGTTGAGCCGTGGCACTGGTTTCTACGGCTCGCACACCGTTGTAAGAACCTCCTGGCTCACATCGATTTCGCCGGAAGGTGTCTGTTCCAGCATGAAGCTGAGCACTTCCTGCGGAATCGGCGCGCTCCACACGGGTGCGAACGATTGCCGATGCAGCGGCGAAGGCCCGTGCTCGCGCAGCGCCGCGATGTGGCGCGCGGTGCAATACCCCTTGTTCGATGCCAGCCCGTACATCGGGAACACCGGGTCCCAGGCGGAGATCATGCGATCGCGCTCGACCTTCGCCAGGATCGATGCGGCTGCGATGGAAGCCGAAAGTGCGTCCCCATGAATGATCGCGCGCTGAGGAAGGTCACAGTCGAGCTTGACCGCATCCACCAGAAGATAGTCAGCGGCCGGCGCAAGCTGTCGGACCGCCAACAGCATGGCCAGGCGTGAAGCCTGGTAGATATTGATCTGGTCGATGCGCGCCGAATCGACCGCTGCCGTGGCGTAGGCGATCGAATGCTCCCGAATGCGCTCTGCCAGTTCTTCGCGGCGCTCTGCTGGAATCAACTTGGAGTCGCGCAACCCGCGGATCCGGTATGCCGGTTCGAGAATGACTGCCGCCGCAACCACGGGGCCGAAGAGCGATCCGCGGCCGACCTCATCGACCCCGGCAACACGCTGAGCAGCCGATGTCCACGCTGCTTTCTCAAATTTCAAGGTGCAGCGCAGTTTCTTCAGCAGGCGCAGCTTGGCTGCGGCGGGAGAAAGACCGGCACTCGAATTCTTCGATCGGGAGGACACTCGCTTGCCAGCATCTTCGCCGAGGACGCCCGCCGGCGCAAGCTTAGATTTACAACTCCCTCGCGGCTCAAGGGCACGTGCGGGTGGTCAAGACCAGGGGCGGCAGTGGCTGCTGGTTGAAGTTAAAGCTGTCGAGCATGCTGCTCGCGCTCGTGTCACGCCCGCCCAGAGACTGCAATCCAAAGCGCGTTTCGACGAACACGAGGAATGACGAAAATTCGTACAGCGTGTGGGAAATGTTTCCGGGCTTGGCATAGGGCGAGATAATCAGCAGCGGAACGCGCGGTCCCAGGCCATATAGATCAGCCGTGGGGGGCGGGACGTGATCGTAGAATCCGCCAAAATCATCCCAGGTCAGAAAGATCGCCGTCGAGTTCCACAGCGGGCCCTGCATGATGGCGTTGATCTGCTGCACGGTCCAGTTCTCGCCCGCACATGTGCTGGATGGGGGATGCTCGCTGTTGTCCATGTTGGTGACGAGCCAGCTCACCGCGGGAAGACTACCCGCCTGTGCGTCCGACACGAACTGCGTGTCCGGCACAACATTGCTGCTCCACAACGAGCCCAGTCGAATGTGCTTGATCGCGTCCAGGATCGACCAGATATATCCGGTTTGGCCCTGCGGCGGTGCGTAATATCTCCAACTGATACCGGCGTTTTGCAGGCTGTCGGCCAGGGTCTGGAAATCGAAACATGGTGGCTGCTCGGTGATGGCGCCGTTCTTGTCCATCACATCGACCACTTCTGCAGGATCGGCGTCGCATCCCCACGAGCTGTTCTGGGCGCCCTTGGGATTGTTGATTGCTCCGCCCGAAGTCGCCGCCACTGTGTACAGATGATTTGGAAAGCTGGGGCCGGTGAGAGAGGAAAACATGTTGTCGGCGAGCGTGAATTTCTGCGCGTACGTCCAGTAGTTTGGAATGTCGGGCGAGGTGAATTGCGTATAGCCCAGGTATTGGCCGTTCTTGTTTCCGTTGACCACGAGATCGAACTGATTCATCGCCCCGTTGTTAATAGCCGTGTGCGCATCCTGCCAGCTATGGCCCAGGTCGTAGGGCATGACGTCAGGAGTCGGCCCCAGCGAGATGACCTGGCCTGTGGATATGGTGCCCTGAGTCGCTCCATTCGCGCCGGGAAACTGGCCAAAGTAGGTATCGAAGGAGCGGTTTTCCTTGACGATGAAGACGATGCGCTTGATGTTGCTCAGACCACCGCCACCGCCGCCGCCTCCGCTCGAATTGTTTGCACATCCCTGCCAAACAAAGAACCCGGCAAGGATCAGGAGAAGGGATGCAACGGTGACTTGGGTGCGTGCGGCAGACACGGGGCCTCCGAGCCTGGTTTGTTCCAGACTCACTTTCTGAGCACGGCCCCAAAAACCACCTTCATGGTACCAAACAACAAGCAGGGGATATCCGCCAGAAGTGCAAACGCGCAGAGAGCACAGACGGACAACGCCGAAAGGAGGCCTTGTAATCCGAGCGTGGCAGCGACTTACTCGACTTCGCGCAGACGAGCGGCCTTGCCCTTGAGCTCGCGCAGGTAGTAAAGCTTGGCGCGGCGCACTTTCGAGGAGCGCACCACGTCAATCTTGTCGATCACCTTGGAGTCGAGCGGGAAAATACGCTCCACGCCCTGACCGAAACTGATCTTACGGACGGTGAAGCTGGGTTGTGCTCCGCGGCTGCGCGCAATGACGACGCCTTCAAACGCCTGCAGCCGTTCTTTGTCGCCTTCTTTGATCTTGACTTGAACCTTGACGGTGTCCCCCGGGCCGAACTTGGGGAGGTCGGTGCGGCGAGTCTTGGCCAGTAGTTTTTCGATGATTGCGTTTCTCATGACTTCTTCCTTCCTAACTCCTGCCCTTGATCTGGGCCAGCAATTCCTTATCTTCTTCGGTCAGCACAACCCGCTCGATCAGGTCCGGCCGGTTGCGCAGCGTCTTCTGCAGTGCGGTTCTGTGGCGCCAGCGGCGAATCTGGTCGTGGTTGCCGTTCACCAGCACCTCCGGCACGGTCATCCCGCGGAAATCCGCCGGCCGCGTGTAGTGCGGATAGTCGAGCAATCCGCCAGAAACGCAAGTCGAACTCGGTCCGGAATCAAGTGTGGCGCGGGCATTCTTGCCCGCGAGACCGTCCTCCGTGAACGACTCCTGCCGCGTCGAGGCTTCGTTGCCGACCGCGCCCGGGATTAACCGCGTGACCGTATCTACAATCACCGCCGCCCCCAACTCACCGCCGCTCAGGACGTAATCGCCGATTGAGACTTCGCGATCAGCCAGGTGCTCGCTGACGCGCTCATCTACGCCTTCGTATCGTCCGCAGATCAGGACGATCCGGTCAAGGGCTGAGAGTTCGGCAGCCAGCGCCTGATCAAGCCTGCGTCCCTGCGCTGAAAGCAGAATCACCGACTGCTTCGCGCCTCCGGCCATCCGCTCCGAGCGCGCTACCAAGCCGCCTAACAACTCCAGACATTCAAAGATCGGTTCCGGCTTCAGGACCATGCCCTCGCCGCCGCCGAATGGGCGGTCATCCACGGTGCGGTGCTTGTCTTTCGTAAAGTTCCGCAGATCGTGAATGCTGACTGTCACCAGCCCAGTCTCACGAGCCCGGCGGACAATGCCGTAATCCAGTGGTCCGCGAAAGAAATCGGGAAAGATCGTGAGAATGTCGATCTTCATTTCGATAGCGTAACTCGTAGTTCGTCGCTCGTAGTTCGCGAACACTTCAGTCCTGGCATACGACCTACGAACACCGAACTACCGATTCACGTCCAACAATCCCTCCGGCAACCGCATTCGAACCTGCCTACACGCCAGATCCACCTTTTCCAGATACGCTTCCGCGAACGGAATCTCGTACGGGAGCTTCGCTCCGCCCGGCACAATCAGCAGCGGTGCCTCACCGGCCCCAAACTGAACGTCTTCAATCGGGCCAATCTCGCGCTCGCCGTCGAATACCGTGCAACCGATCAGGTCGCTCAGGTACGTCCAGCCCGGCTCTAACCGAGCCCGTTCACTGCGCGGCAGCTGGAGTTCAGCGCCCACCAGCGGCTCGGCATCGGAGATCGTTTCGACGCCCGCGAACTTCAAGACCAGAAATCCCTTGTGCGGCCACAAATCCTCGACCACTACTTCGCGGCGCTCGCCCGTTTTCAGTAGCGCCCACAGCCGCATGCCTTCCCCGAAGCGGTCCGGAACATCGGTGTGCAGCTCGGCGGCCACTTCTCCGCGGCGTCCCTGGGTCTTGATGACCAGCGCCAGGGTTATGAACTCGCCGCTCGCATCCGGTGCCGCTATTCGATGATCTCCAGTGCGTAGCGTTTGTTCTGCTTCGACGCCGCTGCGCTCAACACCGCACGCAAGGCACGGGCGATCCGGCCTGACCGGCCAATCACTTTGCCCAGATCAGCCTCGGCCACTTCCAGTTCGACGACCATCTCGTCACCGTCCTCGTACTCGTCCACGAAGACCTCGCCGGGAGATTCCACCAGCGACTTTGCGATGTGTTCGATCATGGCCTTCACGTTCGCGGCCTGCTCAGTCATGCGGGACTCCTGAATACCGTACTGTCATCCGCTGACCCTCGGGGTCGTCACCCGGAGCGGAGCGAGGGATCTGCGGTTGGACGCTGAATGAAGGAGAAACCGTCAGGCGACCGGCGCGGCCGCGGACGGCACGGGCAGGGCTATCAGCTTCCGGACGCGGTCCGAGCACTGGGCGCCTTTCGAAACCCAGTAATCGATGCGTTCGCGCTTCAGGTCCAGGCTGCACGGCGTGGTGCGCGGATTGTACGTGCCCACCACCTCCACCGAGCGGCCATTCCGCGCGCGCTCCTTCTCAATCACCACCACACGGTAATACGGTTGTTTACGCGCACCAATGCGCGCCAGTCGGATCATTAACACTGACTTCGTTTCCTTTAGTCCGGAATACACCGGCGAGATCAAGACAAACCATTATTATGCCGGAGGTTAGCGGTTTCCGCAATGGGGTCGGCCGCTTGGGGTCGGCCGCTGGTAGCGAGTCAGTTTGATTTCCACAGGGGAATGATGACCTTAGCGTCCGAGGCGACGATAGACCTCTGGTGCACAACGAAAGACAGCGAGAATGAAAACAGGGAAAAGAAATGCGGCTGACCAATTGAAACGATGAAGACGAACCGCCTCGTAAATCGTCATGCTGGTAAGCATTCCGAGCATAGACAAATCAAGCAATAAGGGTGATGCGAGCAGCTTGTGTTCGAAACGTGGGACTTCGAAATGGAAAAACCCGAACCGCGCGGTCCGGGTTTCGGGAACTACATAACCTGTCCAGTTACAAGCAGATTATCGCGAGTCAGGAACGGGAAGTCAACATTACCAATGGGGACTCCCTGTCCTGAGTCCCCGGGTCAGTCCCCCTACCAAACGCTGAGAGACTGTGGACCCGACGGGATTCGAACCCGTACCTTATAACTGGACAGGTTAATGTGCTCCCATTACACCACGGGCCCTGCAAGAACCTAGCCAGTTTGCGCCCCAACGGCAAGTCCGCCGGTCACAACGAAATTGTGATGAATCTTGTCCTGACGCCACAAGCGCATTCGATCTGATACTCTTCGACCCCGTACCTCAGTTCCGCCCCACCGGCCCTCACCATGATGGACATCGCCTTCCATCCGGCGCATCCAGAAGACCTGACCGAGCTAGTCGCCATGATGAAAGAGCTTCAGGACGATGACCCCTGGTCGTGCCGCTTCGACGAACGCCTCGCCAGCAATGCGATGGAGGAACTCCTGCGCAATCCCTCCCTCGGCCGCGTCTGGACTATCTCCGACAGCACCCAAACCATCGGCTACATCGTCATGGCCTTCGATTACAGCCTGGAGTATCGCGGCAAGGGCGCGTGGGTTGACGAGTTCTTTATTCGGCCTCCGCATCGCGGCCGGGGAATCGGCGCGCAGGCGCTCGAATTCTTCGCCGAGCAGGTCCGGCAACTCGGCATAACTGTCGTCCACCTGGAAGTGAATCACGGCAACCCCGCCATCGAACTCTACCGCCGTATGGGTTTCGAAGACCACGAGCGCTATCTGATGACGAAGTGGATCGCCGACAAGCCGTAGCCTTACGCAATCCCTAGCCGCGAAGCGGCGGAATTCGTTAGCCCAGGGCGCAAGCCCTGGGACCGTTCACAGAGAGTCTAAGTCCCGTCAGGGACGACACCACTTTCGAGCGCGTGACCCTGCTCGACAATCTGGGAAATGAGGTTCTCAATGTCTTTCTCCGACACGGTCGGATTCATACAGGTGAACTTGAGGCATTGCCGTCCTCGAACTCGCGTGTGGCCGAGTACAGCGACTCCGCGCTCGAACAGCTTTTCCCGAAGTGTGGAATTGAACGCATCGCTGTCAGAGTACGGGTGCGCAGGACGGTAGCGGAACACAACGCATCCACACTGGGGGTTGTGCAGAAGTTCGAGTGCGGGGTTATTGCGGATCAGGCGGGCGGCGTGCGCGGCCAGTGCGATCGTGCGATCGATCATTTGCCCAAGCTTCTCGCGGCCCAGTACCTGGAATGAGAGCCAGAGTTTGAGCGCATCAAAGCGGCGCGTGGTGGCCAGCGACTTGTTTACCAGATTGGGGATGCCAAACTGGTCGTCGGTTTCGGGATTCAAGTAGTCGGCATGCACTTCGAGATGCCGGAACTGCGCCGAGTCGCGCAGCAGGAACGCCCCGCAGCTGATGGCCTGCCAGAAGTTTTTGTGGAAGTCCATGCTGATGGAATCGGCCTGATCGAGCCCGCGCAAAGCGTTGCGATAACGGTGAGAGAGTAGCAACGCGGATCCGTAAGCGGCGTCGACGTGCAACCATGCTCCCGCCTCGCGAGCGAGTGCTGCGATTTCAGGAAGAGGGTCAATCGATCCAAAGTCCGTCGTGCCCGCTGTTCCAACAATGCCCGCTGGAATCAGATCGTCGTCTTTGATTTGGCGGAGCGACCGCGCGAGTGCGCCGGGAATCATGCGGTATTCAGCGTCGACTGGAACTCTAACCACGGCGTCGGTTCCAAGTCCGAGTTGGGAAGCGGATTTCTCCACCGTAAAATGTGCGACTTCCGAGCACAGGAATCGCAGACGACTCGCTTGCGGCGGCAATCCCCGCCGTGGCACGGACCACTGCCAGCGCGAGACGACGCAGGCATCGCGTGCAAGCAGCAATCCCATGAAGTTCGATTGCGTGGCGCCGGAGGTGAAGATCGCATCGGACCCCGAAGGCAACCCGGCCTCGTCGCACAGCCAGCGCGACATGGCCAGTTCAAGCACGGTACCTGCGGGAGCTTGGTCGAATGAGTCCATCGATTGATTCAACGCCGAGATAATGACTTCGGCCGCCAGCGAAGCAATCAGCGGTGGGCTATGAAGGTGGGCGATCGTGTTCGGATGAGTCAGAACGATCGAGTTGGCGATGAGCGGACGAAGGCGGATGAGGGCCTCGCCAATGCCGGCCCCATTTGTGGGCAGGATTTCTCTTTTGAGCAGTGCGGCCAGTTCCGCGGGAGATTTGCCCGAGTACGCCTGGGACGGCAGAGAGGCGAGCAGGGTGTCTACGGCCTTGGCAATGGCGTCGCGGTAGGCCGTGCCATGAGCGGAAGTGAGGAAGTCGGTTTCGAACATTGCTGCCTCGCTCTGATCGCGGTGGAACTTCAGCAGCAAGACTAACCGATACTCTCAAGCTTGCTCAGGATTTCGAGCGGCTCGGGCCGCTCGGTGTAGTCTTCATTCGCGGTGACGAAAAGAGCGGTGCCGTCCTGGTCGAGGATATAGGTCGCGGGGATCGGCAGCGTCCAACTGTCGTCGCCGTTCACGAGGGGAAGATTGACAAAAGTCCGGCGATAAAGATCCTCCTGTTCTTGCGAGACGCGGTACACCAATCCGAACTGGCGGGCGACTTCGTTGTGGGTGTCCACCAGCAAAGGAAACGCTAGTTTGTGCTGGTCGTGCATGAAGTAGGCCTGCTTCTGAGTCTGCGGCGAGATGGCGGCCAGCGAAGCTCCGGCGGCCTCGATCTGCGCGGCAACGTAATTCATGGCCTCCATCTGCCCAACGCAGAAAGGACACCAGCGCCCGCGGAGGAACAGCAGAACCAGGCGTCCTTTCGCGAGCAGATCGGACGAAGTGACCATTTTGCCGTTGTGGTCGTGAAGCGCGAACGGAAGAGTCTTGGCGCCAACGCTGAGCGCCCGGGCAGCGAAGCCCTGCGCTTTCAGCACGGCGACGGTGCGGTCATGAATGGCCTGAACGTCCGGAGGCACATACTTGGCGATCAGTTCCTTGCGCTCAGCAAAGATCTGCCGCAAGGGGCGAGTGTCGTCGTAGGAGCCGGATTCCTGCAAGGAGCGCCATTTCATAGAATAGTGGATGGTGATTAGTGGATCGTGGCAGTGGTTCAACTATCAACCAACCACTATCCACTGCTATCACATTCCCGGCAGTTTCATTCCTGCCAGCCTTCGCGCGAAACTCGCTTTGCCCATCTGCTTGAACATTTTCTTCATTTGGGCGTACTGGCGGAGCAGGTTGTTGACTTCCTGCACGCTGGTGCCTGAGCCCCGGGCGATGCGTTTGCGGCGGCTGCCGTTGATTACTTCGTGGTGGTCGCGTTCGTGGGCGGTCATCGAGTTGATGATGGCTTCGACGCGGTTGATCTGCTTCTCGTCTACTTTGTCGGCGGCCTTCTGCATGCCGCTGAACGGCCCGATCGAGGGCAGCATTCCGATGATGCTCTGCAGCGATCCCATTTTTTTCACTTGGCGAAGCTGATCGCGGAAGTCTTCGAGCGAGAAGCCATCGCCTGTGAGCGCTTTGGTTGCGAGTTCCTGGGCTTTCTTTTTGTCGATTTGCGACTCGGCCTTTTCGATCAGCGACAGAATGTCGCCCATGCCTAGAATGCGCGAAACGATGCGGTCAGGATGGAAGGGTTCGAGCGCGTCGTACTTTTCGCCGATGCCGATGAACTTGATGGGCTGGCCGGTGACTTGCCGGATGGAAAGCGCGGCGCCGCCACGGGCATCGCCGTCCATCTTTGTAAGGATGACGCCAGTCAGCGCGAGCTTCTTGTGAAACTCGTCGGCGGACTTTACCGCATCCTGTCCGGTCATGGAATCGGCGACGAACAGGATTTCCTGCGGATTCAGCATCCGCTTGAGCGACTGCATCTCGTCCATGAGCTGCTCGTCGATGTGGAGACGGCCGGCGGTGTCCACGATCAGCACATCGCAACCGGAGTTGATGGCCTCGCGGCGTGCTTCTTTGGCGAGGCGTTCGACGGTGGCGGTGTTGGCTTGACCAACTTCGCCTTCGTAGAGGTTGGCCTTGATGGCTGCGGCAACGACTTTGAGTTGTTCACGAGCGGCCGGGCGGTAGACGTCGACCGAGACGAGCAAGGGCCGATGTCCGCCATTCTTGAGCCAGTTTGCGAGCTTGCCGGAGGTCGTGGTTTTGCCAGAGCCCTGCAGTCCGGCCATCAACACGACCGTCGGTGGCTGCGAGGCGAATTTCAGCTTGGCGGTATCTTTGCCGAGCGTTTCGACCAGTTCGTCGCGGACGATTTTGATGACCTGCTCGCCGGGCGAGAGCGCGGTCATGACCTGCTGACCGACAGCCTTCGCCTGGATGCGGTCGATGAGGTCTTTGACAACTTTGAAGTTGACGTCGGCTTCCAGCAGCGCCAGACGGATCTGCTTCAGCGCCTCGGCAATGTTCTCTTCCGTGAGGACGGCTTGTCCGCGGAGGGTTTTGAAGGCGCGCTGGAGTTTTTCCTGGAGGTTCTCAAACATAAAGGACAAACATCTATTCTAGCAGCCTGAAATGCCGGACCAATTCCCGGACCTGGAGATCCTTCGACTCCATTCGCCAAGCCTCGCTTCGCTCAGGATGACAGACGCGAAATAGCTATTTCACTGCGAATATTTCCTTCGCTGCCACGATCGTGTTGCAGTGGATGGTGACCGTGTCCTCGAGTTTGTGGGCGTAGCCACCGGCGAGAGTGACCATCACGGGAATGCCCTCGCCCTTGGCAATTCGGAACACGAGTGCATCTCGTTCTTTCAAGCCCTCGATCGTCAACGACAACCCGCCGAGTTGGTCTTCGCGATATGGATCCGCTCCGGCAATGTAACAGATGAGTTCCGGCCGGAACTTGCTCAACCCCAGACTGAGCGCGTTGCCGAGGCACGCCAGGTAGTCGGCGTCACCGATCCCGTCGGGTAAATTCAGGTCCAGGGACGAAGGGGGTTTGAACGCCGGGTAGTTGTTCTCCTGGTGAAGCGAGATGGTAAAGACATCGCTGGTGGGCTTGTGCACCCTGGCCTGATGCGCTGGGCCGGGAGGGCCAGCCCGGTCGCCGGAGCCCGCCGAGGCCGCAAAGATCACCGCAGTTCCGTTGCCCTGGTGGACATCGCAATCCACCGTCATGGCCGTGCGAATTTTCTCGTCACACTGCATGCGGCGAATCGCGATCGCAACATCGTGGATCATGCAAAAACCTTCGCCATGGTCGGGAAAGGCGTGGTGGAATCCGCCGCCGACGCTGATCGCGACGCCGTCGTTGAGCGCGAAGTCGGCAGCCAGCATGGAGCCGCCCGCTGCCAGCCAGAAGGCGCGCACCAATTCGGGTGAGTAGGGCACTTCCATCTGCAACTCTTCACGGGCGCTGAGCGTGCCGCTCTTCAGCTTGTGGACATAGTTCGGCGTGTGGACGAGTAAAACATCTTCGTCCGTTGCAGGGCGAGGCGAAACGAAATCGGAAGCCGCGGCAACCTTGTCTGCCAGCAAGCGGTCATGAATGCGCTGGTACTTTTCGGCGGGAAAGACGTGAGACCCGATGGGCAGGAAGTAGTCGTCGCTGTAGACGAGCTTGAAGGGCAACATTCTCACTCAGCATTCAGCACTCAGCGCACGAGGGCGGAAAACTCCATATCATACGCGGGTGGCAGGCGATTGACACTTGGCATTTGGGCCTGGTGTTGAGGAGGGTGCCTGGAAAGCCGGCGAGGCTCCGGCGCTACCCTGATAAACTTGGCGCGGTGCCTGCGAAAAAGAAATCGTCGCCGAATCCCTCCGCTGAGCCGAAAGAGCAGCCTCAAGCCGGCAGTCCAAAACTACAGTTGGCTCCCGCCTCTGGCAAGGGGCGCATCTTCCTGATTGATGCGATGTCGTTTATTTTTCGCGCCTACCACGCCATGGCGCGCCAGCGGCCGATGTCGACTAAGAACGGGGTTCCGACTGCTGCTACTTATGTCTTCGTCAATATGCTGCGAAAGCTGCGTGACGATTTTTCACCCGAGTATCTGGCTGCGGTGTTCGACGTGGGCGCGCCCACCTTCCGCGATCAGCAGGCGGAAGCCATCACCACCATCCGCAAGTTCGACATCAAAACCCAGACGTTTAAGGAAGTGGAGTATGGCGGCTACAAGGCGAATCGCGCGGAGATGCCGCCCGACCTCGTGCAGCAGATTCCATACATCCGGCAGGCGCTCGAAGCATATCGCATTCCGATCCTGCAGATGGAAGGGTATGAGGCGGACGACGTGATCGGAACGCTGGCGCGGAAAGCGGCTGCGGAGTCGCATCCGGTGTTTGTGGTGTCGAGCGACAAGGACATGCTGCAGTTAGTCAACGACAAGGTGCAGGTGCTGAATCCGCCGAAGGACAACCTGATTTGCGACGCGGCGAAGGTGGAGGAAATTCTCGGGGTGCCGCCGTCCAGAGTGGTGGATGTGATGGCGTTGCGGGGCGACGCAGTGGATAACATTCCGGGGGCGCCGGGGATCGGCGACAAGGGGTCGGTGGAACTGATTCAGCGCTTTGGAAGCGTAGAACAGGCGCTGGAACGTGCGGCGGAAGTGGAAAAGAAAACGTATCGGGAATCGCTGCAGAACAATCGCGACAATATCTTGCACAGCAAGCAACTGGTGACGATTGATACCGGTGTGGCGGTCGAGTTCGATGTGGCAGCGATGAAGGCCGGAGAGCCGGATGTGGACGAACTGCGTGCGCTGTTCACCGAGCTCGAGTTCACTTCGCTGCTGAAAGAGATTCTTCCGGTTGCCGAAGTCAAAGAAGGAGACTACCGGGAGATCCGGTCCGTGCCCGAATTCAACGAGTACATGGCAGGGCGGAGCGCAACTCCGGTTGCGATTGCGATTCCCTCCGAGCACAACGAAAGCGTGGAAGAAGACGACGAAGAGCCGGAACCCGCGCAGACGGAATTTCTGCCGTTGCATCCAGCGGGCGAGGATCAGAACGATCGAGCGCTCAGGCAAATCTCGATTTCGATTGGGCCGGGTTCGGCGGCAACACTGATCCCGCAGGATGCGGCCCTCGCGGATCGCATGAGAGTCCTGCTCGAAGATGCAGCAACGCCGAAAGCAATTCACGATTGGAAGTCAGCGCTGCACGATTTGTCTCCGCAGGGAATCGTGCTGGCTGGAGTGCGGCATGACCCGATGTTGTATTCCTACCTGCTCAATCCAACTTACTCATCTCATTCTCTGCCAGAAGTTGCGCTGCGCAGATTCAATCTGAAGCTGAGCGGCAATCTGGCGGAAGCGGCCGACGTAACCGGCAGGTTGGCAACGGCTCTGCGTAACGATGTGGAGGAGCAGGGCCTGACGGCGGTGTATGAAGACATCGACGCTCCGCTCGTGCCGGTGCTGGCGCGCATGGAAGACGCGGGCGTGAAAATTGATACGGCAGCGTTGGCGCAAATGTCGGAGAAATTGCAGCGTGCGGCGGACACGAAGGCGTGGGACATCTACCAGCGTTGTGGACTCGAATTCAACATCAATTCGCCCAAGCAACTGGGCGATGTGCTGTTCAACAAGCTGTCACTGCCAATGCCGGTGAAATACGGCAAAGGAAAAAAGATTTCGACGGCGGTCGATGTGCTGGAAGGACTGGCCGAGGAACATGAAGTTCCACGGCTGGTCTTGGAGTATCGCCAGCTGACCAAGTTGAAGTCCACTTATGTAGACGCTTTACCGGCGCTCATTCGCAGTCAGAGCGGCCGCGTGCACACTACGTTCGGGCAGACGGGAACGGCGACGGGACGGCTCTCATCGGCGAATCCGAATCTCCAGAACATCCCCATTCGAACGGAACTGGGGCGGGAAATTCGTGCGGCGTTCATTGCGGAGCCCGGGCACGTGCTGCTGGCGGCCGACTATTCGCAGATCGAGCTGCGGCTGCTGGCACATTTTTCCAAAGACAAGTTGCTGGTGGAAGCGTTCCGGCGCGGCGACGATATCCATACCCTGACCGCGTCGCAAGTTTTTGGCGTGCCTCCTTTGATGGTCACGCCCGGCCACCGGCGCCAGGCGAAGGTAGTGAACTTCGGTATTGTCTATGGATTGTCGGCGTTCGGGCTGTCGCAGCAGTTAGGCATCGAGCCAGGCGAGGCCCGAAAATTCATCGACGCTTATTTTGAAAAATATGCCGGCGTGCGGGCATTTATAGATGCGACGCTCGAGCAGGCGCGGCGTGATCAGAAAGTGACTACGCTGTTCGGGCGGGTACGTCCGATCCCGGATATCAACAGCAAGAACATAAATCTGCGTGGATTCGCAGAGCGCACCGCGGTGAACACTCCGCTGCAGGGGACCGCGGCCGACCTGATCAAGCTGGCGATGATCCGGATTGACGAGGAGATACGTAATCGCGACCTCAAATCGCGGATGACCTTGCAGGTACACGATGAACTCGTGTTCGAAGTGCCTGATCGCGAGGTAGACACAATGAAGTCACTGGTACGGAAACACATGGAGACTGTGCGCGAACTGGCCGTGCCTCTGCTGGTGGAGCTTGGGGTGGGGCTGAACTGGAGAGATCTGGAGTAGGTGAGGTTAGCACGGGTGAGGAATGATCAGTCGGTTCTGAAGATGGTAGGCAGGATCTTTCCTGCTTCGGCCTGAAAGCATTTGTCGAAAGCGGCAGCGTTCACTGGCTCTTCCGGACCGACGTAATAGGTGCGGGCACGCCCGCGGACATGGGCAACAAAACTGGCGGCGGGCTCCACGACGCCCGACGTTCCCACAGCGGCGAAGATTGTGCAGTGACGCAGGGCCGCAAAGATGCGTTCCAGTTCAAAGGGCACTTCGCCGAACCAGCAGATGTGCGGTCGAATACCCCCGCCGCAATCGCAGCGCGGAATCTCCGCTGGCGCCTGGTAGCGGGAATCATCGGAGAACGGCGGCCGCTGGCAGGTGTCGCAGCGGCTCTTGAAGAGCTCACCATGCATGTGCGAGACGCGGCACGATCCCGCTTGCTCGTGGAGGTTGTCCACGTTCTGCGTGCACAAGAACAAACGGTCCGCGAGTTTCTTCTCCAGTTCGGCGAGGGCGAGGTGTGCGGGATTAGGTCTAGCGGCGGCCGCCACACTCCGGCGCATGGAGTAGAAATCCCAGACCAGTGCTGGATCGCGCGCCCACGCATGCGGTGATGCCACTTCTTCGATGCGATAGTTGCGCCACAATCCGCCCGCCCCGCGGAAGGTCGGAATGCCGCTTTCGGCGCTTACGCCGGACCCGGTCAGGATGAAAACCCTGTCTTGCGATTGGATGTGAATCATGAGGGGAATATTCGTTTCCGAGGAAAATAATTCCCGCATTTCCGTTATACTCTTCGGAACTATTGTGGTGAAGCGCCGCGTTCGTCTTTGATCCAGCTGCAAGACCAGAAGGTTAATCCTTGCGGAGGCAGTCGGATGAGTGCAGCTCCTTTGCTGGTTCTGGAGGTGGAACGGCGTGCCTCTAGTCGGCAACCCGTTCATGTCCCCCTGGACGTGGTCGCTCTGCAGTCAGGCCTTCCTGCAACCTTGCCCGGCCGCTGCACGGATCTCAGCGAGACGGGTGTAGGCGCCATCCTCGCCGGAGAACTGGTCCCGGGTCAGCAGGTCGCCGTGGAACTGCGGCTCCCCAGCGTCGCCTTGCCGGTGCAGATACGCGCCCTGGTGCGCTACCAGGAGCGGCTCCGTTGCGGACTTCAGTTTGTGGCCTTGCCGGCGGAGCACCACGAGATGATCCGCTACTGGTTGTATCGTATCGCGGCTCAGCACGCGCAAGGTTCAGAAAAGAGCAATGCACTGGAGGCCGATGCGGTTTCGGCAGCGGCACCCGCAGCCACAGTCACCGAACGGCGCGTTCGCCGGATTCGGGTGCGACTGCGACGGTTCTACGCGCTGGTTGCGCTCATGGTGACACTGGTCGTCCTTGCGTGGTGGCAGTGGCAAAGATCCTGGAACGAACTTGAGGCGAAGGCCTCTTTTGCGGCCGGGGCAGGATCCCCCCTGCGAGTTTCGTCGACGATCATGGAGAAGAGAGTTGTGTACAAGGAAAGTCCGGTCTATCCGGAAGCGGCGCGCCTGGCCGGGAAACAGGGGCTGGTCGTTCTGGACGCCGTGATTGGCGCAGATGGAACGGTTAGGCGGGTGCGCGCGGTTAGCGGAGCCGACTTACTGGTGCAGTCCGCGGCCGATGCCGTGCAGTCCTGGAAATTCGAGCCCTATCAGGCCGGCGGCAAACCACTGGAAGTCGAGACCACGATCGCCGTCGACTTCAGACTGAACTGACGAACAGTCGCATCCCGGCTGCTCTCAAGCCTCGTCCCTGGTCAGACACCTACCGGCTGCATCGCTGCAACGGACTCAGCGTCGAACACGGTTGCCAGGCCGTGAACCACCGACCCCAGGCGGACGGCTGCGAGGATCGCTTCTTCCGTCACACCTTTCTTGCGCAGAACCTGTTCATGCGAATCGGTGCAGGCTCCGCATCCGTTAATGGCAGACACGGCTTAATGCACAGATTCGGTTGGGGATTCGCACGCACCAGAATGCACCATGGCTGTCTCAGGTTCCCAGCCAAGTACTTCGTGGTAGGACGTTTCGATGGCGCGGGCGAGGGCGGGCCATGCGTGTTCGCTCTGGATACGTTTCTGAGAGCGGCTGGCGGAGCGGCGCCGAAGGTCGGGATTCCGGACCAGCAGGTCTAGCATGCGTTCCAGATCCGTCTGGTCCCCGCGATGGAAGGTGAACCCGGTGTCAGCGACCACTTCATCGTTCTCGGGAATGTCACTGGTCAGCACGCAGACGCCGGCAGCCATGGCATCGAGAAGGGCCAACGACAGGCCTTCCAGGTCCGAGGGAAGCACGAACAGAGCGGCGTTGGAGAGCAGTTCTTCCAGATCGGCTCCCGAGGTCCAGGGCAAAAAGCGAATCTGTTCAGATTGATGGCGCCGCAAGCTTTTCACGTATGCGTCGGAGTGGCTCGATCCGCCGGCCAGCACCAGTTTCATGTCCGTCCGGATGTGCTCAAAGGCGTCGATCAAGAGATGACAGTTCTTTTCCGGTGAAAATCTTCCGAGGAACAGAATGTAGTGATCCGGCTCCAGCCCCCATTTGGTCAATTGTCGGGGTGTGCAGCGCCTGACCTGAGCCGCGCCGTTTGGGATGTAGGTCGTCTGGCGCTGGTACCGTTGCCAATAATACTGCTGCAGTGTGTGGGAGACGACCATGGTGGCGTTGGGCAGAGTCACGGCCGCAATTTCTCCCAGTCGAAGGATGTGAGATGCAATCCATCTCCATTTGCGGCGTTGCCAGTCGAGGCCTTGCACGGTGACGACCGTTTTCTTGCCAGCCAGGCGCGGAAGAAAGGAAAATAACGCCGGCCCGAGACAGTGGTAGTGGACAATGTCGTAGTCTGAAAACATTGCGTGCAGTGTGCTCAGAAAAGTGTGCACCACAGTCTCCAGGTGCTTCGAGTGGATGGTAGGAAGGCGGCGCACGCGCATACCGTTGTGTTCGCTCATCGGTGGAGTGAAGTAGCTCCGGCAGTAAACCGTGACTTCGTGTCCGAGGCGGGCCAGTTCTTGCCCAACCTGCTCGTAATAGGACTCGACGCCGCTGTACTTGGAAACCACGCCCCGCCCCCCGATGAAGGCAACCCGAATGCGCTTCCCCGTTTGCGGACTCTTGACGGCTGCCGGAAAGTTCAGAATCTTTGGGTGTGGTGCCAGACGGGAGTAGATTGCGAGCAGCGCATCCATGTGCCGGCTGGGATCGTGCTTCTCGCGCAACCGGTGGCGAGCCGCGGCACCCATTTTCATCGCCAGGTCATTTCGTTCGAAGAGAAATCCGATGGAGTGCGTGAGTTCTTCGCGATCTTCCGGTCGATAAAGCAGTCCGGTTGCTCCGTGCTCTACGAGTTCACGGCGCGAGCCCAGGTCTGAGGCGACAACCGGGCGTCCCCAGGCATACGACTCCAGTATGGATTTTCCCAGCGTTTCATACGCGTGAGATGGGAACACGGAAAACTTGCATTCGGCGACCAACTTCTCCAGCTGTACGCCATGGACCGTGCCCGCGAACAGGACATTGCCCAAGTTCAATTCGCGTGCCAGCGACTCCAAGCGGACACGCTCGGGGCCGTCGCCAGCGATGACCAAAGGGACATGCGGCAAGCGCACCATGGCGCAGAGAAGTTCGTCCACGCCTTTTTCCGGGGAGAGTCGGCCGAAGTAAAGCACGTACCCCTCACTGGGCAAGAGCCGTTGTTCCGCCGGCAGAGCCTGGAAATGCGGCAGGACTTCGATGCGTTCTTTGGCGTATCCGGCGGCAATCAATTTGTCCCGCACAAACTCGCTGGGCGCCAGGAACAGGTCCACGCAGCGTTCGTAAGTCCGCAACCATCTGTGCAAGTAGGCTTCGGCGGCAAGAACGGCGGCGCTAGAACGCGGGCCGCTGTAGCACCCCTTCGTCAGTGCGTGGAAGTATGAACCACCGCTGCATGACTCGCAGGCGTGGCCGTCGGCCACCAGGTTGTACGTGGGGCAAAGAATCTTGAAGTCGTTCAGGTGATAAATCACTGGGACGCCCTGCTGCTTCAGTTCCCGCAGGATGGAGGGCGACAAGTGATGATAGATTCCACGGATGTGGGCCACGTCGGGGCCATAGTTGTCGAGGCAGGCGCGCATGGCGCGGCGCGCTGAAGTTGAGTAAAGAGCGTGCGCCGCCATGCGCGCCTTCTTCAGGAAACCGGCGTCGGGGTCCTTAAAATCAAGGTACGGAATCCGGTAGCTGCGGCCTTCGAAGGCCGCGGGACGGCCATGGTCCATGCTGAAGAGAGCGGTTGCGTGGCCGCGATCATTCATCTGGCGGATAAGCGCGAACAGGTATGCTTCTGTCCCGCTAAACGGATAATCGTACTTGTTGCAATAGAGGATGCGCATGATCAGTGACATCTTTCGGGATGCGAGTCAGGAACTGGTCCGCAAAGCTGCGGAGATTTCGTTGACGGTTGTAGAAACGGGCGACGTGGGCGGCTGCGGCGCGGGGGATTTCCGCAAGCGAATCCTGGTTGCCAAGAATCCATCGCGCGCGGCGAAGAAAATCGGAGAGCGAGCCCGGCTCGTAGAAAAATCCTGTACGGCCGTGTTCGACGAGCTCCGGAATCCCGGTGATCGCGGGAGCCAGCACAAGTTTTTCGCGTACCATGGCCTCCATCAGAACCACCGGGATGCCTTCACTCAGGCTGGTCAGCACGACGAGGTCGGCATTGCGGTAATAGGCGGACAGATGAACCTGGGGTACGTAGCCGGGCAGGTAAACGCGGTCCTGAAGGCCCAAGGCCTTGATTTGGCGCTCCAGAGCCGGCCGTTCCGGGCCTTCTCCGACGATCCAGCAGACCATATCGAGTCCCTCGTTGTGCAGAGCAGCGCAAGCCTGAATCAGGAGCGAATAGTTCTTCACGCGATGAAGTCGTCCGACGGAAAGGAGACAGAACGGGCCTCGCCGTTGACTGGAGCGTGCCGGGCTCGGGACGGCGCAGTCCACTCCGAGGCGCTGGACGATTACTTTCGATCCGGGCGTTGACGGGTAGTGTTCGAGGACGTAGTTGCGATTGAACTCCGACACCGTGACGCAGAACTGGCAGGCGTGCAGTTTGGCGGCCATCAAATCGGCGCGCTGCAGCAGATCGGAGCCGTGCAGTGTAAAGCTGAAGCCGATTCCGAGCAGGCGCGCCGCCACCAGCGCCATCCAGGAAGCGAAGTATCCGTGATGTGCGTGGATGTGTTCGACTCCGAGCGGCGCTAACTCTTCCGCCATGGCGGCGCCCATCACCGTGTGAGCCAGAACGCGCAGGCGTTTGGTTGGAGAGACACCACAATCCCAAAGTATCGGTTTCAGGAATTGCCAGAGTGCTGGGCGGCTGGACGCAAGGCGCCGCGTGGCGCGCATCAGTTCCTTGTCAGAGAGTGGTTGGAAGTAGCGCGTTTCATCCCGGAACGACCGGTCCGTGTCGCTGAGTCCTTGCGGCGCGACCCTCTTGCCACTGCAGCAGACAACGTGGGCTCCGCGCCGTCGCAGTTCGCCGATTTCGTCCTTTACGTACGGCTCAAGAGCGGAAGGAAACTCGTTTGCGATGTAGGCAACGGTGGTCAAGCAACGGCCTCCGAGGAGCACAACATGCCGCCAGCCGTGAACATGAGCCCGATCACGAACTGGTACGCCATGTCCACGAAAAAGGCGTTAAAGAGGTAAACCACCAGAAGGATGGGCCAGACCTTGCGCAACTCAGCGACCGGGCCTGATTCTCCCGGCATCCCGCGCCGGGAGAGCCGGAAGAGGTTGAAGAAAAGCACCGTGTAAACGGCCAGTCCCGGAACCCCAAACTCAACCAGCAAAGCCAGGTAAGTGTTGTGAACGTAAAAGGCGTGAAGATGGTAGCCTTCCATGCGGCGCGCGAGCTCGGAGTACATGCTGCTGGCGGGCCACCCGGTGAATGGCCGCTCCTGAAACATGGACCATCCGGCGTGGTAAACGGCTGTGCGCGCATCCACCGGGCCTCGCTCGCTGGTCCGATCCCAAAGCGTGGTTTTTAAGGAGCGGCTACCCGTTCCCATCGACAACCCGGCCAGCAAACCAGCAATTACCAGCGCGATGCAGGCCCAGTGCCAGCGTCGTTTGATCAGACGGAAACCGAGAACAATTGCAGAGACGGCAAATGAGATCCACACGGCTCGCGTCATGGTCGCCAGCACCGCCAGCGGTAGTACCAGCCAGAGCAGTAGAACCACCGTCTTGTGCCTGCCCGCAAGAGCTACCGCCAGAACTCCAAGCAGGTTGAGAGAGACTCCGTTGGCCACCGCCTGCAGAAACGGGCCCCGAGCGCGCTCCGGGTGAAAGCCCATACTCTCGTCGAGAATGAAGCGTGGGAAGATCAACGAGCGCGCATCCAGCAGGAAGGCGATCGCCGTGAACACGAGATACCCGAGCGCAAGAGTGACAAAGATTCTAAAGTGGCGCTGCTCCGAAGCCCCTCGAAAAACGAGGATGGCCAGGTGGAACAAGACAAAAGGAACGATGAACTTGCTGGCGATGATGCTCCATGCCTGCGCATCGAATGGCTCGCGGAGAGCCCGCATTCCCGCCAGCGCTGTCAGCGCAATCATGGGCAGGCTAACGCCTGCGACGAATGGAAACCTCTCACGAAGCGCCATCGTCCGCAGCAGGACAAAAAAAACCAGCAGGCCGAATGTGATCCGATCCGCGTAATACGAAAACAGGTCCGGCGGACGAAACAAGAAGATTGTCATCGCCGCCAGATAGAGAAGCGACGGGAACGCCAGTCCCAGATAAAGAGGCCGAAGCAACCACCCTGTGACCAGCCAAAGCGGGCTTTCCGCTTCATCCCAACTTCTGGCCTGGCTGCTCATAAGAAGGAATCAGGCCCCTTCCGGTGCGAATAGGACTCGCACCGTGCTCGCCAGGATGCGAAAGTCGAGCAGGAGACTCCAGGTTTCAATGTAGGTGAGATCCAGGTGCATGTTGAGTTCAAACGACGGACAACTGCGCGCCGTAATCTGCCAGAGACCAGTGATGCCAGGCTTCACGTCCAGGCGACGGTAGTGATGGAGTTCGTAGCGGTTGACGTCGTCCACCGGATGAGGGCGCGGGCCGACCAGGCTCATCTCGCCGCGCACTACGTTCCACAGCTGCGGCAGTTCATCCAGGCTATAGCGGCGGAGGATGCGTCCGATGCGCGTGATTCTTGGGTCATCGTCGATTTTAAAAATCGGGCCCTGCCGCTGGTTGCGGTCCCGCAACTTTTCTTTGAGGCGATCAGCATCCGTTACCATCGAGCGAAACTTGAAACAACGGAAACGGCGGCCCTTGGCGCCCACGCGCTCTGCCGAGTAAACGACAGGCCCCGGCGAGTCGAGCCGGATCAGCACGGCGATCAGCGCCATGAGGGGACTCGCCAGCGCCAGCCCGAGCGCTGCCCCTGCCACGTCCAGGACGCGCTTCAGAAACAAGGCAGCGCTTGGCAACGGCTCGCGATGCAAGGTGACGACCGGCACGTCGCCGATTCGATCGACGGCCGCGTCAAGCCAGAAATCCGCGGGCAGATCGGGAACCGCGCGAATGTCCAAGTGATTTTGCAGCGCGATGTCGGCAGCTTCCCGCGTGCGCACGGGCTCATCCGGCAGGGCCAGAATGACTTCATCGATGAATTGTGCTCGCGCTAGCCAGTCCAGATCTTCGATCCGTCCTAACACTGCCGGGGAAAGCGGAACATCGTCCGCCAGGAATCCCCGGACCAGGATGTGCCGCAGAGGGTCAGCGCGCAGAGCCCGGGCAATGGAGCAAGCGACCGGCCCACCCCCGACGATCAACACGTTGCGCGGTTCCGAATCTCGTGCCCACCGCTCCCGCGCCTGTTGCCTCGAGTACCGCCAGAGCAGCAACCCCGCCAGGCTAGTCGTCAAGGTGGTCAGCATGGCCTGCGGCGGCAATTCGACCTGCGCAGCGATGAAAACCAGAACCATGGCCAGCACGGCGGACCTGGCAAGAAGGGGCCCCATTCGGGCTATGCGCGGTTCCTCCCTGCATTGGTAGAGCCCTTCGCTGAAGCCGAAGAGTGTTACCAGTACTGCGTAAACGGGAATGCAGGTCGGTGGAAGGCCCAAGGCGGGAGAGATCAGCAGCGGCATCCCACACGCCATCACCAGGACGCTCAAATCAGCGACGACCAACTGATAAAGGGCGAACGGGTCTGCGATGGGTTGGGGCAGCAGGAGGCGAGCCAGGGTTCGCGCCTGGGCGGGCCGATGCAGCGCTCGGGCAGAGATTTCACTCTCGGATGCTTGACCATCTGAAGACTCAGTGGCCGCTGCCGCTCGATGCAGCGCCAGCGCCGACGTACCCGGGATCATGCGCGCGTATTGGGACGTAGGACTGCTTGGTTCGGTCCACAGTTCGTGTGCAGTCACATCTGTCATAAACTCACAGCTTTCGGTAGAGGGCCTCCGGTACCGGGAAACGACGTTCCGTGAGAACGGTTCCGAGCAGGGGGACTTGTGCATCACGCAGCAGATCTTTCATCTGCGCCGCCACCAGACGGCGCGTTTTGTTGGCCGTTAAAACCAGCACCAGCCCGTCGCACGCGCGTCCAACTCTGGTGGTTAGCCAGAAGACAGAGGGACAGTACAGAATGGCAAAATCGAATTCCTTCGTTAGCTCCCGCAGCCGCAGAAAACGTCGCTCCGGGATGCGTTCCTCGCCTGAAGGCAACCAGATCTGGCGCGGAACCAGCCACAGCCGCGGTGCAATTGGCCACGTGGTCTCTGCACGCAGAGGGGGCGGGACATCCAGTTGCGTCTGCAACGGAACTGTGCCGGGATTGGCATCGATCAGCCCAACGTCATATCGGCCTTCCTCAGCCAAAGCAAGGGCGACATCAAAGCATAGCTGTGCCGTTTCCGCCGAAGGTTCGGGAGCAGCAAAGCCGACGTAGCGCACCGGGACTGATTCCAGCCGGAAGAAGAGTTGATCCGCCAGTGCCTGGATCTGTTCATCCCGCGGCGATGAGGCGCGTCGGACTGGTTCGTTGCGGATTTCCTCCGGGATCGCAGTTGAGCGCGGCAATTCGTCCAGGATTGAGACCGGCTTGCTCATTGAACCACCGACTTGGGCCGTCCGATCGGGGACATGTCAGGAGTGCTCACCCCAGACTCGCTTTCCGGCAGCCAGGCCAGCACCGGGACCCCGAGCAGGCCACGCGCTTCGTCGGGAGTCCGGATCGTGGGGTCGAAATACTCGGCGGTGAAAGCCGCGCCAACGCTGATTGGCAGGGCCAGGCCGAAAGCGAGGAAGAAATAGAGCAGCGCGGAATGCATGGGCAGGGCGGGGGCGGCAGGCGGCTCCACGACCGCCACATTCAGGATCTGCCGCTCGTCGAGCGCGTCTCCAATCCGTGCTTCTTCCCGCTTGCGCAAATAGAGGAGGTAGCTGTCCTCCTCCGCCTTCGCCGTCCTCATCAAGCCTTGCTGATCCACCGAGTCCGACTGCATCTGCTGGGCGACCTTGCGGAGAGATTCAATCTGAGTGACAGCGTCCGATTGCCGCGCGCGCAGGCTGCCCGATTGCACTTCAGCCTTCTCCAACTCCAGGCGTGCCCACTCGTAGTTGGAATCTTTGTCGGTGGTTTCGTCGTGCACCGGCGTGAGGGCCTCGGCAGCAATCGCCGCCCTGGTTTCTGCGATTTGATGGTCCATCTCCTGTATCAACCGGTAAGAGGGCTCATAACGAGTCAGGAGTTCGATGCGCTTTAGTTGAAGCTCCAGAAGGCGTGACTTCATCTTCTGGAGAAGTTCGGGATTGTCAGCCCAGCGCTTGGCCGTGACCGAGCGGGATGGGAACGACGTGAGTTGCTCGCGCAGCGCTTTGACCCTGTGCTCGTTCTCCACAGAATCCTGGTTCATCTGGCGGTAGGCCGCTTCCGCCTCTCCCAGCTTCTGCAGCGCAATATCGCGTTCCAGCGCCGCCGAGGCCACTCCCCGGGCATTGGTGAACTGCACTAACTGTGCTTCAGACTGACGCAGCCTTTCCTTGGATTGCTCGGTTTGTTGTTCGAAGAATTCGATTTCGCCCGACGGCCGATGAAGACTCGTGTGCTTCCGTACGTAGAGCGAAGAGAGCGCTCTCAAGATCCGGGCCGCCCTTTCTGGATCCGTGTCCCGATAACTCACCTGAATGAGGTTCGACTTTTTCAGCCCTTCTACGCTCAGGCGTTGTGTCAGCTTGCGAGCCGCGCGTTCCACCTCGGCTGTCTCTCTGGATCCCGAAGTCTCCTGCGGAACGAGTCCAGCGGTTTGCACAACTTGCTTCAGAAGGTCTGGATCGCGCAGAAGGTCGACTTCAGAATTGAGTTCCTCTTCAGTGATCTCAGGCCGGGTGAAATCCACCGCGCTGGCTGGCCGCGGAGAAACGATCGGGTCCAAACGTCCTCGCCGCACCAGGATCTTGAAATGGGATTCATACCTCGGTGTGACGAACACATAAGCCATCGCGCCCAGCAGAATGACCACAAATGAAATGATCATCAGCCGGGAGTGCCCGAACAATGTGGCTGCCAATTCGCGCAAAGTGGGGGAGGGCGTGGCGCACGAATTTCGGATCAATCCCGCGGACATGGCTGGTGTGGCAGGCGGTCACGATCGGCGGGCTCGGGGGACTCGCCGGATTTTCGGTACTGCGATCGCTGAGGTCTGCAGCTCCTTTCCTTCAAAACTGCAACGGGTTCATATACCAGCTCATCGAACTGGCCGGAACATACTTCCGGATCTTCGAGATCCGGCTTTGTGGTACGAAAACAAAATCGCCCGGCCGAACATGCCAGTCCTCCCGCAAGTCCCGGGAATCCAGCATCTTCTTCACGTCAATCACATGGGACTCGGCCACATCCGCCGAGATTCGCCGGAACAGCACGACCTGTGAATGCCGGGCCTGCTGCGTAAATCCGCCCGCAATCGCCACTGCTTCATTCACGGTCAGGTCTCCGCGCAATTCATACTTCCCCGGCCGGGCCACTTCACCGGAAGCGAGAAAGTACGGCTTCTCAAAATTTTTCAGCGTGACAGTAATCTCCGGCTCATGCAGAACTCCTCGATATCGGGAGGCAATGGCCTGCTGAAGGCCAGGAATCGTGAGTCCTTCGGCAAACAGCGTTCCGGCTCCCTTAAGGGCGACATAGCCATCCGGCTGTACCGTCAGACTCTGGTTAAAGTCGGGAGAAAACGTGAAAGTCACATCGACTTCGTCTGATTTTGAAAGCCGGTACAGCGGATGGCGTTCCCCTCCGAGGGCAGGATCTCCCGTGCCACCCGCTTTTCCGGGTTGTGTGGTCTCTCCCCGAGTAGAGTTTTCCGTTCTGGACCCGTCCTGGCTCTGCGAGCTCTCCGCCCCCGCGAACTTGCCGGTGGGCGGAGCAGACGACCAGAGTGTGGGAACAAGTGACGGAACTGACTGCTGCGCGACGACGACCACGGCTAGCTGCAGGCTGAGCAAGCATGCAGCTCCCAAAGCGACGTATTGCGTTATCAGTTTCATCTCCGGACTCTCACCGCTGCTCAGAACGGTGAACTTCAGCTCGAGCGACTGAGCTGCTGATCGGACCTTAATCGGTGTGTGCAGGGAACAACAAGACTTGGGAAGTACAGTCCACCCCGGTAGATGGCTCGTTCCGGCTACTCAGAAACCGTGCAAACTCGATGATCGGGGCTATCGGCGTGGGTTTCCTGATCAATCCCCGCCTCTTGGGACTACAAAACTGCCCAAACGGCAGTCCACAGAAGTGGACCTACGAAGGTGGGCATGTTTGCCCGATTCATCACTAAACCTGTGTGATCAGGCCTACAGCCGGTCCGTCGTCTTTTGGGGCATGATGGCTCAATGAATACCCCGCTCGTAAAACCCTCCAAGAAACCCTGTCTCATCGCGACAGAACCAATCCAGGTGTTGGTGGCGGATTCCAGTCCCATCCAATCTCAACTGCTGACCCGAGCGTTGCGGGCTCGACGAGATCTCCACGTCGCCGCGGTGGCTCTCGAAGCGGCCGCCGTTCATGGTTTCATGCAGTCGAACCATGTCGATGTCATCTTGGTTGCAAGCAGTAATTTGCCCGATCTCAGCATGCTGCGCTGGCTGCGCGTCTCCTATCCCAAAACGGCCCCCGTCTTGCTGGTCGAACGCGACGATCGCGAGATGGTGGTGAATGCGCTCCGCGCCGGCGCCAGGGGGCTGTTCCTTTTCAACCACGCTCCGTTCCGGACGCTGTGCAAGTGCATTACCTGCGTCTCCCAGGGACAGATCTGGATCAGCAGCCACCAAATGCGCTACGTGCTGGATGCCCTGTCGGAAGTGCCTACCCTGCGGGTGGTCAGCGCCACCGGCCGTTTACTGCTCACGCCCCGCGAGGAACAGGTTGTTGCGCTCGTCGCCGACGGCTTGAGCAACCGGGGAGTTGCCGGCGAACTCGGACTCAGCGAGCACACCATCAAGAAGTATCTGCTCCGCATCTTCGACAAACTCGGTATCTCCACCCGCGTGGAACTCGTTCTTTATGCTGTTTCCCACGGAGAGAATCGCCCCGCCGAATGGATGCCCGGCAGCGCCTGAGCGGCAGCAACCCAGACCTCCCGGGATACAATAGGCCTGCGCCGAAAGGCGGGGAGATCGCTCCTTTGAACAGTATTGGCTCCGCCGGCGCTCGCCGGTGGACCGTAATCGCATCGGGCTTGCTGATTTTGGCGCTTGCCCTCGTGGTCATCTACACCAAGCCTCGCGCGTTCTCCAGTCCGTGGGCGCTGGTCGTGGTAACGGCGATTGGCTTGGCAGCCATCCTCCTCCAACTGCGCTTCCGCAAAGACTTGCCCAGCGTTTCCTCTCCGCTCTGGCTCAATATTCTGGGCGTCCTCTGCGCCCTGTTTTCGTTTTTCGCCGATTACCTCGGCATGACTCCGCGAACCCTCGAGGTGTCCGCCTTCGCCGCGGTAATATGCTTCGGCATCAGCGGATCGCTGATCCTGCATGCCCAGCGCCGCCGCCCGCTGCCGAAGTAAGCGGGCTGCCCGCTTCCAACCTGGAAACACTCCGAATCGCTCCCCATTTCTTCCCACACTGGTTTATCCTGATCTGCTTACGAGGCCACTCCTTTGAAGATTCGATTTTCGAAGCTGGTGTTTTCTCCGCTCGCAATTTCCGCTTTCGCCCTGTTCGTCTCCGCCCAGCCTTTTGACCCCACTCTCTATCAGGAGTTTCACTGGCGCTCCATCGGCCCCTTCCGCGCCGGTCGGACGGTAGCGATCTCCGGCATTCCCAGCCAGCCCAACGTCTTCTACATGGCTCCCAACAACGGTGGAGTCTGGAAGACGACCGATGCTGGCCGCACCTGGAACCCCATCTTCGACGATCAGCCGACTGGCTCAATCGGCGCGCTCGCCATCGCTCCCTCGAATCCCGATGTCATCTACGTCGGCAGCGGCGAAGGTCTTCGCCGCCCCGATCTCTCTGTGGGCGACGGCATTTACAAATCTACCGATGCCGGCCATACCTGGGAGCATCTTGGTCTGCGCGATGCGCAACAGATCAGCTCCGTCATCGTCGATCCCAAAGACCCGGATCGCCTTTTCGTGGCTGCCCTCGGGCATCCCTACGGTCCGAATGCCGAGCGCGGCGTCTTCCGCTCGCTCGACGGCGGCCAGACTTGGAAGAAAGTTCTCTACAAGGATCAAAACGTCGGCGCCATGGATCTCGTCTTCGATCCCCGCAATGCGCACGTAATCTTTGCCAGCCTCTGGGCGTCGCGCCGTCCACCGTGGTCGACCGGCGGCGGCTACAACGGCCCTGGCAGCGGTCTCTACAAATCCACCGACGGCGGTAACACCTGGCGGCAACTCACCAGAGGACTGCCGGGTGAAGCCGAGGGCCTCGGCCGGATCGGCCCCGCCATCTCTCCCAGCGATCCCAACCGCATGTATGCCTGGGTTAACACAACCAAGACGAATGCAAAGAACGCCAGCGGCATCTACCGCTCCGACGACGCGGGCGAAAGCTGGCAGCAGGTGAATCATGAAGAGCGTGTGTGGGGCCGCGGCGACGATTTTGGCTGCGTGCGCGTGGATCCGGCAAATAAAGACGTGATCTACGTCGCCAACACTTCGACCTACAAGTCCACCGATGCCGGCAAGAACTTCACTGCCATCAAAGGCGCGCCCGGCGGCGACGACTATCACACCATCTGGATCAATCCCGACAATCCCGACATCATCGCCCTCGCCGTGGACCAGGGTGCCACCATCAGCGTCAACGGCGGGAAGACCTGGAGTTCCTGGTACAACCAGCCCACCGCGCAGTTCTACCACGTCATCACCGACAGCCAGTTCCCGTACTGGGTCTACGGCGGCCAGCAGGAAAGCGGTTCCGTCGGCACAGCCAGCCGCAGCGACTTCGGCGAAATCACCTTCCGCGACTGGACCACGGTGGGCACCGAGGAATACGGCTACGTCGCGCCCGACCCGCTGCATCCGAATCTGATCTATGGCGGCAAGGCCACGGTATTCGATGTCACCACCGGCCAGAC
>Ga0075030_100000652_pt1 | contig 30453 bp, 21 predicted proteins | sample LitLauG_LLR_2012_FD_71393 | JGI IMG/M metagenome (GOLD analysis project Ga0075030, IMG submission 71393) | Freshwater sediment microbial communities from Pennsylvania, USA - Little Laurel Run_MetaG_LLR_2012 | ecosystem: Environmental > Aquatic > Freshwater > Creek > Sediment | place: USA...
CTAATCGGCTGGCACACGTTCCGCCACGATGCACCGAGAGGCGAATCAGCTCTCGAAGAACTCGATGAGTAATCGGTTAACCTTTCCCGCTTCCTCGTGTTGCAGCCAATGAGTGGCCTCCAGAAAATAAGTAAGTTCGGCGGAGTCACAGTACCGCAGGCTGTCCTGGGCCAACTCCGAAAGCAGGAACGCATCCTGCTTACCCCATAAAATGCGGGTTTCCGTATGCACCTGCGGCTCGGCGATTCTGGCTCGATGACGAGCGAAAGCGCGATACCAGTTGATGGTCGCGGTCATGGCTCCGGGCTGAGCCCAGGCTGCACGATGCAAGTCGAGATCTTCGGCGGTAAATGTACCGGGACGGCTGCTTCGGACCAGCGAGCGAACGCCCAAGTAAAAGTTGAAAGCCGAAAACGCAGCCTCAGGCAGCCAAGGTAACTGGAAGAAGAGAACGTACCAGCTGCGCAGCCACTGCCGCGGATTCGTTCGCAGGGCATGCATCATCGCCGCCGGGTGAGGCACATTGAGTATGGCCAGTTTGTGCAGTCGCTGCGGATATTTGATGGCCATGGCCCATGCGACAACCGCTCCCCAGTCGTGGCCTACGAGATTGAAGCGCTCACAGCCAAGCTGGTCGGCGATGGCAAGAACATCGGATGCCAGCAGCGGAACCGCGTAGTCACTGACCGCCGTCGGTTTGCTGCTCAGGTTGTAGCCGCGCTGGTCGGGTGCGATGACCCGGAAGCCCGCAGCCGCTAACGGTCCAATTTGGTTGCGCCAGCCGTACCAGAACTCGGGAAATCCGTGCAGCAGGATGACGACTGGCCCGAGTTTTGGTCCGGAAGCGACCGCGTGCAGCCGGACACCACTGTTCTCAAAGAAAAGATCCTCATATTCCAGATTCACTTTCATAGGAACAGTCCACGGAATAGTCTCTGTCCTGGCCCGGCGTTGCAGCGCTTCCTTCGACGCTGGGCAAACGGCGCTTTTGATTTGGCCGATGCACCGGACTGATGCGCCGACGCAGTCATCCGAAATCCGAAACGAGTTGGTGCTCTGTTCAGATTGCAGGCTTCGCGGTAATGCACCTCGGGGCGCGCCGTCGACTTGACAGTTCTAACCAGCCTTCTCCGTACTCCCGCTGCCGCGATACATATTGAACAACTTGGCGAGCGTGCCAAGTGCGCCCAAAGCCGTGGTTACGTAAGCGGCCGAAGATTCCCACAGCGCGTTTTGCGTAGTTAGCAAAAATGCTCCGAGCAGAATCATGGTAGTGACGAAGGCGCCGTGCATTTTTCCCCAGCCACTCAGCCGCGAGTCGCGCAGCCAACCCTGTTTCAAGCCCGAAGATGGGACAGCCCGCAGGAAGCGCCGAAAGCTCTCGTTCATGAGGCGAAACTGCGGGTCCGTGCTGATGAGACCCTGGCGCACCAACTGCCGAATGGCCCTTCCATTGGTTGGATTCAGCAGTCCATCCTCGGCAAGTTGTGCGAGCACAAATTTCTGGTCGTCTGAACATTCCTGCCAAAGCAGGCGGTAGTATCCATCGGCCCGCTCCAGAATCTCGGAGACGATCGTTTCCTCTGAGTAGGTGTTCTCCTTCTTGAGATCTTTGGCGAGTTGCGCCCCGATGGGCCACAGAGGGGCTATCGGGCCACACTCTTTCCAGATAAGGTCTCGCGCTGGTCCTTCGTACTGCCTCAGCCAGTGAAACGGCTCTTCGCGGAGATCAATGAGTTCGAGCGTGGGAAACATACGGCCGTAGTCCTCCGAAGACGCGGGGACGGTCATCGTGACGGCAAGTTGGGTGTTCTCTCTTTTCTCCAGTCGCTGGAGAAAAACGGCCTTTTGATTGTCGAGTTCAGGATCGTTCCAACTGTGTTCGAAATGCAGGATCTCGATTAGGCAATTCGCAGGCACCCCGTCGAGGTCGAAATCCTCCGCCCACTTCGGACTGGCTGCGATGCGCGTCAGGTCCAAGGTCGATTTGGGTTCTTCCAGTTGCCAGTCCGAAACAGGAGGCACGAGAATGAGGACGTTCCGACCCTCGCGAATGGACGCAGCCGCCTTCAACGCGCCAGTCATCTTCAGCGGGGCGACATGAAAGAGAAAAATCCTGCGCGCGAGCGCCCAGACCATGAAAGCGATCGCCACGATCACGACTGCCACGACCATTACTCCAGACAGGATTTGCACCCCAGAGGAATGCGGAATGTTCGATGTGATCACGAAGTCTTTTTCTAGCGCCTTTGGCTTAGGAGCCTCATCGCCGGGCGTTGGCAAATGGACACCATGCCAGCGAAGGGTCAGGGACGATCCCTGGTCGTTCCAGAACCAATCCGGGAGATTGTCGGACTTGGAGCCGACACGGTCCGATATTACCCCTAGCATCTCCGCTGCCGTCCGGTTGTAGTCGTGGTGAAACGCATAGATGAGATTATGGAACCAAGATGCGTAGAGATCTCCGCGTTGCCGATTGCCCGAATGATCGCTGACCGGAAGTTTGCCATCTGTCGGAAACAGCGGATCGAGCACGATCATCTTCCACGCGGGGCTATCGCTCTTCATGAATTCCGTACACGGGTCCTCGCCGAGTTGATCGACGCCCGGTTGATCTTTGCAGCGCTCGATTGTCGACATCAGGCGTTGATTCAATGCGACGGCCAGATGCAGCTGAGCTCGTTTGATCGCCAACCGCCGTTCTACGTTCAGGCTAAGATGGAATAACACCATAGGTGTCAGCACGCCAACCAGAAGGAGCAGCAAGACGACGCTCAGAACATAACATCTCCTCCAAGGGGATGAACTCGGTTCAGGGCGCGAGGAAGGGTCGTCATCGACGGTGGTACCTCGAGTGTGCCGGAACCACACGGCCAAATAACGACGAGGCCGATCGAGCAGAGGAAGCACCGCGATCACCCCGAAGCAGATCAAATAGCTGAATGCATGTAAATAGGGCCGCTGCCAAATCACCACCAGCAGGAAAGCTAGCGCGATCAACGTCGCCATGCTTGCAAGCCTGGCGCGCAGCCTCTTTGTGCCTGGCGGCAACACCCTCACTGTCCTTGGCCGGTATGCCCGAATACACCACGCGGTAAGCAGAAGAGCAGTGTAAGGGATCGCGGCTGCTGCAATTGCGTTTTGCTCACTTGAGCCAGTGAACCCCAAGAACAGATAAGGAATGATCAGGAACGTGTAAATAACAATCTGATACACGTAAGTGCTCATGCGTGCCCGATTGGGCCAAAGCCACTCCGGTGAAAAAGCAGGCCGGCGGACGGCGCACCAAATCACGAGCCCCAGGACAGGCACCGCCAAGATCGCCAAAAGCAATGTCGACGCCATCGTCTCGGCCTGCAGGTTGAGGGTTCGGACATGGTTCATGTCCCTGTAGACGATAAGGGACCACGGCGCCTGGGATACCCCAGTCACCGGCAACACGTGCGCCCGGTAGTCGTGTCCAAGATACTTGATGGCCAGCGGGTGCCGAGTCGAGTGACCAAACGCCTCGGCATAGAGTTGCTTGTTCCAATCAGTCTCCTGAAGGAAATTCTCGTGTATGTTCTTGGTCTTGTCGGCATGGAACAGAACAAGACCAGTCTCGTCGAAAAGCGCGAACCCGTAGCCGTACGGCAATATGGGGTCAATCAAGGAAAGCGGCTCGGCTGTCAGAGCCGCGGCCCCGCCTGCTAGATCCTGTCTAATCTTGTCCGGCGCGTTCTTGTCGGAAAAGGCTTGATTGCATTCCCCGGTGCTCATGGTTAAGGCAGAGAGGTATTCGAGCTTGTTCGGGGGCAGAGTCGAATCAAAGTGAAACGCAGGAGCCTCGCTGTCGAGGTAGGTCGATCTTGGTTGCGTGTAGAAACGCAACTGAGACAAATTGATCATCGGCGTAAGATAGCCGCTCGTGCTCCATTTGACGATCTGCTGTCCGTCATCGTCCGTCCAGAACGCGTTGTTCACGTAATGGTAGGCATTGGCTGCGGGGGTCTCGTGTTTCTTGTCGATCGCGCTGCCGGGAGTCGATCTTCGCCGGATGACCTCATGCGTGCCATTGCTTTTCTCAATTGACGTTAGATCTTCCTGAAGCTCTGGCCCATGGCACCACGCCTGCAGTTGCTCCCGCATCTGCCAGAGTTCATCATGAATGTGTTTTGAGAGGGAGTCCCCAAGGTGTTGTAGCTGGTCTTCCGTGTCATCGTTCAGGGGGAAGCCCACGGCGTTTAGCCCGGACAGAGTGAAGACGCTTGTCAGCAGAACGAGAAAGAGGCCCAGGAACCCAAGTTCGCGGAGCCGCAAACGCTCGCGCCGGTTGATGAAAAGGATCTTCAGAACCGGCCCACTCATGAGAATGGCAAGGAACAGCGCAGTCAACCAGACCATGAATGTAGAAGAGATAGACAAGGCCTCCCACTCGAGCGCCTTGGAGGATCTGAGCCCGCAGAGGACCCACTCTTGCGCCGGTTCTTCCTGGTTCGGTTGGTCATCGAAGACGTCAACCAGCACCGGTTGAAGGAAGAGTTTGTAACGGGTACCAGCGAGTACGACATCAGTCAAGTGCATCGACCTGTTCCGCCACGTCTGATCCGTGTTGCGATTGACGGCGCGCCCGCCACCCTCGCCCTTTCCAGACGCCGGACCTGAATGCGACTCCGCGGGTTCGCCTGCGGGCTTGGTGCTCGCGGCAGTACTGTCCGACTTGGCGTCCCCCGTGCTACTTGCCGCGCCCGCGTCGGCGCTCCCGGCTTGAGCTTGCAGGAGGTCCGTTAGGGTTGTGAACTGGGGACCGGTTCGATTGCTCTGATAGACAATCATCCCGTTCTTCGAGACAAGGAGAATGTCATCAAAGGGCAGGGAGCCAACAAAAGGACTCAACACGCCGCTGAGTTCCAGCGAACCCACGTGCTCGCTTTTGGAGCCTTCATGTTTATGAGCGGTTAACAAAAGCTCCCAGCGGCCATTGCGGCGCTGCACCTTCAATCTGGATCCGGGCTTCGGCGGCCCGCCCTGCTGCTTCTCTTCCTCGGACAGCTCGAAACTGGGCGCCAGATATCTCAAATAGTCTTTCAGTGCTTCTCGGTCCCTCTCGGTCAGGGGTTTCGATTCGTCCTCTTTCCGGGTCACGACAAACTGTCTTAAGTCCTCCTTCTTCTCGTCCCCCTTGTTCTTCCGGTCCGCCAGATCGGCGCTGAACTCGAGAATGCTACCGTGGATCGAGACCATCGCCTGGACTTGGTCGCCCAGCACGGCAAGCGAGCGGAAATTTCGGTTGACCAGATATTCGCGCTGCGCAGCAACGTACACGAAATAGTAAAGGCAGAACGCCGAGGCCAGAACCACCGCGGTGATCGCGGGAAGCACCCAGGAGGTTGTGGGTTTTACGCCGCCTTTGTCCGGGCGGGAATTGGTCTTCTTCCCTTCTGAAGGCAAGCCGGCAACGGAATCATCAGCCATAGTTTCCTCCCTCAACTGCAAGCGGGTGGGAGGTGCGCTCGAGTCGCGTGAAGCATATACCGATTATGCCAAACCAGCAAAGCGCGATTACTCTCCCAAGTCTTGTTACGAAATCCGAACAACGCGGCTTATGGTTTCAAGGAGCAGGGGGAGAAAATCCCTCAAGGGACGCAGATAGATGTGCGATCAGAATCACAGACGGCCCCAGGCGCCCCCGGTAAAGTAAGTGTGAAACGCGCGAACATCGGGTCGCAAATAGGAACTTTGTTCGCCTCAAATTCGTAGATTAGATTATGCGGCGATTTGTCGACAGCTTTGGCCAGGTCCTGGGTGCCATGTGGGCACACAAGCTTCGCTCCTTCCTCACCATGTTTGGCATAGCGTGGGGGGTGGGATCGCTGCTGCTGCTGGTGGGACTAGGAGAGGGCTTTCGCGCGGGAACCGTGAAGCAACTGGCGAGTTTTGGCGATGACTACATGCAAATGTACAACGGCCGCGTGCCGGCGATTGGCGGCAGCCAGCTTTCGTCTCGGCAGTATTACCTGAACTACCAGGACTACCTGGACATTCGCAATTCGCCCTATGTTCGGAATGCCACGCCCGTAATCTACCGCGGTGACCTTCGCCTGGTGAGCGAGTATGGCAGCAGCAACGGCTACGTGGATGGCTCCGAGCCGCAGTTCTATGACATTCGGTACCAACCTGTGGAACAGGGGCGCTGGCTGAATTGGAGCGACGAACTCCAGCGTAACAACGTCTGCGTCATCGGCAGCGAATTCATTCGCGTACTCTTTCCCGGCCGGCCCGTCGTAGGGAGCAGGCTCCTGATCAATGGCGTGCCCTTCCAGGTGATTGGGACAATTAAAAAGATCGGCCACGGCGACAACGCTGACCTGAATTTGCGGCTGATTATGCCTTACACGACCATGGCCACCTATTTCCCGATGCAGGGGGAAGGCAACGCGAACGCGCTCAAATATGTAGCCTACCAGCCGATTACGCGGGAACAGCATGCGCAAGCCAAGAAATCCGTCCGCAGCATTGTTGCGAGAAATCACAACTTCGATCCTGAGACACCCGATGCGTTCGACGATTGGGACTCCATCGCCAACGCGGAGATGGTCGGCAAAATCTCCGATGCCATGGATGCGTTCCTGGGAGCCGTCGGTTTGGTGACGCTCGCTTTGGGAGCCATGGGAGTTGTGAACATCATGCTGGTCTCGGTTGCGGAGCGCACCCGCGAGATCGGTCTGCGCAAGGCTCTGGGTGCCACCAGAGGGAGCATCCTGTTCCAGTTTTTCCTGGAAGGGCTGATGCTTACGGCGATCAGCGGTGCCATTGGAGTGGGCGCGGCATATGGCGTCACCAAGCTTTTCGGACTTGCGCCGCCGATCGATGGATTCGAACTGCCGCACATCTACCCAGCGACCGCTGCGCTTGCCATGGGAAGCCTGGCCACGGCCGGCATTATCGCTGGACTGTACCCCGCGCGGCGGGCCGCCTTGCTGACGCCGGTCGAAGCGCTCCGTCAGGAGTAACCGATGATTTTGGCGAAGGACGTGCTCTCGGAAGCCTACCGCGCACTCCGGCAAAACCGTCGGCGTAGTGCGATCACCATACTGGGCATGGCCTGGGGAATCGCCACCGTGGTGTTGTTGCTGGCCTATGGCACGGGATTTTCAACCGCCATCATCAGCATATTCAGGGCCTATGCCAGCATGCAGGCAATGGGCATTGCGGGCGGGCGCACGTCGATGCAGGCCGGAGGAAGCAAAGCTGGTACCAGTATCCGTTTGACCAACGACGACATTGACCGTCTCCTGACCAATGTTCCGCAAGTAACCCGGATAACCCCGGAATCGTTTTACGAGGCACCAGTCAGCTACGAGGGGCGGTCCTACACATGGAGGGTCAGCGGCAGCAATCCCGCGGTTCAAGAGATTCAAAATCTGCAGATAGATGTCGGGCGTTTCTACAGTGCCGAAGATACGCAACTGCGCGCGCACGTATGCGTGCTGGGCTCGGAATCCAAGGAAAAACTGTTCTCCGGCCGCTTCGCAATGGGAGAAAAGATTCGAATCAACGGTATTCCATATGAAGTAGTTGGTGTAATGAAGCCAAGGCCGCAGGAAGGCACCGAGAACAGTATCAACCGCGTCGTCTACATTCCGTTCCCAACCCTGAGCGACTTCCGCGATACGCACTATATCGACATGATCTGGCTGGACTTTCTCGGTTACGACTATATGGGGGTTGAGAGGTCGGTTCGTAATACGCTGGCAGCGCAACACAGTTTCCGTCCCGACGATAAGCGCGCTGTGATGGTTTTCAGCCTGATGGAGCAGCTCTCGCAATTCGGCATCATTAGCATGGCTCTGCAGGTGCTGCTTGCCTTTATTGGCACTCTGACTCTGGGCATCGGAGGCGTGGGGCTCATGAACATCATGCTGGTGAGCGTGACTCAGCGCACGCGCGAGATCGGAGTAGAGAAGGCGATGGGCGCCCGCCGCTTTGATATCCTTCTCCAGTTCCTGTCCGAGGCGCTGGCGATTACCTTTTTCGGGGGCCTGTTAGGCATTGTGCTCGCCTACGTTGTTTCGTTCTCTGTAGGGAACCTTACCTTTTACAGCGCGCTGGCTCAGCACGGAGAGATGGGCGACATTCGACTCATGATTTCACCAGCGAGCGTGTTGGTTTCTACCGCTATCCTGGCGCTGGTCGGGTTGGTCAGCGGCATGATCCCAGCGATACGGGCGTCACGTCTCGATCCAATTGAAGCATTGCGCTACGAATAGGCACACGCCGGTCAAAGCCTCACAACCGTAGTGCCCATCTGGCACCCTGATCGCGTGTACTAGAAGGAACTCCGGCGAGATGAACGCAGCATGACTTGGATTCTGAACGCATCGGCTCTTTACGACAATTTGTGAGCGCACGGAGGTGAATCGGCTGCGGCACGCGCTGGAATCCTATTACGAACGGGAAGGGGCGAGCGACCCAATCACAATTAATCTTCCCAATCGTGCTCCTCTTGCCGCCACCTCTTTCAGCTTTGAGATTTCTCAGCTTCTGGTCTGGAAAGGTTCACTCTTCCAAACGTCAGCGAAATCCAACTCCATCGACTGCTAGCGAAGGACCAACTGACGATCGCGGTAGGGATACGACTCGATCCCGGCCAGCAACGGCTCTAATGTCTGCGTCTAGGGCCGGTCTGCAACTTGATCTCTCCGCTTGCACACGAACCACAGCTTTTTCAACTGGTATGCTGTAGGGGTTCGCCATCCAGCTAACGGGGCGTCGGCAGGCCAGAATACTGCCTCCCGCGTCCGGCGCTGTCTTTGAGGAACTCATGGCCGCACTGATCGACGCCATCAACATAAAGCGCAAAATGTTCTTTGAGTTCGAAAACACTCCATTCCACTGCCTGGAAGCGGAGGTATCAACCCCGACCGCCAGGGGCGCCCAGACCCTGGTCCGCCTGAAGATGCGTAACCTCCTCACCCGCGCCATCTTTGAAAAGACATTCAAGGCTAGCGATAAATTCAAGGAGCCGGACCTGGAAATGGTCCCGGCGTCCTTCCTATACAGCGACGCAGATGGTTTCTACTTCATGGACCAGGAGAGCTTCGAAACCCTCACCCTCTCCCCGGAGATGATCGGTGACGCTCGGGACTTTCTTGCGGAAGGACTTGTCATCCAGGTGCATAAGTACAACGGCAACCCCATCGGGTTGCAGATGCCAACCCACGTCGAACTAGTCGTCACTCATACAGAGCCCGGTCCCCGTGGCGACTCGTCAGGTGGCAGTGTGACCAAGCCAGCCAAGCTGGAAACTGGCGTCGAAATCCGCGTCCCCCTCTTCATTAAAGAGGGTGAAAGAGTCAAGGTGGCCACCGACACGCGGGAGTTCGCCGGTCGCGCCTGAGTTTGTTCCCAGCCACCAATGCGAAGTAATCCCATTTCTCCAAAAGGGCTTTTAGGAGAATCGGGCCTGCGCCGTGTGTCTGAACGCCGCTCCTCGCAAGCCAGTGAATTCCGTAGCGTGGGGTCTAGAGTCATCCCTACTCCATCTCCAGCAGAGCAGCCATCGTCTCCACCCCATCCCACATGTTCTGCAGGCGAAGATTCTCGTGGCGGCGTGTTGATTGTCGTCGTGGTTGGCGATAGGTACGGTAATAGTGCGCGTCCGCGGATTTCCTTCCAGTCGCCTTCCCGATGCAATGGCGGTGCTGGCCCACTGCACGACTGGTGAAAGTGGCATTACGGACGAACTCGCACACGAATTCGCCCACGGTGGAGATTCCCAGTTGATCCGGCGGCTGAGTTGTTGGTCGATTGATGGAGCGGGCAAACCGACAAGGACGCTGAGTCGTTCCACCGCACGGGCGGCTTCTGCCATCTTACCTTCTGGATGCCGCTCCATAGATGGAGGTCCGCGATGCCTTTTACCGATTGGGACACTCTGGTCCGCAGGATCAGAAGCAAGGCGTGCACGCCGTTCATCGGCGCCGGGGCCGCGGCAGGCTACCTCCCGCTTGGCGGCGGTCTATCTCAGCAGTTGGCGCAGGAGTTCAACTATCCTTTGGCTGACAGTCAGGACCTGGCCAGGGTGACTGAGTTCGTGGCTGTCACCAAGCGAGACGGAATGCTGCCCAAGGACCGGATCAGAGAAGTGATTCAAAACGTCAAGGGCCCCTCGTTCGAGAGCAAAAGCGAAATCCACCGCGTGCTGGCTGGCCTGGATTTGCCCATTTACCTCACCACGAACTACGACGACTTCATGTTCAACGCTCTGCGCATGGACGGCAAAGATGCCAGAAGAGAGGTCTGCCGCTGGAACAAGTTGCTGCTCGAACAGGAGCCCTCAGCTTTCGACGAGGGCTATGATCCGACCCCGGCCAATCCGGTAGTGTTTCACCTTCACGGTCGCGCCGACATCCCGGAATCGATCGTCGTGACTGAAGATGACTATCTCGACTTCCTGGTTAACATCTCCAAAGATCTGGCGGTTAGCCCGACGGGCGCGCAACAGAAAGCCGCACTACCGGTGCGGATCCGCTCTGCCATTCGAAATACCACTCTGCTTTTCGTTGGCTATCGCTTGGCCGATCTCAACTTTCGGGTCATTCTCCGAGGCCTGCTTGGATCTATTGAACAGAGCACGAAGAGGATTCAGCATCGCCGTGCAACTCCGACCCGACGCCAAGGACGGAAAGAGTGCGGAGGACGAAGTGGACCGGATGCAGGATTATCTGGAGCAGTATTTCAGCTGGACACTGAATCTTCACGTGTACTGGGGACCTGCTGCCGATTTCGCCCGCGAACTGCAGCAGCGCCTGGGAGGTGTACTTGAGCACGACGCCAGCAACCCCGCTCCTCGCTGAACCTTTTCCTGGCCCGCGGCCGTTTTCGCGCGCTGAGTCAGGTATCTTCAAGGGCCGCGAACGCGAGTCTCGTGACCTGAGGGACCTCGTATTGTCGTACCAGGTGGTCGTGTTTCATTCCCACTCCGGTTCCGGCAAAACGTCCCTGGTGAATGCAGGACTCCTGCCGCTGCTGGCGGTGGAGGGCATCGAGGCCTACCCGACGGCGCGAGTGGGCGGCCAGGTACCTCCGGGCATTGATGCTTCCCGCATCCGCAACATCTACACGTTCGACGCCGTCTCCAGTTGCTTCGGTTCGAAACGGTTCTGGAGGTGGGTTTGGAGGAAGCTTTTCCGTCCAAGCCTGAATGTGAGCCTCGCCTCCTTATTCTCGATCAATTCGAGGAACTCTTCACAAACCACCCGGAACGCTGGCACGACCGCAAGCCGTTTGTGGAACAGGTTAGCAAACTCTGCAAGGTAAACAAGGATCTGAGAGTCCTGATCGTAATCCGAGATGACCATTTGGCCGAGCTTGACGCCTACGCCGAGCTACTGCCCCATTCCCTTAGGATTCGATACCGACTAGAGCGATTGACGGAGGATTCCGCTCTCAAAACCATCGTTGAGCCGTTGGCCCTGGCAGGATACGGGTTCGAACCGGGGGTCGCCGCAGATCTGGTGACCAACTTAAGGAAAGTTCACGTGCAAACCGCGGCTGGCGTGGAAGAGATTGCAGGAGAGTTTGTCGAGCCCGTACACCTGCAAGTGGTGTGCCAGAATTTGTGGACGAACCGTTCGCAGGATAAGAAGTGTTTCACTTCCGATGACGTGAAGAAATTCGCCGACGTGAACCAGTCGCTGTGTTCCTTCTACGACCACGCGATCATGGTTGCGACCCGCAAAGCCAGGGTACGCGAAAAGAAACTGCGAGATTGGTTCAATACTAAGCTCATCACGTCCGAGGGCACACGGGGCCTGGTTCACCGTGGGAGAGACCAGACTGAGGGTGTACCCAACAGTGCGGTCGACGCACTCGACCAGGAGCGCGTCATCAGGGCGGAGCCCCGAGCCGGTGGCCTGTGGTACGAGATTACACACGACCGCTTTATCGAGCCGATCCGGGAAGCAAACCGAGCCTGGGTCGCCAAGCGCCGCCGGCGAGTGGCGTTTTGCACCGCACTGCTTTCGCTCGCGCTTCTGACTCTAGCGTTGGTGCTCGCCCTTCGGTCACATCTCCGCCAACAATTGACCCACGAGCGATTTCTCCAGGCACAAACGGAAATCCGCGAGGCCCGCAACGCCGAAGCGGCTAACCAGCTTGACGAAGCGCTGAAACACTACAAGGCGGCGCTTGACCTTTACACTTTGGTCGCAGATCCCGCCAGCCAGGCAGACGCCGAATTCAAGCTCGGTTCGTCTTACCTCAGCTTTCTCAAACTGCCCGAGGCGGAACAGCACCTTGAAAACGCTTATCGGTTGCACAAGGCCGTCGGCAACTGGAACGCTGCCGGTGAGGATGAAGAAACGCTTGGATACGTTCAACTCCAGCTGGGCGCCGTGGACAAGGCCATTCTCACTTACGCAGAATCCCTGTCTCTGTACCGTCGGGGAGGAAGCCCCGATCTATTAAGCGAAGGGAGAGTTTCGTGTGCTCTCGGATGGGCCTACTGGCAACTCGGGGACTATCCGCGCGCTGTGCCTTACCTACAGGAGGCGCGCGATACACTCGACAACCTTGACCAGCAGCTCCGAGGACAGTCCAGCAGCCAGGGTGCAGGAGACGAGGAGCGGGAGCCGACGTGTTCCCAAGGACGGGTGCCGTCAGCGAGCGAGTACCGCAGGAAATAAGGACCGGTGAGAACGGCGGGGCGGCGCCCACGTCCGAGATTGACCTTTTGATAGCGCCGGGATTTGCCTTTGCCGACCTGGCGATAGAGTGTGACTGCCATGTTGCCTCCAGTGCTTAATACCGCGCCGGAGGCAAATGATCGGAATTTGGTAGTCAGTTGGTAGTCACGTATTGTAAATAGCAGAAACTAAAGGTCTGGCGGAGAGGGAGGGATTCGAACCCTCGGTACAGGTGTTAGCCCGTACAACGGTTTAGCAAACCGCCGCATTCGGCCACTCTGCCACCTCTCCGACCTTTGGATCTTCCTCTTTCGGACGCCACCAACTTAGGTTGATGCTGGAGTTTGGGGTGCGGCCAACACGAGACGTCACAAGATGCGACCCCATCCTGTGCGATATTACACCACCGAGATAGTGGACGGCCACCCTAAAGGAGGTGCAAGGTCCGAGCGCGTCTGCTCCCCAGAACAACCGCCATCAAGTTGCCCTGCCCGATGCCGCAACTCAGAACGACCAAAACTTGTGCAATATCTCGACGCGAATCCGCTGCTAAAGAGTGCTCCCTGTTCCGTCTTAAACCGGATCGGTAGACGTGCTGCTGTAGCGCGTGCGGCACTAAAAGACAGACTCCGGACTCCGAGATACACCACCACCAGATTCTGCGGAGATTGACCGGACATAGCTCACCCGTGAAGGAAGCCAGCACCGCATCAGGCTCCCCACTGAATAGCCGTGTAAGAGCGGGCTGGAACCTCAAATCTGGTGCGCCCTGCCGCTGTGCCAGGCTTGTCGAATTCTCTTGGGGCTACCTTTTGGGGAGTTTCGAATGTGTTGAATGCCTTCAGATCATTGCCGGTCAGAATGGTCGAGTTCAGCAACTTTCCCGGCGCCTTGTCTTGCCAGCTGATTTCGACCGTGCGCGCTTTCGCCAGATCTCGATTGAGGATGAACAGCGACACTTTGCCGTCCTCCGGGCTCAGAGTTCCGGCCACATCCAGATAGGGCACTTGTCCCAACTCCGAAACCTCGTAGGTGGGTGATTCCACCAGCATATTGAGCACGCTGCCGCGCGCCCATTGCAACGCCCAACTGTAGGGATAGAAAATCGTCTGCCGCAACACGCCCTTCGCATTGGTGGTAATGGGCGCGATGACGTTCACCAGTTGCGCGAGGCACGCGATCTTGATCCGGTCGGCGTTGCGCATCAGGCTGTTGAGGATTCCGCCGACCAGCAGCGCGTCTTCGAAGTTGTAGACCTCTTCCAGAAGATGAGGCGCTTCGTGCTCGTGTCCGTTCACGGCTTCGCCGTCGCGAGCGCGATACCACACGTTCCACTCGTCGAACGACAGCCACAGTTTTTTCGGCGACCGCTTGTGCCCGCGCACCAGGTCGCACACAGCGAGTGTCTCTGCGATCTGGCGCTCCATGCTCAGGTTCATGGCCAAGAACTTGGCGCTATCCCCGCCGGTCTCTTCAGGGGTGTTGCCAAGATAGCGATGCAAAGACAGCCCATCGACGTACTCATAACATTGCTCGAGTACCTCGCGGTCCCATTCCAGGTAAGTCGGCATGAAAGGGCCACTGGATCCGCAGGCAATCAGTTTCAGAGACGGGTCTACCGCACGCATCTGGCGGGCGGCGTCCTGCGCCTTCATACCGTATTCGGTGGCTGTCATGTGCCCGATCTGCCAGGGGCCGTCCATCTCGTTGCCAAGACACCAGTGCTCCACCTTGTATGGTTGATCAACGCCATGGCTGCGCCGCAGGTCGCTCCACTTCGTGCCTTTTTCGAGGTTGCAGTATTCAACCAGCGCAGCCGCCCGCTCGGCCGTGCCGGTGCCCAGGTTCAGCCCCATCAGAGGTTGGCTGCCTACGATCTTGCTCCACGCCATGAATTCGTTGGTGCCGAACTGATTGGTTTCGAGAGTGTTCCATGCTTTGTCGAGCACGGGCGGACGGTCTTTCTTGGGGCCGACTCCGTCGAGCCAGTTGTATCCCGAAACAAAATTTCCGCCGGGATAACGAATGATCGGAACTCCGAGATTGCGCACCTCTTCCGCAACATCCTTACGGAATCCGTTCGCGTCCGACAGGGATGAGCCTGGGTCATAAATCCCTTCATAGATCGCGCGGCCCAGATGCTCAAGGAAAGATCCAAACAAGTTTCGGTCCAGCGGAGCAATCGTTCGCCGGGAGTCGACGTAGATGCGCGCGACTGCGGCAGAGTCGGCGGGCGTGGCCGGTGTGGTTTTCGTGGTTTGACCGAACGCGAAACGGCTCCCCAACAGATTCGCGGAGCTGGCGACTCCAACGCTGGCGGCTTGCTGCAGGAACTCTCGTCTGGTCTTGGAAAACATTTTTCACTCTCCTGTGTGACCTTGTGCGGTCCACGAATCTGGATCGCATCGGGTCCAAACGTCACGAACTCAACGCTCGTTGGCCGCCTTCGCGCTCTGGATCAAAGCGGGCAACACTCGTCCGAACTCACCTTTTCCCGGTTCGCCGAAAGCGAAATAGAGTCGACGATAGTGCTCATAAAGATCGGCATAGACTTTCTGTGCGGACTTCTCAGGCTCATAGGCTTTAAAGGGCGAGCAGATACGGTCCTGCGCCTCGTCAATCGTTTTGAAAGTGCCCGCTGCGAGAAACGCAAAAACTGCTGAGCCGATACCCGTCACTTTGCTGCTGGGCACCAGCACCGGTCTTCCCAACACATTCGCATAGACCTGATTGAGCACAGGATTATTCTGAGGAATGCCGCCGCCGTTGATCACGCGCAGCGTCGGAGCGCCATATTCGCTCATACGATCGAGAATCACACGAGTATGAAAAGCCGTTCCCTCGATGGCCGCGAACAGTTCGTCCTGGGCGGTGTGCTGCAGATTCCATCCCAGCGTGATTCCGCCGAGATTCGGATTGACCAGCACGGTACGGTCACCGTTGTCCCAGGTCATGCGCAGCAGTCCGGTTTGCCCGGCGCGATAAGTTTCCAGGCCCTTGCTCAGTTCGGCGACGGTCGTATTCGCTCGCCGCGCGATGGCGCTGAAAATGTCTCCCGTGGCCGACAGGCCAGCTTCCACGCCGGTGTATTGTGGGTGCACGCTGCCCTTCACCACGCCGCAGACGCCCGGGATTAATTCGGCCTGCTTCGCGTACGCGATGATGCAAGTCGAGGTGCCGACCACGTTGACCACGTCGCCTTCTCTGGCTCCGGCGCCGATGGCGTCCCAGTGCGCATCGAACGCTCCTACGGGGATAGGAATGCCTGCGCGCAAGCCGAGTTTCTCCGCCCAATGTGGCGCCAGAGCTCCGGCGATCTTGTCGGAGGTCGCGTATTGTCCGTCCAGCTTCGCGCGAACTCCGGCCAGCAGCGGATCAACCTTGGTCAGAAAGCTTTCCGGAGGCAGCCCGCCGAGGGCCGCGTTCCACATCCACTTGTGGCCCATCGCGCAAATGCTTCGCTTTGCCTGCTTCGGGTCGGTAACTCCGCAGAGCGTGGCCGCAACCATGTCGCAGTGCTCGAAAGCGCTGGCGAATTTCGCGCGCTTCTCGGGATTATGCCGCAGCCAGTGCAGCAACTTCGCAAATCCCCACTCGGAGGAGTACACGCCTCCACACCACTGGATCGCCTCCAGTTTTTCGCGGTGCGCGAGTTCTGTGATTTCAGCGGCTTCCTGCTTTGAACGGTGATCGCACCACAGATAGTAGTCGTCGAGCGGGGTAAGGTCGGCGGCCACTGGAATCACGCTGGATCCCGTTGTGTCGAGCGCAATGGCGTCGACCTGCTCCCCCCGAATTCCCGCTTCCTTCACCGCCTGCCGGGTCGCCGATGCCAATGCGCGCATGTGATCATCGTGGGACTGGGTGGCATAGTCTGGATCCTCGCGCTTCCGGTGCAAAGCATATTCGGAGATGGCAGAGCCAATCAGTCCGCGATCGCTATCCACCAGCGAAACGCGAACGCTCAGAGTACCGAAATCGACTCCAGCGACAATGGCCATCGGTTCACTCCTGTGTCTGCCGCGGTGAGCGAATCCGCCTGCAGTAATCGTTTACTCGAAAGGCAAACACTAGAGAAGCGAGTTGCTTTTGTCAATCGGCTGGCAAGAAGTACCTAGGACGAGGACCGAGCGCCGGTAGAGACAGACCCGGGGCTCACTGCTCCGGCTGGCGCTGCACCGGCCCAGGGATAGGCGGTTGTCCCGGTTGCTGCTGCTGCATCTGCAACTGGCGTTGCTGCATTTCCTGCAACAGTTGTTGCGGCGTCTTTACGCCCGGTTGGTCGGGCGGTGCCACCGGCTGTTCCGCCTCGGCTGCGGATTGATCTGCGTTGTCGTCGGCGGGTTGCTCTTCGGCCGTCTCTGCGTCATTTGCGTCAGGTGGCATTTCCTGCTGGTCTACCGGTTGCGCCTGAGCCATCGCGGCTTGCTGCTGTCCTGCTGCCAGCTGGTTATTCAAGCCGGCGTTCGAGCCCGCGTTTTCGGGTCCCGACTTCGCCACTAACACCACCTTCGTCAGGACATGCGCGTCGTCCGGGGAACCGAGCAAAACATAGTTGAACCGCGAACCGTTCAACAGTTCCGCCATGACTTCTGCGGCTGGCGCCGGTCCCAGATGCGTCACCACCCGTTCCTTGGCGTCGGGGACTTCGATCTCCGCCCCCAGCTGTTTGCGCACCGCCCGAAGAATGTCCCCCAATGTGGAGTTCGGTGCAACAATCGTCAGCTGTCCGTTCTGATAACTGACCTGCGGCGCTACCGGTGCCATCAAATCCAGCGGTACCTGCTGGATTGGACCCGTGGGGCCAGAGGGCAAGGTCGGAAGCGGCGGTTTCTTTACCTTTTTCGGAACACGTTCAGCGCTTGCGAAACTCAAGCTCCCGAGGCAAAGGACAATGATCCCGGCGACCTTCACGATTCTCATTCCGGTGATCATTTCCATCCTCCAGGGAACTGGTTGGGGGTATCGCGAAACGACACTTACTCTAAATTTTAACACCCCTTTGACACGGTGGGAGGCCCACACACTCCACCACTAGTACGAACGTTTCATTGTTAGTCCCTTGCGTTCCCTTTTTTGTATTCTCAGAATAAAAAGCCATAAATAAGACCCAGTATGGTTCGTCGCCTACAAGGGGCGTAGAATTTCTGCTGACCAGACGGCACTGGCGTAGACTTGAGGCGCGGCTTCCAACCTAATGAAAGTAAAGGCGCAACAGACGAAGCAGCCACCGCGGCCCCAGCGTAGAATTTCGTCCGTCTCTATCGCTCTCGTTCTGCTTGCTTGCGCGATGGTGAGCGCGTCAGCACAGAACTGCCAGACCTCCAGCGATCTCGACGACTCCACGCGCACAGCCATCGTGTCGGTCGGCCAGCGCTACTTTGACATGGCCGCTAAAGGTGACGCGGCGTCGTTGAGGCAGAATGCCATCGCCAGCCTCTCGTCCGATTTCTCCAGCATCGAGGGGACCGTCAAAGACCGTCAGCCGGATCTAGCTGGCGCACAGGCCGCGGTGAAGTCCGTTTTCCTGCTCCAGGCTGAAGGCGTCGCCCCGCTTCCTCACGAGGAGTTCTATTGCGGAGTGTTCGGCAAGAGCGGCCAGACCGCCAATAGCGCCGTTTTCTATCTCGACAATCTGCCGCCCGGCACGTACGGGGTGGTCATTTTCGACGCCACCTCGGCCAAAGGGCGATTCAGTTTCTCGCTGATCCTCCAGCAGTCGGGGACCGACTGGAAACTCGGGGGCCTCTACATCAAAACCACTCAGGTGGCCGGCCACGACAGCGATTGGTTCGTCGCCCGCGCCCGCGACTACAAGACGAAAGGCCAGTTACACAACGCCTGGTTTTTCTATCTGGAAGCCCGCAGTCTGATTTCTCCTTTGCCCTTCATGAGCACGTCCGCCACGGATAAGCTCTACGATGAATCCCAAGGCACTCAGCCCAGCGACGTACCCGCGAACGGAAAGACAGTGGATCTCGCCGCCGGAGCCGTCACCTTCAAGCTCACAGCGATCTTCCCCGAAGCAGTGGGCAATGACTTGGACTTGATCGTGAAGTATCAGGCGGCCGACGCTTCAAACACGAATCAGGCCTACCAGAGCAACGTAGCCGTCATCAAGGCGCTGGTCGCGAAGTATCCCGAAGTGAGGGATGCCTTTGCCGCGGTGGTGGCGCGCGCCGTCGACGCCAATGGCCGTGACTACGGAACATTGCTGGCGATGAAAGACATCAAGTAGCAGGTCTCACTCGTCAGGCCCCGCCTTCTGAAACTGATCTTCATTCCGTATTCGTTGCAAACCACCGGCCCAAGCATCCCGGACGGATTCCCGACAATAGCCCGCCACTCTTAGTGGCGGGTAAATTCAAACGTCGCCGTCGCGTCCCGGAGGGACGCCTGAAAATCCAAACTAGGCGCGCATGTCCTCTAGCACACACTCCTTCGGATCTTTGTCGTCCCGCAATCCCAGAAACACCGGAGCCCTCAGCTTCGGCCCACTGCCTTCGCTGGTCCCGCCCGTCCACTCCGCGTATTCGATCTCCGCCACCAATTCCGGCTTTACCCAGAACGTCCTGCGCAGGGCCTCGACCTCCCCGAAGAAGGGATTCTTCTTCGTCTCTAGCTTCTTCAGCACCTTCCAAATTTCGTCGAGCATCCCTTGATCGAATCCGCTCCCCACCTGGCCGACATGAATCAGCCGACCCTTGTTGTTGCTGTCATAGAGCCCGAGCACCAAAGAGCCAAAATGCGCGCGACTACCCTCCGGCTCGGTGTAGCCCCCAACCACGCACTCCAGCCGATGGCGAATCTTGATCTTCAACCACTCGCGACTGCGGCGTTCTTCGTAAAAGCTCGCGCGCTTCTTGGCCAGAATTCCCTCGAGCCCTTTCTGCCGCGCTATCTCAAACAATGCCCTGCCTTGAGTTTCATAGTGATCCGAGTAGCGCGCCACGTCACCCCGGATCAGCAACGACTCCAGCTTGCGCTTGCGCTCTTCCAAAGACACGCGCCGCCAGTCGTAGCCATCGAGATACAACAAGTCGAACGCGTAATAGAGCACCGCCACGTCCGCATTGGCCACACCCCTCCGCCCCCCGGGACGAAATCCGGTCCGCTGCTGCATCAAGCTAAACGACGCTCGTCCCTGTTCATCGAGCGCGACGACTTCGCCATCCAGAATCGCACTCTCGGCCTTAATGAACTGAGGCAGATCCTTCAACTCGGGATAACGCGGCGTCAGATCATTCTGATTCCGCGACACCAGACGCGCTTTGCCGTTTTCGATGAACGCGATCGCCCGATACCCATCCCACTTGATCTCAAACAGCCAGTCCTCTCCGTCAAACGGTTCGTCGATCGACTCTGCCAGCATGGGATGGATCGTCGCAGGCATGGCCCGCTTCACCGGACCCGAGTGAACTTCTCTAACCACAGAGGGCACAGAGATCACAGAGGACTTCGAGGCAGTCGCCGATTTTGAAGCCGCGGGATTCTCCGCCTCTTGACTCTCCTTCTTTTCTTTTTTTTCTCTCTGTTCCTCTGTGCCCTCTGTGGTTGGTTTTTTTTTCCTTTCCACCCGCGCCAGCGCATCAGCCAGCCACGCAGCCTTCAGTTTCCCCCGTCCCGCCGGCCGGCTCTTCCACTCCGCCGATCGCGCATCCCCCGCAATCTCGGCCAGACTCCGCCCACTGAGCACCGATTCGTCGATGTCCCCCGCATCGTATCCCTCGACCACCTGGTCATCGTGCTTCTTGATCATCAACCACTCATTGCCCTTGCTTCCGGGACGCCGCCCTTTCATCTTGACCAGCGCGAAGTCTCCCTTCAGCCGCTTCCCGTTCAAACGAAACTTCAGATCGCCCTTGGCGATCATCGCCGCCGCTTCGGCTTCCGCACCCGGCACGTATTTCCCTTGCACCTGCACTGGAGAAAGTGGCTGCCACGTCCCCACGTCCCACACCATCACTGTCCCTGCTCCGTAGTTGTTCTCCGGAATGTTCCCCTCAAAATCGAAATAGGAAACCGGATGATCCTCCACCTGCATGGCCAGCCGCTTGTCCGCCGGATCGAGAGACGGCCCCTTGGGCACCGCCCACGACTTCAGCACGCCCTCCATCTCCAGACGGAAGTCATAATGCAGGCGTGTCGCATCGTGCTTCTGCACCACAAAGCGGTTCCCCGGCTTAGTCTCCACTTTAGGCGGAGGCTCTGGCGTCTCTTCAAAACGTCGTTTTCGTTTGTACTCTTCGAGCGCCATAGGTTCTTGCTTTTGTCGACCGCCATTCTACTGTAGCGATCAAGCCCAGTTTGCGTGGGTCCGGGTCTCAGACCCGGACAGGCCGAGCAAGGCTCGGCTGGCTTTCTTGGACGTCACACTTTGCGGGCCGCGGAGCATTGCATGGGCAGATCGCGCCGTTTCCCTTGCTTTCCTGTTATAAGAAAGGCTTCAAGTTTAGTCCCATGAAACGCGAATACCCCGAGCATCCGCTGGTCGGCGTCGGCGCCATCATCATCGAGCGCGCGCGGGTCTTGCTCGTCAAGCGCGCCCACCCGCCGATCCAGGGGCAGTGGTCCATCCCCGGAGGCGTGTTAGAGGTCGGCGAAAGGGTGCGCGAGGCCGCAGTTCGCGAGGCCCGCGAGGAGACTGGCCTCATCGTCGAACCCGGCGAGCTGCTCGGCGTTTACGACCGCATCCTGCGCGACGTCGAGCACCGCGTGCAATATCACTATGTGTTAGTCGATTTCCTTTGTCGCCTGGTTGGAGGGGAACTCCTCGCCGCCAGCGACGCCGCCGAAGTCCGCTGGTTCACCCGCGAAGAACTGCCGGCGCTGAAACTGGCGGAAGACACACTGGATGTTATCGGGAAAGGATTCGAGAATCTACGCGCTTGACTCGGAGGAAGCAACTCCGTCGTCTTCCCACTCGGATTTGCACGATCGGCATCTCCATGCTCTGCGATGGAACGGAATTGGCACGCTCACCGCCATGCTCAGATAGGCAGCCGGATCCAGCTCCTGAAAAGTAACGTCCAGCGAATTACACTTGGGGCAGCGCGGTTGTTCGTATTCCCCCACACCAGCGACGTCAAAGTGTTCGGGGATTGGCTGGGTGAGAACTTCTTCGGCCGTCGCGGCATCCTCCGGTTCCACCAGCAGCTTGACGCCTCCCATCAGATTCGACCAGAACCAATCTAGGCGAACGACGTTCTCATCCACCAGTGCGCACTCGATGCCTGCCGAATCCAAACTTCCCTTCGCCAGCAGTGCTTCCGGCAGATCCCTGAACCTGCGGATCGCCACCATCCGCCGCATATCGAGTTCGCCGGCGGGTGGAGAATCTAGCGGCGGAGCCTCAGGAGGCGGGTCTCCCGGCAGGACCCGCGGAGCTGGCGGAGCCGGGGCCGCTGTAGCTTGTTCGACTAGCTTGACTCTCAGTCCCCTTTTTGCCAGCTCGGCTCGAAGCGCCTCGCGGGCAAGTTTGGTGAGTTCGTAGGCCTGTCCAGCGACTTGCTCCAATTCCCCATCCAACTGCCCCGAGTAGAACTCAGCGAGCCGCCGCGTCTCCTGCTCAGGGTCAATCATCGCCATGGGAGGGAATCATACTCCTGACAGCGAACTATTTTGCGCACCGGAACCCGACGAATTCCTGCGAGCCATTCGGGGGATGGCTGTCCCGATATTCGACCCAGAGATTCACCGGCGCCCCGCCAAAACTCCCACCTCGAATTACGCGCCTTGTCTTCACTTGGGGGAATGCGGTTTCATCGCGCGACCAGTTCTGCCCCGCCACCGGGCTGTTCTTTGAAGCCGCAGGATACGGTCTCCACTCGTCTGCCAGGAATTGCCAAACATTACCCGCCATATCGAAAAGGCCATGGCGATTTGGCGGATAACTGCCGATCGGAGCGGTAGTTTTGAGACCGCTACCGGAATAGTTCGCGCGGCGTGAATCCACAGCCTGATTGCCCCAGGGGAACAAAGCTGCGTCGTCGTCCCGAGCCGCGTACTCCCACTCCGCCTCAAACGGCAATCGCTTGCCTGTCCACTTGCAATAGGCCGCGGCTGCATACCAATTCACGTTCACTACCGGATGATCGGCTTTGGTTGCGAAGGGTGCTGCCTGTTTCCAGTGCTTGAGGTAATTGCCGTTGTCCAGTTCGGAAGCGACCTGGCCGGGTCGCCACGCAGGATTAGCATCCACAAACTCCTTGAACTGAGCGTTCGTCACCAGGTAGCGATCGATTTGGAAGTCGTTAAGGCTGACCCAGTGCTTGGGAACCTCGTCTTGAAACAATTGCGGCGAGTGGATGTCGAAGGCATCTTCAAAGTGCGGTACTTCGCTGGCATCGATCCCGATCTGGAAAGTTTCCCCTCGCAGCGCGACCATGGAATCTGTCGCGTTGGGCGCACCCGCGGCTTGGATCAGGTTGGCGGTTACCGAATCAGGGCGCCCTTGCCCCAAGTTGTTGCGGGATGACCATAAGAGGAGTAGGGCGATGAGAACTTCTATTCCGCGCGTCATGCGCATGACAAGTGGATCTCCACGAACCTGTCGAGATAGACGGAGATTGTGTGACGAAGATAGCGCCAAATTCGACGGTGCCGGACCGCACGCAAAAACAGAACGGCCCACAGGCACGAAGCCTATGGGCCGCCCGGTGGACTGTTTGGGATTGACCAAGAGGTGGTCACTCTACGTGGCCTCTTCGGCGACTACGGGCTCCTGACCGACCTGCGTCAGGCGGACTCAATCCTTATTCACCGGTAGTGTGCGGGCTGTAGCTTCTGGCGCAGAATTCATCACTGCGGCCCGAAGCCCCGCTTAGAGCAACCGCTCTAAGTCTCAGCCACCTCACCTGGTCTTTGGGTACATCTACTACTGCCATCAGAACTTGTCATCAGACCACCTCCTTTCCGGTGTAATCGCACATTAGTATGAAATCGCCCTGTGCGTCAACTGGCACGAAAGTGGGTATCGGAGAAAGCAACAAAGAGCCTGCTTTTTGCATCATGGCAGTCCAAAGGCGTATACCGCGCTTCCGGCCCCGATGGCCACATATTCTTTTCCGTCGGCCGCGAATGCCATCGGCGGGGCGTAGACTGCGCCTCCCATCTGGAAGTGCCACAGCGGCTTGAGCGTGGCCGCTTCGAAGGCGATGAAGTTTCCTTCCGCATCGCCGCTGAAAACCAGCCCGCCGGCGGTCGAGAGCACTCCCGACCATGTCGGCGACGTATGCCTAAATTTTACTTTTACCTCGCCCGTGGCCGGATCTATCGCCTTCAAGAATCCCAGATAAGGCTCGGCCTCTTCCGACGGAAAATACGCGCTGCCGTAAAACGCGTGCCCGGCTTCATAAGGCTGGGGCGCCGTGCTGAAGATGTCGCACTGATCGCGCGCCGTCACATAAAACAAGCCAGTCTGCGGATCGTAGGTCGGCGCCATGAAATTCGTCGTCCCCAGCGCTCCGGGACACACCGTGCGCCCTTCGAGCGTCGGCGAGGCTTGATTGTTCGCCACCGGACGGCCGTCCGCATCCTTCTTGTCGCTCCACGTAATCTTGCCGTAGGCGGTCGCCGAAATCAGCTTGCCCGTCGTACGATCGATCACGTAGAAAAATCCATTGCGGTCAGCCTGCGCGATCAGGTGCTTGCCGCCCGTGTCGATCTTTCCTGTGTCGATCATTACCGGAACCTGCGTCGCATCCCAGTCATGCTCGTCGTGCTTGGTGAACTGGAAATACCAGTTCATTTTGCCGGTGTCGGCATTCAGCGCCAGCAGCGAATTGCTGTACAGGTTGTCGCCCGCGCGTCCCTCGCCCCGATTCGACGGCGCAGGATTCCCCGTGGGCCAGAAAATCTGATTCGTGCCAGGATCATACGTTCCGGTATTCCACGCCGGCGCCCCACCGGTCTTCCACGAATCGCCTTCCCACGTCTCGTGTCCCGGCTCTCCCGGCCCCGGCACAGTGTAGAACCGCCATTTGCGGCCGCCAGTATCCGCATCGTAGGCGTCAATGAAGCCGCGCACGCCATACTCGCCGCCGGAAACTCCGATGACAACCAGGTTCTTCACGGCGAGCGGCGCGACGGTGAAGCTGTGCCCGGTGCGATAGTCGGCGGCGACGACGTCCCACACCACGGCCCCAGTCTTTGCGTCGAGCGCGATTACGTGCGCATCGAGCGTCCCCATAAAAACCTTGTCGCCCAGAATCGCCAGCCCGCGATTTACGCGCCCGCAGCAGGGACGAATATCTCCCGGCAGCGCCCGCTGATACATCCAGATGGGCCGTCCCGTGCGAGCATCGAGTGCAAACGCGCGGTTGTCCTGGGCCGTGGCGTAAAGAATTCCGTCGACGACAAGCGGCGAAGTCTCGAGCTTTCCGGTCGCCGCGGTCTGGTACACCCACTTGGGCACCATCGTTCGCACGGTCGTAAGGTTGATCTGGTCAAGCGCGCTGAACCTTTTTCCCGAATAGTCACCCGAGTAAGTCATCCAGTTCTGCGGCTCTTTCGCGGAATTCACGAGACGCTCGAACGTGACCTGGGCTGAGGCTTGGAAAGCGCTGCCCAGCAAAACGACGAATAGCAGCAAGAATGAATTGATCATGCGGTGGCGGTAGAGCGGCGCTTTAGCGCCGCGTCGAGCCCTCTTCATTTCGACGGACTTTAGCCCCTCTGGCGCGCAGGGCCTGAAGGCCATTGTTCTGTGAAGGACCAGAAACGCGGCCCTAAAAGGGCCGCTTTTCCACGGGAATGCAAACGTCCGCGGTTCTTTCGCACGGCTCGAACTGCGTATCCGCCCCCTCATTTCGCCCCCACGCTGATCAGGTAAGCCACGATGTCCTCGAGATCCTTGTCGCTCAGCACATCGGGGTCGTACTTCGGCATCGCCGATTCCCGGCTCTTGTGGAACGACCGCAGCTTTTCCTTGTCAAGCAGATGAATCCGCTCATTCGCATCCATGATCTGCACACTAAAGCTGTCCTCATTCAACGCGACCCCCTTGATCTCTTTCCCTTCCGCCGTCACGGCAGTCACACTCTCGTATTCCTGCGGAAATTCCTTCGTAGCCTCGCTCAGCCCCCAAGCCAGCCGCCGGCTGGGGTTCCGCACTGAATCGATGATCGCCTCGCGCGTTCGTGACCCTCCCACGCCCGTCAAATCCGGGCCCAGCCGCCCACCTTTGCCCTCGACCATGTGGCACAGCGAGCAGTTCGCGTCGCCATAAAAAAGATCCTCGCCACGCGCTCCGTTCGCGAGAGCTCTCGCCGGAGCCTTCACTTCCAAGCTGCGAATGTAAGTAACGATCTGCCAGATTTCCTCGTCGGTCATGCCCACGCCCTGACCGTTGGTCCCATTCGCGGGCATCGCGGTCCCAGCAATTCCGTTGCTGATGATCTGAAACATCTCCGCGTCGGAATGCGCATGCTTCTTCTGTGCCCGCGTCAGATCGGGTCCGCGTCCTCCGCCGTGCGCCCCCAGGCCGTGACATAGCGCGCAGTTGATGCGGAACTCGTATTCCCCAGCCTTTGCCGCCTTTGGGTCGCCCGCCAAAGGATTCCGGTCATCGGCCGTATACGCCGCACGGCCTACAAGCATCGTCGCCGTCGCTATCAATGCAACGATCCCCATGCGCGATCGCCTGAACATAGTCATCCTCCAGAAATTCCACGCATTCTACGCTAGCCGGCAGCGCTTGACGCTCTGGAAATCCCGGGTGCTGCAGAGGAAAATCCGGCGTACATGTCCAGCGGGCATCTGGGACTAGCACTTTGGGCTCTCTACACTGAAATCCTCCCCGCAATGTGCCGATGAAGGTAGGTTGAGTTGCCGATTTTCCTGAGGGAAGTAAGTCGCTGAGCCGTCAGCCTTTCCAGCGAAAGGCCGAGGGTTGCGACAGCCCCAGATGAGCCAGCACGCGATAAGCGAACTCTCGCGCCATCTCATCTAATGAAGCAGGCCGGTAGTAGAACGCCGGGATGAGGGGAAAGATCGTCGCCCCGGCATCAGCGGCCCGATACAGGTTGCGGATATGAATCTTATTGAGCGGCGTTTCGCGCACACACAGCACCAGTGGACGCTTCTCTTTGAGCGTGACGTCCGCCGCGCGCTCGATGAGATGGGAGGCGACGCCGTTGGCGATGCGGGCCAAAGTGCCGACGCTGCATGGGATCACAACCATGGCGTCGGCAGGGTAAGAGCCGCTGGCTACGTTCGCGCCAATGTTCTCGTTGGATTGGAGCTGAATTTTGCGCGCCGAGCGGCCGCCGGGAAAACCGAGGAGTCGGCCGACCAGGTTGGACCGGCCTTTGATATCCAGTTCTTCGGCCATGACGCGTAGAGCGCTGTCGGAGGCGATGAAGTTTACAGTCTGCACTCGCTGGTCGCGGCCCACCGCCAGCAGGAAGTGCCGCAGAAAGATGGCACCGCTGGCTCCGGTTGTCGCGACGGTCAGATTTTGGTTCGGGTGATTGGGCAAAACGCCTCCGGATTGCATTGACTTCGGGTGGCGGTTTTTGGGAAGGGCACGGCCTGAGCCGTGCCGCAAAGTTTGCCTCCAAGAGGAGGGCTCTAGCCCCTGCGGCGCGTGGCCCGAATTCAGGAGCATAGGGACGACGGGAACCGAAAGTCAAGACGCACAGGGCCACGAGCTAGCAGCTAGAAGCTGAAATGTCCACAACCAAGAATCTCCGATCCCGCCGCAGCGCCGCCGAACGGCACGCCCTGGCGGGAGTGGAGCGCGAAATCCGCGCCCAGGATTCGCACAGCCGCCGCAAATATCTTCGCGAGTTTAATCACGCCTTTCACGATTATGATTCCCTGCTGAACTCCGAACAGGTTCAGACCGCCGTGCAGGCAGCAGACGTGGTCCTCATCGGCGACTACCACGCCTTGCCGGCGGCTCAGCGCTATGCCGCATCGCTGCTGGAGCAGCGCGCGATGGCCGGCGGCCGCCCGGTCGTGCTGGGCGTGGAAACCATTTTCGCCCGCGACCAGCACATCCTCAATGAATGGTGGTGCCGCGAAATTGACGAGAACGAACTTCGCCAGCGCATCCGTTTCGACCTCGACTGGGGATACGACTGGACTCCATTTCACGAATTGCTGGTCACGGCTCGCGATCACGCCGAAGCCCTGTACGGCCTCGACTGCATGCCGCGCGAAGACTTGCGGAAAATTGGCGCGCGCGATCGTCACGCCGCCGCCAAGATCGCGGAAATCCGCGAACGCCATCCCAACGCCGTCATCTTCGTTCTCTTCGGCGAGTCCCATCTCGCTCCCGGACATCTACCCCGCATCCTGCAGAAGCAAATGCCTGTCGCAAGAATCATTACCGTCCTGCAGAACATTGACGCACTCTACTGGCGGGCCGCCGGCGAACGCACCGACAAGGTGGAAGCCGTTCGCGTCAACGATGACGTGCTATGTGTATTCAATGCCACGCCTTTGGAAAAGTACGAGAGCTATCGCCTCTTCCTCGATCGCTGGAGTCGCGCCGACGACGGCCCCGACTTCGCCCCCACGATCTACAACCTGATCGACAGCCTGGCCCGCTTCCTCGAGATCAACCGTTACGCGTCGCATAACGGCACACAGCCCAAATTCCTCGTCGACATGCTCCCGGAAGTATATGGCAATTCCTCCGATGCGATGTTACGCCGCCTGCTGTCGCGCCATGGCGTCGACGATCAGGATCGGGAGTCCATGCTCGCCAATGTCGAAGATCGCGGCAGCGCCTACCTGCCGGAGGTGAATGCCTTCTACATCCGCGAATTCCAGATGATGCACGCCGCCGAAGATGCGGCCCGCTTCCTGCATCAAGCCTGCCAGGGCCTGCCACACCGCCTGAACGGCAGCACCGCAGTCGCGACTGCAGGAAAAGAAAACGGATCTCGCCACTTCGCGGTCGACGAGTTCTACGCCCGCGTAATCGAACACGCCGTGGCGTACTTCGGTTCGCGCGTCCTGTATCCTTCGCGCCCCGCCCCAACCCCGGCTGACCCAGAACCGCTGTCGCGCTCCGCTTGCGAAAAAACCGCGCAATCTGCCGTTCGCGCCGAAACAGGCAAGCGCGAATCCGCTGCGCAGGATTTGGGTTGCCGCATCGGCAACCAGATCTACGACGCCTATCTCGCCGGCAGGGTCGCGCCCAGCAGCCTGCGCCGCCTCTTCCTCGCTCACCTCGACGAGCCTGGAGTAGCGCGCAAAGTCTGCACTGCGGTCGTCGGCAAGCTCCGCTCGATCTCTCGTCCACTCTCTCGCGCCGCTCACGCATAGATCGGAGACCACCCGGGACCATGTGGGCATAGCCGCCCTCGGCTGTCCGGCGCAGCGCAGCTCCGCAGGGGAGCGGAAACGCTTTTCTGGAGCCAATATGGTTTGCCATCGTTGCCAAATGCTAATCTAGACTTCGCCCGGCTGAATGCTGAGTGCTGACCGCTGAGTGCTTCTTGAAAGCTGAATCCATCCGCAAGCTCTTCGACGAAGTCCGCACGGGCAAGCTTTCGCCCGACGACGCGGTCGCCCGTCTGCGCCATTTGCCCTTTGAAGACCTGGGCTTCGCCAAGATTGATCATCACCGCGCCCTGCGTGCCGGCATGCCCGAAGTCATTCTCGGAGAAGGTAAGACTGCGGCGCAGGTCGCCGGAATCTTCGCCCGCCTGGCCAAACATGACGGCAACATCCTGGCCACGCGCGCTGATGCGAAGCAGTTTGCCGCGGTAAAGAAGAAAGTCCGCTCCGCTGAATATCGCGAACTCGCCCGCGCGATTGTTCTTCAACGGGACCAAACAAAGTACGGCAAGGGCATGATCGCCGTGGTCTCAGCTGGTACTAGTGACATTCCCGTCGCCGAAGAGGCCGTCGTTACCGCGGAACTCATGGGAAACGAGGTCGCACACTTCTACGACGTTGGCGTCGCCGGCATTCACCGCCTGCTGGCCAATCGCGAGGCGCTGACCAAAGCGCGCGTCGTGATCGTCTGCGCCGGCATGGAAGGCGCGCTACCCAGCGTCGTCGGGGGTCTGGTTGGCGTCCCCGTCATCGCGGTGCCCACCAGCGTTGGCTATGGTGCATCGTTCAAGGGGCTGGCCGCCCTGCTCGGCATGCTCAATTCCTGCGCCTCGAACGTCAGCGTGGTAAACATTGATAACGGGTTCGGAGCGGGATACGTCGCCTCGCTCATCAACCGCTTACCCTGAATCCGCCAGCAAAGGAGTAACTCATGCCCATCGCGCTGTCTTCGGAAGCAAAGCATTTGATTGATCGTCCCAACTTCGCCCACCTCGCCACGCTCCTGCCCGACGGCTCGCCGAATGCTACTCCGGTGTGGCTCGGCCGCGAAGGCGATCACATCGTCATATGCACCGGCGAGAACTCACTCAAAAGCAAGAATACGCGGCGCGACCCACGGGTGGCGCTCTCGATTGTGGATTTCACGAATCCCTACGAAGAAGTTCAGGTCCGCGGCCGCGTTATTGAACGCCGTCCCGATCCTGATTTGAAGATCATGGATCCCATCTCGCACAAATACACCGGCAAGCCCTTCCCGTTCCGCAATCCGGAAGGTCGGGTTGCACTGATCGTGGAAGTGGAGAAGGCGCGCTATACCAAGCTTCCGTTCGAGCATACGCCGGGAAAATAGAGCAAGTAAGGCGGGCACGGGTAGGAGCAAAATTCTATGAAACGCCTTTTTCTGTTATTGGCTGGATGTGCCCTAGTCTCTAGCGCGCTCGTCGGCCAGTCTAAGAGGGCGCCACTGGCCGACGTTGCGCAACATGCGGTT
>Ga0075030_100000654_pt1 | contig 30441 bp, 23 predicted proteins | sample LitLauG_LLR_2012_FD_71393 | JGI IMG/M metagenome (GOLD analysis project Ga0075030, IMG submission 71393) | Freshwater sediment microbial communities from Pennsylvania, USA - Little Laurel Run_MetaG_LLR_2012 | ecosystem: Environmental > Aquatic > Freshwater > Creek > Sediment | place: USA...
GTGGAAGCGCTGAAGCCCCATGCGCGCCTGCCTTCCCCACGTACCCTGGCCACGACAGCGGCGAGCGTCGGCGCGTAGTGACCTCGCCCCCTTTGCGAAACCGGAGTCCAAGAGTCAAACAATATCACCGACCCGGGCGCGGGAGACGGCAAGCGGCTGTTCAACTCTGACCAGTAGAAGGTCTCGAACGGTCCCGCCCAGGTGAAATGCAATAACTCACCGGCCGGGTTCGTCAGGGCGAATCCGGCACTGCCTGGGTCCATTTTCAACCGGTGCGCGCAGCGCACCAGATAGGCGAGGGTGCCTTCGTCTTCGGCATTTTGCGCCGCGGCGGTTGCCAGCGTTTTCAAATCGATGGCCTTGAGGAATGTGCCGTTGGACTCCACCAAGGCCGCCTTTGGATTTGTAAGTTCGTAAAAGAAGACCTCATCTCGGGCCGCGATCGCAGATTTCGCTCGTTTGGCTAACCAAACGCACGTCTGGCGGAGGCCTGAAGCTTGCAACCGCTGCCGCAAGGTCCGATAGCGCGCTGAAAAAACGCGGACCGCCCCTTCCGCCGCAGGCCATGCTCTAACTACCGCAGAGACGCGGTAGTGAAGTATTTTGCGGAAGTGCGCGGAGGCCGAGGCGCTCAGCGTTACGTAGAGCGTCTTACGGGTCCGATTGGCAAACCGCTCTTTGTATTCTTCCGCACCCAGACCCAAATCGATAGTTCGCAATGCAGGATTGGCGGCCGCTTCTTCAATGATTCTCGACAACAGACAGAATCCGGGCGAATATTTCTCCACATCGCTGTCGAAGGTCGGCTGATACCAGAACCAGGTGTCCTGAAATTGAAAACCATAATTCCATGCGAAAGTCTTTTCTCCCGCGGTGAGGCGCGTGAGAGTTATCCAGCCCGACTCGGAAAGCAACTTGGCCAATTCTTCGAGAAAAACACGCCGTTCCGGCCGGGCCAGGTTGCTGATGCGTCCCGTCAACAAAAACCGTGCCACATGAGCCTCCATAAATGCAGGCAGAATGGGTTGGATTGTGTCCCACGATCGCGCGTGGTCTAGGCGCACCGGCGCTTCGCGGCCCATGGCATTGAGGAAGCGGCGCAACATTTTCTTGCGCGGCAGAACCGGCTTGGTCTCCCCGGGGCGGCGTTCGATCTTCTCCAGCGAAACCTGTGCACACTCATACGCCGTGCGCGCGAAGTAACGGTAGCCGCTAATGGCTGCTGACTGGCGAACCGCCGTCGCTGTATCGGAGTCGGCGGGCAGATTGGTCAGTGTGATGCTATCGATGCCTTGCTTCCTTAACTCCGCGAGCACGTCTGTTACGAATCCGGACTTGTGCCGCGGCAGAGCTAGAAAATCGCAGTAGTCCCCGGTATTCGCACACAAGAACGACGCCGCTCTCCCGGCGAGGTCAGCCGCCAAGGCGGCCACTCCACAAAGACACTCCTCCTCATCATAGGCCAGAAAAAGCAGAGGATGCAGACTGCTACGATACGCACGCTGCACTGCCAACGACCACTCGTAGGTATAGAAAACCTGCGGTCGATCCACGCGCGCGACCAGCGCGTTCCAACGCCGACGCAACTCCGCGTCTTCCGGGATTTCTCGGAGCAAGACGACTCGCAATTGTTGATTCACCGAAGGCAAGTTTTCGCGAACAGGTAATAGTACCAATCTGTCCGTTGCCGCAAGGCTCAACTCCGGCCCGCGTATCTCTGCAGCCGGGCATGGAAACCCGAAACGAGGGCGTCGAGCTCAGCGAGATTCATTTCCGACGTAACGTGGATTCGCGGCAGCGCGTAGGGCGGGAGATTTGCCCCAAGCCCCCCGCCGAAATTCAGAAAAGCCGCAGTATAGCCGGCTTCCTGGGGTATAGCCATCACCCGGGGCGTCACTGACGCAGCATCTCCGAAGGGATAGGCAAACGCCCATACGCGCGTTTGCAAGGCCGCTTCCAGCTTCGCCCGGCAATCGACAATTTCACCGCGAGCCAAATCCAGCGGCAACTGCGACAGCAGAGGATGGCTCATCGTATGGGCGCCGATCGTCATTCCGGCCGCGGCGAGCGCACGGAGCTCCGAAAGAGTTAGCAATCCGAATCGCCGGCACGAAGAATCATCCGCTCCACCGATCGGTGACAACTCGACCCCGAGCTGACTGCTTGCTGCCCGAACAAACGAAAGGCGCGTTTCCGCCCCGACCTGCGACAGCTCCTTCACCGCATCCCACCAGCTCGCACGCCGCAGTGCCCGTGACCCAAGCTGTCCGCGAAGCACAATCGCTTCGGATTCAATCTCGAATTTCCCGGCGAGAGCAGATCGAAAGACTAAGAACAGGTCTTCGTACCACAACCTTGTTCGTTGATCGCCCGCGGAGGCGCCGGTCACAAAGAAAATGCAGCGCAAATTCTCTTGTTGAAGAACCGGCAACATATCCGTCAGGTTATTCAGGAGCCCGTCGTCGCAGGTGAGGAGGACCGCGCGGGGTGGCAGTTCGAACCGGCCTTCACGCCAGGCGAGAGCATCGTCCGGTGAGATTACGTTGTAATTCGCCTTTAGCAGGCGGAGCTGTTTGTGGAGCGCATCAGCACTGACTAGATTTCCGTCAAAAGCGTCATCGATGCGTTCGTATCCCTGCGGCAAAACCCCGTGGTAGGTCACGACCGCCAGTCCTGATTCTGAGCCGCGACGAAAAAAGCCTGCCGCCGACAAGCATGGATACACCGCCTTTTTCAGAAGCGGGCTGACAAGCTTCACGTTCATTCACTTCCTGGCGGAATGGTGTCCGCGGACGCCGTCGACTCCGATTTACCGACTTTATCGTCGGACCTGGATGGCAACTAGCTGTTCATACATCTTCAGAAGTCTCGAGAAGTTTCGATCCCAGTCTGCCCGGTCCTCAACGATTCGCTGGTTTCGTTGGGAGAACAGCCTCCGTTGTTCTGGGGCAAGTCTGGTAGCACGCAAGAGCCGGTCTGCAAACTCCTCCGCCGAGTCAACCGACGCAAGCCATCCATTCTGCCCCTCCACCAGCCACTCCCGATTGGCAGGAATATCCGTAACCACCACCGGCAGCCCGGTTGCCATCGCTTCCAACAAAGAAATGGACGTGCCATCCGACCGAGCACAGCTGACGTACACGTCGGCGGCGCGGAACCACTTCGGCATATCGTGTCTGCCGATGTAGCCGGGGATTCGAACCACACGCTGCAACCCATTGGCGGCGATGAATTCCTGAACTCGCACCGCCTCAGAACCTGCTCCCAGCAATAGCAAACGCAAGCGCGAGTCCGCACTGTAAGCCAAACGAAATGCCTCGAGCAACACATTGATTCCGTACAGGGGCTCCCACGAGCGCGTGCTGAGAATTACTCGCGTCCCCGGTTCGCGCGCGGACTCTACTTCCCCGGGCCCGGCTCCATCAGGCGCGAACGAGCCTTTTCTGATTCCCCAAGGCAACTGCACGATGCGGCCATCCGGCAGGTCAGCCAGTTGTTTCGCTCTGGCGCGAACTGCATCGCAATCGCAGAAGAAGCCGTCCGCACTAGCCAGCGCGAACTCTGTGGCCTGCCTCCATTGCGGTCCCAGGTCTGCCTGGTACAAAACGTCTGACCCCCACGACATCAGCAACCATGGATGAAAGCTCGAAAGCGCCGTAACGTACCCACAACTATTCGTGGGGCCAGCATGAACCAGGTCAGGCCGGATCTCATTCACCCAGCCCTGAAACTCTGCAGAAAACCCGGCGAACATCGATGGATGGGCGTCTCGCCCCATCCTCTGTCTGGTTCGAATCCAGTGAACCCCGTTTGGCAACCAGTTCTCTGGCAAACGTTCAGTTGTCGGGTCAAGAAACCATACATCCAGTTCAGCCTCAGCGAGCTTCTCCAGAAAACGCCGGTTGTGGTCGGAGGCATTATCGGAAAAATACAGGACCTTCATTCGCTCCTCTCGGCATCGACGACGGACCACTGCAGGTGTTCGCCCTGCCGAAGATCGCGCTTCAGTGTCCTGCCGATCACGCGACCCAGATCGAAGGGCATAACCGCGTCTGACGGCGCGGGCCGCAAGGCTTCCAACATATTCCCTTGCAGAAGGGTTCCGGCCGTAAGGTCCTCGGCCGCTCTCAGGCAACGCCTTTGCACCACTACCGTCTGCTGTTCGTTCTCCGCCACAAATTTTTGTGACGACCCCAGCGCGTATTCCAGCTCCCGGGTTCGATCAACCATTTCGCGCCACGACGCCGGTGTCATCGAGAAAGGATGATCCGGACCTTCGCGGGCGTTGTCATCCGTAAAGTGTTTTTCCACCACGCGGGCGCCGAGTGCAACCGCACCCAGCACGGTGGCGTGTCCCGGTGTATGGTCCGAAAGGCCCAACACCACTCCGGGAAACTTCGCACGGTAACTCTCCAACACCCGCAAATGAATATGTCGGAAGTTGTCGAGGCTGGCCGTGTAATTGGTGTTGCACTGCATCAAGACCAGGTTCCGGTTGATCCTGAGTATTTCCTCCACTGCGCGCTCCACTTCGCCCATTTTCGAGGCGCCCGTCGCCAGGAGCACAGGCTTGTGCTTGGATGCCACCTTGCGCAGCATTTCAGGCCAGGTGATGTCTCCCGAACCGATCTTGAACAGGTTCACATATGAATCCAGCATGTCCACGGCTTCAAGATCGTAAGGCGCAGAAAAATATTCGATGCCACACGCTTCACATTCGCTCCACAGGGCCGGGGTCCACTCCCAGGGCAGACTGGCATCCCGGTAGACCTCAAAGACGCTCTTCTTCCACTCCGACTGATGCGAGAGCTGGCCCCCTAGATTTCTGAAGCCCTGATCACTAACAATCTTGGCCGCGCGAAAATTCTGAAACTTGGCGGCATCGGCGCCAGCGCTCGCGCAGAGCCGGATCAGAAGTTTAGCGCGATCGAGATCACCGTCGTGGTTGGCCGAAATGTCCGCCACGAAATAAGTCGGATAATCCCAGCCCACTCGCTTCGTTCCCAGCTCCACCGACGGCATGTTGAGCGATGTCATCCGCGGGCCTCCGTCAGTTGGCTTCTGAGCCGTTCCACGTATCCGATGGCCTGCAACTGGGCGAACTTGCGAAGCCCGGAATCCACGTCGGGCATGGACCGTCCTAAAGCAGCGGAGATTTTTCCTGTGTTCAAGGAAGTATTCCTGGGCCTAGGTGCTTTCAGGTTAGCCTCCACCATCTGCGCAGGAGCGACTTGCGCGGGATCGTAGCCGAACCTCACCGCGACCTGCCTCGCGAACTCATACTTGCTGACCGCCTCCGAACCCACAACATGGTAAAGACCAACCAGATCGCGGTCCACCATCGCGAGCAGAACCTGTGCCAGATCGTTTGCCAGGATCGGGCAAAAAAAAGTATCAGTAAATCCGGGTACGACCTTGCCGCGAGCGAGTTGTCCCAGTATCCACTCCGCCAAACTCCGCTTGGGCCCCGCGCTCCAGCCATACAGATTGATCCGAGCGATTGCTGCTAGCGGGTTGCGACCGAGCACTTCCTGTTCGCCTTCCAGCTTAGTTTTGGCGTAGATGTTCACTGGCCTCGGCTGGTCGCTCTCCGCATAGTGGCCACGAGTGCCATCAAACACTGAATCCGTCGAGACGTACAGCATTCGAGCTTTCAACCGCGCACTAATCTCGGCGATTCTTGCCGACATCGAAACGTTGATCGGTTGTGCTGCCTCCGGATGCTCTTCGCACCAGTCCACATTGGTCTCTGCCGCGCAATGAACGACAACCGTGGGCTTGAGCTTCTCGAAGATTCGGCGGATCTCGGACTCCTCCGTGAGGTCGACGGCCAAAAACTCGACTCCAGTAATGCTGACCGGGTGCCGATGATACAGTCCGACCACCTCGCGGCCTTGCCCCCGCGCCGCCTCAACCAGGCTGGCGCCAAGCAAGCCACTGGCTCCGGTGACCAGGATCATCGGGTGCGATCTCCGCTGTAGGGGTGAATTAAGGCATTCTTGAACTTGCGGAGCAAGCCGATGCAGGCCGCCACATTGCCCTCAGCTATCAGCACTCGCGCAAGGCTTTCTGCTCGACGCTGCGATTCAATTCTGCGAGTTCGGGTTCGTTATCCAAGAGTGCGAGCGCGTCCCGCCACAGAAAGTTTTCCCTCCCCAGCCGCTCGTAAATCGCGCGAACGAGTTGAAGGTCTTCCGGCGTATCCACCGTCCAACGATGCTGGCTATGGTCCTTCTCGCCGGTCACCGACAGCAACATGAACTTCTCAGGGTGTTCGTAGATGTACGGCGTCACATGAACCCGCTGGTACTGTTGATCGGCCTCACGCCAGGCTTGCTCAAGCGCCTGAGCCGTCATGACCTCCGTATCCAGACCCCGAGGATAAGTGCGCACCCGCACATTCGACGCATAGTCCGGCCGTTCTGCCAGAAATTTTCGGATGGTCTGGCCGGTGACCTCCGGATCGATCAACGGACAATCCGAAGTGACCCGCACAATCACATCTGCCCCGATCGCCTGCCCTGCCCGGTAATATCGGTCAAGCACATCGTGTTCCAATCCGCGAAAAACGGCTACCGAATACCGCTCGCATTCCCCGACGATGAGATCGTCACGGGCCGAATCCGTAGTGGCCACCGACACCTCGTCGATCAAATCGACCCGGCGCAACCGTTCTACCACCCGCGCCAGCACGCTCTTACCTGCAAGATCGAGCAGAACTTTGCCGGGCAACCGGGTGCTGCCCATGCGCGCCTGCACAATCGCCACTACTTTCACGGCTCCTCCGTAGTTTCAGCGGACTTAACGCTTCTTCCTCAGGAGAAACACCGTATCGACGTTCGCGTTCTCCAGATACGGAAATCGCTGTTCCTTCACCAACTCCAAATCCGGAAAGCGTTCGAGGTAGCACCGCGCGAAATCCATCTTCCACAGCAAGTCGCTGTGATTCCGATAGTTGATCTCGGTCACGTTTGGCGCGTAATACTCCATTCCCAAGATGAAGTTTCTGCTGCAGCGATGGATTTCATCCAGCACCCGAGGGAGATTCTTGGGGGCTATGTGAATCAGCACTCCCGACGTGAAGACTACATCGAACGATGAATCGTCATGGGGAAGCGCGACCGCCGAACCCAGCTTCAGCCTGACCCCAGGCAGGCGATGGATCGCGATTTCCAGCGCGTAGGGCTGCAGTTCGATGCCTGACAGATTCGAGTACCCCATCTGCTGCAGCATCAGGAGCTGATTGCCGGTGTTGCAGCCTACCTCCAGAAAGCTAGCGTCCTTCGCGATGTCGCGCAGGAACGTTTCGTTGATCTCCCTTCTCGTGACCCCGTAATGTTTGCGGTAGAGCTGGTCGAGCCCTACGGGGTCGAAGGTGTTGCGGTCCGAGTACTCGCGGCCGAAATCGCCCTTCCAGACCGCTGTCTGAGCGGTCTCCGGTGCCTGGCTTGTAGTCGAGTCGATTTTTAACTTTTCCCTTGCGCTGCTCATTTCAAATAGTGCGCCAGCACTTTCTCGACAGCGTGGATAACATCCTCCACATCGCCATCGTTCATTCCGTGAAACATCGGCAGACTGATCAACCGGTCGTACGCGGTTTCGGCAACAGGGAATTCTCCGATTCTCGAACCGAAGCGGTCCCGGTAATATGGATGGTAGTGCACGGGAATGTAATGCACGTTGACGCCAATATTCTCGGCCCGCAAGGCGCGAAAGACTTGCGCCCGGTTCGCGGTGAGCCGGGAGAGGTCGAGGCGGATGGGATACAGATGCCATGCCGAATTAACGCCGGCCCGCACCGGCGGTGGAATCACACCAGGAATCTCGCGGAATGCGACAGCGTACATCGCCGCGATGGCACGCCGGCGCACCAGATTGGCTTCGAGTCTCTTGAGTTGCTCGAGGCCCAGCGCACACGCGATATCCGGCAGTCGGCAGTTGAACCCGAGCAAGACCATTTCATAGTGCCACTGGCCCGTCTGCTGGTGTTCGCGAGCTTCGCTCGAAAATCCGTGATTGCGGAAGCGCCGCAGAGTCTCCGCAAACTGCGGATTGTCGGTCGTGACCATTCCGCCTTCGCCGGTGGTGATGTGCTTCACTGGATGGAAGCTGAAAACAGTCATGTCGGCAATGCTGCCCACGCGTCTGCCGCCATACTCAGCGCCCAGAGCATGACAGGCGTCTTCGATCACGATACAGCGGTGTCTTTTCGCGATCTCCAGAATCGGTGACAGATCTGCCGGATGCCCAGCGTAGTCCACGGGAAGGATCGCCCGAGTATTTGCTGAGACCTTCCTTGCGACTTGCTCAGGATCGAGGTTGAGCGTGTCCGAACTGACATCCGCGAAGACGGGAGTAGCGCCCTGATACAACACGCAATTCGCGGTGGCGGCAAACGAGATGGGCGTGGTAACCGCCTCGTCGCCCGCCTTAAGCCCCGCCGCCAAAGACGCCGCGTGCAGAGCAGCGGTTCCAGAACTGAAACTCACTGCGTGTGTGGCGCCCACGCGTGCGGCGAAGGCTTCCTCGAATTCGCCGACTTTGGGTCCGGTCGTCAGCCACTCCGAGCGCAGCACTTCCACCACCGCCTGAACGTCGGCCTCTTCCACCGACTGGCGTCCATAGGGAAGAAAACTGACGCGCACCGGCGATCCGCCGTCGATGGCGAGAGTCTGCGTGCTGAGCGAGGTCGTGCTCATAAGGTTTCCTAGGCCGGAACCCGCGTCGGAACTGTCTGCTGTTCGGGGGTCGACAGCGCAATCAAGTTTTGCAGGTCGCGGTTCGTCAGCCACTTTTCATTGTTGTCGCTCGAGTACCGGAACCCCTCCGGCAGTGGCCGGGCGTTGACCCAGTTCTCGCGCCGCCACCAAGGATGCGACGGCTGGATAATGTATCGGTCTTCCACTTCGAGCGTATTTCGCGCCTCATCTTCCGAAACCAGAACTTCGTGGAGCTTTTCCCCAGGCCGGATTCCGATTGTCTCGATCTCACATCCTGGCGCAATGGTCTCGGCCAGATCCATAAGGCGCATGCTGGGAATCTTGGGGACAAAAATCTCTCCACCGTGCATTTGCTCAATGCAGCTGATAACGAAATGCACGCCCTGCTCCAAGGTGAGCCAGAAGCGCGTCATCCGCGGGTCGGTCAGCGTGATGCGGCCGCGCCGGCGCTGCTCCAGAAAAACCGGAATCACGCTGCCCCGGCTTCCTACTACGTTTCCGTAGCGGGCACAGCTGAACCTGGAATCCTGTGTACCGGCATAGGCATTGGCCTGCACAAACATTTTCTCGGCGCACAGTTTCGTCGCGCCGTAGAGGTTGATCGGATTGACGGCTTTGTCGGTACTGAGGGCCAGCACCCGGCGCACGCTTTGATTGATCGCAGCGTCAATCACATTGCGTCCGCCCATAATGTTGGTCTGAATCGCCTCGAACGGGTTGTATTCGCAGGCCGGCACCTGCTTCAGAGCAGCCGCATGGACCACGACCGTGACTCCGGCAAACGCACGCTCCAACCGGGCGGCGTCGCGCACATCTCCGATGAAATAGCGCAGGCTAGGATGATCCAATCCCGAGGCGCGCATTTCGTGCTGCTTGAGTTCGTCGCGGCTGAAGATCACCAGGCGCTTTGGCCGGTAATCCTTCAGCATCATTTCGACGAACTTCTTCCCGAAAGATCCGGTGCCGCCTGTGACCAGAACCGCCTGCTCCGACCAATTCATCGCATTCGCCTCATTCCAGTCTCTAGTTGGATGTCAAAGCGGGCGCAAAAAAAGCCGAACCGGCGCCTGCACTGCATCTTTGGGGTGACGCCTTGTACGAATCAACCAGAACGCGGCGCCGAGCTGAGGTTACATGTGCCCGTTAGTATAGCGGAGTTTCATGAATTGGTGCAGATGATCGCGATACGCGGTTGGCCCAGCCAAAATTCGGGAATCATTTTCGCGCGTCCGATGCTAAAATGTCGGACGAACTCTCCAGATACGCGTGCGAACGACTCCCTGCGCGACGAACCAGCCTCTTCGGACCGGGACTCTGTTGTACGTGTGCAGGAAGGGCCAATTCTGGCCTGAGCAACGCTAAAATCGTTCGAGGAGCAGGAATGGAATCCGGACCCCTGATACAGGCGAATAATCCACTTGTTCGCGAAATGCAGCCGAGCCAGGGCTTGGACCTGGGCCGGCCTGCGGGACCGCACTTCTATCCTCAGCTTGGTCCGCACGAGTCGGAGCTTGGTCCGCACGAGTCGGCCATCGGCGAATACATTCGTATTCTGATCAAGCGGAAGTGGTTAATCGTCGGTTGCCTGGCTACCATCTTTTCGGTTGTCGCCATCGCCAGTTTGAAGATGACGCCGGTTTACGAAGCCGGCGGCACGATTGCCATCAATAAGCCCGATACCAGCCTGAACTTTCAAAACTCCGCGACCTTCAGCCTGGATTATTTCGACCCCACGGAACTCGAAACGGAAGTCAAGATTCTGCAGAGCGATTTATTGGCCTTACAGGTCATCCGCGAGCTCAACCTGGACCGCCGGCCTGAATTCGGCGGGAAATCCTTGTCTTCCCCCTCGCTCGACCTTGCGCCCGATCCCCTCCAAGTTGATCCCGCGCGCGCCTCGGCCGCGATTGGCGGATTTAAAGGGAATCTGCGGGTTGCCCTCAGCCCGAACTCCCGCATCATCGAGGTTCACTACCGCAGCGCCGATCCCCAAATGGCCGCTAACGTTGTGAATACGTTGATGCAGACCTACGTTGAAAACAACTTCAAGGCCCGCTTCGAGTCCACCATGCAGGCTTCGGACTGGCTGCAGAAGCAACTCGTCGACATGCAGATGAAAGTAGAGACTTCGCAGGAAAAGCTGGTGCGCTATCAGAAAGAGCACGAAATCCTGGGCATCGACGAGAAGCAGAACATCATCACCTCTAAGCTGGACGAACTGAACAAGGCGCTCACTACCGCCGAGAGCGAGCGTATGGACAAGGAGTCCTTCTACCGCATGGTGGAGTCTGGAGATCCCGATGCCATCGCCTCCAGCGCCGGCGGCCTTGACACCGATGCAAGTAATTCTCAGTCGGAATCGCAAATGTTGGAAACGTTGCGCACCAAGCAGGCCGATCTCAAGATTCAGGCGGCTGATCTCAATACCCAGTTCGGCCCGTCGTATCCCAAACTCGCCCAGTTGAACAACCAACTCAAGGAAGTTGATGCGCAGATTCAGGGTGAAATGAAGAAGATTGCGAGCAAGATTCGCGGGCAGTACATGACCTCCTTGCGCCGCGAAAACATGTTGCGCGATGCGCTCGAAAAACAGAAGCAGGAAGCCAATAAGCTCAACGAAAGCGCGATTGAATACAACCTGCTCAAACGCGATTCCGAAACCTATCGCACGCTCTACGAAGGCCTGCTACAAAAGCTTAAAGAAGCTGGGGTCTCAGCCGGATTAAAGTCCAACAATTTCCGAATCGTCGACGGCGCTCGCCCGCCCACGGGACCCATTGAGCCCAACGTTCCTCGCAACCTGATGTTTGCCCTGGTGCTGGGCCTGGCATCGGGAGTCGGGCTGGCATTTCTGCTTGAAGGTCTGGACAATACGATTCGCACTACGGAACAGGCGCAGATGATTTCTGGCCTCGCGCCGCTGGGCATGATTCCGCTCGGCTCCAAGTCTGCGCGAGAAGGTTCGAATCCTAAGCGCCTGGTGATCGCCGCCTCGAAAGAGGCCGTCGAACTGGTGACGCAAGTTCGGCCACAATCGCAGATGGCGGAATCTTACCGCGCCCTGCGAACGTCTCTGCTGCTCTCGAACCTGGGATCTCCCCCCAAGGTCATCATGGTGACCAGTTCCCTGCCGCAAGAGGGCAAAACCACGACCAGCATCAATTGCGCAGTCGTGCTGGCTCAAAAGGGCATTCGCGTTCTGCTGATTGATGCCGATCTGCGCCGTCCGAGTATTCACAAAACCCTGGGCATGGGACCGCGCACTGGGCTGAGCAACGTGTTGACCGGAAGCACGACCCTGGAGCAGGCGATCGTGCGCACTCCGATTCTTCCCAACTTGTATGTCCTGCCCGCCGGAACACCGCCGCCGAATCCGGCGGAATTGCTTGCGTCCGCCAACATGAGAGACGTACTGGCTCAGTTGCGCGGGGAATACGACCACATCGTCATCGATACGCCGCCCTCGCTCTCCGTCACGGACGCGGTTGTGCTTTCGCCCCGCGCAGACGCCGTGGTGCTCGTCATCCGTTCGGGCCAAACCACCAAGCAAGCGCTGCGCCGAGCCCGCGACCTTCTCGCCCAGGTCAATGCCAAGGTGGTCGGAGTCCTGCTCAACGCAGTCGACCTGAGTTCTCCGGACTACTACTACTATTACGAGTACCAGGGAAAGTACGCGCGTTATTACCGGGACGAGCCGTCGCACGAAGATGAAGATGGCGACGAAGAACCGACTACTCCCGCGTCTTCGAGTAGCGCGTAAGCCAAACGTTCTCTTCTCTCCATGAAGATTCCTCTTCAAACACGCGCTCGGAAGCGGATCGTCGCGACTGTTGCAATTGTTCTGGCTGTCCCTTATGTCGGGATGGCTACGCGAGAGTTTGTCGCCTCGTGGCTGGGCGACCGCGCCCAGTTGACCAGCCTCGAACGAGCCGCAAGACTAGATCCCGGCAACGCCGACTATCGCAACCACCTGGGCCGCTACTACGATCTCGTCGCGCGCGATCCCGCCACGGCGGTTCGCTACTACAAAGCCGCGGTGCAACTGAACCCACACTCCGCCCGGTACTGGTTCGATCTCGCCGGCACTTACCAGGTGTTGGGAGACACACCGAACCAGGCCGCAGCGCTCGAGCAAGCCATTCACGCCGATTCCATGACCCCTGATGTGGCTTGGGAAGCCGCCAACCTGTACCTGGTCCAGGGTGAGAATGAGAAGGCGCTGCGTGAATTCAGCGTCGTTATGGCGAATGACACTTCCCTGGCTGGGAGCGCCGTCCAGTACTGCTGGCGAATTAATCCCGACGTAGACGGTTTGCTCCGCGACGTTGTCCCTCACACCGCGGACGCCTACATTGCGTTCCTGAACCTGCTCCAGATAAAACAGGAAACCCGGGGCACCTTCAAGGTCTGGGATGCCCTCATGCAGACGCATCAGCCGTTTGAACTGCGGTATGTTTACGAATATTTTCATTTTTTGATCCAGCACAAGGAGGTCGACCAGGCTGTGCTAGTGTGGCAGCAGGCAGCGCCACGTTTCGGCCTTTCCTCCTATCTGCCCTCGTCCTCCAATCTGATCGTGAACGGCAGCTTTAATCTCGACGTGTTGAACGCTGGCTTTGACTGGCAGTACCAGAAACAGTCGGGTGTTGCCCTGACCCTTGATCCCAGCGACTTTCATGCCGGAAGGCGCTCACTGCTGATCACTTTTGATGGTCCCGGAATTAACGATGCGGGAATCTATCAACTCGTTGCGGTGCGGCCCAATACCCCGTATGACTTCTCCGCGTATTACAAGAACGGAGAACTGGAGGGCGCGGGCGGCCCGCACTTGACGATTCAAGATTTTTATAGCCAGGCGGTGTACTTCGACAGCGACGAAATGAAAGAATCGGGATTCTGGAAGTCGGTGAATGGTGAGTTCACCACCGGCCCGGACTGCAAGCTGGTTGTGCTGCACGTCCGGCGGCTCCCAGAGGGCAGTCCGATCCGTGGTAAGCTCCGGATCGACGACTTCCGCCTCGTCCGAAAACCGTCCTAGTTTTACCTATAGAATAGCTAAGAGTTTATGGCCGCGAAACCAATCAAGGAGCGCCAGCAGTTGTCGGATCAGATCGGCAATGTGCTGCTGTACGGAACTTTCGGACTGCTGATGTTCGGCCCGCTTGCCTTCGGTGCGGTCGAGCCCTGGTCCATCTTTGTGCTGGAGATGGGCTCTGTTCTGCTTACTCTCCTTTGGCTCGCCAAGCAGTGGATGGATGGCGAGATGACCATCCAGTGGAACCCGCTTTATCTTCCCATGGCGGCGTTCGGCGTTCTGCTCCTGGTACAAGTTATCTTCCGCGCCAGCGCTTATCCCCACGACACGGTGTCAGGGGCGTTGCTTTACTGTGCCTATGGCATGCTTTGTTTTCTTTCGGGGCAGACCCTGCGTCGCAGCGTGCAGGCTCGCAAGCTGGCGGTGATTTTCGCCCTCTACGGTTTTGTGATCGCGGCCTTGGCTCTGCTGCAGGGTGTCGCTCCCAACGGCAAGCTCTATTGGTTGCGCCAACCGCGGATCGGCGGATGGATTTACGGTCCCTACGTAAACCACAACCACTATGCGGGATTGATGGAGCTTCTCGTACCCATACCATTGATTCTTTCGTGCACGCGACTGGCACATGAAAAAGAACGCATCGCTGCGGGAATCGCCGCGGCTGCGATGACGGGCACTGTTTTTCTCTGCGGCTCGCGCGGCGGGATGCTTGCCCTTCTCGCCGAGTTCGTGGTTTTGGCGGTCGTCGCGGTTCGGCAGAAAAAAGGTGCTCGTCTGGCCGTCGGAGTCGGGGCGTTTGCGGTGGTGCTGCTCAGCCTGCTCACTTGGCTGGGTGGCAAGGAGTTGACAGCGCGCGTCACCAGCATCCCGACCGAGGCTCGCAGCGAGATTTCTGGCGGCATCCGGCTGACCATTGATCGCGACACGCTCCAGATGTTTCGCAACAAGCCCTTGCTGGGCTGGGGACTGCGCACCTTTCCGGTCGTCTACCCGCAGTTTCGCACCTTCTACACCAACTTCTTCGTCAACGAGGCGCACAACGACTATCTGCAGCTGCTGGTCGAGACTGGACTGCTCGGTTTCGCCACGATGGTGTGGTTCCTGATCGTCCTTTACCGCAATGCATGGTGCAAAATCGGAGACTGGATGTCCGATTTGAGTGGTGCGGTGACCTTGGCATGCCTGCTGGGTTTTACTGGCATCCTGGTTCACAGCGCCCTGGATTTCAATCTCCAGATTCCCGCCAACGCCGCCTTGTTTTATGTGTTCTGCACCATCGCGGCATCACCGCCGCTGTTGCAGCGGGCGCGTAGACGCAAGCCCGCCCCCACCCCCGCAGATGAACTGCTGCCTGCCTCAGAAGTGGTCTAGGGGACAGCCCAAGAAAACTAACCGCAACAAACGCGACGGTGATTGTCCAAAATCCAAAAGGGGGCGGAGCGTTGAATGTCCGCAAAACATGGCGCAGAGGGCTCGACCTGCTGCCTCTGCAGGGATTTCATTTCGATCGTCCGCTAGTCCTATTCCAGAGCGATGACTGGGGCCGGGTCGGGCTGCGCGATCAAGCAGGCCTTGAGCAACTTCGGGCTTCCGGGTTGGTGCTGGGCGATCGGGCATACGATTTCTACACCCTGGAGACGGCCGAGGATCTTGCCGCGTTAGCCAGTAAACTCAGGAGTCATCGAGATTCCAGCGGGCGCCATCCTTGTTTGGGAATGAACTTCATCGTCTGCAACCTCGACTTTGTGAAAATGAACTCGGAGGCGTTTCGAGAGATTCATTTGCTGCCCCTGGCCGAAGGCCTTCCTAGTGGCTGGAGCCGCCCTGGGCTCATCGCCGGTTATCGTCAAGGAGTTGCTGACGGAGTCTTCTTCCCGGCATTGCACGGCAGCACGCACTTCTGCCAATCCGCAGTCGAGCGGAATTTATCAGAGAACGGCGAACGTGCCGCTTTGCTGCGGGCTCTCTGGCAGGCTGGCACCCCCTACATCCACTGGCGAATGCCTTGGATCGGGTATGAGTACTGGGATGCGGCGAAGCCTGGAGACGAGCGAATGTTGGCGGCGGATACGCAACAGATGCTGATCGGCCAAACCGTCGGAGCGTTCGCCAAGATGTTTTCCACGCTTCCGCGTTCGGCTTGTGCCCCTGGCTATCGGGCCAATGACGACACCCACCGCGCCTGGGCACAACACGGAATCCGGGTCGCGCAGAACGGTCCCGGAACGCTCGCGCCAGCGCACTTCGACCGCTTCGAGATTCTCCATCTTTTCCGCACAGTGGAGTTCGAACCTGCGACCGACGGGGCGTTTTCCGTCGAGAAGTGTCTGCGGCAAGCGGAGGCATGTTTCGCGCGCGGTCTGCCCGCAATTGTTTCGGTGCACTCGATCAACTTCCATTCCACGGTCCGGGATTTTCGCAGCCGCACGCTGCAGGCTTTTGACGAATTTCTTACCGCACTCGAATCGAAGCACGATGATCTGCTGTATCTTCACGATGAGAACCTGTACGGGTTGACGAGCAAAGGATCTTACGAAACGCCGCAAGGAACGGTGCAGGTGAATGTGACCCGTAAAGCATTTACCAGGGCGGGATTGGCGAGGCAGCGGCAGCAATGACACGGAAATCGATTTTGCTCGTGACTGTCGATTGCCTGCGCGCGGATCATGTTGGCTTTATGGGCTACCATCGACCCACGTCTCCATTTCTGGATTCTCTGGCCGCCGAGTCCTTTGTTTTTCCTGCCGCAATCGTCGCGGGAGCACCGACTTACTACTCTCTTCCTGCCATCCTGGCTTCTCGATATCCGCTGGCGCTAGGGCGCGACGTGCTGGGGCTCGCTCCGGACGAACTGACTCTGGCGACTGCCCTGAAACAGGCAGGTTATGCCAGCGCCGCGATCGGTGCGGCGAATCCTTATGTTTCGTCGCGGTTCGGCTACGAGCAGGGCTTCGACGTCTTTCGTGATTTTCTGGACCAGGGACCCGCAGCTCTTTCCGCGGACCGCGCAAGCGACGGGGCGAGCTCCGTTTCCGGTAACGGTTGGACGAGCCGCCTCAACCGGAGGCTGCAGAAAATACGTCCTGCGCTGGGGCCTCTGGGAATTGTCTACGACGAATTGTATTTTCGATACTGCCAGCGCGTGACGCCAACGGCGAACTCGCTCGATTCATTGCGGCGGTTTCCTGCCGCTGACGTGATCGTGGATGAAGCCTGCCGGTGGCTCGAGTCAATCGGCGACGCGCCGTTTTTTCTGTGGCTGCATTTGATGGATCCGCATTCGCCCTATTACCCGAAGGAAGAAGCTCTCGCGATGATGGGCGATGCCGCAGTCACGCCCTATCGCGCTCGCTATTTGAATTCTTATTGGAACCGGTCTGATCTCGGAGTGCGGCGGCTTGCCCGCCATCGTGACCAGATCGTCGCGCTGTACGATGCCGGAATCCGCTGGGTCGATGCGCAGATGGCGCGCCTGATTGAATCGCTGCGAAAGTCTCACCGCTGGGATCGCTGCATCCTCGCCTTGACTGCCGACCATGGTGAAGAGTTCCTCGAACATGGGGGACGTTATCATCCGCCGTCGCATCTGTGGGAAGAGTTGATTCGTGTACCCTTGCTTTTGCGGGTGCCCGGCGCCACAAAGAAAGAAGTAGTGAAGGCTCCGTTCAGCCTTCTCCATCTGGCTCCCACGTTGTTGGACGCGGCTGATTTGCCCGTCCCCTCTGCGTTTCAAGGCACCAGCTATTGGGCTCAGATACGAGAGGGCGCAACATACGATGCTATGGCGATTTCGGAGTGTGTTGCAGGCTGCACCAATCCTTTCCGCTCGGAGAATCGTCTCGGTCCACGTGTGCTGTCGGTGAGGGAATCGCGCTTCAAGCTGGTGCTACATTTTGATCCTCTAAAGGATCAACTCTACGACTTAGAAGCCGCCCCGGGCGAGCAGGCGCCTCTCTCGCCCGCTGTCCATAAGCCGGAGCGCCGGCGTTTGCTTGAGATTGTGCGGCAACACCTGCGGCAATCGGCCGAGCAGCGCGACGTGCATGCACGCGTGCGTGCGTGTTTGCGCGAGCTTCGACTTGAGGCTGAGCGGACCCACGCATGAAGCTGATTCGGCTCCTGGTGGACAGTTTTGCCGACGAGGACGCGCTCAATGCTCAAATGAGCAACGCGCGCGAGATCATGAGCCGGCTCGATCCAAATCGTTTTCATGTCAGCACGTTCGTTCTCGGGCAACCGGATCCCAGGCTGGTTCAGAGGCCGAACACGCGACTGATTAATCTCCCGCGGCGCCGCCAGACTCCGAGAATTCTTGCCGAATTCATCGCGGGAAAGCATGACATTCTTTTTTACGTCAAGGCTTCGCCAGCCGCACGGTTGTATCTTGCGTTGCGGCCGAAAAGGTTCGATCGGCGGATTGTGATTGGCACCGTCGAATCCCAATCTGACCTTCGGAATGAGCCGACCATCAATCCAGAGTTGATTCGCCTCTGGGAACGCACCACCCTGCGCAGCGATTTCCTCTTCAGCAATTCGGTTTCAGTGAAAGCAAGTCTGGGAAAGGAGTACGGGCTGCTGAGCGAGATCGTTCCCACAGGCGTGGATACAAAGTTTTTCAGTCCAACGTGGGATCGGGCGACGAACCATCGCGTGCGCGTGCTTTTTGTAGGGTCCTTACGCCCGTTCAAGGGCGCGCAATTGTTGATCCGAGCCGCCGCGCAGTTCCCTGCAACCGATTTCGTCATTGTTGGAGAGGGCATCCTGTCTTCCGAGCTGATTGAAATGGTCCGACTCGAGCGGCTGGCGAATGTGCAACTCACCGGCGCTCTTGGTGCCTCGGCTCTGCGGCAACAATATCGTGAGGCGGACATCTTCTTGTTCCCGTCCCGTTGGGAAGGTTCTCCGAAGGTCATCTCCGAGGCGGCCGCTTGCGGTTTGCCGGTAATTGCCCGGAAAGACTATTTTCCGGAGACCGTGGTGGACGGGCAAACTGGATACTTGGGTGGCAACGACGACGAACTTCTCGAAAAGCTGGCCAAACTCATTGCCAGCCCTGAACTCCGTCATGAAATGGGCCGCGCTTCGCGAACCCACATTGAGCGCTTCGATTGGGATCCGATCACCCGCCTCTGGGAAGGAATCTTTGTGAAGTTGGCGTCGAATTTATGAGCCCATTGGTCACACTCCAACCGGCTGTTCGACCTCCCATTCACGTGCTCACGTTGACACCTTTCTATCCAAGTGGGCGTGACGATGCCGCCGGCTGCTTTGTCTCCGAACCGCTTGACTGGGTTGCCAAGCTTGGCGTGGTAAATGACGTTTTCGCGGTGCAGCCGATTTATCGGGAGAGACTTTGGGCGCGAGAGACCGGCGTTCCGGCGACTTGGCTTCGCTACATCTCACTCCCTGGAGGTTTCGGACTGCCGACCGCAGGGGCTTTCGTTTTCGCACGGATTGTGGGGCGAGTGCGTGAACTGCAGCGCTCGCAGCGCATCGACCTGGTACATGCGCATGCGCCTCTGCCTTGCGGACATGCGGCTCTGCTCTTGAGTGCCGAACTCCGGCTGCCGTACGTGGTCTCGGTGCATGGACTCGACGCGTTCGGGACAACGCAAGTCAGTGGGCGGGCGGGGGTGTGGTGCCGGCGCATATCGCAGCGTGTGTACCGTTCGTCTCGGCGGGTGATCTGCATCAGCGAGCGCGTTCGCGAGCAAGTTCTGGAGGGTGTAGGAGGCAAGTGCCGCACCTCCGTGGTTTACAACGGTGTGGATCCGGAGCTGTTTTCGCCGGGGAGAGAATCCTCCACCGCTGGGCCCCTCGTGCTGAGCGTTGGGAACCTGATCCCGATCAAAGGGCATGATCTGCTCGTCCGCGCGGTGGCGTCGCTCGCGGCCGAGTTTCCGGCGATCATTCTCGAGATTATCGGCGATGGTCCAGAGCGCTCGCGTCTGCAGCGTCTCACTCGGGAACTCAATATTAGCGAGAGGGTGCGCTTTCTCGGGCTGCGGTCAAGACACCAAGTTGCTGAAGCCATGCGCCGCTGCACAGTGTTTGCTCTGCCCAGCCGCTATGAAGGGTTGGGTTGCGTCTACCTGGAGGCGATGTCGGCCGGCAAACCGGTCATTGGTTGCCGCGGGCAAGGCATCGCCGAGATCATCCAGCACGGGTCGAACGGCTTTCTGGTTGGCCCAGACAACGAAAGGGAACTGACACTGGCTCTCGCCATGTTGCTGCGCGACGAAGCACGCCGGCGCGCTCTGGGCGCTGCCGCGCGAGACACTATTCTGGAGCGTCTTACTCTAGCCCAGCAGGCGGAAAACCTGGTGCGGATCTACCGGGAGACCGTCGCATGAGGCGCCGGCTGGTTATTCTGACGGAGATTATTTCTCCGTATCGCATCCCTTTATTCAATGCGCTGGCCCGGCAACCGGAAGTGGACCTGCATGTAATTTTTCTGGCTGAGACTGACCCGACCCTGCGCCTTTGGCAGGTGTACAAAGAAGAGATCCAGTTCTCATCCGAGGTTCTGCGATCGTGGAGGAAGCGAGTCGGGCGGTACAACGCGCTGCTCAACTTCGGCCTGGGCCTAGCGCTGAAGGAGGCGAAGCCCGACGTGATTCTGTGCGGAGGCTACAACTACGTCGCATCCTGGCAGGCCCTGTCTTGGGCCCGAATACACGGCATCCCGTTTTTTCTATGGACAGAGAGCAACTTGCAAGACTTGCGTCGCGGCCATCCCCTGGTGGAGATGCTCAAGGACGAATTTCTCCGGCAATGCACCGGATTCGTGGTGCCCGGCCGATCGGCCTGGGAGTATCTTCGCGCCCACAAGGCCAAGGACGCTTCCATTTTCACCGCCCCAAACGCGGTGGACAATGACTTGTTTTCTGCGGCTGCGGCAGATGCCCGGCAAAACGCGCCTGCACGGCGTGCGGAACTCGGCCTGCCCAGTCGATATTTCCTTTACCTGGGGCGCTTGGTGCGGGAAAAAGGAGTATTTGATTTGCTGGCTGCTTATGCCAAACTGAATGGGCGGAGACGTCAGCAGATCGGGCTGGTCTACGTGGGGGATGGCGTATCTCGCCGGAAGTTGGAAGAGCGGGCTGCCTCGATTGCGCCAGGGATGATAAGATTCGCTGGCTTCGTCCAGCGGAATCCTTTAGCGACGTATTACGCACTCGCCGAGATGCTGATTCTACCCACATACAGTGATCCTTGGGGACTGGTCGTGAATGAAGCCATGGCTTGTGGCTTGCCAGTGTTAGTCAGTCGCGTAGCCGGATGCGCCGCCGACCTGGTAAGGGAAAACTGGAACGGATTGCTGATTTCGCCGGGGGACGTGTCAGGACTATCTACAGCGATGGAGAGTATTGCTGGCAATTCTGAACTTTGCACATCGATGGGCGCCAATAGCGCTCAGCTCATATCCCGCTATTCGCCGGCCAGATGGGCCCTCGGGATGGCCCGGGCGGTCGAGTTAACGGGGGCAGCCAGTGACTGATCGTTTGCCAAAGATCGTGTTGACTGCAGGAGCTATTCTGTTTCCACTCCTTCTGGTCTACGTCGCATTTTCCCGCCCAGGCTACTTCTCGAGCCCGAATTTCCTGTCGCAGTTGATTGCACTTGAGTTGCTGCTTGCAGCGCTGTGGATGTACCGTCGAGTCTTTCTGACGCTTGTGATCCTGGCCTTTCTGTTCGCGGGTACTGACGTTCCGTTTGGGGGAATGTGGACCAGCGCGCGCTGGATTTTTCTGCTAGCGGGCGCTGCGGTGGGTTGTTTCATCATGCTCAAGGAGCGAGGCGGCCACTTTGGCCTTTTTCACGCGCTCGGCATATTAGCGGTCCTGGCTGCGCTGGTCTCGGCGGCCGTTTCCCGCTATCCGGGATTTGCCTTCTTGAAGGCGGTGAGCCTCACGCTACTGTTCGTTTATGCCGGGACCGGTGCGAGACTCGCGGTTGCCGGCCGCGAGAACCGTTTTCTCGCCGGTCTTCTCGGTGGCTCTGAGATCTTTGTTGCAGCGGTGGCAGCGTTTTACGTTCTCGGAACCGAGGTCATGGGCAACCCCAATTCGCTGGGTGCGGTGATGGCGGTAGTCGCCCCGATTCTGCTGTGGGGGATGTTGATCGACCCGGCACCGCTGGTTTACTACCGGCGCCTGGTGCTGTACTCCATTTGCACGTATCTATTATTCCAGAGCCATTCGCGGGCGGGTCTGGCGGCCGCACTTATTTCTTGCGGCCTGCTGTGTTTGGCTTTGCGCCGCTACAAGCTGTTTGGACAGGGAATGATCATCCTCCTCGTTATGGTTGCCTCGGCCGCTATCTTCGATCCGGGGGCGTTCTCGGCGAGGGTTTCCTCTCTTCAGACTTCGATCGTGTATAAAGACAAAGATCCATCCCAGGGTATTTTCGCTTCGCGACAATCGCCGTGGCAAGCGGCCACCGACAGCATCCGCGCGCATCTGTGGTTTGGATCGGGGTTTGGTACGACCGATACAGGTCAGGATGCCAGCGCTCACTTGAGCAAGTTCACCAGCACCGCAGACGCAACGACAGAAAACGGCAGCAGCTACCTGACTATTATTTCGTGGGTGGGGATCGTTGGCGTCGCGCCTTTTGTTTTCGTGCTGTTCGCACTCGCGGGCAGAATTCTTCGAACCGTGCTGTGGATGCTGAGTACCGGAAGCCCGTTTCATCCTGCCGTTCCGGTAGCGATGGTCGTAGTCGCCGGCTTGCTGCACGCTGTTTTTGAAGACTGGATGTTTGCGCCGGGGTATTACCTGTGCGTGTTTTTCTGGAGTCTCGCATTTATTCTGGTCGACGTTGCGCCTTGGGCTCCCCTCCCGAGTTTTAACATCTCGTGGCGCTCATGGCTGATGCGCCAGGGCGTGGGTGGCGTTGCTCCGAGCCGATAATGCACCTGTTCATCAACTCCCTGGCCGCCAGCGCGGGCGGAGGGCTCACTTACATACGCAATGTGATCCCCTATATGGCCGCGACTCCTGGCTTGCGGGTCACCGTGGCCCTCACTCCCGGCCTCCGGGAAGAGTTTCGGGCCTTTGCTAATGTTGACTTCGTGGAGTTGGAAGTCTCGGCTTCCCGCCGCTTCTGGCACGAACAGTTCGTGCTCCCAAGTCTGATCCGGCAGTGTCGTGCCGAAGTTCTGCTTTCTGCGGGCAATTTCGCGCTGCGCAATTCGCCAGTGCCTCAGATACTGCTCTCGCGCAATTCGCTTTATACGTCCGCCGATTTCTATCGCGACTTGCTGTCGCGGAGCGAGTATCGGACTTGGCTGGATAGTCGCCTGCGAGGTCTAATGGCCCGGAGATCGATTGCCTGGGCTGACATCACTGTTGCCCCGAGCGAGGCGTTCGCGGCTGAGTTACGAAGTTTGACCGGCAGTTCCCGGATCCGGGCCATTCATCATGGATTTGATCGAGAGGCCTTTGCCCGCGACAAGAGTCCATTGGCACCAAAGGTCGAGCAAACGCTGAAAACTGCCGAGGGCTGCGTGAGGCTCCTCTTCGTCAGTCATTACAACTACTATCGGAATTTCGAGACCGCGCTTCGCGCGCTCCCGCTCCTTAGAGATCGTTTAGCTGGCCGTGCGGTCAAGCTTCTGCTGACGTGCAGGCTGGCCACCGGAGCGAACCCGGGAGCGTATCGCCCGGAGGCGGCGGCGAAATTGGTGCGCGACCTTGGAGTTTCGGATATGGTCATCGAGTTGGGAGCTATCCCATACCGCCAACTTCATCACCTGTATGGTCGGGCGGACATCTACGTAACACCGGCTTACACGGAAACTTTCGCGCATCCTCTGGTGGAGGCCATGTCGAGCGGGCTGCCGGTCGTTGCCTCGGACCTGCCAGTACATAGAGAAATCTGTGGAGACGCCGCCCTCTACTTCCCGAGTTTCTCCGCCGAGCAGCTTGCCGATCGCGTTACGGAGGTTGCGACGTGCGTGAACCTGTCGGCGCGTTTGTCGGGTGCAGGGCTCGGCAGGACGGCAGCATTCAGCTGGAGAAAACATATCGACAAATTGTTATCGATAGCCCGCTCGCTGGCTGCCGGCGCTTAAAACGCTGGCACACCCTACGCGTATAAGTGGTCAGACAAGGGGCTGCATTTTACCGACGACTGCCCTCTTGACGGCTCCAGCTACCGTGCTGATGGCTTGCCCGGAGAGTTCGGGATAAATCGGCAGCGAGAGCACTTGCCTGGCCGCGGCTTCTGACTGAGGGAATGCTCCCCAGCTGTACCCGAGGTCCGCATAGGCGGGCTGCAGGTGCGCGGGCACGGCGTAGTGAACGGCGGTCTGAATGCCCTCTGCGAGCAGCGACGCCTGCAAGCCGTCGCGATCTTCCGACCGCAAAGTGTAGAGGTGATAGACATGGCGAGCCCAGGGCATTTCGACAGGTAGCTCTACGCCGCAATTTGCCAGCAGGCGATCATACTTGACGGCCACTTTCCGGCGAGCCTCTGTCCACTGCTCCAGGTGCCGAAGCTTAACCCGCAGAATCGCGCCCTGGAGGCCTTCCATCCGGTAGTTATAGCCCCGTAGGACGTGATGATATTTTCCACCTTGCCCCCAATCGCGCAACATGCGAATTGTTCTGGCGTACTCGGCGTTATTGGTCGTCACCGCGCCGCCTTCACCATAGGCTCCCAGGTTTTTCGTCGGATAGAAACTGAAGCACGTGATATCGGCGACGCTCCCGATTGGCCGCCCTTTATACTTCGCACCGTGCGCTTGCGCCGCATCTTCGATCACGACCAGTCCATGCCGGTGTGCGATGTCCAGGATCGGATCCATGTCGGCGGGCTGGCCGTAAAGATCCACTGGCAGGATCGCCTTGGTACGCGGCGTAATCGCCGCCTCGATCACTGTGGGATCCATGGTGAAAGTGCGCGGATCGATATCCACCAACACCGGCCGCGCTCCCGCGTAAAGGACTGCCGCCACGCTGGCCACAAAAGTGAACGGCACAGTAATCACTTCGTTACCGTCCCCGACGCCCGCCGCCAGCAACGCAAGATGCAGGGCGCTGGTGCCGGAATTCAGGGCAATGCACTCGGCGGCTCCGCAATAGGCAGCGAACTCCTGCTCGAATCCTGCGACCTCAGCGCCGAGGACGAATTGGCAGGTGTCCAGAACTCGGGCGACGGCTGCGTCAATCTCAGGCTTGATGCTCTGGTATTGGGCTTTCAAATCGAGGTAGGGCACTCGGAGTGGAGAGACAGCCATAAGTCGGACCATATAACAGATAACCGATCTTCATCAACTGAGCGCCCTTCGCAGCACCTGGACAACGTTGACGATTCCCAGCGCCGAGCAGGCAGCGAGCACCGAGAACGCGGCTCCGATTCCCCAAAGGACGCGCCGGTCTTTGGGGATCCAGCGACTGAATGCCAGCAGAACAAGAGGAAGGATCGGGATTGCAAAGCGTGGAAAGTTGCCGCGAGCCCAGTGGGGATAGTTGTAGGTGAACAGGCACCAGAGATAAGGCACAAGAAATACAGCCTCAACAAAGTGATGCCTGCAGTAGGCACGGAACTCCGGGGACTTCAGCATTACGAAGACGGCACTCAGCACCAGCAGGATCCAGCCAAAGCTTAGCGCCAGGTTGGTCCAAGGCGCGGGATAAAGCCATGTCCCTTTGACAATGGCGTAGAACGGAAACCCGAAGAGCCAGCCGCCTTGCCATTGTTGGCTGTGGTAACTGGAGATGTTGGCTAGGGGATCTCCAAAGTGAGCAGCCACGGGAAGGGCATAGAGCATGCCGACCAGCAAGCCGATCGAAGTGGCGGCCACGAACTTGCGGAAATCCCGCTTCCAGAGCAGCCAGAGCCCGACGCCGACGAGCGCGAAGAACCCCAGCGGACGCACTACGGTTGCCAGTGACGCAAGCAGGGAAGCGATCAACCACCGCTCGCGGCGCACACTCACAAATGCCGCAAACAGAAGACAGACAAACAGCGGTTCAGACCCTCCCAGGCACGAGCGTTGTATCCAGTCGAAATTCAGAATCGCGAAGTAGCCAGCGATCCAGCCATCCCACAAGCGCCGAGCCAGCAGAGTTGCGAGCAGAGATGGCACGAGAGAAAACAGGAGTAAGGAGGTGCGGTCCGACACGCGGGTAAGCGCGGAAAAGGCCGCCATCGCGTAGGGAAGTCCCCAGAATTGCTTGACAATGATGCCGTGGAAATCCCAGCGGCGGATGGCCGAGGCCAGGCTCATGTATGCCGAACTGTCGCCAAAGTTGTCGACCGCCGCAGAGAAGTTGCGCCCCAAAGACACGACAGAGACGAAAATGACAAAGCTGAGGAGAACCAATGAGGCGATTTCGGCGCGCGACGGGCCGCTGGAATCATGAATGGCCAGCGTGTTCGCGGGCTCGGCGGGCGGGCGGGAGTCGGATGGCTCGGCGGATATTTCAGTGGGCAACATCAGATCTCGGTTGTCAATTTTCGAACTGGCTCCCGCGATCTCCGGATTATAGCGTAGCACTCGGAGTTGCCCACGGGTGGTGTTTAATAGAGGCTGCTCTCGGATCAAGGTCACAACCTGCATGTGCGGAATCTTTGGCATTATTGGGCAGAACTGCGGCGTCGCGCCGGAAGTGCTCGAACGCGCGACACAGTCGCTTGCGCACCGCGGGCCGGATGATTCGGGTACGGTTCTTCTGCGCGAGTCGATTCCTTGCCCAGTGGAAGTCGGTCTGGGTAATCGGCGTCTCGCGATTCTTGATCTCTCGCCCGACGGACATCAACCGATGCACGATGCCGAGACCGGCAACTGGATCGTCTATAACGGCGAGATTTACAATTTTCGTGATGTGCGTGCGGAGCTTGTGCAAGCGGGAGCGAAGTTTGTCAGCCGGTCCGACACCGAAGTCCTGCTTAGGGCGTATGCGCGATGGGGCGAGGAGTGTCTGGCGAAATTCCGCGGGATGTTTGCCTTTGCCCTCTGGGACGCGCGCCGACACTGTCTGTTTCTGGCTCGCGACCCGATGGGCATCAAGCCTCTCTACTATGCTCAGCCTGGTTCTTATTTTCTTTTCGCATCCGAGGTTCGAACGCTGCTGGGGACCGGTCTTGTCCCGCGGCGCCTGGACCCTGCCGGACTCGTGAACTACCTGGCTTTCGGATCGGCCTACGATCCGCTCACGCTGGTGGAAGGAGTTCACGCGCTTCCGCCCGGATCCACGCTTACTTGGGAGGGCGGAACTCTGCGTCAGTCACGGTATTGGGACCTTGTCGCGGACAACCGCCCCGGAGACTTCCCAATCAGTCCCTCCTCCGAGAATGAAAGGCAAGTCTCGGCGCAGCTGCAGCCGGTTCTGGAAGCGGCGGTTCGCCTCCAGTTGGTCAGCGACGTGCCGGTGGGAGTTTTTCTTTCGGGCGGAATCGATTCGAGCGCGCTGGTCAGCATCCTCAGCCGCGGTGGCGTAACGCCGAGCACGTTTTCGATTGTTTTCCGTGAAAGCGAATTCTCCGAAGCGGAACACTCTCGCGCGGTAGCGGCGAAATTTCACACCGATCATCACGAGATCAGCGTTTCCCAATCTGATGTCTTGGCGGCCATTCCTGACGCGCTTGGCGCGATGGACTTGCCGACGATGGACGGGATCAATACGTTTTTCGTCTCGCGGGAGGCTCGGAGGGCGGGTGTAAAAGTAGCGCTCTCCGGCTTGGGCGGTGACGAAATCTTCGCGGGATATTCCAGCTTCCGAACCGTCCCGCGCATGGAGCGCTTCGCTCGATTCTGGAATCATGTTCCCGGATCGGTTCGTGGCCCGCTGGCATCGGCTTTTGTCGCGCTCTCTCCAGAGAACGATCAGAATCGCAAGCTGGCCTCGCTGGCTCGCGGCAATGGCCGCATGCTGCATCCCTACTTCCTCAGCCGCATGTTGTTCACACCTGCTCAGCAAAATCTTTTGTTCCCGCTGGGTGCCCAAGTCGCCGCCACCGCCAGTGCTTCGCTCAATCTGAACCTCGAACACTCTCGATTGCTCGACCCGATCAATCGAGTTTCCTACCTCGAGTCGCGCTGTTATATGCTCAATACATTGTTGCGGGACGCCGATTTTATGAGCATGTCCCAGGGCCTGGAGGTCCGAGTCCCGCTCATCGATCATCAGTTGGCGAAGGCAGTGCTGGCTCTTCCCGGGCGGTGGAAGCTGAACGGCACGCCGAAGAAACTTCTGGTCGGAGCTTTGGCGGGATCGCTGCCGGACGAGATTATCCATCGTCCTAAGCGTGGCTTCACGTTGCCTTTTGAGCGTTGGATGCGCCAGGAGCTTTGCTCTGAGGTCGAGCCCGTACTGAGCGCGAAACGAATTGGTGACGGGCCGCTTGGAGGATTGCTCGAAGGCCGCCAGGTGCAACAGACCTGGAACGATTTTTTGCGTGGACGGGTTTCGTGGTCCCGGCCGTGGTCCCTATACGTGTTGCAACGCTGGTGTGAACTACACTCGGTATCCCGTTTAGAATCGGCGGCGTCGCAATAGTAGCAGCGGTCTTTCGGCCGCCTGTGATGGGGTACTAACTGCCCTTCGTCGCCGTGATCAGCAGAAACAATCCCCACTCGCGCCCAAATTTCCGTACCAGTGCCCGCGGAAAGAGCTTCCACACCAGCCGGTAGAACTCCGCCTGAAAGCGCGGCGAAGGCTGATGCAGTAGCAAGTCTCCTGGGCTGAATTCCAACCGCATCTCTACGTTCCTGAATCCAGGCAGCAGTGTGAGTGCTTCAGTCCTGGTGTAAGTCTTCGTTCCCGGACTCTCCAGGTGATCAAACACCGACTGCCGCAGCGACCTTCCGCGCAAGAGTCCGTACCGCAGCCAAAGCATTGCGCCGGTGTTCGACGGGTGGTGGTAGAGCATGATCCGCGCCTGTCCTCCGGGCTTCAGCACGCGCCAAGCCTCCCGCGCACACTGGAAAGTATTGGGGCTGTGGTGCATCACACCGTAGGAATACACCACCTCAAATGAGTTATCAGCGAACGGCAGTTGCTCGGCATCCGCGATGCGCAAGTCGGACTGATACCCCGCCAATTCGCAACGGCGTCGCGCTCGCTCAATCGATGCCGTCGAAAGATCGATTCCCGTCGCTTGCGCCCCGGCTTTTAGCCATTCCAGGTAGTCGGCTCCCATGCCGACTCCAATTTCCAGCACCTTCAATCCACGCGCCTTCTGGAACTGCGCGAAGTCGAAAATATACGGTTCCAGTTCGTATCTTGCACGCGCGTGGGCTTCGAAGTCCTCTTTCCCCTCGAGATACCGCGCGCCACAAGGATCGGCATTCCAAAACTCGTGGACTTCCTCCTTCTGGGCGGTGATCAGATCCATAGCAACTCTAGGTGCAATCCTCGGATATCAGTATAGCCGCGACGCTGCCGAGCCAGGATGCGCGTGAACCATCATGCACTGAACCGTGCTCCAGAGCGGGCAGTCAAGGTAGAATGCTGTGAGCCCTTCTGTGCCAATGCCCAAGCTGGAAGACTCCAGGCAACTACAGACCGAGCGTTCCTCGGCGCTGATTCCGGTGTCGGTGATCGTTGCCGCCCGAAACGAGGCGCGCAACCTGCCGCGCTGCCTTGAATCTCTTCGGAGTTTCGGCGAAGTCTATGTCATCGACTCGCAAAGTACCGACGCGACGGTTCGGATCGCGCAGTCCTATGGTGCGCATGTCGTGCAGTTCCACTATCAGGGAGGCTGGCCCAAGAAGCGCCAGTGGGCGATGGAGTCGCTGCCTCTCGCTTACGATTGGATTTTCCTTGTGGACGCAGATGAAGCCTTGACATCAGAATTGACCAGCGAAATCCAGCGGGCCATTGCGGATTCGGCTTACGACGGATATTACATTGCGCTTCGCATGTTCTTTCTTGGTCGTGAACTTCGCCATAGCGGCGCCAGCTTCTACAAGCTCTCGCTGTTCCGGCGCGGCAGAGGCCGTTTCGAGTGTCGCTTCAAAGATCAGGATCAATCGATGGCCGACATGGAAGTTCACGAACACATCGTGCTCGATGGCGAACCGAAAGGGAAGACGGCAAAGCTCAAGTGTCCTCTGCACCATCGGAACGTCGAATCGCTCTCGCACCACATCCGCAAGCACGATGAATACTCCAATTGGGAGGCACGAGTGTGGTTGGCCGGCGAGGCCAGTGCCAAAGATTTATCGCCTTCCTTCTTTGGATCGCAGGCGCAACGCCGCCGCTGGTTACGAAAGAAATTGTTCGCGATGCCCGGTTCTCCGGTCCTGTTCTTTTTCTACAAATACATTTTTTGCTTGGGGTTTCTCGATGGCGTCCCTGGCCTGATCTATTGTGGCTTCCAAGGTGTGCAATTCTTCCACATCAAAGCGAAGATTTGTGAGTTAAAGACGCAAGCCGCGGTTCAAAAGGAAACGATCTAACCGAGATGTGCGGAATCAGCGGTATGGTGAATTGCGGAGACCGGGAAACCCTGGCGCGGATGACGCGGGTCCAGGCGCATCGCGGCCCTGACGACTCCGGCCTTTGGGAGCGGAAATTCCCGGACGGCTCTTACATCGGCCTGGGAAGCCGTCGCCTTGCCATTCTCGACCTGTCGCCTCTCGGCCATATGCCGATGTGCAATGAGGACCGCACCGTCTGGATCACCTACAACGGCGAGATCTACAACTTCGCCGAACTTCGCCGCGAACTT
>Ga0075030_100000655_pt1 | contig 30394 bp, 27 predicted proteins | sample LitLauG_LLR_2012_FD_71393 | JGI IMG/M metagenome (GOLD analysis project Ga0075030, IMG submission 71393) | Freshwater sediment microbial communities from Pennsylvania, USA - Little Laurel Run_MetaG_LLR_2012 | ecosystem: Environmental > Aquatic > Freshwater > Creek > Sediment | place: USA...
CGAGATGTCCTGCTACCTCGACACGATTCATTTGCATAAGAAATTAGGCTCCTTTCGTGAGACGGTATTCCTCAATGAAGCCGCGATCTATATCCGACTCCAGATCTGGATCGCGGGGCGTAACTTCGGGTTTGCTGATTCGGTTCCGCGTCTGGTCGATGGGGCGTTGCTGTATCGGCTGGCCATCTTCCAGTGCTACAAACTCGCTTGGCGGCTTAAGGGCGGCACGGGCAGTCAGCACCGGGTCAAGAAAGTACAGCATCTGCGTACCCAGGATCGGATAGGTGCCGCTCACAAAGATGAGCATCTGGCCGGGTGCGACGATCTTCTCGGAATCGCCGTCTCTCTGTTTTCGGGGCGGTTTGAGGCGCAGCACTTCATCAGGGGTCATCAGCGGCCGCTCGATGTGATCGACGCTCGCGTTGATATGGCCCATCACGGGGGAGAATCGCGACCCGGAGAAATTGTAGCTGGCCTTCTGAACGGTTTGGGTACCAGTCATTTTGCTCAGCAATTCAGCGGTTTCCACCTGATTGGGTGCGAACGCGATCCTTACATGGCAGTTGGAAACGATGCTTTCGTTGTGCCCGTAAGCATCGACGATCTGCCGAATGTCCTGGGTGATGAGGTAAGCTTTCAGGCCGTATCCGGCCATGTAGGAGAGCGCGTCCGCGAAAATCTCCATGCGGTTCAGCGAAGGGAACTCGTCGATCAACAGGAGGAGTTGGTGTTTATTTCGTTTTTGCTCAGCACCTTCAAAAACCATTTTTTCTGTCAGGCGATTGACAACCATCGTGAACATGAGCCGGATCAGCGGGCGCAAACGGATCTTGTCTGAAGGCGGAACCACGAGATACAGTGAGATGGGCCGGTGGTAGCTGACCAAATCTGCGATCGTGAAATCGCTTGCTGACGTATTCTTGGCGACGAGCGGGTCGCTGTAAAGCGTCAGAGCCGTCTTCGCAGTGCTCAGGACCCCGCCAAAATCCCGGTCCTCCTTGTCGAGCATTTCCTGTACCTTCTCTCTGACAACTGGGTGTGTGGCGGTTCTATCGCCGCCGGGCATCCGCCACTCGTGCTTGTATCCGGGGTCGTGGACGAAGTTGAGGAGGTCACCCAGCGTGTCCCGAAAATTCGATCCCGGTGTGGTGAAGACATGAGCCAGGTCGGCGAGTGACGCCACGCGCCCCTGCAGCGCAGCCTCGTAGCAGACGTGCAGAATCATGCCGGTCGTGATCGAAGCCGCGGCATCTTGCCAATAGCGTTCCTGCGGGCTGTCCTCGCCGGTGCGCACAATCATATTGGCGATGTTCTGTGCGTCGGAAACATCGCGCGGCGTGAAAAGACGAACCTCGGACAGCGGATTGAACCGAGAGCTTGCGTTCTCTTCCACCGGTGAGAACTTAAAGCAGAGGTGACCCTGCTGGGCGCGGAATCCTGCTGTCTTCGCCCAGTTCTCGCCTTTGATATCGTAGATAACCGCCGATTCAGACCAGGCCAGGAGGGTCGGGATCACGAGACCTACGCCTTTACCAGAACGCGTGGGCGCGAACGCCAGGATATGTTCGGGGCCGTTGTGGCGGAGATAGTGCAGACGATTGGAATTCTCGGCGCACCATGCGCCGACATAAACGCCACGCTCGGCGTCCATTAAACCTGTCGCGCGGATGTCCCGTTGGGTTGCCCACCGCGCAGACCCGTGGAGATCGTCAGCGTTCTCCATGAGCTTCCGAGATCGCCGGGTCGCAGCGGCGAAAAAGATCCCAACGCAGAGAAAGCTGCCGGCGAATACAATCATTTCTCCTTCAAAGAGGGGCTTTCGAACGCGCGGGTCCTGCGACGTGGAATTGTGCCATCCCCAAATGACCCACGCGAACGGCTCGTAGATGCCGCCGCCTGTCTTGCTGCGCAAGAGGGGGCGGCCAAGCGCCGGTTGGTACTCTAAACGGGCGGCGATGAACTGCGTGGCCGCGAAGTTCACTAGCACCAGCAACAGCAATCCAAAACAGGTGGGGCGCCAGTTGTAGCTGCCAAGGTAGCCGGGTTTTTGTGGGGTTCGGTATAGCTCGGGCTGTCGATTCATGATGGAAGTCCTTGTTGACGAACCGCGCTGTAGTCACCTTTTTGGAGACTGCAATGGGGATGGCGGCAGTCGGCACCACGAATCCCGCCGACGGCGGCACGGACCGTGTGAATCATCGACCGAGATCCTGGCCCTTGCCACGCGCACGTGCCTCCCGAACGAGCCCTTTGGCGTTTGAATAGTTGATGGCGACGTTTTCGCCGGGTTCCGGTTGCCGGTCAAGCAACTGTTTTGGGTGCAGAATTGCCGTCTGCGCGGATTGACGCTGCAAAACGTACTGCTCGGTTTCACCGATTATCGGTCCCCGGTAGGCGCCGCTCTCGGTCAGGGCTTCAACGGTGCGCGCCGATGCGCCTAACGCGTTTGTCGCAATGGCGCGTGCGGCATTCAATTCGTCCTCACCCGGCGTGAACTTCTGACTGCCCTTCCCGTTCTGGGCTGCCGGAGTGCTATGGCTGTCTATCGTGCTGCGACGTTCGGTGCCGGTTTGCTTGTCTTCCACCTTAACCGTGCCGCTGCCGGGCTCCCAGCGGGATATATCATTGCTCGACTCGCGAACAGGAACATCGGCCTGCGCGGAATTCGGAGCGCGGCCAGCTTCGAGCATCCCGTCTGCTTCCAGTTCATCCTCGCGATCGCGCTCCAACTTTTGGGTCTGCTCCTCCAATGCTCCGGGGCCTGAGCCGGGCGAACCCGGTGTAGGGCCGGCAGCGAGAGATTCATCGGCGATGGAACGGTCACGTTCGAGCGTCAGCAGGTAATCGGTCGCCGCGGATGCATCGTGGGCAGCGCGGAAAATCTCGTTCTTGTCTTGCTGCAGGGTTTTGATCCACGACCCGACATACGCCGCGTGCTGTTCCGGGTCGTGGGGAATGCCGCGTTCGGCCGCGAGGAAGACGCTCGCAAGTTCCGCGCGGAGTTCCTCCTTGGCGTAGTTGGTATCCCCAAATTTGTAGGACGCATAGAGCGTTGGCCGGTTCAAACGGGATGGATGGCCGGTCCAGTGCGCTAGTTCGTGAAGCGCGGTCCCGTAGTATCCGGCGGCATCCCTGAATGCCTCTTTGGGTGGTAGATGGATGCTGTCGCTGGACCGATTGTAGAAGGCCCCGTCCGCTTGATCGTGATTGATCGTCGCTCCGGAATTATCCAGAATCCTCTCAGCCGAACTCACGACTTCAAAGGGAGTTGGCCGCTTTGGCTGATATTCCGGAACACCGTCAATTTGTTTGGCATTGAATACCGTGTACACCCGGTGGACAAGTCGTGTGTCACGCCTGTCCTGTCCGTCACGGTCCTCGCTGCCTCCGGCGCTGTCGCCCGGTGACGTTTCCCTCCGGGCGGGCTTCACTTCCCAGAACTCTATCTGGGTGCCCTTTTCGCCCCGGCGCACCTGCCAACCCTGGTCGGACGCTTGTTTGTATGTCATCCACCGCGGGTCGTTGTAACCCCGCTGAAGGCTGGTTGCCATCAAGTGCAGGGCATTGCCACCGCGATAGGTCCGGTCCGTGGTGGGATTCTTCGGCATGCCGACCGCGGCGTCGCCGGGATTCCAAGGCTTCTGCCATGGCGCCACACCGTTTTCGAGCATATTGATGATTCGGTCGGTGACCTCCTGACGGAAATCACGGGGTGCGGGCGTGACAGGTTGGGTGGATCTTGGTTCGGCTGTGGTGGTTGCCATACAGTCAGTGCCCCTCACTGAAATCCGGCGCAGCAAATCCGGGCTCTGGCGCTTCGTCCTCGAAGCCGGAACCGGCGAGCGGCTCGCCGCCGACGCCATCCAGCAACAAATGAATATCTTGTTCAAAATCTTTTAGATTGTGCATCTTGCCTCCCTCGGGTCTAGCTGTGGGCATAGAGTCTGCAAACAAGCCCTCTATGTACTGAGGGATTGTTAGGAGGTGGTTCGGGACGGCAACCGAGAAAATCGTGGCCTGCTGCGGGGGCATGCGCGAATCAATCACCATTCACTGGGACGGATTCGGACACTTGACTGGTCCCCGAAAGCGTCAACGTCAAGCTGCTGATTCGCTTCTGATAGCCCTGACGGGAGCGCGGTGTTCATACTGTCCTCGACCCATGACCGGAGAGGACCACAGCGCGAGAACCTGCACGGAAGTTTCGGCTATAGGGCAATTCCGAAGTGCGACGGCCCCGGCGCATCTCGACCGGCGGCCGGAATCGCTCCCAGGTACCTCTCACTCAGTCTCAATACCCGCTGTCGTCTGGCACGCAGACCTCGATCTTCTCCGTGAACCGGCCACGGAGCGCGTGGGCCGTTGTCGTCGATCTGATTTGTGGTCCCAACCAGGAACACCTGGTTGGCCGGATCGAGCGGGCTCATCAGCTTGAGCGCTTTCGGAGGGGGGCTAGGTGCTAGGGGGGCAGGCATGGGCGATAAAAATGCCGTGCCCACGCCAGCGGCCGGCAAACCCGATTGTACCGGACGGCATGCCACTCCAAGGGGCTTCTCGATGCGAATGCCGTGAACGGCGTTCACGGGAGGAATCTGCTCCGAGTGCGCCACGCTTCGAACAAGAGGACTTCCTGGGCCTTTGGGCCTCACGTCCGCGGTTTGCGCGTCCAGGTGGTATCGCGGGACCCTCGGCGCCTTATCCGTTTGACTCCCGATGTTCTCCCGCTAAGTTTAAGATCCTACGTGATTTAAACGAAAGCAAATCGTCCCAGCGACTCTCCTAACAGGCGCGCCAGGTATTCCACTGTGTGGAATACCACGCTTCCAAGCGGATGGTGCTATAATCCTGGCTGCTCTTTGCTTGGCTGCAGAAATGACAATTGTGCCGAAAGGGAGTGCCAAAAGTGGTGGGGGGCAAAAGCCCACCACAAGCAAGCACCAGCACAATAAACGACTATGGCTATCCTTGCATGAGGATGTGGGCAAAGTCGAGTGGCCCCCAACCATTGAGAGGCAGGGGTGGCGCGTACTCCTAAGTACCTCCAGCACTCTTCACGGCTGCAACCATAGCGGTCTATACCGAGCCAGTCCCGTTTTTCCTACCACGTCGGACTTTAGGAGACCGGACCTCCGTCGTGGTGCCTACTATCTTTGCTTCTTTTGTTACGACCCCGCATTTCCGGTCCTCGGGCGTCTCCTACTAAAGGCGCCCCAAGCGATAAAATCCGGGCTCCTTTACACGACGGGGCTTGCATCAATCCTTCTTGTAACAAAACATCGATCTTTGGCAGACACTATCGAGAATATCGCTGGCGTACCGGTTACAGCAAAGGAAATCTGGCACGTCGATCGGTGCCGGATCAAGTCGATCTCCTGTGAATGTTCCACTCCCGATGCCTTGAATCCCAAGGCCCCTCAACTACTGCCATACAACTCCCTGCCGCTGGTAGCAAGGACAACGGTGGATGAGTTCGTCGCGAATATGGCAATACTCCTACCGAAGGTCGAGGTACACATCCCCAGTGAAATGTGCACGTATGTTCACTTGATTGGACAAGTGAATGAACTCATCAGCGAGATGGTGTATGCGACCAGTCCCAATGGCGCGCCCCCTGATACTCTCTCCGAATACACAGAAGACCAGTTCAGCACGGACGCATTGCTTCGCAATAGTATTCTTGATCAAAATATAGATAGGCTGGTACAGATCAATTCCGCCTTGTCGTATGTTTCAACTCAGGGACTGTCTGGGGCGGTTCCCATTCTCGACAGGCGCAGCCTGATTCGGCGATATTCACTGCTGGGCGTCGGGACGGCAGTTTTGGCGCTCACTCGAATTGCTCATTCAATCGAGTCTGCCTTTGCCCAAGGCGCCGTTGAACACATCTTGACTGTCTCGGGACCTGATCTGGCGCCTCTTCCCGGCCTTGACAACCTTCCGGAATATGAACCACGCCGGTGGAATGACTTCTCGATCAACGCGTTGAAAGCTAGCGTCGAGCCTCAGAGACCAAATCCGAAGTTGCCCTACTTCAGCGGTCGCCTTGGGTTTCGTGAAACGGAGTACACGATTTCGGCCGCACTTCAAGCTCTGGCTGCCGGCGCAAGCGCGGAGTGGAGCATTCTCACGGTGACGCACGAGATGGTTCACGGCCATGTAAGAAATCTGCTGTCGGCGGTGTTTCAGGGAGACCCTAGCAGAACGCCGGACAAGAAGTGGAGAGAATTCTATGACCGATTTAAGGCGCGATGCGAGCGTAATCCTCCGCGGAAGGAGAGCCTTCTAGACTCGTTGCGCGCAATTATATTCGCCTACTGCTGCAGTGCCAAGAAACACGGTTCGCTGACGTGGAACACTGAGCACGAGACGAGATGCCGGGGGAATGGAGAGATCCGCATTCCTATTGAGTTATATACCCCGAAGTCGCTCTGGGTGATCTTCCAGTCGGAGTACAGGAATATTAGCGAAATATTCGTTCATGTTCTCGACCTCCACTATTTTTACCGCAGCTGCATTTCACATTACATACGCCTCATTTGGAGCTCGTGGGCGAAAGCCCCGCAGGTCCGCGGCGATCTGCGGCAGTATTTGCTGCGTAGCCTTCTCGTGATTGCGACGAAAAAGCAGGGTACCCCTCACGAGCGCTTTTGCCTTGCTTGTACCACGCTAGCGGACTTGCTTGAACCGCTGTGTGGGCCTGAGGGCGCGCACATACCAGTTATAGAAGAAGCCGTCAATTTGCTGAAAGACAATAAGTACACAGGGAAGAGCCTGTTTTTCCCATTTTATGCCAGTCTCATTCTGGTTGACCTTGCACATCATGTGCTTACATCGGTCAAAATCCGGGGTGCGGTGAACGCCGGAGATCTCCATCTACGTCCTGCGATTGTCGCGTCAACCAACGAGGAATGGCTGGACTATGACATGCCTGATGGGTTTGTCGACGACGTTGTCAAATCGCCAACTGCATACATAGCGCACAGATTGACGCAGCCGACCAGCTTACAGAACGGTCGGGACATTGAGGCAGAAACCGCCGCCCTATTCCTGGCTTGTTCGTCTCATCCAGTTGATGGAGGATCACATGCCTGAACGTGTTTGTGGAATCAACAGTGTTGCGGACAGGCGTTACTATCACTTTGTTGTAGCGAGGGGGAAAGGCGCGGTTCCAGCGACACTCTGGAGGAAATTGAATGAGATTGGTGAGATCGAACGGCCCAACTTCACAGTACCGCTCGAGTCTACACGATTCAAACTGGAGCACAGGAAGCTTCGCTTGGAAAGGGCGTATGCGCGGGGAGCAACCACACTAACGCTCTCAGAGCATGGTAATGGTCGGCCACCTTTCCTGTATGACTTGTTTGCAGCGCGAATCGATTTTGAAGACAATCCGTGCCTAGTTTTTGGTTTCCCCTTTGCTGCTCTGGCGCTTGAAACTGTCAATCACCTCACAAGCAGCGGATTCATGAAGAACGTCGAGTTCCAGGGCGTGGAGATGAGCGAGTTGCTGAGTGAGAAGAATCGTCCCCTGAAACTCTTCGACGGACTCAGTTCCAGCGTTGTCGGAGTACAGTTTGTGGTGACAGACGACAAGTCCCTGACGGCGGTGCGCTTGGGAGGGGACGACCCGTTCCACGCTCAGATCTACGAGTCATTTCTAAAGGAAAAGTTCGAGTTGGGCCTCTGGGTACCGGACCGATGTGTTCTGGCTTGCGAACGCAAAGCAGATACGACCCATGAGGGACGCCTCAAGTTGCCGGGCGGACTCCTTCGCTCGCGCCTTCATATCGACGCATCAGGTAATTTCAAGTTTTATATGCACGGCGGCTGCGGCAATGTGACGCTGATGCCTTATGCGATTGCCCAGATTCACGCAGTGGCGTGCCTCCGGAAGGTATCTGGCAACCCGCTTAGAAGGATCGAGCAAGACGAGGGCAGTTGACCTTTTGTGGTGTCCTAAATGGATTTTGATTACTTGACCGAATACGATCGCGCCGTCGAGTTTCTCGCCGACAGTCTCAGTGCGGGCACGCTTGTGCTCTTCTTGGGGGCAGGTGTTTCATCCGGGGCCCGCTTGCCCGACTGGCGCGCGCTCGTTGAGTCCATGCGGACGGAGGTCGGATTACCTAACGATGATCTGAGTTCGGCGGCTGACTCTCTGGAACGTGCCGCAGAAGAGATTCGACGAAGATTCTATCCCGACGATGAGAGAGGATTCGCGGAGCTCGTCCAAAAATGCCTTTATCGGGGGACCAGTTTGGATGATAGTGTCCTAGGTGACCGCCTGTTGACCGCATTGGGTGCATTGCTGATGGGTAGTCGGCGGGGAAGCGTAAGGCGTATAGTGACTTTCAATTTTGACAGCGTCCTGGAATCGTATATCTGGTTAAACGGCTTGGTCCCGCAGGTTGTCCTTCAGCCGCCTGTGGACGAGGGAGCCGAGGACGTGCGGCTCTATCATCCTCATGGATTTTTACCGCACCCTGACCTCAAAATTAAGGGAAGCGGGTTTGTAATACTCGGATCAAGGTCGATAAACCTCCGCATTGGGGAACCATACAATCCCTGGATTGAACTGCTGCGCCATACCCTATCCACCGGAGTGGGGCTGTTCGTGGGCCTTTCAGAGCACTCGTTTCGCGATAGAGCTCTCGCTCCATTGTTGACCGCAGTCGGGATGGGACTGAGTGCTCGCCGGCCCACAGGGTTCTGGGTTCTGAAGAAGGAAAACGCGAATGACAGCGAGGTGGACAAGGAGTTCTTGGATTGCAATATCGTCCCACTACGTGTGCCGAGCCTTGCGGAGGTCCCAAAGCTACTATTGGAGATTTGCCAGAGGGCAGCGCAGACGATTCCCGTAGCGGGCTAGCATGTTTTTTCCGAGATCGGTGCCAACAGTGATAGGCTCGGTGCGGTTGACCGGGCCTAGTGTATTGGCGTAAAATGGAGATTCCCAGTGAAAAATGTGACGAATTCATACCGAGCGTTTCGTCAGCTCGAGCGCAAACTTTTTCTTGCGGTGCCAGAGCACCCAGAGTCTTTCTGGGAGCGCGACGGAAACGATGAGAGGCAGAGCCGCATGACCGGGCGGTCGCTACAAGCAGGGCAAGTCCAGCCAGTAAGCTTGCAAGCAGCACAGACGATTGCGACGATCATCTATCGGCCCAAATCCGGAGAAATCCTTGTTGAGCCTGCGACTCCCCGCCGGAGGACTCGGAAATCGGAAAATCGCACTCGGCCATAATCGGCCCGCTATTTGAACGCGAAGGCCTCCCTGCAGTCGCTAGCGGGTGGGTGGAGCGCTACAGCCCTCTTGTGGAAGTTTTGATTTCGGAAGAGTAGTCGGCAGACGCGCGATTCCGCCGTATCTGGCTTGCTAAACGCCCTAGGCTCCGGCCATCCACATGAACGCGTCGCCAACTCGTTGATTGGCCAGTTAACGGGGTTCTGGGAAGTTCCAATCAATCTGTGGACCGAGATCCGATCACAGCGCGCAGCGGCAATTTCGCTACGGCGTTATTTTAACGCCCATGAGGGGGGCAGGCCGCGCCTCCGGGGGGACTTGTTCGGACTAGGTCGGGGGCAGTGGCTCCGTTGGCTGTGCGAGTTCCGGGGCCAAAACTGCTGCCGATTCCGTCTCAGGTACCGGTGTCGGCTCCACGGGTAGTGGGCTCGGACGTAGGTCCCGATAGAGGGCGCATTGGGCAGAGTAGAACAGCAGCCGGCACCAGACCTTGGCGAGGACGGTCACTTGGCGAACTAGGAAGAGCAAGAAGATCAGTACCAGCGACGTCTGCGGGACCAACTGAGCGACGCCGGCGTAAGCGCCGAGGAGAAGCAGGACCACCAGCCAGAGCACGATGTAAAGGCCCATGGTGCGTAATGGCGCCCGCCAGATGATGCGGTACGCCCCCAGGTAAGCGCGGACGGACTTGCGGCTGTCCTCCACGGCCATGCGGATGGCAGCGTAGTCCAGAGCCAGGCTGCACAGGCCCAGCAGGCAGGCGAGGACAACGGCACGGAACCAGCTCCAGTAGATCAACGGACTGGCTTTGGAGCTTTCGCCCCAAATCTTAAGGCCGACCCAGTTCAGTCCGGCGCAGATGGCGCCAGCCACGGCGAAGAAGATGAGGGAAAAGAGCGCCAGCCGCACCAGGCGCCAGAAATGACGGCCGCAGCCGCCGAAGAAAGCCGCGGCACTAAATGGCTCGCCGACACCAAAAATCTGGAGAGTGCCGCCCAGCAGAAAAAGATGGACGATGCACGCCAGGCCGGCCAGTCCCGCGAGCGCGGCGAGCATGGGGAGCGCTGCCATAGTAGATTGGGCTATGAGCTCGGCGATCCAGGAGGCATCCAGGTTGTTGCCGAGCGCGATGGCCCAAGTACTGTGGCGGAGCGAATTGAAGGGCACGGTCATCACGACCGCTGCTCCGACCACCGCCGGAAGCGTGGCGGCGGTATAGAACACCAGCACCATGCGGCGTGCCTGGTGGAGCGAGCGGGCGCCTTGCCGTAGGCATTGGAAGACCGTCATGGCAGCACCATCTGCATCCAGAACACGAGATTCGACGACCACTTGGCGAACGGCTGAAGGTAAGGCGAGGCGCGCCAACTGTTGTCGGCGAACCTTGAGTCGAGCAGGATCTTACGGCCAGGGTCGATCTCCACTGCGTGCGGCTTGGACGCCTTGGTGAATTCTAGCTTGACCCAGCGATCCACGCCGTCCCAGTGGTGGCGGACCAGCTCGCCGTTTTCGAGCAGCATTTCCATGTCCACCGGGAACACGGATTCGCCCTCGCGGACCAGCTTGACGGTGATGCGGTACCGTTCGGAGCCCTTCTTCTTGGCGCCGGCGTCTTTTTTTGTGATCTCGATACGCTTGCCATTTTCCACAAAGGAGCCGATGCTGGTGCCGATCTTTTCGCTGGTGACCTCCGCGACACGGTAGTTCAGCTCGTTGGTGCCGAATACGAACTGATCGAAGAACCAGTTCAGATCGCGGCCGGAGACTTCCGAGGCGAGGCCCGCGAAATCGTGCGAGGTGGGATGCCGGAACTTGTAGCGTTGGTACCACGCGCGCATGATGCGGGCCATGACGCCGGGCGGCAGATGGTTTTCCAGCGTGCGCAGCAGCGCGGCGGGACGCATGTAGGAATTGATGCCGTAGCTGGCACGGTTGTAATACTGCCAGCCGTTACGCACTACAGGGTCGTGCTTGCCGTAGAAGAGGTAGATGCTGCGGTCGATCGTGTCCGAATCGATGCGGGGCAGACCCAGCAAGCGGCCGACGGGGATGCCCAGCAACGAGACCGGCAGGTCGCGCATGCCGTACACGAGGTCCATGATCTTGCCGGAGGAGTAGGTGCTGAAGCCTTCATCCAGCCACGACTCCTCGAACTCGTTGCTGCCCACTATACCGTACCAATACTGGTGGCCGAATTCGTGAACGATGACCTCTTCGGGAACGCCCGCGTTGGGACCGGGCCACCAGGACGTGCCGGCGGTGATGAAAGTGGGGTACTCCATTCCACCCGCACCGCCACCGCCGTAGGGCGGGTCCACCACGGTGATCGTGTCGTAGGGGTAGGCGCCGTACCAGAGGCCGAACCACTTCAGGGCGCTCTCGGTGGCATGGAAGTGGCGGTCGATTTGCGCACGGTGTTCGGGCTGGATGAGCAGGATCATTCGGACGGGCTTGAGCGCGAGTTCGGCCGGGGCGACACCCAGCATCTTGGCAGTGGCGTCGAGTTCGGCCGGGGCGACCAGGCGCGCAGGGTCAAACTGGCGCTCCACGCGGATGAAGTGCGGGGAGGCGGTCCAGGCGAAATCGTGGATGTCTTCCTGGTGGAAACGGTGGGTGGTGCGTTTGGTGTGAGCGTCCATGGTGGTACTCTGCTCGACGCCAGTGGCGCCGACCACGAACTCGGATGGGGCGACGAGTTCCACATCGTAGACCGCGTAATCAGCGTAAAACTCGGTGTTGGCGTGGAACTGGTGGCAATTCCAGGCGCCTTTGACGGCGTAGCGCATGCCAGCCTTTTCGTAGACGCCGATCTTGGGGAACCACTGGCCTAGCAGGAAAAAGTCGTTGCGGTAGCCGGTGCGGGCGAAAACCTTGGGAAGCTGGGAGACGAAGTCGATGTTCAACGTGATGCCGCCGCCGGGTTTGACAGGGGAGGGAAGGGTTACGGCTATGACCGTGCGGTCGTCGGCATTGTCGTCGTCGGGGTGGATGTAGCGGATGGCGTTGAGCAGTTCGGCGCCGCCTTCGATCTGGAGGCGTTGCAGGTCTATCCAGCCCCAACTGCCTTTCGTGGAGCGGTCGCCGCGGAGCTGGCCGCCGGATTCGCGCATGAAGCTGCTCTTCTCGTTCTGGAAGGCGTTGAGGTAGAGGTGGAACTGGAGTTCGCCGACGGCGTCGGGCGAGTCGTTGGTCCAGGTGAGGGTTTCGCGCCCAGTGACGATTTTCTTCTGTGGATCGAGCTCGGCATGGATGCGGTAGGCCACCACCCGCCGGCTGAGAGCGGCGCTGGCAGGAAGGCCACCGAGGCAGCAGACGAGAAGGGTGACGCCGAAGTTTCTGCGCATGGATTGGGGAATGGTAACCGATGCCGGAGATGGACACAAGCTGGATTCCAAGAATGCACCAAGAATGCCAAGAACGCCCTAGCCGGAATCGGACTGCGCCCCTTACCGTCAGTGTCCGCGGGAATGCGCAACCCCACGGTCCTTCTGCTTCCCTGCTGCCGTGACCGGCGTTTACCGGGATCTATCATCGTCTGGACCCAAGGTTGGCCCACACTCAATGGTTCCGCGGGGCGAGGCGCGACTCGAACCTACAACATTTCGACTAAACAGCCGACACGGTTGTAGCCGCCTCGAGTTCCAAACACGAGAGTTAGATGTGCGAACACCTCATTTCCAAGAAGATTGGGGGGACTCTCTGAGGAATCACCTTTAGACGTCGCGGGCACCGCGGTATGGGACGCAACCGGATTCCGATTGACCCACGCTGGGATTTCAGAGTGCGACGAAGCACGGCCCATAACTTGTCAACAGAGACGACACCCGTTAGATTGAGGGCCACCGCGAAAGAAGTATTGCCTCAAAACAGTTTCTTGCTTATGAGTGTCAATCCGGCCACGGACCGATTGAGTTGAGAATCAATAAATTCAAAGCGTTCGGGCCGAACCAAAACCTCCAAACACACGAATTCTGGATCCCAATGCAGGTCTTTACATAACCTCACATGGAACGCGGCACCGCAGCTGTCCTCCTCAGTAAAGAATGTAAGAGAGCGAGAGATGTACCCGCCCTCAACGTATTCGGTAAGGCGGACCTGGAAAGTGTCTTCGATATGCTGGCGCGCGGCATTTAAGTCAGAATGATCATAGCGATATTGCGCACGGATTTTCTGGCGTTCGAGTTTTTGTATTGCCGACTCCGCATTATTCCTGACAGCGTAATCTGGATCCGCAAGTACGGCCTTCAATGCTTCGATCGCGCTCCGATCACCAATTTTGCCAAGCAAGCTCGCGGCATCTGCCCTAATCTCTGCATTGGTGTCGGCGAGTGCTGCAATGAGGTTTGGCGCAGCAGGTAAGCCGATATTTACAATCGCGTCGCGATCACGGGCTGCGATGAAGTCGTCAACCACTGCCGTGTAGCCCAGGCTGATGAGCACGAGGCCAGTTTGATACCTAATTGAGAGGTCACCCCCTAGCCGTGTTTTCAGCATCTCAACCAGCGGACCGACTACCCGCTTGTCGCCGATCGCGCCGAGAGCTCTCACTGCAACTTGTCGATCACCCCAGTGGATAGACTCGTCGCGCACCATTGCAATCAACGAATCAACTGCTCTTCGGCTGCCGATGGCTCCGAGTGACTCAGCTGCAACCTCGGCCACACCCCGGCTACGGTCTCGGAGCGCTTCGCATAACCGGTCTACGGCTCGGTCACCCAGTCGGGTCAGTGCTCTTACAGCGTAGGGCACTTCATATGGAGTTCCGGAAATACTCCAAGAAAGACTGGGTATCCGTCCGATAATGATGTAAGCAGCGCGCACGTCTCCTGTGCTTCCTAAAGCGTCCAACTCATCGTGGCCTATGGCATCGATGCCAATTCGGCATGCCACTAATGCGTCGATGCCGACCGACCCAAGCGAAATCGCTTCGGCGTAGCGTCGGAGTCTTATCAGATTGAGCGCATGCTGGTATTCGGGCCTCGCTTCGCTTTGAGCTAACTCCTCCGCGTCCCGCAAGTTCTTCTCCTGCTCGCGCTCCTTTAGTTCGTGCTCGCGCTTCTTTAGTTCGGTCAAACGATGCGCCTCTCCAATTACCTGTATCAGGCCACTTCTTAGCGACTCCGGCGCGAAGCGGTCGCACTTCCGAATCGCTTCGCTAGGATAATCTGCCACCTGATCGACACTTTCGAAACCGCCAACCCTCCACAGCGCTTGGATCTCAGCCACGCATACCGATTCGTCCTTTTCCGACGAAAGGGCTTGCGCCAATACCTGCGCAACTTCTTTTCCTCTCCACGCAATCAGTGTGTATGCAGCAGCGGCCCGCACCGACGGGCGATCCACTAATTGTAAAGCGCCAATCAGCGCATCGCGGCGCTTCGCTGAGCGTCGGCGTGGCTCATTGAGTATTTCCGTTGAAAGTTCGGTGATGGCGCGATGCCACTCAGCCTCAGAGCCTCGCCTCAGCTTTCGTATTGTCCACCACAGCCTGAAGGCGTCAACAAATTCAGCGATCAGCCAAAAGGCGACGGCGAAGGCGACGAGAACGGCCAAGGAGCGCATGATCACGGCGGCAGTTTCCTCCTCAACAGGTTAACAACTCCGAATACCGTTTGACTGAGGCTACCCGAAGCGGGGCTTTGATCATTTGCTCGTCCACCGCGCCCCCGGTCGAGCGGACGTGTACTGTTGAGCCACGAACGGCTGCTCGGTGTGAAATGGATATCTGCCTCGGGCGTTTACTGAACCACTGCTTACTGGGATACGACCGCAGCCTCCCGCTGCGGCTCATCGCCCTTCTCGCGCTTATCGTCGGTCGCCCTCTGGCGCACGGCAAGTTCGTCAAGGGCGTGCCGCCTGGCTTCCATCCGCGTGTGGCAGTGCCGCGAAAGCATTGCGCGAGAGAACCTGCCCGGCGATCCTCATGGTCACCTCGTCTCCCGCGCCCGATTCAGGGAGCGGGGATACCCAATGTCCTTTCTGAGGCCGTAGTGTTTGCTTGGACCGCGGGCGGATGGCCACGGGAACAATGGGCACTAGGCGTCGTTTGGCAAATTACTCCCGTTAAGTCTCGGTCACGTCAATTGGATGAAAGCGCCCTCTGGTGCCTTGGCTAGGTCAAGAGGTCCTGCTTGCGGTGCGTCCGTTTAACCGGGCGCTGCGGAGTAATTTGGCCCAAGCGCCGAAGCCTGTCGATCAGAGGTCTATCTATCAAATGAGCGGTCCCGTGCCCGGTCGCGAGAGGGCTCTGTCTGTGGATAAGCCAGTTCCATCGCGGCCCTGCGCAACGCGGTCTGGTAACGCCCAAGCCACCCACCCCAACCATCCTCAGTCGGCAGAACTCCTCGTCTGATCAGCTCTCCCGCATCCACCTGAAGCTGGCGACTCGTGAGGAAGGCCTCTGAATTGCCGAGGTCCTCAACCTGAACGGCCGGTTCTCCGTTGACGAATACGCGGCGAAGCCGGGCAAACGAGTTCGTCCGCAATTCTCCGTGCGCCCGAGCCTCTTCGATTTCGGGGGTGTAATGAATGAAGTGAACGCGCGCATCGATGCCTTCCAGCATCAGGTAGCTCCGGCCAACTTGCTCGTCTTCACCATGGACAAGCACCCGTCCGGCGACTGAACGCGTCTTCGTCAGATCGAGCACTTCAACCGGCAGCCGCTCGTCCGATATCAGCACTCCGTGGGCCGCCATCACTTTCTGCCGATCGCCAGTCCGCTGCATAGCGCGGAGGATCGTCTCGAAATCGGAACGCAAACTCCAAGTTGCCGGCCCAGTGCGTTGTGCCAAGCCCATCTCTTCGAGAACTGCCAGACGCGCGACTAGGTATTGCTGCCCGGTCCGCGCCGTCTCGCCCTGGGCTGGTTTGTCGAGACTCGCTGTCGCGGTGAGCGCTGTGACCGGGTCCTCCATAATTCGCTGCGCGGAATTGGCGATTTTCCGATCCAGGCTCGTAAAACGCTTCTCGCGGATCTCTCGCCGCTCCGCTTCATCAGCATCCAATTCGGTTCGGTGGCCGAGTTGGCGGGTGCAAAGGTCCTCGGCAATGGAGCGAATTCCCTGTTTCACGTAGTCTCTGTTCAGGTGTATCGGCTGCCGGTCCCGGCCCAAGCCCCTTAGCGCCACATGGACATGCGGATGTTCGGTGTTGAAGTGAGCAACCGCGACCCATTCCAGCGGCGTTCGCAAGTCATGTTCGACCCGCGCCATTAGGTCGCGCGTCAGGCGAGTGAGGTCCACGCGTTCGCCGAATTCCGGCGAAATGATGATCTTCCAGAGCCGCTGGTCGCGCGCCGCCTGCCAAGATGCGAGCCGAGCGCCGACGTCGATTCCGTGGTCCGCGCGGTCAAACCCGGCAGTCGCGCTGCCGCCGGCGGCGCTCTCGCGCGCAACATAGCGGCCATGCGCCCGCCACTGTCCGCGGACCGTGTTCCGTGCGTACGTCACGCGAATTGCGCAACGCTGATTCTGCGGTACCCGCGCCCGCCTTGTCCCGGCTCCGCCGAGCCCTTTCGCCCGTTTGGACGAGTGGCTCGCGCGAGCGTAGTGCATCACGGTCTTGAACGCCGCGGCCCAAGCCGTTGCGTCATTCCGTTTTTGCGGTATCGGCGGTTTTCGCGGACGGAGCCGGAAGTCCTTCTCGTCACCTTTCGGCATCGCCAACCAGGTCCTTCATTGCGATACCAGACTCGCCGACCATGGCGCGCCCCGCGCTCTTGAGCAGGCGGTCATGACGCTCTTTCGCACGCGCGACTGCCTGCGGTTTCGCGTCGGCGGGCGGCTCCGGCACACAAGTCAGCAGTGCCTTGGCCAGGGTGTCAAGGTAGGCGAATAGAGCTTGCTGGGCTCGTCCAAGCCGGAACACCTCCCGCCGCACTTGCTCGACGCTCCCAGCCAGGCGTTCCTCCGCACCCGTCAGGCCCTCCTGTCTGGCTGATAGTTCCTGGTCAACCGCATAGCGAATGAACGCGGTTGCGGATGCGAAGCCGCGCTCCCGCGAAACAGCTTCGATGTCCTTGATCACCTTCTCGGAGAATCTGATCGAGCGCTGGGGCATTCGGCGAACCCTCTAACTACTAAGGGCCTCCCGGAGGCATTGCGGGACGCTTCCGCGCTGAAGATTCATGGCCAAAGAGTGGTGCATCCCGAGTGGGATGCAGTTGCCGAAAAATGCAGCCCATGTGAAGCGACTGAAAACAAAAGGCAAACCACCAAAATAAACGATGCCCGCATCCCGCTTCCTTTATGTTCCACTACCAGTGTTTCTGCCTGCCTCCGATGCCCGTTGGGGTGCTGCGACCACGAAACTATTCACAAACTGTTTCATTCTGTTCGCCAAAGGCAAACTGTTCACAAAGTACTCACAAACTGTTGCACTTTGTTTCGACACCCCGTAGAATCTCCATATGGACCGCCGCCGCGATCCGGGGAAAAGCAAGACGGACCTCGCCAACCTACGTGCCCTTTCAGCCATGCGGCCACGAACCAAGAGCGGTCAGGTCGTGTGGGCTTGGCCCGAAATCCAAGCCAGTCTGAACAGTGGTTGGAACCTGCGCGAGATATGGGAAGCGCTGCAACTCGATGGTATCGTGATGTCGTACGATCAATTCCGCGTTTATGTCTCCCGGACTCGGAAGCGGCTGACCGGTCAAACGGAACTGGTTGCGCCATCCCGCGAGTCAACCCCAGAACGAAACCGTCGAGTGCTCCGATCGCTGGATTCGCATTCCGATGTGGCTCCAAAACCATCAAATCCCCACCGTGATCCACTGGCGAACATTCGCCAGGAACAGGAAAAGAAGCGAACCTCCGGATTCCAATACAACCCAGTTTCAGAGGACCATGACGAGACCGGCTCGTGACACCCTTCGCGGCCATGGCCAACACGGTGCTACCTCCGACAGAACGCGGGCGTGGGCTTTATTTCGGGCTGTGCCTTTCAACCAGTTCATCGACGAACCCACCGCAGAACTTGTTAGTTGAAATTCCCGGAGTAAGGTACCGGCATAAAGTTGATCGTTGCGTTCGATGGATTCTTAAACTGTACATTCACCTTTGCCGACTGGCCGGGTATAAGGCTACCTACGCCGGGCACGGTAATGTATGGGCGGCCACCAAAGTTACCTGTAGGATTCGCGAGGGTGGCACCAACTGGTTTGTGTTGTGCTGATGAGCTGCGTGCAGGAGGTCTTCCGGCCGCCAATTCTGCTAGATGAATCGGTGCCGGCGAATTGATGAAGACATGGAAAGGGCCCTTGATTGAGTCGGTGCTGATGTTCGTGATCGTAATCGCCCCGTTGAATGTTTGACTGTGGCGGCTATAGGCTAGACCAGACGCCGTCACCGATATCTGCGCCCTTGTCAGCAACGTTAACGACGACGGCGGAATTACGTCGCTCACAGTTCCGACGGTGACACTCTTGGATCCGTTGCCCTGGTCGCCTTGGGGCCGCGCAGACAGCCACAAGGTGCCAAATCCAAACGGTAACAACAATAGGGCTGCTAAAGCCAGAGTTCTGGGAAGCCCCCCGCGATTTCCCCTGGCAGCAAAGCCTCCGAGTCCCACCAGTAAGAGGACCAGAGCTATCAGAGCCGGCGATGACAGTGTGGGAACGGAGGCTGTGGTAGCGGTAGAGGTCGTGGTAGTGCTTGTTTGCGAAGAAAAATCGGTTACGGTCGTCGTGCCGTCGAGGTTCACGTCCACTCTGAGCGCGAATCCATTCGTTTGATCAGTCGTCAGCGCCGGAACGGTACCCGCTGCATCGGAGAACATGCTAAAAACAAAGGTACTTCCGGAAGTTGATGCGCCGTCAGGCGAACTCAAAGCAGGACCGAACAAAGTGATCTTGAAGGTAAGCGTCGAGCCGAACGTGATCCCTTGAAAGTAGTCGTTGAATACCGTCCCATTATCGAACGTCACGGTGGCCGGCAAAACCCCGTTGACGTCTCCGGTCAGGAGAGGGCTGCCAACCACTCTGCCGTTGCTGGCAAAATTCATGATCTGGACCGACGCGCCCTGGGTCGTCAACGGGCCGGGATTGAAGTTCAAGTCAAACGATCCAACCGTGCCGCTAATCGACAATGTGTTCACCGTCACAAAATACGTTACCGGACCGGCCGATAACGCCACCCCAGCGAAGCATAACAACCCCGCGGTACACAGAATTGAAATTGCCAATCGTTTCATGTCAGTTGAACCTCCGTGAATCCGTCAGCGCAGTCAGAATCAAGATCGCAGGGAGTGCCGGTGCTTTGTAGCAAATTTGTAGCAAAAGCGTTACGTTTCTCGACTGTGGCGACGAAATGCGAGAAGTACGCGGTGGCGAGAAGTCCATTGGAGTTGTATCTCCGGAGCAGACGAGTATAGCAGATTCGCCGTTCGCTGATGGGAACCCAGCAGAACCCCGATGTGGCGCTTGCGGCCTCTCGCCCGTGTGCCCGTCGAAGCGCGAACTCCACCGGGCACCGCGGTCTCCACCGGCTGCCTAACGTAACTACTACCGAGCCGCCTGGGCGGATAGGCGCGTTTGCGGGTATGGCGGATCTTGCAGACACGCTCTGCCGACCTCTTTGGTTCTCCGGGCCGGAAACGGTAGGGGACGGTGCCCCAGCCGGGCAACTCCCGCGCCAGCAGCCACCACTGACAAACCTCCAGAGCAGACTGGAGCAGACTAGAGGTTGCATTAACAACCGCGCGCGAATATCGGTTGCGCGGTCGTGCGCCGAGCTGAGGCGCGGGCAACACTGGCGCGACCAGTTCCCAGTCAGGATCTGCAGGTCCGTGTCGTAGCGCTAATGCTGCATCCGGCCCCCTGGGTCGCCTAAGATGCTCCCATCATCAGAATGGGTGCCGACTCTTTCAGACACCCTCTGAATTCGCTCTTGACGGTCGGTGTTTGGCAAGCCTCACCAAATCAGGCGATTCGGGCGACTCGGCTAATCGGGCACGGGCACGGGGGCTCGAATCGGGCGGGGAACGTGATATACTGGCGCCTTAATATAGTAACGAGGTGATTGCGGATGTGGACCCTTAGAATCCGAGCCTTCCGGCTCATTCTCGGCGTGTGCATTGGAGGAACTCTGTTCGGGGCAACTCCCCGCTATAAAGTGTCGACCATCCCGCTACCCACAGGATTGGAAGGAACCGTGGAAGGTATCAACAACTCCGGCCAAATCGTGATCGCAGCGCGGCCTAGCGGCTCCGTCGGCCGATTCACATTACTGTTTATCAGCACCCCGAGCGGAGTGACGCCCATCAGTGTTAATCCTATACCCTTACCTGCAGGATTTGTAGTTGGAGCCGTTAACGGCATCAACGACTCCGGGCAAGTGGTGGGCACTGAATACAATAGTGGTCTGCCGTTTGTGGGAACCACCAGTACACTGGACTTTGTCCCATTGCCTGACAGTACCCAGCCCCTTATAGCCCCCGGTTATACGCCAACTGCTATCAACAACCTCGGTCAAGTGACTAGCACGGCCTACGCAGGCTCCAGTTGGAAACCGTTTGTCGGGACCACGACGGGGCCGCCACAACCCATTCCATTCCCTCCCGGATGGCTAGTTGAGATGACTGGCATCAACGACTCCGGTCAGGTGGTGGGTTTTAGTACCCCTTTTCCCCAATCCCCGGACCCCTTAGCGCGAGTTCATTCGTTCTTCTTCGTGGGGACTGCGGGGGGCGGTATAACAGCCCTACCTATGCCTCCAGGAATAACGGACACTGGAAGCGCCGGACCATACCTCAGCAACTCTGGGCAGGTGGCTGGCAATGGGTATAATGGTGTCACAAACGTCCCCGTTATCGGAACGGTGGGCGGCTTATCTTCCATTCCCGTGCCTTCCGGCTGGAGCCTCGTGACTGCGTCGGGCATCAACGACTCAGGAAAGGTGGTGGGAGTCGGATGTACCACGGGTAACTGCCCCGTGGGCTTTATCGGGGATGCGAGCGGCCTAACAAATCTCAATGATCTGATGCCGCCACCCTGGAGTATCGGCCAAGCGATTGGGATTAACAACAAGGGTCAGATCGCCGCCAACGGTTACGACTTTAGTGGAGTTTATCGCACGTTGCGATTGGACCCGCCCTGTCAAGTGAACGTGAGTTTTGAAGTAGTATCTGCGAGCATGCGGGCGTCATTTACTCCACCCTCAGACCAAACTCTGTCCGGCTACGCCACTGCTTGCGGATTCGTTGGGTTCAACTGGCGGCAAACTGTCACCGCGTTTCCTTGTCCCAACGATATGGAGCCCTTAAATGTTGCGGCGGCGGAACTTCCGTTGTCGGATTTCTGTCCAGGTTCAGGTCCTCTGAGAGGCATAACCGCGACAGTGCCCTTCAGCGATCCGGTCAAGGGAGGATATACGAATACATCTCTTAACGATATGAACCTTAATGCCTTCCCTTATTACTACGCTACCACATGGCTTCTCGACGATGAGACGTTCCCGAATGGTATTTGTCAGATGCCGCCTTCTGATGACTGCATCCCGGTTGTGAGTCGAGATGGTAAGGCCCTCAACTTTTACGATCTTCCTAACAACAAATACCTGCCTCCGTACACCTTTATGGGATTCACTACCTCTCTCGTTGGGATCTACCGGGACCTCACTTACTCTGCTCCTCTTTTCCACTGGAGCTGGACTAGCACCTTCAACGGTACTACTGGTGGAGTTTCCAGCGCTCATACGTATAACACTTTGCCGATTGACCCGGGCAGCGGGACGGGTGGCATAACTATTACAAGCATTAATGACGTCCAGTTGCCGCAGGTCGTACCTTCGAACCAGATCACCACGACAGCCTCCGGCTTGGCCTACAGCCGGGTAAGTCAAACCTTCAACGGTACAGTAACCATCAGAAATATCAGCGGCAGCGCGATCAGCGGCCCCTTTCAAATCGTCTTCTTTGGGAAGCTAGCTGGTGTGACGCTGGTTAATGCAACCGGCAATCTATCTGGAACAGCGTATCTGACGGTTCCAGTCGGCAGTCTCGCTCCTGGTCAATCAACCACCGTCAACGTGAAGTTCAAGAATCCATCAAACGCGCTGATTAACCCCACACCAGTAGTCTATGCAGGGATTATGCCGGGAGCATGAATTAATATGTGCCGAAGCTCATCACTGTTTGCCACCGTATTCCTTTGCTTGTGCGGCCGTGACTTCGGTTGGTCCAATCACCTACCACGCGACGGTCGATATTTCACCCATTTCCGGTACCAAGGGGTAGTTGGAGGCTGAAAGTTCAAATGCAGTAGTGACCCAACCACACGCCGCAGGCGAACAATGCCGCTCCAAAAACCAGGCTGATGGCACCCCAACGAATCAAGGCCCACTGCCTGTGCGCGGCTTCAACCCGATGAACCAGTTCGGCCGCATTCACACGCGCGGCATCAATGTCGCGTTGCAGCTCCGTGCGAAGCTCCGCCGCCGCGGCCTTTACCTCCTGCGCCAACAGCTTTCCAGCCCTCACCTCGACGCGTTGGACGGAGGCGTCGAAATCTTTAAGACGGCGGTCGAGGTGCTCGGCAAGTTCCCGTGCGCTTCTCTCCAGCAGCATTTCGTTAATCGTCACAAGCGCAAACGCCGGCTCGTCAGGCTTGAAGAGAATGCCGTGGCGGGCTGCAACCGCGCCGATGAGGGCCTCGACCGTCGGGGTGCCTTTCTCGCCCATGTCACGTCAGCGCGAGTTGCTCGATCTGCTCAAAGATATCCCGGCGGATGATCGACAAGCGCTGCTTCGATACCAGATTAAACTGTTCGCTCCTGATAGCCTCGTCGAAGGTCATGCGCTTTTGCAGCATCTGCTTCACGTCGTCACCGAACGTCTGTGGATTGCGTTCGCGGATCATCACGGAACCAACCAGCTTTTCCACATTGTCCTGTGTGACCTTCAGATCAGTGAAACCTTCGACCTCTCCGAAATATTCGTTCAGCCAGACAATGACGTTTCGTTCGTGGGTCGTTTGGGCGAGCTTCTCAAAACCGTTGAGAGTGTCCGGCAAGGCCTGGCCCCCTGTCACGACGCAGTGCACATAGACCTGCCGACCTTGCTTGGCTAGCAAGCTCAGCACCTCGTTTTCGAGGACGTAGTTCCAAAGCGGCACAAATGTGGTTGCACCCGTGTCCACAATGAAGACGCCGGCATTCGTACACACTCGCTCGACCATGGTGTCGAACTCCTTCTCGTTGATCGCGCCCCGCTTGAGGACGTTGATGCGCTCGGCGTTCAGCGCACGATACTGCGCCAGCGTCGGGTTTATGGGGTCAGTATCGAAGCAGTGAACAGGCTGCTCCTGTTGCCGGTAGTATTGCGCGAGCAAGGATGACACGAAGCTCTTCCCCACGCCGCCCTTACCCTGAAGCGTGATGTGTACCGTTGTCGGCCCCTGGCCGGTCCCAACCGCCTTAGCCATGAAAACTCCTCTCCAAGCCCAATCGTTTCTTACCGTGCGCGAGCCGGCTGCTTCTCGCTGACGTCCAGTGCCTTCCGGATCGTCCGCTCGACGTAATCCGCCTGGCGCTTCTCACCGCCCTTGTGCGAAAGATCGCGCGTACGGATGGCCGCCTCGACTTCAGCAGTTGTTACTCCTCGCGACAGAGCGTAGATCGCAAACGCCAGGTCAATCCGCGTTCCATCGGCTCCATACTTCGGATCGCTCCGGAACTGATCGATCGACTTGAATCTCTCGCCCGCCCCGGCGCCATCTTGCCAAGACCGGGCCAATGCCGCCCTTCGTTGCTGCTCTCTCTGTCGCTGTCCCTCCACGGTGCTCCGGAGGTGCGAGAGAAATCGCCGGGCTTCCGGGTAGCCCTCACCCGTCGCCCGGACAAGCTTGACGAACGGGTGTAGGCCCGTAGTTGCATCGCGGTATTTTTCCTTCCGGTTCGTAAACCCAGCAAGCCGGCCATAGTGGCGCCAATCTGCAGCTCCGCGATCGCCGCCGAACTTTTCAGCTAAAGCGCGTGCCGCGGCGGTCCCCAATTCCTTGCTGAGTGTCTCCGGGTGTTTCAGCCACGCCTGAAAGTTGCCGGGCGACGTTTCGACAACAACCGCAGGCGCGAATCCCGCCCGCGTCATCTCGACTATCGCGCCCGCCGTCAGGTCGTCAACCAAGCTCAAATTGTGTTCCCCATTGGGCCGCATGTAGATGTTCCGACCGTCCCGGTTTTCGTGCCGGAGCCAACCAATGGAGCGCATCAGCGAATCGGCGTCCCACACACGGGGAATCATAAAGGCCTCGCCATCGCGTGCATCCGGCTTGAAGAGTCCGACTTCGAACACTGCCGCACCCATCGCGCGAGCCTGCAACTGGACGGCTTCGACCGTTCTATCCGGTTTCGCGCTCGGCATGTCGACAGGATCCCTCTAAGTACTAAGGGACCGCCGGGGCCGCTTAGGGACGCTATGGCCGCAATATCTCTGACCCGTTACTTCGAGGATGGTGGCGTGGCCCGCCGGCGATGCCTCCGGAATTCTTCAAGGTATTGGCTGTAGCAAGGTGAACAGTGCATCACGTGTTGCCACTGAGCATCACCCTCGATGGTGTCGTCGAATTCGGCGGACCGTACCGCGAGTTCGAGCAGCCGGCCGGCGCTCGGGCATCCCTTCCGCTCCGCGTTCGGGTATGCCCTTAGGATCCCGTCTTGAATCTCCTGCTGAAGGCGATTCCACCTCTGCTCGGGCGTCTCATGCTTCATCCGCCTGAACATTATAAGCGCGTTATGGAGGAACCGCCAGGAGACTTCACTCACGGGCTGCTTTTTTCACCCAGCGGTAAAAGCGGCGCTTCACCCGCTCGGCGTTGGTGTCGCCCACCTCTTGCGCAATCTCTTGCCAGGTAAAGCCTCGCCGGATCAACTGGTAGACCAGCCGCATTTCGGTTCTTCCTTCGTTTTGGAGACGGTCTTCAACCGAGTTGAGCATAATCTGCTTCTCGAACAGCTCAGCGTACTCCTTCGGATCAGCCAGCGCATGATCTCTGACCTGTTCATCGAGCGCGTCCAGTGCGACGTAGAGACTTGGGTACTTCCGCCTCCGCCAATCGCCCGCCTTTAATTCCGCTCCTAACCACATAGCCTTTTTGAGGACCCGGCGTGCCGGGCATTCGCCGACCGCGCATCCGTAGCGCGCCCAGAGTTTGTGTACGGTTGCCTCGGCCAGTTCGGAAACACACCAGGGATCGCCGAGCGCGAATTTGGCGATTCGAACGAGCTGCTTTCGGACAGGCGCAACACCAGCCGAAAACCACTCAGGGGCAATCGACTGACCGTGCCGATCAAAAGCTGTGATGCAAATCGGAATAATCTCTTTGCGGAGCGCATATGATAACTCCTCGTAGTCATGCGGAATCACTACCACAGGTGCCATATTTCAATACCTCCTCCTTGGACCCTCGAAGAACGTTAGGACGTGAACAATCAAATCCAAGGGCCGTCGCGTCGCCGATCCACGCCCTTAAGAATTGCTGCGTGGTCGGTGAGAATATTCGCTTCGACCCCGAAGGAAATGAGCGTGTTCGGACAATTGGACCAGTGGTCGAAATCGTCCCAACCAGCTCCGGAAACTCCGGAATTCGCCCGGTTGACAAATTCAGTAGGCGTGCTATAAATCCTGCTATGCGGAGAATTCGCCTCCATACCTGAAAGGGGGTGGCGGAGGCTGCGAGTGACAGCCAGCGCGAATTTCTTTTGCATCCCCGAGAAGGCGATGGCAGTTGTCATTATCCCTTTCGACTACGAGCAGTTGGATGATCCCAACGACGTTGTCCCCATCTGCATTGAAGACACCGATCGGGATGGACAACGAATTGCCTGGGGTTGGTTCACAGCCGTCGTTCCGATCGCGAACCGTCTCCGGTGCCTGGCCCGCCGTCGCCTTGAAGATGAATGGCGCGTATCCGAGTTGACGGAGTCAACCGTTCACGAGGTCTGGTACAAGCATCTCGACAACCTCGGATTGTGGCCGAGCGCACGTATTTGGCATCACGCCAAATGGAAAGCAGAGGATCTTCGGACTGGTGGATGGCGGGTCCGTCAGGGTGTCGATACACCACTGCCGGAAGACGAGACCGCCCTCGCCTCGCTGATTCGAATGGCGGACCCAAGGGCCCTCGCCCGTCTGATCCCGCAGCGCGAATGGGACTTCGCTAACGAGCTGGAGCGGCGTCAATTTTTCGCAGTCCTGGTGCAGAAGATGAAACTCCGCGGCGACATCCAGGCCGGCGAGATGCTCGACATGCTGTGCCACGGCATGGACCGCGCCGAGATCAACGCCCATTTTCCCAAAAAGCCGAACACGTTGACGCAGAACCTGCACCGGGCCATCAGCCGGGCTCTGAAAGACTTAGGATTTCCATGACTGTTGCGTGAACCCCATTCAGTGCCATAATGTCTTGGACCGATGCAGGACGAATCAGCCGATCAGATTTTCGAAGAGTTCCAAGACATTGTTCAGCAGGCGATCCTTCGGGAGTTCCCGAATCCGGAACGGAAGGGTTGTGCCGGGCCGGAGATGCTCCGGGAGCTGGCAGAGCGGCCGCGGCCGACTCGTGACGCCGCCTGGGAACACGTTACCCATTGCTCGCCCTGCTATCGTGAATTCCTCGATCTGCGCGGCCGGGTAAAGGAAGAACTGCGACTACGTCGCCGGCGTGCGTTGCGTATTCGTGTGGCGGTCGTGGCCACCGCGGTCCTGCTGATCGCCGCAGCCATCACGACGTATCAGGTGTTCCGCCCCGGCCAAGGCGGAACTGCTCTGGGGGCTGGGGCATATCTATCGGCGTCGCTCGATTTGAAGGATCGATCGGTCGCTCGGAGCGCAGAGGGCCAAGCGACCAAGACGCAGCCTCTGGTCCTTCCGGCCAAGCGGCTTGACCTCACGATATTCCTGCCGATCGGGAGCGAGCCTGGACGTTATGAGGTCCAGTTCCTCAAGAAGATCGATGAGCCCCTGCTGAACGTGGCGGGAGAAGCGCAAGTCGAACACGGAACCACGATTCTGCGGGCGAAGCTCGACCTCAGAAGGCAAGTGTCAGGCAGCTTTCTAGTCGGCTTGCGACAGCCTCCTTCGGACTGGACGTACTACCCGGTGACCCTTCAGTAGATCATCTGGTAGAACTTCGTTCTAGACCTGATTAGTAAGTCTCATTGCTACCCGCCGGAGCTCGGGTTCGATCCCGAAATCACTGCGGTGTGGGAGGTCTGGAGAAGCTAGACGGTTTAGACGGCAGCCAAATTCGGCACGCGGTTGCTCCTGATTCCCGACGTGAGCGGGTGTTTAATCTGGAAAACGGCGGTTGAGGTGCCGCCAGCCCGCCTTCTTTTTGAGCCGCAGATGCTTGCAGAAATGGCAGTTGTCACCCATTGTGTGAACTGCGCGGCGGTTGGGCTTGCCGACGGTGCGGTGAGTCAACCGCCGTTTTTCGATTAATTAACCAACTGGCGCAATCCTTCTCGCGATGGTTCGCAAGAAATCCGGTGGCGCGACCGTCCTGGGGGTGGTGCAAGGGGCCAGGTTGCCGGCCAAGCCGCTGCACACGTCCTAATGGCAGGAGCTTTAGGCGCCCCACAAAGGTGCGGGTCGTCGCTGCGACGAGATCCAGGACCGCCCGGTCGGACCAACCGCAGCAGGCCCCTGGGGACCGACGCCCGCCGAATCCCGCGCTGCCTGCCGCTCCACTGGCCATCCTGAGCCGTATTTTATTGACAAACTTGTTTGGGGGCCCTGTCCGTTGGGACGACGCACGCCCTTGCTCACCCATGAGAGGGGCCGTGTGACGCATCCGAAGCGTCGGGGGTGGCCAGCGTTAGCGGGTGAACATCGCTGCGGCGCCATCTCGGCAAGAACATTATCGGGCCACAGGGTTGGGGCGACTGTCAGTAGGAGCAAACACACCGGAAGCCAACGTTATCTGAGCGCTGGGTAAGATCCAAGCAGATGGAGATCGTCGCTTTTGCCCCCGCTTTACAGTGACGCCAGGACCCCCCGCGTGCGAGGTTGTAGCAGATTCGTTGATGTTCTGCGAAGGAATGAGTGTACACCTCCGCCGTCCACTCCCATACATTCCCGCACATCTGATAAAGTCCCCACGGACTCGGCGGGTAGTCGGATGCCGGTCTCGCTCCGCGACTCGGCCAGATATTCGCACGCTCCCGGTCAAACTCGTTACCGAACGAGTATACGCAGCCCTCCGGCCCGCGCGCGGCGCGCTCCCATTCCGCCTGTGTAGGAAGGCGTTTTCCGAGCGATCCCGCGAACTTCGCAGCATCGTACCACGTCAAGGCAACCGCCGGCATGTCCGGCTCGTTAGAGTGGATGTCAGGCGTGTGTGTGGAAAAGAGTTCGTGGAATTGCGAGTTGGTGGTAGTGGTGACATCCATCCAGAATCCCGGGACGCACACCCTCTGTTGCGATTCCTCCCTCGACATGAAGCCTTTTTCAACTCCCTGCACGACCTCCCCGGATGGGATGTAGACCATGCCCGGATGTCGTCCATCCGCATCTTCAACCGCAGGCGCAGCGGCCCGAAGCTCACCAAAGACCAGTTTGGCTGTTGCTTCCATCCGTAACCTGTGACGCTCCCGTTGTAGCGCTTTGTCTAATCCGTTACCCGGTCTTACCTCGGGTTCGAGGCAATCCCGAAGAGGTTTGATGGACTCTTGCACACCGGCGTCGATAGCTTCGCGCTCGGCGTTCTTTAGGTTCAGATAGTAGCGGTCGATGGCCTGCCGCTGCCGGATCCAGTAACTCACGTGGTTAGTTGGGCTGTGCATACATCTTCTTTGCCGACCAAGCTGTCTTTGCCAGCAGCTGATTTGCGCGATGGCCGGTCTTAAATAGCCTCACGGTGCCATGAAAGTCCGCCCCTAGGAGTGCAAGATCGCCGATGGCGTCCAAGATCTTATGACGGACCGGCTCGTCGTGGTACCGGAGGGGAGTGATGTAGCTATCGCCCGGGCGATGATCATGTTCGTGAACAGGAATCTCCCCGGCAGGATCTCCGCCTCAAAACCCGGTAAAAGGAGCCGGGCGGCATCAATCGAGGTGGGCTTCGTGGCAAACGTTCTCGCTCGAGCTAGGTGCAGCCCGAAACTGTGGGCGCAGTCTTGATAATGCAGTGTTTGTCGGCCAATTGGCACTTCGGGGAAGTCTATGAAGGCGTCGATGGCGAGCGACCCGCCGGATGAAGGCGCCACCGCGATAGACCAATCGGCAGTCTCCATGATGCCTTCCTCAATCACTGACACTAGTTCTGGGTGGTGCCCCTCCTGGGAGCGGATTCCGGCTTCGATCAAGTGATTGAAGAATAACTCCGCGCTCCCATCGCCGCCCGGGATCTCGCCGTCGGGGCAGTCAATCAGGAGATTGTCGATCCCGCACGCGTTGATCGCCGCCATCAAGTGTTCGGTTGTGTTCACTTGGGCTGGACCGTTTCGGAGTGAGGTTGTTCGGCGTGTAGGGTCGATGTGGAGGAATTCAACAGTCGCAGGGATCAGCGTACCTCGGACATTAAATACCCGCCCTGTATCTGGGGCGGCGGGCAGAAGGGCGATTTCGGTGTCGATTGGGACAAACAGCGGGCGACCGGGAATGCGGCGTGGCTCTGCAATGGTATTCTGCGACCGCGTACTTCGACCCCATGCGAAACAACCCACAGAGCCCGGGGCTAGGGGATCGAAGGCTGTCGGCAACCTTGGGAAACTCATTGCCGAATCCATTTTGGGTCGAAATGTTGATTCTTGAGTTGGATGGCGCCGGTTGGTGCCCGGCTCGCAAGTTGTTGAATTGGCGAGGGGGTGTTCACCTGTGCCGAGAGTGCTGAGCGCTGCCCGGTTGTTAGGGCCTTCTTTCGCGCACGGGCAGCGGCTGCTGCCTTGCGATTCTGCGCGCGGGTCTGCTCTAGATGCTCCGAGCGATACTTCCTCAGGTACTCGGCCCAGCCGCCCGGATGCTGATTGCGCGCTAGTTTGGCCTGCGCGCGATCATAAGGGAACGGGTTGGCGTGCCGCCAGTCTTTCGCGCATTGGCTCGGTCTACCATGAAAATCGCAGTACTTGGTCTGGGGAGGCCTCGTCGGATCGACGAAACAGGGAGATTCGTTTGTTGATCTCTCACAGGCCTTGGGGGTCTTGGGGGAACCTAGGGAGC
>Ga0075030_100000657_pt1 | contig 30385 bp, 25 predicted proteins | sample LitLauG_LLR_2012_FD_71393 | JGI IMG/M metagenome (GOLD analysis project Ga0075030, IMG submission 71393) | Freshwater sediment microbial communities from Pennsylvania, USA - Little Laurel Run_MetaG_LLR_2012 | ecosystem: Environmental > Aquatic > Freshwater > Creek > Sediment | place: USA...
TCAACACCTGTTGGAGTAGTTTACCGTGCAAGCTGGAAAGATGAAAAGAAAATCACTGGAACTCTACAAGATATTGCAAAAAAAATAAGAGATGAAAAAATAACAAGAACTGCTATTATAATAATTGGAGATGTAGTTAATCCAAAATCATATGAATATTCAAAATTATATGATAAAACATTTACTCATGGATATAGAAAAGCTCAAGTAAAATCAAAGTGAGTTAACTTTATTCTTAATTCCAATCTTTATCAATTTCTGGTGAAACTTTTCTATGTCCCCTGATGCATAAATTTTAAGAATATTTTTTGATTTTTTATGATTTAATATTTTTAAAACACGTTGTGTTACTAAATCTGCAGGATCTAAAAACAAAACATTAGGAAATAACTTTTTTAGAATTGGTAAAAGAAATGGAAGATGTGTACTTGATAATGTAAATACATCTATATTTTTTTCTATATGTGGAGTAATAATTTTTTTAATTATATTTCTTGATACTTGTTCCTTTGATATGAATTTTCCAGATTCAACAAGATCAACAAGTGGTGTTACATTAATTTTTGTAACTTGAATCTTGGAAGAAACATTTTTTCTGATATATTTATCAAGCGATCTACTTTCTACAACTGATCTAGTTGCAAGTATTCCAATCCGTCCAGTCTTTGTTTTAGAAGATGCCTCCTTTAATGGAGGAAATACTCCAATGATTTTATTCTTTTTTTCAACATCAAGTAATAATGATGGAGTGTTTGATCCAACTACTATGACATCAGGATCAAATTTTTCTCGTAATTTTGAGATTGTAGATTTTATTATCTTGTCTAATTGACTAGTACTCTTTGTACCGTAGGGATAGTTATCCTGATCCGCAAAATAGATGATTTTGGCATTGATCTTTTTTTGTATGGATTTTATCACTGACAGTGAACCAAGGCCTGAATCGAAGACAACTATCTTTGGCATAATGTGAAAATTATAAAGTCTGATTTACATTTTGTGAGCTAAATTTAGCCTAATGTTGAGGATAATATACACCGGCTATTAAGAACCAACTTTTGAACTATCCCGCATGACCGGCTTCGATAAGACCTGGACTCGACCAGAGTCTGTTGGTTTAACCGAAAAATTACGTGAAACTGTAAAACCACAAGGTGCACTCAAACCTAGGATAGAGAGCGCCGTGAACAAATTACAGGGTCAGATATCGAAGATGGACTCTATGTTGAGCAAACTGAGAGAAAGGGATGCTCAGTTGTTTAAACGAATCGTAGCCGCAATGCAACATCATGATGCAGCAACAAGTAGAGTTCTATCAAACGAACTAGCTGAGATTAGAAAAGTGTCAAAGATGTTAGGAAATGCTAGAATGGCATTAGAGCAAGTACAATTGCGTCTAACCACAATACATGACCTCGGTGATGCAATGGTAGCAATCGCCCCTGCAATGTCCACAATGAAAGGACTCAAGTCATCACTTGGAAGGTTCATGCCAGAAGCAGATTCCGAACTTAATGCAATGACACAAACTCTCAATGGTTTGATGATGGACTCACTAGCAGGTGGAGACTTTAATGTCGATACCGATGCCTCAAACGAAGAAACCGAGAGGATATTACAAGAAGCATCTGCGGTTGCAGAACAGCAAATTGGCGACAGATTCCCATCAGTTCCATCACCCTCCGGCGTATCGTCACAATCAACAATCGAGTAGGGAAGCTCGGATGGGGAGACTGGCGAATGCGTCTTCTTTTTATAATGTTTTCTTATCCATTGATTTTCTACTATACCCAAACTTGCCCAATATTTTCAATTATTAATGTGATTTTGTTATTAACTTATCTTAAGCAATCGTCTTGAAAATAGTTTTGTAATTAATACTACTGATGTAATTGATACTGATATAATTAAAGCAGGAATGGAAAATTCTGGTAATGATTTATCCGGGGAAATAATAGTTCCCCAATATTTGGGACTTGGTATTTCAAGAATATTTTGTTGACCCTGTACTGTTGGCCAAGAATAGTATTTGTTGTTATTACTATCATATACAGAAACAAAAAAACCATATACATTTGATCTTCCTAACAATTCAATGGGAATTTTGAATTCATAACTTGGGTGAGGAATAGAAGAATATCTATCATGCTGATCTGATAAAGTACTGTTACCTTTAAAACCTAATGGAATAGAAATTTTACTAAAATATCCGGTTATACCTAACGATGATCCTCCTTGAAAGGAAAATGCATGATTACTATCTAAAATATCTTCAAAACAATAATCATTTGAATCAGGAATCTCCGATTTGTCATTTTTTGAATCAAAACAAACTATGGCATGATCACTTCCTTTACTGATTAGATTTTTTTCTACATCATCAATCATTACATAAATGAAATTATCCCAGTGTGCTGTACGAATGTAAATGGGACCATAACTCCCTTCTATCTCAGTTAAACTAGATTCTTTCCATTCTTGTGTAAATGACCATTTCCCATCAAATATTACTTGACTCATATGTGAACTGACAGTTATTGGTATGGTCTGAGCATATGTTGCAGGGAAATATACCATGCTGATAAATGCAATGATCAATAATTTTTTCTTTGAATTTATCATAACAACTAATAATGAAAAAATCTTGCATTCTATTAAAAATACTTGTAATATGATAAGTAAATACTATCACGAAAAAAATATCGGCAATTTCTATAGTTGGAATTATAATTGTTATAACTGCCGTCTCTATTTTATGCTAATACAACTCTTCAAAGCCAACACAATACCATAAAATCATCTAAAATATTGACGCCACATGTTACTATACCTTGCAAACATATGAAGTAGGTCTCTCTTATGATGTTAATAGTAGAGCTAGCCCGTGATTTATTCTGATGCTCCAATTTAGCTCTCTCACTATAGGCTATATTTTCCGCAATGCATAATATGATTGAGCATATTATACCATTAACAATGAAATACAAACCGCTTCTCTCTTTCATAGCAATAATTGCAATGGCGGGAGGTTTATTGGTCACCTTTAATGTTGGTAGTTCTCCACAGACCAATAAATTTTCAGAAAGTTCAGGAATGTTGGGACATATAGAACTAGTTGCAAAAGATTCAGATGGTAACATCAAAGCATATAGGCAGACAGATAACATAATAGTAAACGTAGGTAAAAGCTGTGCTGCTATACACATATTTGGTGTTCCTACGGGATCAAACGGGACTGGAACTGCATGTGGTGGTCAGCTTGTCAATCCATTCAATCTAATGGCAATAGGAACTAGTACAACAGCTGCACAAGCTACAGATACTGCGCTTGTTGCACAAGTTGGAAGCAGGGTAAACAACGGCACAATGACTTTGATTAATAGTACAGCTAATGCTCCATATGTGATTCTACAAGATACATTTAGACCAAATGCAGCCATAGCAGAAGCTGGAATCTTTGATTCAGCAACGGGTGGGCATATGTTTGCACGTCAACAATTTACACCTATTAGCTTGGGAGCAACAGACACATTGACTGTAACTTGGAGAATCAGTCTAAACTAACACAATTTTAGTCTTGTTAGGTTTTTTTTATTTTTGTTATGAAGTTTCTTTATGGGAATGCAGTAGCATTTGCGATATGAGAGTCAAGTTCTGAGATCTTTATTCTTTCCTGACTCATTGAGTCACGATTCCGTATTGTAACAGTATCATCTTCTAATGTCTGATGATCTACTGTTATTGCAAAAGGGGCGCCTATCTCATCAAGTCTTCTATATCTTCTACCTATGGCACCAGAATGATCTAAGAACACATCATATTTTTTTCTTAACATAAAGTAAATCTCATCTGTCTTTTCTGCAAGGCCGTCTTTTTTTACAAGCGACAATATACCAACATGAATTGGTGAAAGATATGGTTCCAATGAAAGAACAATCCTGTCATTTTCCTTGTCTTCGCGTAGCCTATGTTCTATCATGGTGTAAAGACTTCGGTCAATGCCCATTGATATCTCAAACACATGTGGTAAAACTTTCACCTCGTCATCCATGACTTCAAATTTTTCTTTGCTTATATTGGCATGGTTCTTCAAATCATAATCTGATCTATAGTTGCATGCAACGAGCTCAAGCCAACCTGTATTGGTCTCTACCTCAAAATCAAAGGCAATTGTTGCATAGAATGCTTTTTCTTTTTCACCAAGTTTTCTAAATCTGCTTTTGCTTACATCAATGCCAGTTTTCTGATAAAATTCAACAAGCAAGCCGATATAATATGCAACAAGTTTGTTTGGAACAATTCCAGAATCTAGAGCCTCCTTGCAAGTCATGTTCTTTGTTGTATCATCAGCCATTATTCTTATCTGAGTGTTTTCTACCTCAGAGAATTTTGATAAATCATTAATCCTGTCAGGATTACAAAAGACTTCGATTTCTGCTTGGTAGAACTCTCTTAATCTTAAAAGACTCTGCCTTGGAGAAATTTCATTTCTAAAGCTTTTTCCAATCTGAGCAATTCCAATTGGAAGTTTTCCCCTCATTGTTTTGAAAAGCCTTGGGAAATCTACAAAGATAGATTGACATGTCTCTGGCCTAAGATATGCAGATTCTCCTTGGACTCCTATTCCAATCTTGAACATCATATTAAATTTCTTGATGCCTTCGAAACTCCCCTTACACTTTGAGCATGTGATTTTCTTGTCTTCTATTATTTTATCAAATTCCACAAGATCTGCATTTTCAGGAATCACAATTGAGGTAATCTCTTCTATCATTTTATCTGCTCTAAAAATTGATTTACACTTGGTGCAAGTTGCAATAGGATCAGCAAAACTTGCAAGGTGACCAGAAGCTACAAATACATTTTGTGACATTATCTGGGAGCCGTCAATCTCCCACATTCTGTCTCTTCTTACTAGTTCCCTTCTCCACAATTCTATGAATTTGTTCTTCAGGCTAACTCCAGTTGGACCGTATTCCCAAAAGCCTGCGTGAGCATCTGAATAAATCTCACAACTAGGAAAGTAGAATCCGCGTTCCAGAGCAAGTTGCATTATTTGATCATAGTTCATAAATCGCTATACACTCTTCTAAATCAAGCCAATTCCTTTGCCTTATTCAGGTTTCCAATATCATCGCGTCTTTCATCAATGGGAGTCTCTAAAATTATTGGAATTTTTTTACGGTTCATTGATTTTATAATATGACCTAGTCCTTTCTCTCCAATATGACCCAGTCCTATGTGCTCATGTCTATCCAGATTGCATCCCAATTCTCCCCTTGAATCATTCAAGTGTAAAATTTTAAGACGTTCAAAGCCTATTGCTTTATCTAATTTTTCAAGTGTTAATTTTGCTCCCTTTTCAGTTCTCATGTCATAGCCTGCGGCAAAAGCATGACACGTATCAAAGCAAATGCCGAATCTCTTTGCAGGTTTTAGCTGGGACAGAATAGATGCAAGCTGATCAAGATCTGAACCCACACTATTCTTTTGACCTGCAGTATTCTCAAGAAGGATCATTACATCGTCTGAGGTTTCTTTAGCAGCTTTTGTAAATGCTTTTACAAGCATTTCAATTCCTTTTTTGTCTCCTTCACCCTTATGACTTCCCAAGTGTGCAACAATGTAAGGAATTCCAAGTTTACTACATCTTTTTATCTCGTCTATAAGTGAATTCGTAGATCTTGCAAAAGGGTCTTCCTCTGGAGAAGAAAGATTTGGCAAGTATGGCATGTGGGCTACAGTAGAAAACCTATCGATTTTACTTGCAGCAAGTTTTTCTTTAAAACTGGAAACGTCTTTACTTGTTAGAGGTTTCGCAGCCCATCCACGAGGATTACGAGTAAAGATTTGAAATGCCGTACATCCAGTTGCCACTGCATTATCTACCGCTCTATCGATTGATCCTGCGATTGATACATGCAATCCAACCTGCATGTCACTAATTTATTTGAGGATAATTTAAACTCGTAGAACCAATTCATAGATAAATGGTATTTTAAATAATTATCAAGATAAGGCATAATCAAAATAAGGCCTAGATCAAATAATATTCATGGATGATGATGATACAATGCAGATTACTATGGCAAAATATCCATTTCTCACTCAAACGGGAAATTATCTTAGGGATACTCATCTAACTCTAGAAGAACTCGGAAATTCTGACTGGAAGCCCGCAATAGAAAAAGCATATCGTCGAATATTAGACTCCGCTAATGGGAAAATCTATAGCTCAAATCTTGAAATACCAGAGATTGAAATTCTTTCATTCATAATTGCTATCATTCTGTTAAGAGGATCGAGCATACCTACTTTTAATAGGAGATTTTCTCTTGCAGAAGCTAGAAGAGCACAGAATTATTTAGAGAAAGATCTTGAATGGAAAAGAGAAAGGTCAATAATCGAACATGTAAAAAAGAGAACTAAATCTCAAGAACTTGCATTGGATATTCTCAGGAACGAATTTAATTTTCAAGTTGTTATGGAAGATGATTTCTTCAAAGTCCGAGTAGCAGATTATCTAAAAAGAGCTATACATTTTCATGAAAAAGAATGGAAACTTGTAAACAGAAGAGTAGAGAATGGTTTTGTTTTTCTATCTTTGCATGAAACAGTGAGACTCATTAGAAAAGAGCTAGATGAGAGAATTAGTTCCAGAATAAAAACAATGACAATAGAGTCTATACCACAAACATTTCAACAATACATAACTGATATCAAAAAACTTGCCGACAAAATTTTAGAATCTGTAGTTTTCTCCGGAGAATATCCACCGTGTGTTAAACATGGAATTGAAGTTCTTGAAAAGGGAGAAAATTTACCGCACTCTGGTAGGTTCTTACTTGCAACTTATCTTCTCTCAAAAGGTCAGACAGTTGATCAAGTTGCTCCTTTATTCAAAAATGCTCCAGATTACAATGAACGAACCACAAAGTATCAACTAGAACATATATCTGGATCATCTGGGAGTGGAACCAAATACCAATGTCCATCATGCGAAAAGTTAAGAAGCGAAAGTCTGTGCTTTGCTACACCTGACTGTGATGGAATAATTAATCCAATGCAATTTGGCAAAAGGAGGAAAAATAATTGAATGAGAAAAATATCTTGCTAATAGAATCTGCATTCAAAGAATATTACTTTAATCGTTTTGATCTAATACATGTTCCCAGAAAATCCACAGAAAGAGAGTTTGGATATCAGAAATTTAATTCTGGAATGATCAGACATCTAGTTGTAAAAAATGACAAAGAACTTCATCTCTTACTAATGAAAGAAATTCCATCTGATGTATATTGTTCCAATGCATACTATTCATATCCAAATCTTTCAATGTCCGAAAAAGACTGGAAAGGAGCTGATCTAATCTTTGACATAGATGCAAAGGACTTGGCTTTGCCATGCAGAAAGGATCATACCATACTCAAGTGCAGCTCGTGTAATAATTCTCTAATAGAGTTTCAATCACAATGTTCCAAGTGCGGTTCTACAAAGTTTGAGACCGTGTCTGTAATCTGTAAAACTTGTATCTCAGAATCTAAAAAAGAGGTCACAAAGCTTGTCGATATCTTAACATCTGATCTGAATATTAAAAAAGAGGAGATCAAAGTCTATTTTTCTGGAAACGAAGGATTTCATATACGTATAACAAATAACGATTATGAACCATTGGGTTCACAAGAAAGAGCGGACCTTGTAGACTATATTATGTTCAATGGAGCAATACCAGAATCCTTTGGGATTAGGAGACAAAATAATTCTAAGACCTCCCTCCCTACCCTTGATGAAAAAGGATGGAGAGGTAGAATAGCTCATAGGTTATTTTCATCAAAATCCAAAACCCCTAAAGTAACGAAAGAAATACTTTCTAATGGCTATTCTGCATTTCAAGTACAGCTTGAAGAAGTTAGGAAAACCATGGGAGTGAGAATTGATCCAAAAGTAACTATGGATATTCACAGAATATTCAGACTAGAAGGTTCCATAAACAGCAAAAGCGGTCTTTCAAAGATTCAGTGTGATAATTTAGACTCTTTTGATCCATTTTCAGCGGCATGCTTACTTGGTGATGACACTGTGCAAATTATAGCAGATTGTCCCTTACAAATTAGACTAAAAAATAAGAAATTTGGTCCATACAAAAACGAGGTAGTTTCTCTACCAAAATATGTTGCAGTTTACATGTTGTGCAAAGGCTTGGGTAATACAATCTGAAGAGCCTCGCTATTTGACTTATTAATGGTGTTTTGGAAAAGAAATTGGGTAAAACATTAATTTGACACAAAGGAAGGTAGCCTGATTTTGTATAATTCATCTACTCAATCCAGTCCTCCTCCGCGGGATGCTGGAAAATACATTAGAATAGGAATTGTAGCCTTAATTGCCATTGTGATTTTTGTCTTGACAAGTAATCAAGCAGTAATTTTATACATGAATTCACAAGAGTTTGGCTCTCTATTTACAAAACCACTTTATTTCTCATTACTTTCTGCAGTTGTCCTGTCTTCTATTGCATTGATACGAATAAACATCAAAAGCAGATCCTCAATTTCATGGTATGGTCTTAATCTCGCTCTGACTTTTTTTAAGCGGGGAGGCAACTACTCTGTAGCAGAAAATATTCCAAACTTTAAGGAATACAAGCTTAGTGTTCCAAACTTTGTAATTTGGCAGATAACAAAGGTTGTACTCTTTGGGGCTTTCTTTACAAATCTCATGTTTGGATTTGCCCTAGCATATTTGATTGATGGGCACGATGATCTAAATACCAAAAGTATTTTGAAGATATTCTCACTCCCATTTGTTACACCTCCTACTGATCCATCATATGCTCTGACACATGTTGTACCAATGATTCCAGCACTAACAATTCTTGTTCCTCCAATTCTTGCTGCAATTGGTCTTCGACTCGTTCTCTATGTTGGGTTACACAATATTGTGGGATTGGTTACCAAATATGTTCAAGATGCAGCAAAAGGCAAACCAAAGTTTCTAGATTATATCGCTACAATTGAGGCAATAATTGGAATTGGAATAATATGGGTTGGAATAAACATGTTCTTCACAGACCAAATAGATTACAACACAAAGTATGCAATAGGAGGTACATTAGTAGCAGGGTTTACTCTTATCGGATTTTACTTTGTTGACAAGTTCAAATCAAAGGTAATCATACATCCTTCAAAACGTGATATCTACGTTCGTGTACTTGCTTTAGTAATAATTGCTATAATTGCCGGTTCGATAATGATGGTTAACAACAGTATTGCCGATGCAAGAAAAATAGAATTTCTTGGACCTTACAAAGCAGAGCAGATTGGTGTAAATCGTTACTTGGGGCAATTGGATCAAATAACTGTAGTACCTCAAGAAACAAAACTAAGCTCTGTCTCGGCAAATGATATCCCTAGTTACGTCTCGCAAAATAGTGAACTTCTAGACAAAATTAGAGTATGGGACTGGGATGCAGCATTTGCAAAACTAAAGCCCGAGATTGGTCTTATACCATATGTTGATTTTGAAAATAATGATATTCTAAGATTCAATGATACATTGTATTGGACAGCATCAATGAAGCCAATACTGCCATCTTCCGTTAGCTTGGAGAATCAATGGTATAATCAGCATCTTGTATACACCCACGTTGACAATGGTTTTCTTACACTTGATGCCCATGATGGAACAATTGTCGATAGTAATAACTTCTTCAAGCAGAGAATGATATACTATGGAGAAGGTGGACTGTTCTCAGAAACTTGGGCTGCTTATCCACAAAATAGGGAAACCTCTGCCGAATTAAATAATGCATCATATCACGGAAGTGGAGGAATTGATGTTAAACCTCCTATAAGTCAAATATTTGAGCCAAACTTTTTCCTATCATATCCTACAGAACCAATACACATTATCAGATATAGAGATGTACATGACAGAATGCAACTACTATATCCATATTTCCAATATGATCTATTTGGAAAACAATTGGATATTCTTCCAGTTAGTGATGGACAAAAAACATACTGGCTTGTACCACTGATTGTAGGTTTTGATACCAAAAATGTTCCATGGTCAGTCAGTAATCCATATTTGAGATTGGTAGGCTATGCCTTGGTTGATATTTATGATGGTAAGGTAACTCTTATAAAAACTGGTGATGACTTTTTCACAAATATGTTTGCAAGTCAATATGGAGATCAATTTATTGAAATGCCTCAATGGCTTGCCAAACAACTCAGGTATCCAGAAGCACTCTTTAACTGGAAAGTTGATATGTTCAACATTTACCATGTAACGGATACTTCTACATTCATACAAGCAAAAGATTTCTATGAAGTGCCAGATGGACTTGGAACTTATTACGTAGAAGAAAAACCCCCAGGATTTGATAAATCCACTTATGTTGGTCTTCTTTCACTTGAGTTACGAGGATCTCAGGGAAGAAATTTGGCAGGTTACATGATTGTGCAAAATGACATTCCAAATCTTGGTAAAATGCAGTTCTATCAAGTTCCACTTGATTCAAAGACAAAACTCTTGGGACCATCTGCAGTTCGTGAAGCATTAGCAAGAGATTCAGACTTTGCACAATTGCAAACCTTGTTACGAACTCCTAGAGTAGGCGATAATATTCTCTACAGGATAGGAAGTCAAGATGTATACTTTATTCCTGTTTATACGGCAGGTTCTGGTGGCGTGGTAACACAACTAGGAACAATTGCAGCAGTAGGTGCTGCATTTGATGGTGAGTATTATGTTGGTCTAGGAAGTACACCTCAGCAGGCATTTGCTACTTACCTGGCTAAGGTTACAGGTATTGCACCATCTAATGTTACTGTTGCACTTCAGCTTGACGAGTCTACTAGGGTGTCTACAATACAATCAATACTTGAGGATCAAAAGATTAACATTCTAACTCCCAAGACAATTCAGTTCCCACTTACTTTTGAGGAGGGCAAAGTATCCTTTACACAACAGTCAGATCTAGATAATACTAAGAGTCTCATCTCAACATTTGTGAAAAACTTTGTTCATGCAGGGAGCAACAGAATATTATTCTGGCAAGAAAATGGCACGGTCAAGTTAGGCGTTGTAGCTGTAGGGGATAACGTACCAGAACTGCATTACATAACCATAGGTGTAAGATAGTTTGTTGCTAGTTGTAGACAATGGTTCTGTCTACACACCGTTGCTTTTGAAATGCATACAAGATCTAAACCTAGATTTTGAATCTCATCTCTTTTCTAGCATATCGTCGCTTAATCTTGATAATTATTCATCTATAATATTATCAGGAAGACGAAAGAATAATCCAGAAATGAATATTATCAATTCAAAATTAGTAAAACATTCAGTAGAAGAAGATAAACCCTTGCTTGGCATATGCTATGGCGCAGAAATCCTTGTACTCACTCTTGGAGGAACAATAAAAAAAATGGTGTCCTCACGCCATGGTTTGTATGAAATTGATATTACAAAAAATAACCCTCTTTGTAGTGGAAAAATTAAAGGGTTTGAAAGTCACTCATATATGGTATCAAAACTCAATTCTTCTTTTATACAAATAGCTACATCTAATGATTGTAAATTCGAGATATTCCAGTATGATGGCAAAAATATTTTTGGAACACAATTTCATCCCGAAATGAGTACGGATGGAATATCTCTACTGGAGAAATTTATTTTCATTAAATAGTAACCCTGGAATGGCATTTTCATAATAATTACGGAATTCCCGTAAATGTGAACCTAGATAATTACGAGTTTTGGAAAATGTAAACATGGCTTAGATAATTCATGAAAAAACTGCGCATCCAGACGTGAATAATAATAGAAATGCCATACCAAACCTAGATTATCATCAAATTCTATAGCGACGCTAAAACGGCATTTTGAGAGATTTGCAGATGATCATCAGTAAAATTTGATAAAGCTGGGCAATACGGATATTGCGTTTCAGGATATAATACTGGAGAATACGTTCACGACACAATCATTTTGCAATAAAAATCAGGATTAACCTGATAATAGTGGATCCTACAGGTCCAGAGCCAATGTAAAAAGTTAATCTAGCAATATGCCAATGAATTTTGTTAATTGAAGATACTACTCATGATACTAATTGGAATTGCAATTACTTGTAGCATTTTCACATTTAATTTTCAATCTAGTGAAGAAAATTACAATATTCCATCATGGATAAAAAATAATGCCAAGTTTTGGTCTCAGGGAGAGATAGGAGACTCTGATTTTGTCAAAGGTATCCAGTATTTACTTGAGCAAGGGATAATCAAAGTTCCACCTACACCTGGAGGTAACCTGCAAAATTCAGACCATATTCCCACGTGGATAAAAAATGATGCCAAATGGTGGTCAGAGGATCAAATTGGCGATTCAGAGTTTGTAAAAAGCATACAATATCTTGTTCAATCTGGAATCATACAGGTAAGCATCGTACAACAACAAGGCAATGAGACAGAAAGTAGCCAGCAATCAACTCAAACAAGTTCTGACACGTACTCTATACCAACAGCCTGTCAGGCAGTAGATAACGATACTCTACCTGATCCAAAATGTACACCAGGTGCAATTGATCCTACAGTAACACAAGACAACATTGATTCTACAATTTGTGTTCCGGGTTACACAAAAACGGTAAGGCCGCCAGTTTCCTATACGGAGCCATTAAAATTCAAACTCATGGATGCATATGGTTTTACTGATTCTGCAAGCAATTACGAGTTTGATCATCTTATTCCATTAGAAGTTGGTGGTTCACCGACAGATGTAAAGAATCTCTGGCCTGAGCCACATTATACGGATCCGAATTCGTTTGACAAGGACGGATTTGAAAATTATCTACACAAGCAAGTCTGCTCTGGGAATATGGACTTGAAGACTGCACAAGATGAGATTTCCTCTGACTGGACAAAGTATTGGAATGCTGCTGGAAGACCTTGATGATATCACAGTTGTTTATTCTGTAGGTAATACTTGATTCTCAAACATGCTCAAATTACAGCATCTTTTAGCTGGTTCATAATCACATATTGCTATCATTACTGAAAAATGAGATCTGATTTATTAGCGGGAAATCATGAAAAATAGACCTGAATTACTCTAAAGCATTAATTCTCAATTTTCTATCATTAACAATTCTAGTTATGATAGGTGCATTACCTGTTTCTGCACAGACGCCAATAACTCAATCTGATATTAATCAAGGGAACTATTATTCTCAGTATGCTGTTCTGAAATGGGGTTCTCATGGAACAAATGATGGACAGTTTTTTGGGCCAGGTGGTATTGCAATTGATTCTCATGATAATGTCTACGTATCAGATGAATACAATAACAGAGTAAGCATATTCAATTCTGATGGGCATTTCATTACAAAATGGGAACTAAGTTTCCAACCCTTTGAAATTGAAATAGATTCTCATGATAATGTGTATATTCTAAGTGACTATGTTAGTAGCCCTACCACTGGTCCTACCTTAAACAAATTCACTATGGATGGAAAACTTGTTCAAGTATGGGGTAATGCATCGTCTAATGACGTACATATCCCTATAATTTCTAGCGGACATCTACTACCCACAGATGTTTTTCCAATTCATGTAGTAATTGATCATCAAGATAATGTACATCTTGTCTATAATAATCAGAAGAGCCTTGTTTATTCCTCAAACGGACAACGATTATCTGATTTTCAATCATCAAGTCCACTTGCATTTGATTCAAAAGGAAATTTCTATGAATCAACAATTTACAATTTTGATGTGAAATCATGGATTGCATATGATTCCAATGGAAGTTCATACAAAAGCGAAGATCCGATGATACTCAAATTGGATTCCAAGGGAGATCAAGTAATTAAATGGAAAATTAACGAGTTTCCTCATGATTTAGCTATTGATTCTCATGATAATGTGTACATCATTGATGAAAAGTATCAAACTACAAATGTATTTTCTCCTGAAGGTAACATACTTGAAATTCTGAATGATTCGCTCACGCCTCAAAATCCATTTAATCCAATACCTGAAGATACGGAGGTATTTGCATCATCACTAGCTATTGATTCTCATGATAATGTCTATGTTGTTGGAGGTCCTGAAGAAGATCCAGGCGTGTTTAAATTTCTACCTCTATCTAGATGTCCTTCTAATTGTCAACAATTACAAATTGAAAAATCTTCACAGACTATACAGTCTAATAAATTATCAATACCTGAATTTCCATTTGCTGATATTATATTGGTAGTTGCAATACTCACTATTGTTTTAGTTCCAAAAATCACACAGATTCAAAAATTATAACCACCTTTTAACTGGTTCATAATTGTTTGTGATTTCAAATTCTTCTTAGATTATTGCTTTCTTTTTGTTCTCTACAAGTTTTTTGTGTCAACAATAGTCTTATCAAGTAATACTACAATAATACCCCATGTCAAAAGAAAATCCGCCTAAAGACTGGGACAAATTGTGGATCGAATATAATGAATCACTCAAGACGTGGATGGAGATCTTTGAGTCTCTTCAGAAGGCAACTAATAATGTACAGTCAAAATACAACGAAGCCATGGCAAAGGCATTGAAAGACTCTAGTGAGAAAACCATGAGCGAGTTTAATGAAAACTGGCAAAAGTCTATGGGTGTAACAGGATTTAACATGTTCAAACAATTTGGCGATGACTGGCAGAAGGTACTCAACCAGTCGAGCTTGCATCAAGTAAAGACATATGGCGAAGCAATGAACAAATTTGCTGAAACTTGGCAAAAGATGTGGAAAATTTAACCATCTAATGCCCTGTATTTATTTTCAAATCATGACTCATTTCTATTTTTAATGTATTTTTCACTTAGCCATAGTTTTACTCTGTCTTGTCTCTGTCTTGATTACCTCTGTAACATCCAACATATTCTTTATTCTATCAATTTCAGTAGTTTATCTTTATCAAACTGAGAAACAATCACAAAATTAACAATTCTGAGGAAAAACCTAAACAAGAAACGCCAAGAGACATCTTTCAATGATCTAGCATAACCTCACAAATGATCGATGTGGTGGTAATGAGGCATGAGGCAACTTTGTTAGTGAACAAAGTGTCACAATTTTTTATTAATCAATCCATCAACTCACATCATGTCAAAACAGCAATACCGAGCAGAGATGGGAATGATCTCCAAGATACTACAAACAACAATGGAGTATGGTACTCAAGGCACAATAATTTCAAAAATAGCAAGAGCATCAAACCTATCGCACAATGTCGCAGTGGAAAAGTGTCAAAAATTGATTAGTTTTGGTCTGATGGAATCAAGAAAGTACAAGCAAGGTCAGATCTTTACAATCACAGAAAAAGGAATCCGGTTTTTTAGAGAACTGCAGAGATTTGAGGAATATCTTCAAGCATTAAAGATTAGAGTCTAGTCTCCACAATCCCACGAGAAATTGACCATATAACCCCAGTATCAAGAGTGGGAATCTTTCTCATCTTGTCTAAATCTGTCCCATCACTTTCAATAGATCCGTATGAGTATCTTTTCCTATTCGAATAGTTGTATTAGCTACCAATCTAGTACATATCTCATATGCATAGTATGTTTGACCTGAGAATTTATTTCTCTTATACTAAGTTTTAACTTGTAATAAAGACACTTGTTATCTTGACATGAAAATTCAATCTAATTCTTAGCTTCTTGCTTTCTTTTTATAATTTTCAACCAATTCTTTCAAGGCATCATCAATAGTTGTAGGTTTTCCTATTCTAGCTTGTATCTGACCTATTATCTTCATCAGCTCTGTGTGCACATCTTTTGTAACTTGTATCGAAATTATATCCGCCACGCATATTTTCACTCAATGGTATATTTCAGAATTAGTGATAGATTGTTAATTCAGCTTTGAACTTGCATTAAATAGTATTAATATTGTATAATTGACTGATCAATTGATGGATTCGACTCATACACTTGAGATACCGCTAGTACAAGAAGAAAACATCTGCCTGCCATTAGTTGTTAGTGCAGTTTCGAAATACTGGGGAATAGACTTGCCATTAAAAGAGGCCACAGAAATTGCAAAAAAATATCCTCGTATGAAAGGGAGCATCCTCATTGAAGGTGTTGAGCTTGCAGAACGGCACGGTCTAACATCTATTATTTCAAACTCTAGTCTTAAAGAATTAAAAAAAATGATCGATATAGGGGTTCCACCAATTGTAATACTCCCAGGAATAAAAGATGTAGTACAACATGCATCTCTTGTTGTTGGCTATGATGAAATAGAAAGAACAATCTTTCATTACATCCCAGAACCAGAAAAGATAGGTGCCATTCCTGAGAAAAGATTTGATGAACAATGGCAAGAAGATGACCGGTTGATGCTCTTGATAATTCCACAGGATATTCTTTCTGATGTAAATACATTTGATGAGACAAAAATTAGATCTAATAGATTGTGTTTTGATGGAGAAAAGCTAAGACTTCAAGGCAAAACTGACGAAGCAATAACTACACTAAAAAAGGCTCTTGAGATAAATAAATCAAATTCAACTGCCATGTGTCTCTTGGCAGGAATATTAAATGATCAAAATTCTAGCGAAGCTCCAAATTACTATAAAAAAACTATCGAACTAAATTCAAAGTATTATTTAGCTTACCGAGGACTGGGAAATTATTACTTGAAAGCCAAAGACTTTCAAAATGCTGAGAAATATTATACCAAGGCAATTGAGGTTGACCCGTTAAGATTTGCACCAATTTACAAGAATCGTGGATTGGCAAGATTTGAACAGAAAAAATCGACTATCGCAAAAGAAGATTTCAATAAATATATAGAACAAATGCCAGAAGCGTACGACAAAATTAGTATTGAACAAGCCATCTCACAAATGTAATCTATGAGTAAAAAATTTAATGGTCTATTGGGAATAAAGTCTATGGATTGTATCTTTTGCAAAATAGCAAATGGAGCCATATCTGCAAAAAAATTATACGAAACTCGTAATTCACTTGCTTTCTTGGATGCCTTTCCACTTGCCAGAGGCCATACACTTGTGATCCCAAAGAACCACTACGCCAAGGTTCAGGACATCAGCGAGCCAGACACCCAAGATCTTTTTGAAACAGTCAGGATTTTAGCAAGAAAACTTGAAGCAATTTCTTTATCTTCATTAATTGCAATTCATAACGGTAAGGAAAGTGGTCAAGAGATACCACACGTACATATTCATATTATTCCTAGGAACCCTTCTGATGGAGCAGGACCAGTTCATGGCATGTTTGTAAAACGACCAACTCTTGATGAGAATGAATTTGAAGAAATAATGAAAATCATTCAAAACAAAAAATAGAATTAAGGTGCGGAGTGCGGGAATTGAACCCGCGACCTTCAGCTTGGGAAGCTGACGTCCTACCAGGCTGGACTAACTCCGCTGAATCAAGATTTGGCATCTAACATTATATAGACAAGTCTGATTTTGTGCCTATCTGATGAATAAAGTTGCTCTCTTAATTTTAACGTACGATACTATATGGTATAGAAAGAATATACCCAAGCCTCAAATAGTTATAATTCTGCGGTGTCTGTTCATATCCTTGTAACTAAGATATAAAACCCCCAATGTCATTCATTACTATAATGACTAAGGTCAGTAATCGTTTAGAGACAAGAAGTCCTAAAATTCTTGTCATTGGGTTGGATTCTGTTCCATCTCATATACTGCCGGAGCTTGCTAATGAATTACCAAACATCAAGCAAATGATGGATAAAGGTATTCTTGCAAAGCTTGAAAGTTGTCATCCACCAATAACGGTACCAGCTTGGATGGTCATGATGTCAAGCCAGAGCCCAGGCAAGCTTGGAGTTTATGGTTTCAGACATCGAAAAGGTTTTTCATATGATGAAGGCTGGTTAACAAATTCTCAGTCAATAAAGGCAACTCGAGTATGGGATTTGCTAGCAAAAGAAAATAAAAAAGTATGTCTAATTGGCATCCCAGCAACATATCCTCCGATTAAGGTTAATGGCAACTTGGTTTCTTGCTTTTTAACACCAAGGGACAAGGAAGATTTCACATATCCGCCTCAACTTTCTCGTGAAATTCAAAATTTGGTTGGCAAATACATCTTTGATGTTAAATTCAGAAATGATGATCGTGATAAAATAATAACAGACCTTTATGAGATGACCGAAAAAAGATTTGAGGTAATAAAACATATGATGAAAAAAGAGGACTGGGATTATCTTATGTTTGTAGAGATAGGGGTAGACAGGCTACACCATATGTTCTGGAAGTATTACGACAAAACGCATCCAAAATATGTGCCTGATAACAAGTATGAAAAAGTAATTCCAGATTACTACAAATTCATAGATAAAAAAATTGGTGAACTTTTATCGATGGTAGATGATGATACATTTATCCTACTCGTATCAGACCACGGAACAGCCTCTATGAAAGGAGCTTTTTGTATAAACGAATGGCTAATAAAAGAAGGCTACCTTGTTTTAAAGAAATATCCTAGCTCTGTATCTTCACTAGAAGAATGTGATATAGACTGGGAAAAAACAACCGCTTGGGGATGGGGAGGATACTATGCCAGGATTTTCTTAAATATAAAAGGGAGGGAATCGCAAGGCAAAATAAATATCGATGAAGTAAAGAAAGTTAGAGAAGAATTAAGGGCAAAACTTTTAGCTATAAGAGGTCCAGCAGACGAAAAATTGGATAATAAAATATTTACTCCTGAGGAACTCTACGGAGAATGTGGAGGTTCTAAATCTGATCTTATGGTTTACTTTGATAACCTATCATGGAGATCTGCAGGCACCATAGGACATGACACATTCTATCTCTCAGAAAACGATACTGGTCCTGACGACTCTGTTCATGATATGAATGGAGTATTTTTGTTGTACCACAAGAAAAAAACAAATCATGTAACCAAATTAAACAAATTGAGCATATATGATATCGCCCCAATTGTATTAGGTATAATGAATATCGCAGTTCCAAAAGAAATGCAGGGCAGCGTACCAAAGGAGATATCTAAATGGATAAAAAATTAGAAACCAAGGCATTTGTAATCTGGATGACAGGACTTCCATGTGCAGGCAAGACAACTATTGCAAGGAAGTTGCAGGAACATATTCATAACATGGCTGTACTTGATGGCGATGAACTTAGGGAATGGTTTTCTCCAAAGGATTTTTCCAAGGAGTCTCGTGATGAACATAATAGAAAGGTGGCTCATCTTGCCAGATTGCTTGTGAAACATCACGTTCCGGTAGCTGTTTCATTGATTAGTCCATATCGTGAGAATAGAGAAGTAGCGCGACAAATAATTGGCAGTGACAAGTTTTTTGAAACACACGTTAAATGTGCATTAGATGTTTGCGAGAAAAGAGATGTTAAGGGTATGTATAAAAAAGCAAGAAACAACGAAATTAATAATTTTACAGGCATACAGGATCCTTATGAAGAACCTCTAAATCCAGATATTATTGTTGATACTGAAAAACAAAGCTTGGAAGTGACGGTGAAGAAAATTATTTACAGGTTACAAGAACTTGAAATGATACCCATCGATAATAGATCTTGTGAAGTCCTTAGATAAATTAACGCACGGAAAGAAGATGAGAATAGTAGCAATAGGCAGCAAACTATCTGACTTTGAGGTCGGATGCTATAGAACCTTGATGAAATATTCTGCTGATGGTCATGCAGTAAATCTTGTAATAGCTGGAAATACTACCAAGTGGAAAGAAAAAGATTTGGCTTTAGCGAATGAAAAATGTAAAAAAATTGGGATAACTAAAGTTTACTTTACCGACAAGTTTGACGAGCACTCTGTTACACAAGAAAACGTGCGTACACTTCATTCAATTATAAAAAAGGTAAATCCATGTTTGGCCATTTTACCTTTTCACAAAACCTCTGTCAAGAAGAGGGAGATACTGGCAAACTCTGCAATACTTGCGTGTAGAGGAATAAAAAATATACTCATGTACGAGATAACAAAAAATAAGAACTTTTCACCAAACATCTTTTTCACCTTTGAAAAGAAATCTCCTGGCAAACCAATGATGATGACATCGGAAATAAATTCATCAATAAGAAGAAAAGCTGCTCAGAAATTTAGTTCAAATAAGATCGGAACAGATAAACTCACTGAGGCATTTGAGAGTCTGCGAGTCTTATTACTTGATTCCTCGGAGATGGTTTAATATGAAATTAATTTTTAATCTCTGTTTACACTGTGCCGTTATTTGGAGTAGATAAACGCATGAAAGTTGTTAGCGTAGGGGCACATCCAGATGATATTGAATTGGGAATGGGAGGCACACTAGCAAAGCACACAGCTAGAGGGGATGACGCCCAAATAATCTTGTGTACATTGGGGGGTGTCTCAGGAGATCCAAGACAGAGAGAAGAAGAAGCACGCAAGGGTGCCCAGGTGTTGGGAATTAAGAAGTTGCATATATTGGATTACCCCGTATCGAAATTAAATAAACCTTCAATTGAATTTGAAAAAATAATAAAAAAAGTTGTTGAAGAAATCAATCCTCAAAGAATTTACACTCACAGTCCATTTGATTATCATCAGGTGCATATAGCTATAAGCAAGGCTGTTTCAAATGGAGCAAAAGAGGTAAATCAAATTTTATTTTATGAGTATATCTCGTCTACTACTCCAAACTTTATCCCAAATGCATATGTGGATATTACAAAATATATAGACTTGAAGATAAAAAGCGCAAGTCAGCATAAAAGTCAGTCAGTAAGGTTATACATTAAACCAAATGTTATCAGATCTCTTGCAAACACAAGATATATTTCAGCAAAATTGGGTTCAAATCCTAGTGGACTAGCAGAGGCATTTGTAATAAATAAAATGATCCTTTGATTGAAAATTCTTCAAAATTATTTTTCATCATTTTATCTTTTAGCAGATTCTTCCTAATTTCATTCATTCAAAGATATCATGTAATATGGCACCTTCTGAATTTTTAGGAGGTTCAATACCTAGAATATGGGCTATGGTCGGCGCAATGTCTGTCATGTGTATTGGTTTTTCTCTGCTATACCCTTTCCTAATCTTGGGACCATGAGCAATAAACATTGATTTTATCGTACCATGTTTGCCCATGTCGACCGATGGAAGTTGAGAACCGTGAATGCTTGCATCAGGAAAACGTACCTTTAGATCTTCAAACAAATCATCGCTCATCTTGAGTTTATTATCACTTGCATAGGTGGGATTAGTGGCATATACAATATCGCCTACCATCTCTCCGCTGAGACCTAGAAATTGGGCATCTTTATTGCCAAGTGCAAGAGCGATTGGTCTTAGTCCAGTATGTGGATCCTTGATATCATAAAGCAGATCTATTACTTTTTTTACCAGTTCATCATAATCATTTCCAGGTTTTATTATGCCATGAGGATCTCTTCCTTTTAGATTCACATAGATGTGTACCATTCCCTGACAAAAGGCTTGGGTATTGCTCCAATCTATGGCAAATTTATTTGTAGTTGAATCTCTTTTTAGCTTTATCAATCCCTTCTGGTACAAATATGAATTAATAAAAAATCGGCGTTTTCCCATTACGTGACCATGATCTGATAAGACAAATGTGTATATCTCCTGCTTTTTTGCCTTTTGGTTACTATTTGCCTGCATGATATTGCCCACTAGATCATCTGCAATCTCATATGACCTTCCTAGGACTTTATCACATACCTTGATTTGATTTTCTGATAATACTGACTTGTCAAATCTGAGAAATGCGTGTTGTGTATTATCTATTCCATGCCATTGCGTCATATATAATTCCCATTTATTTTTAGACATAAGATATTGTGTAGCTTTTCCCATCCAGTCTGCTTGATATTCCATATCCTCGATGTATGTATTTTCGTCAATCCACTCGAAGACATATGGGAAATGGCTAATGGATTCAAGAAATGGTCCAAACTTGTCAAATAATTCTCTTGCAAGAGATTTTGGAAAAGTCCAGCCTTCTTGCGGAAAAATTGCCGAAACAAAAAGCTTAAACTTTTCTTTACCTTCTTCATAACCTACATCAATCAACTTCATTCTAAAAGAAGCCTTTTTGGCCATACCTTCAACTTTAAAATTCTCAGTTAACCACCCTGACTGTTGTCCTTTTTTTAAGAGGAGAGCCTCTTTTGCATCTTTATTCTTTGCAAGTAAGGCAGTATCGTATTTCTTTGAATTAAGAGCTAGTAAAAGAATATTATAAGTCAAGCCATTTTCTGGCCCGATTTTTATTTGAGATTCTAATGCTGGTAGGTGTGATGATTGGGAGGGAATATTTTTCCAATCAGAAAGTTTTGCTCTAGAAAAAGTTACCAATGTTGCATTCTGCAGTGGTACAACACAATAGCAAGAGCTGTTACTCAACGATAAAGGACTGGAACCCCATGGTCTTGATCCAGGACCACCGGGAGCCCCGAAACCTTCCACCTGAACACCTTTTTTTAAATTAGAAGGCCATGAAGCTATGAATTTCATTAATATGCATCGCTTGCCAAATCTTTCTGCCGTCTTCCATATCTGTTCTGATTTACAGAGATCAGAATAAAAACCACTTTTAATCTCTGTAAGTTCAGTTCCAGGCAGATGAACTACCATATCTGTTACTCCATGAGTCCCTGGCCACGCTCCAGTTGAAACAGTATTCCAGTTGCTCGCAGTATGGGTTGGAAATACTGGAATCCCCTCGGCCCACGTGCCCTCTCTGACAAGTTTATGCATATTTGGTAATCTCTGCATCTCAAAATATTTTTGAACTAGTGTTGGTACTGCAGCATCAAGACCAATTAATACTACTTTAGCCAACTGAATTTTTCACACTTGCTCTAAAAGAATATGCCTTATAATATTTAGCTAGAAACATCTGAACAAAACTCGCACTTGCCTTAACCAAACATCATTCATAAAATTTTTTTAATTTAGTTAATAATTTATTTTTTAAAAATCCTCACCATTTAAATAGAACTTTCCGGAGAGCTAGTTGTTGAAGACCAAGAAGGGTCAAGTTATGAAGAATAAAACAAAGAATGACGAAGATGTACCGATCTATATTCCTCTTAAAACAATTGCCTCTCTAAGGGAAGAATTTAATTTGGAGAAAAACGAGGTGGAAAAATTTGTTAACGCTACAATTAGCAAAACTCTACAGGAACACATTGAACAGAAAAATTCTGAAGTCTTTTCAAAAGATGAGACAAAAGAAATTGAAGATGATCTCAAAGGTTTAGGATATATCTGATAAATTACTAAACTAGGCAATATTCTAAATTCCTTACTTGTAAACACTATTCCAAATTATGGTATAATACATTAACAATAAATGAGAGCTGGTTATAAAATAATTTGAGATAATAAAAGTTGTACAATCGAGAAACCAAGATATTCACACTAGTTTTACTTTCGGTAGCTATCTCTCTGGCTTTGAATAATGACAACAGCAATGTTCTTGCCCAAGTATCATCACAATCGTCACTAACACAATCATCAACATCATCATCACAATCATCAAACATTATACCACCCCAATCGGTCCAACCAAATCTTTTTTTTGTAAACGCTCACGTTGACACAAATCCCGTTCCAAACAAACCATTTACTGTTTATGTTGATATACGAAACCCAAACCCTTCAGATCTGATTGCACAAATTGCAGTTCCATCAAATATGAGTGTGCTTACTCCAATTGTAGCTTCCCCGCAATTTACAACCTCATCTTCTTATCAAAGAGCAACCTGGACTATAATGGCTCACACTCCTGGCACCTATCCGGTAGTTATATCAGCACACTCTAATTTTCCCTTTGATACTGAAACTATGACACTCTCAGTTAACGTAGGTTCTCCTAACAGCGTAATTGTAACGGCAATAAATATTCCAGGAAGCCTTGCTCCAAATGACAATTTCACAGCAAGCTTTACACTAAAGAATACATCAAATCTAAAAGATGAAATCACACTAGCAACTATAGGAGTACCTAACGGCTTAGAATTGTTAACCGATAATCCAGCACCTAGCGTATACTTGGATCCAAACCAAGAAAAAAGTTTTAGCTGGAGAGTACGTGCAGAGGCTGCAGGATCCTACAAGCTGACTTTTAGCTACACTTCAATAAATTCTGGCTCCGCTTCTTCTACGGCCAGTGTAAATGTGGGTAACACCGCTGGTGCAACAGGTGCCTTGCTATCTATCTCTGCAGATCCTCTCTTACTGGTACAAAATGGCATCACCCATACTACTTTTTCTGTAAAAAACAATTACAAATATCCAATACATAATCTGCAGATACTTTCTTCCTCAAGTGGAGCATATACTTCGGTGGATACACCAGCTTGGGTGGGAGATTTAGATGTGAATGCTATAAAGAAAATTCCGCTAGGAATTTATACATCCAATCAAACTTTATCGCTTAGCTTTCCAGTGTCAGTAAAGTATGATACAAATGGCATTAATTATAATGAAACATATTTGACGGAACTACCATTACAGAATCATCCAAACTTCAAGATTAATACCATAGTCTCTTCCCCTCCTCTTTCATTTGCTGGAGATGTAGCAGATAGAATAGATGTACAGATATTTAATTTGGGTCTGGGAACAGATGATGTCTATACAACGTTGAACTTGCCTCATGGTATCTCTCCAGCTTGGGGTAATGCCACAAGCTGGTATTTTGGAAGAATAGATACATTTCAAACTGTCACGGCCTCATTTTATGTTAATATAGACAACAATGCAGTCTCGGGCAATTATCCTTTATCATTGTTAATTACAACTGGTGGTCAGAAAACAAGTCTTAATGTAAACTTTGTTGTCCAGAAAAAGGCCATATTCCAGCTGGTGTCTGTTGATTCTTCTCAACTTTATCCGGGTGCTACAAATGTACCACTTAAGGTTACATTACAAAATATGGGTACTGCTCCAGCCGAAACTTTAACAACAACATTACTGAGTGGCAATACTTCTCCTGGAGTAAAAAACCAATATATCACAGACGTTGGAAATCAAGAAAATATTGGAAACGTTCTTTCCGACCAAATTTTTACCACCACATTCTTCGTCGACCTTGATTCATATGCTCCATCAGGAGACCAAACCGCCTCGGTAGAAATTAACTGGGTGCAAAATAGTACATACAACTCTAGTCCAACAAACAAATTCGTACAGACTATAACAGTCCCATACCATGTAGCAAGCGGACCAGATTACGAATTATACTATAATGGTATTCCATGGACAGATGTAATTATCGTAGCAGTTGTCATAGCATTGGTAATCATTTTCATCAAAAAAAGAAAAAAGAGGTTGAAGCTAATGAAGCTTGCCTCCTTGCAAGCAGGTGACGCTGTTCATACAGAATCTTTGGATATGTTGAAACTTCAAGGGAATGAAGACCTTAGCGCAGTCAAGGAGAAAAAGCCGGATCCTTGATGATAATACTTTAGCACTGGACCCAGCTAGTTCTGTTTCCTCTTCGGTAGTGTTATACATGTTCCCTCTTGGTTGATGGACTAATTTCATTACTTTAAGTAGGAATGAAATAGGCAATGGTAAAGTGATTTTTACCATCAAAAACCATTACTAAAGATGGTTCGACGGTGTAGAAATAATATTCGATTACAAGGTTATATGAATAATAACAAGATGGAGAGAATGAACGGTGAATTTCGTGACCGTGAGAAGATAGTCAGAGGCATAAAGGTAAAGGATTCAGTCTTGATTGGTGGCTATCAGATTTACCATTTATCTTAGACCACACATGGGCTTGAATAGTCAAACTCCTGTGGAAAAGTGCTGTATTAATATTCAAGGTAATAACAAGTGGCTAACCTTAAATCAAAATGCCAGTAGGAGAGAAGCTTGACAGTTTACGAATGTCCTCTTTGTAAGATAAAGATGGATCTTGACTATGATTATCCTTTAAGATATTTTTGGTGTGATGATTGTAGGATTAAGGTTACTAGATATTTGGAAGGGTAAAAGTAAACTTTAGTAGAATTTGTAAGTAGAGTTTAATAAGTAAAAATAAATTTGTAAATGAATGGAAAAATCAACCTTGGCACTTGTTTTTGTAATTTTACTATTATCATCATCCCTTATTGTTAATTCTGTATATGCCACCAAGGGATGGCAAGTTAAGTTGAACCCCCCAAAGTCACGCAGTATGCTAAATCAGATTGGTAAGATTAAAGTATGCGGAGATCACTTGTGCAAGCCATTTGAATATGAAAATATGAAAAAGACTCTTGGTAAAATTCATAACAATAATTCCCCATACTTTTACTCAAACTTAAACAAGACAAAATAAATTAAGATAATAATTTATTCATCAACCAAAGGAAACACTTGAAGAAATCAACAAAAACAACCGAAGAAGTAACAGAATATCCAACTATCATATATTAATCACAATTTTTATTTTTTACTAAAATAGAAAACAATCCAGTATTTTCTTCGCAGTATCCAACAAAGTTTCGCGGTGTGGAATTTAACATAAAGTAGAAATAAGGAGGAGAATATAGTCAAGTAATGAGCATAGAAACTATTGTCACAGGACACGCGGGCGAGAGTAAGGGAGCCTTAGCCAGATATAATTTTAAAGGAAAGGCTGTCAAGCATACTAACGTACTCCGAGCAAATCTCACGGTGATAAAAGATGCTCCCGTCTCAGTAGCTATACATCCTACAAACGCATGTAATGCCAAGTGTCCCATGTGTCGTTATGCTGATTTGAGGGAAACTAGTGAAACTATTCCACTTGATATAATGAAACGTACCGTAACAGATCTTGGAAAGATGGGTACCAAGAGCATCATATTTTCTGGAGGGGGAGAACCAACAATTTATTCAGGTTTAGATGAAGTAATAGAGCTTGCAGCATCTTACGGCATAAAGACTGGGCTGGTGACGAATTTTATACGTATTAGCCCAAAATTAATGGATGCTATTGTAGATCATGTATCTTGGGCGAGGGTATCAATTAATGCTTACAGCGCAGAAGCATATCGAGTTGTCCAAGGAATGGATCCAGTTGTCTGGCCAAAACTTTTGGAAAACATGAAAAGGTTGGTAGCAGCAAGAAATGCAAAAGGCACTAAACTGGCCATCGGAGGTAGTTTTATTGTGCAGAAAGGAAATTATAAAGAATCTGGAGATTTTCTTGATCTCTGCACAGATCTTGGCTTAGATTACGCAATATTTCGACCAGTCCAAAAATGGTCTCCTACAGCAGCTTTAATGGCTGATTCACTTGGCCTGACCAGAGAAATGCTGGGTGAATTAAGACTAATAGCAACAGAAAAACTAAAGAACAATACAAAAAAATTCTGTGATAACAATCTTTCCATGGCAGCTGATCTATTCACATCTATTGATGCGATAAAAGATTATCCAAGATGTCTCTCCTCAAAAGTTGAATCAGGAATAGGCGGAGACGGTGGAGTCTATCCATGCTGTCAGCATATTGGTAATGCAAAATTTGCTACTGGAAATGTAATGGAAAAATCCTTCTGGGATATATGGACCGATCCACAATCTATGATAATTAATGATTCCATTCAGCCAGCTTCATGTCCGCCATGCAGATATGATAATTATAATAGAATATTTAATGAATATGAAAAAGGATGGAGGCCATCTGAGGAAGAGATTGCCAAGGCTGAGGCAATACCGGATTCAGACTTTTTGTAAGAAAGACTTTAGTCTAAATATTCTGTATGATAAATGATTGGTTGTGCTAGAGTAATTTTTAGGCTCTAGAAACTATATCCAACTAGATGATTCCTAGTTATTCTATAACAGTTGTATCCTATCATGCGATACAACGATTCCATGTTTTGTGCCACAATATGTCCTGACATGATATGATAACCAACCATCCTCTTTATGCAAGAAAATATGGCCTCGACCTTTTGATTATTTTCATCCCATTCAAGATGATGACGCTTTATCATCTTTCTGTGAAATCCCTTTGTCTTGTGGACCTGCAGGGTATCATATTTTGAACGAATGATTGTATCTTCTATGCCGATGACATGTACAGATACTTTCTGCCTCAAATGAGCATATACTTAGCTGAAAGTAAGAAAAAAATTGGTTAATCAAAGAGACATAACATATACTAAAATATCATCTAGTAATAATATTCTCATTGACAATAGATACTGTTAGAGCTGAATTGCCTATCAAAAGTAAGGGAGTTTTTCCAAGATATGGCTTTGGATCTATTGCTGTCATGTTATATAAAAAATTGAAGTTGCTAAATCTTTTTCCTGCACGAATGATGATATGTAGTTTTTTCTTCGCATACGTACTATTAGATACTCCATATCTTCAAGCATTTCAAGGAAAAATCTTAATGGGTTTATTTCAATTCTTTCACATACCGGCGCACATGGAAGGAACCAACTTTCTTGTTGGCAGTCCTTTCAGTCCTCTAGAATTTCCCTCACTTCATAATATAGAAATTCTTTATCTAATCTTTTTTCTTTCATTTGCAGCTTCTACAAGATCTAATCTTAAAACACGGGCAAGGATATTACTTAACGGATCTCTTTGTTTAATTGGATTCGTTGTGGCTGAATTTTTAATTGCTGCCACTATGTCCGCACTTGGCACTTCATCCAGGGCGATATATGTTGAAGCAAATGTTATTGTTACCAATTTGGTCGCCGGTTCATTAATAGAAATATCATTGTTCTCTAATATGACTTTTCCACGCCCAACCAAAGTTACGCCCATTATAAAAACAAATAATGCTGAAAAATATCTGTATATAGCTGCAACTTTCGTGATATCAGCTTTGCTTTGTTATGTCTTCTTCGAATTTTTTCACTTGGCAAACAACGATCTTTTTGTAACCTTTATGGCTGTAAGCATAAGCCAAATAATGGCAATAAGACCATATATTACAAATTTTATTTATGAATTGAAAACTCCGACTTGGGCAAAGTTGAACAGATCAAAACCGAACATACCAAATAAAAATATGTCCATAAGTTTTCTTATACCTGCTTTTAATGAAGAGAAACTCATTACACGATGTATTGAGGGCTTTGACAAGATAGCATCAAAGTATCCTGGCTGGACAGAGATAGTCATAATTAATGATGGTTCTTCTGATAATACTAGAAAAGTAGCTTCTGAGGCCATACTTAACCTAAAACACACAAATGGCAAGGTCTACAATATTCCACATTCTGGACTAGTATACGCATTGCAGTACGGGTTACAGCGAGTAAAAGGTGACATTATCTTCAGAGCAGATAGTGACTCTCTTACACACGAAGACGCACTTGACTATATTATTTATCACTTTAGTGATCCAAGGCTTGCTACTATCAGTGGTTCAATTCTTTCATTGGAAGAAAAAAGTTGGTGGCAAAAGGTCCAGACAGTTGGTGCATTTGGCCGAATATTTTTCAAAAGACAAGCGGAATTATTGGATTCAATTATGACCCAAGGAGGTACTTTTACAGTTTTTAGAAAAGATGCCTTGATGAAAGCTGGCGGATGGATACATGATATAATGGGTGAGGATTCTGATATGACACTAAGACTTGCAAGACATGGTTATAGACATGAATTTGATCCACGTGCTATACAATATGGTAATGTGCCGGGAGAGTGGAAAGGTGTTGTAGCACAACGCCTCAAATGGTCCGTTTCTTACTATCAAGTAACCGCTGCTAATGCGGATATCCTTAAAGATTACAAACCTATGTCAATACAATTAGGACTGAAAGTAGTATTACACGGTTTGACGCTTGTACGTTCGATGTATCCGTCATTTTTTTTGGCTTATATTCTAACACAATTTAGGCAATCAGCAGAACCCTCTAATTTAATTTTATTTTCATCGGGATTGTTAGCATTCGTATTATTGCTAGATGGAATATCGGCTATTACTACTTTTTATTTTTTGAGAAAGATCCTTAAGACAACTAATCTAATGAAGTACTTTTTCCATAAGATGCTTTTTTCTTATATACAGACTTCGTTTCTTAATTTGCTATCAGCAGAAGTTGTCATTTCTACATTAAGCAAATTCAAAGGACCAAAAAATTATTCAGAGATAACTAAAGCATTAAGGAAAGGAAGTAATGAAGAACTTTCAAGGATATTTGGATAATCTAAATTCCTTTTCAAAATAAATTGATGTAATTCTGGGATAATCCTTTTGATGTACTAGTTTTGATATGAGGCAGAGTCACAACCTAAACATCAACAGACCTTTTACAGTCAATTAATCCACCGCAGATTAGAGACAGCCTTGCTAAGTAATATTTAATTATAATACAGCAAGATGATGGATATTGCAT
>Ga0075030_100000658_pt1 | contig 30283 bp, 29 predicted proteins | sample LitLauG_LLR_2012_FD_71393 | JGI IMG/M metagenome (GOLD analysis project Ga0075030, IMG submission 71393) | Freshwater sediment microbial communities from Pennsylvania, USA - Little Laurel Run_MetaG_LLR_2012 | ecosystem: Environmental > Aquatic > Freshwater > Creek > Sediment | place: USA...
CAAGAATTTGCAGCTATTGGCCTTGGGTGTGAGGCCAAGATCCGCGCCGCCGGCGAAGCCTTGGCGGCATTGGATGTCGCGGCCGGGCTGGCGCAATGGGCCGACGAGATCGGCGCGGTGCGCCCCCAGGTGGACCAAAGCAGTGCGCTGCTCGCGGAGGCGGCCCGCCATCCTGTGGTCGAGGCCGGGGTTTCCCGCGAGGGCAAGGGTTTTACGCCCAATGATGCGCGTCTGGACGCGGAGGCTAAGTCTGGCCCGCGGCTGCTGGTCGTGACCGGGCCAAACATGGCCGGCAAGAGCACCTATTTGCGCCAAATCGCCTTGCTGGCGGTGCTGGCGCAAGCGGGTTCGTTCGTGCCGGCGCGCAAACTGCGGTTGGGGGTCGTGGACCGCGTGTTTGCGCGCGTTGGCGCATCCGATGACCTGGCGCGCGGGCGCTCGACTTTTATGACCGAAATGGTCGAGACCGCCGCCATCCTCAATCAAGCCGGTGAGCGCGCGCTGGTCGTGCTCGATGAAATCGGTCGCGGCACTGCGACGTTCGACGGCCTCGCCATTGCCTGGTCGGTCGCCGAGCATCTGCACGAGGTCAATGGCTGCCGCGCAGTGTTTGCCACGCATTATCATGAGCTCACGCGCCTTGCCGACAAGCTCGAGGGCGGCGCCAACGCACATCTGCGCGCCAAAGAATGGAAGGGCGAGTTGGTGTTTCTCCACGAGGTCGCGCCGGGCGCGGCCGATCGCAGCTATGGCATTCAAGTTGCGAAATTGGCGGGGTTGCCGAAATCAGCCCTGGAGCGGGCCCGCGCAGTGCTGGCGCGGCTCGAGGCCAGCGGCGGCGCGAAGGTCGAAATCGCCGATGAACTACCGCTTTTTGCCGAGGCGGCGGCGAAGCCCTCGCCTGGCGCGCTCGAGGCTGCGCTCGCCGCCATCGATCCCGACCAATTGTCGCCAAAGGACGCGCTCGAGTTGATCTATCAACTCAAGGCCGCAGCTTCCTCAGATTGAGACCTATTTTAAGGCTGCTGCTGGTTGGGCTCGCCGCCGGGCAGAATATTGGTATGGCTGTCGCGGCGGGCCTGCTCGGCGGCCATGCCGCGCATCACCGCATCGGATGCCAGCGGCAGCGACGACATCTGCGCCATATACATCATGTAAGCGCCGAGGACGCCGCCGATGACCAAGCCGGTGACGCCCCAAAGCGAGGCCGCGAACCAATACGCCGAGGAGCGCTCGCTACGGATGCGCTGGTGGAACAATTTTTGGTCCATCAGCGCTTCGAGGTTAGCCCGCGCCGGGTGGTCTGTGACGTGGCCATCGTCCACCGGATTAAGTTTGATGGTGCGGCCGCGATTATTCGCCATCCGAAAAGCTCCCGGGCCCGTGCGCCCGAATACCTTTTGGCTGTGCCCGCGAAATGAGGCAAGTTTGCGATGTGCTAATTTACGAAGAAGTTATTTCGGGTGTGAACTTGAGCCCTTACCCCGGAATGGCGAATTAGAACTCCATGGCTGAACGCCTAAAACCCTTAGCGGCCAATACTGTGGTCGACGGCGCGGCCTTGCGGGCCGCACTGAGCGGCGTCTATGCCGCAGAGGGCGAAGGCGGTCGGGCAAGGGTGCTGAGCCTTTTGCGTGAGGCTTTGACGAGTGGGCGCGGGATCGCTGAAGCGCGTCTCAATGCCGGCGAAAACGGGCTTGCCACGGCGCGCTTGATCGCAGCGGCGACCGACGAGGTAGTGAGCGCGCTTTACGACTACACCACCGTGCACATGTTTCGGGCGCGCAATCCAACCGAGGGGGAGCGTTTTGCGCTGACCGCAGTGGGGGGCTACGGGCGCGGCGAACTTGCCCCGTACTCGGATTTGGATTTGCTGTTTCTTCGCGCCTACAAGCCCACGCCGTTCTTGGAGAGCGTCACCGAATACATGCTCTACATGCTGTGGGATTTGGGCCTCAAGGTTGGCCACGCCTCGCGCAATGTCGAAGAATCGCTGAAGCTTGCTCGCGCCGACCACACCATTCAGACCGCGCTGATCGATGCGCGTTTGATTGCCGGCGACGCCAGCCTATCGCAGACTTTTCAAACCCGCTTCCGCAAGGAGGTGGCGCAACGAGATCATACCGCATTCATCGCCGCCAAGTTGAAGGAACGCGACGAACGCCATCTCCGCGCCGGCGCCTCGCGCTATATGGTCGAACCCAATGTGAAAGAGGGAAAGGGCGGGCTGCGCGATCTGCACACGCTCTATTGGATGGCGCGTCATCGCTACGGCTTCACGCGTCCGCGCCAATATGTCGAGGCAGGCGTATTCACGGTGCAGGAACTGTCGGCGTTCAGACGCGCGGTTCAGTTTCTCTGGACCGTGCGCTGTCACCTGCACTTTGTGAGCGCGCGCGCCGAAGAGCGGTTGACCTTCGATCTGCAGCCGGAGATCGCCAAGCGCATGGGCTTTGGCGGGCGCCACAACCACACCGCCGTCGAGCGCTTTATGAAGCGTTATTTCCTGGTTGCCCGCGAAGTGGGGACCTTGACCCGCGTCCTCTGCGCGCGACTGGAGGCCGATCACAGCAAGCGCGCGCCATCGGGCTTGCAGAGGTTTTTGCCGATATTGCAGCCGTCGCCGAAGCCCGTCGAACCGGGCTTTCGCATCGAAGCCGGGAGGCTGAACATTGATGCCCCCGGCGCCCTCGATGAACCCGCCAATGTGATGCGGCTATTTGAAATCGCTGAAGCGCGCGATCTCGATGTGCACCCCGACGCGTTGGACCGAGCAGCCCATCGCGCACGGCAATTGCCGCCGTCTTGGCGCCGCGATGAGGCCTCGCGCGCCGCATTCCTCAATATTGTGGCCTCGCCCCGACATCCAGGCGCTGCGCTCAGGCTGATGAACGAAGCCGGCGTGCTGGGAAAATTCGTGCCGGAATTCGGGCGCATTGTCGCGCAGATGCAGTTCAACATGTATCACCACTACACCGTGGATGAGCATACGCTGCGCGCAGTCGAAGCCATCTCCGATATCGAAAAAGGCCGCTGCAAGGACGAGCACCCGCTCTCGACCGACATCTTTCCGAAGATCATCAATCGCCGCGCCCTCTATCTGGCGATGCTTCTGCACGATACCGGCAAGGGCGAGGGCGACCAAGAAATCGAAGGCGAAAAGTCCGCGCGCGCGGCGTGCGAGCGGCTGGGCTTGGGGGCCGAAGAGGTTGACCTCGTCGGTTGGCTGGTGCGCCATCATTTGATGATGAGCGACGTGGCCCAGAAGCGCGACATTGGAGATCCGCGCACCATCACCCAATTCGCCGACGCCGTCGCCACAGTCGAGCGCCTGCGTTTGCTGTTGGTGCTGACCGTGGCCGACATCCGCGCGGTGAGCTCCAATGTCTGGAACGACTGGAAAGGGCAGTTGCTGCGCGACCTTTATCGGTTGACCGAGGCGACCCTGCACGGGGGCCGCTCCGACGAAGAGGGCGTGCGTGAGCATCTGGCTGAGATGGCTGCCCAAGCCAAAGCCAAACTGCGCGCCTCGCAGAAGCCTGACCCGGAACTCGACGATTGGCTCGCCTCTCTCGAAGACGGCTATTGGCTGAGTTGCGATGAGGAGGCGCTGGGCTGGCATGCGCGCGAAGTGCTCGAAGCCTGTGAAGCCAAAGCCATCCCTCACGTTGCAGCGCGCGCGCGCCCGGCTCAGGGCGTCACCGAAGTGATCGTCTATGCCGGCGACAGACGCGGTCTGTTCGCCAGTCTGTGCGCGGCTATCACTTTAAGCGGCGGCGATATCGTCAGCGCCCGCGCCTACACCACCCGCGACAACGGGGCGTTCGACGTGTTCATGGTCCAGGCCGCCGATCGGCGCCCGTTTGGCAGCGAGCATCGCGACGCCATCGGCGCCATGATCGCGCGCGTGACCCGCGCCGCGCTCGAAGACGTCAACGCAGCGCCCCCGCCGCCACTTTCGCGCCGGGCCCGCGCCTTCGCCATCGAGCCATGGGTTCGGATCGACAACGAGGTCACCCCAAGCGCTACGGTGATCGAGGCGTCTGGTCGCGACCGCGGCGGTTTGTTGGCGAACTTGGCGCGCGCAATCTCCGACCAGGGCGCCTCCATCGTGAGTTCGCACATCGACACTTATGGCGAGCGCGCCTCCGACGTTTTCTATGTCCAAGAAGAGGGCGCCCAGATCGTTGCGGAGGCGCGCATTGCCGGACTGAAGGCTTCACTGGAGGCGGTTTTGCGCGCCGCCGGCGCGGCGTCGCCGGGCGATGGCGCCAATCAACTCGCTGTCGCCCAGGCCTCCACGGCGCGTTGACCCAGGGCAAGATGCGCAGGTTTGGGCGCCATTGCGGGGCTTGCCTTGATTATTGCCGGGACGCAGCGCAGACACCCAGCCCGTGACCAGCCAATCGCCGACCGCAGAACCAGCGCCCGCCAAGGACGAAGGCAAGAGGGGCGGAGGGCTCATCCGCTCGTCGATGATCTATTCAGGGTTGACTTTGGTCAGCCGCTTTATGGGGTTGGCGCGCGACCTGGTCATTACCTCGAGATTTGGCGCCTCCGCGCACATCGAAGCCGACGCCTACAACACCGCGTTCGCGTTTCCCAATCTCTTCCGCCGCATTTTTGCTGAAGGGGCCTTCGCCTCGGCGTTTGTTCCCGCTTACTCGAAATCGCTTGAGCGCGACGGCGAAGAGATCGCAGACGTTCTGGCCGCCGACGCGATGGCGACATTGGCGGCCGCGACGCTGGTCATCACCATAATCGCTCAGCTGACGATGCCGTGGATGATGTACATCATCAATCCCGGCTACGCCCACGATCCGGAAAAGTTCAAGCTGGCGATCGTGCTGACCCAGATTTCCATGCCGTATCTGCCGTGCATGGCGATTGCTGCGCACTTGTCAGGGGTCTTAAACGCACGCGGGCGGTTTATCGTTTCGGGCTTGCACCCCACGCTGCTTAATCTGGTGATGCTGCTCGCGGTTATTCCCCAGCACAATCCCCGCAGCGCGGCGCTGGCGGCGACCTGGGCGATCCTGGTGGCGGGCGTTTGTCAGGCGGGCTTGCTCTGGTGGGGCGTCAACAAATCCGGGGCGCGCGTCACTTGGCGCTGGCCGCGCCTGACGCCCGAAATCAAATCGCTCATCGCGCTTGCGGTGCCGGGCTCGATTTCCGCCAGCGCAACCCAGATCAATATTTTCATCTCTGGCATTCTGGCCAGTCAGGTCGCCGGCGCGCGTTCGTGGCTGGCGACCGCGGACCGGCTCTACCAATTGCCGCTCAGCTTAATAGGCGTGGCTGTCGGGGTGGCGCTGCTGCCGCGTTTGTCGCGCACGGTGCACGCCAACGATCACGCCGGCGCGCAATCTGCGATGGATGGGGCGCTGGTGTTTTGCCTGGCGCTGACTTTGCCGGCGGCGGCCGCGCTGATGGCGATCCCGACCTACCTCATAGACGGCATTTGGCGGCGCGGCGAATTCACGGTCTTTGACGCCCAGCAGACCGGCGCGGCGCTCTTCTTCTATGGGCTCGGCGTGCCAGCCTTCGTGCTTAACCGCATTTTGCAAACCGCGTTCTTTGCCCGACAAGACACCAGAACGCCGATGCGGTTTGCGCTGATTTCGGTTGGTCTCAACATCGGTTTGGGCATCGCGCTTTATTTCTGGGTCGGCTTTAAGGGCATCGCCGCGGCGACTGCGATCGCTTCCTGGGTCAACGTCTTGCAAATGCTGGTGACGCTATCTGGGCGCGAGCACTATGTGATTACCCGCGAGACCTGGTCGAAAATCATCCGCAGCTTGCTGGCGAGCGCGTTGATGGGGACGGCGCTATTTGTGGCCTCCCAGTTCCGCCCGCAGCTCGAAGCGCCATTGGCCCACTTTAGGTTTTTGGGTCTGGGCGCCAAAGAAGTCACCGTGCTTGGCCTTTGCGCCATCGCTGCGGTGCTCTATCCGTTCGTATTGTTCGCCTTTGGCGGACTGAGCATGAGCGACCTTAACTCGGCGCTCCGGCGGACGCCGCGAAAGCAAGGCGAGGCGCCCCCGCCCGACTTGCCGATGGGCTAGGGCTCGGCTAAGCCCCAACGCATGAACACGAGCGCGAAATTCTGGCGATGGCGGCCCTGACCTGACGCTGTTTCCGCGCGCTTTGGCGCGCCTCTTCGCAGTCCTGCTCGGGAGATCTCCATGACCGACGCCTCGCTGCCCCAATTCAAGGGCCCGCAACGCGTGTTTTCAGGCATGCAGCCGACCAATGGCTTGCACCTTGGCAATTATCTCGGCGCCCTGGTGAAGTTCGTGGCGCTGCAGCAGCGTTTCGAGGCCTGCCTTTATTGCGTGGTCGATCAGCACGCGATCACCGTCGATCATGACCCCAAGCAGCTCGCCGCCAATTCGCGCGACGTGGCCGCGGCCTACCTGGCCGCCGGGGTCGACCCCAAACGATCGATCATCTTTGTGCAATCTGCGGTGCGTGAGCACACCGAGCTGGCGTGGGTGTTTAATTGCGTAGCGCGGATGGGTTGGGTGGAGCGCATGACCCAGTTTAAGGACAAGGCCGGCAAGCACGAAGAGCGGATGAGCGTCGGGCTTTTTGACTATCCGGTGCTGATGGCCGCCGACATTCTGCTTTACAAAGCCACCCATGTGCCGGTCGGCGACGATCAAAAGCAACACCTCGAGCTGTCGCGCGACATTGCCCAGAAGTTCAACAATGATTTCGGCGTCGGGAACTTCTTTCCGTTGCCCGAGCCGCTCATCCAAGGCCCTGGGGCGCGGATTATGAGCTTGCGCGACGCCGCCAAGAAGATGTCGAAATCCGACCCCTCCGACATGAGCCGGATCAATATGGACGATGACGCCGACACCATCGTGCAAAAAATCAAGAAGGCGACCACCGACCCAAATCCATTGCCGGAGACCGCCGAGGGGCTGAAGGGGCGTCCCGAAGTCGAGAACCTCGTGGGCATTTATGCAGCGACATCGGGCCGCTCAGTCGACCAGGTGCTCGCCGAATTCGGGGGCAAAGGCTTTGGCCTGTTCAAGCCGGCGCTGGCGGAATTGCTGGCCGCGAAGCTGGCGCCGATCGCCGCGGAAATGCGCCGTTACAATGGCGACCCTGCAGCACTTGACGCCATCTTAAAGGACGGCGCCGAGCGCGCCGGCGCCATTGCGGCGCCGGTCATGGCCGAGGTTCGCGATCTGGTTGGCTTCTGGCGTGCTTGAAGCCAAACGCGGTTTGCGTGACAATTGCAGGCAATGAGCGAACGCCCTGCTTGCCTGGTCATCGCCGACGAGAGCCCCGAGTTTCCAGCCGCGCTGTCCTATGCCGCACAGCTGGCCAAGATCAGCGGCTGGCGGCTGGTCATGTTGCGCGTAGTCGAGAAGCCCGATCCCGCGCCGTGGGCCTCGATCACCGATGAAATGCGTCGCCAAGCCTTCGACGAAGCCGAATCGCTCACCCAGCGTTTTGCCGCCGAAGTTTGGGCCGCTTGCGGGGTCACCGCCGAGCCGACATTGCGGGAAGGCGATTTGAAGCCGGAAGTCCGCAAGCTGGTCGATGAGGATGTCTCGATCCGGCTCATAGTGCTGGCCTCCGCAAGCGGCGGCAGCCCTGGACCGCTGGTGTCTTCGCTCGCCAAAGGCGCCGGGCTCGGCACGCGCGCAGTGCCGGTGCTGGTCGTGCCGGGGGTGCTGAGCGGCGAGGAAATTCGCGGCCTGGCGATATCCCTGGCCGCGCCTGCCGGCAGCGATCCCGCGGCTTGACCCGACCTATCCCAAGGCCCACTTCAACCTCATGTTCATCCAAACAGAATCAACACCCAACCCGCAGACGCTGAAGTTTGTGCCAGGACGCCAGGTCTTGGGTGCGGGCAGCCGAGATTATGCAGACGCCGCCGCCGCTTCGCACGCGCCGCTGGCGCAGGCAATCTTTGCCGTCGAGGGCGTCGAGCGGGTGTATCTGGGCAGCGATTTTCTAACTGTGACCAAAGCCGAGGCGATCGCCTGGCCGCACCTGAAGCCTTATGTGCTGGCCGCGATCATGGATCACTTCACCGCCAATCGCCCCGTGGTCGAGGGCGCCGAAGAAGATGGCGGCGACGAAGCCGATATTGCGTATGAAGGCGAAGCCGCAGACATCGTGAAGGAAATCAAGGAAATCATCGAAGCACGCGTGCGCCCAGCGGTTGCTCGCGATGGCGGCGACATAACTTTCCATTCCTGGGATCACGCCGAGGGCGTGGTGAGGCTCAACATGCGGGGCGCCTGCGCGGGCTGCCCGTCTTCGACGCTTACCCTCAAACAGGGCATTGAAAACATGTTGCACCACTATGTGCCGGAAGTGACGCGCGTGGAGCAGGTGATGTGAGCGCCCCGAGCGCTGTATTTGCCTGCGACACCACACTTGATGCTTGCTCGGTTGCGCTGATTGCGGGCGAACATGCCTGGCAGATTTCCGAACCGATGCAACGCGGGCAGGCCGAACGCCTCGCCCCCATGGCGGCCGAGATTATGGCGATATCGGGCGCGCGCTGGCCTGACCTCAGCTCTATCGTTGTCACCACTGGACCGGGCTCGTTCACCGGGGTGCGAGTTGGCTTAGCTTTTGCGCGCTCGCTTGGACTTGCGCTCGATCGAGCTTGCATCGGCGTTTCAACGCTCGAGGCGCTTGCGTTGGAGCAGGGCAGAGACGGTTTGCGCGCAGCGCTGATCGAGACGCCGAGCGCGGCATATCTTGCGCTCTACGAGAGCGGTGCTGCCCTTATTCGACCACGCGCCATCGCGCGGGGCCAGCATAACGCCTTGATCGAGGCTGCTGTGGGACAATCCCCGGTCGCGTTGCGCGGCCCGATGGCGGTCTGCGATCCGGCGGCCTTGGCGCGTTATGGCGCAACCCTCGAGCCCGCGCTTTGTCGGCCCGACCCGCTTTATCTGCGCGCCCCCCATCTTAAGCTTCCCGGTGGCGCGTGATCGAGGCGGTCGGACCGGACGCGGCTGAATCGATGGCGGCTCTGCACAGCCAGGCTTTCCCGCGCGCATGGACGGCAAACGAAATCGCTAAACTTCTCGAGAACAGTGCGGTGTTTGCGATGCTTTCTCGCAGCGTTGAGCCCCAAGGCTTCGCCATGGGCTGGGCCGCGGCCGGCGACGCCGAACTGTTGACGGTGGCGGTGGCGCCGCAAGCGCGCAGACGCGGTGTTGGCGCCTCTTTGGTCACTGCAATCGGGGTTGCTGCACTCGTGCGGGGCGCAGCCAGCATGCATTTGGAGGTGGCCGAGGACAACGAGCCCGCCCGGGCGCTTTACCTCAAGCTTGGCTACGAGGAAGCTGGTCGCCGTCACGCTTATTATGCAGGCGAGAGCGCTTCGATTGACGCCATCGTCATGCGTCGCAAGCTGCCGCGTCCGATCGTATAAGTGGTCTTCGGTGGACGCCCGCGTGCGCCAGGGGTATGGATCAGCCGCCCCGAGGATATTGATGGATCGCATCGAAAAACTCTGCGTCGACAAAGGCATGCGCATGACTGAGCAGCGCCGCGTGATCGCGCGGGTGATTTCCGCCAGCCATGATCATCCCGACGTCGAGGAATTGCATCGCCGCGCCGCCGCGGTCGATCCAGGCATCTCGATCGCCACCGTCTACAGAACCGTGCGGCTCTTTGAAGAAGCCGGGATCCTCGAGAGGCACGATTTTCGCGACGGGCGATCACGCTATGAGGAAGTTCCTGAGGCCCACCACGACCACCTGATCGACATGAAATCGGGCAAAGTGGTGGAGTTCGTCGATCCCGAAATTGAGCGGCTGCAGCAGGAGATCGCCAGGCGGCTCGGTTACAAGCTCGTTGATCATCGGCTGGAACTCTATGGCGTGCCGATGGATGAAAAGAGCAAGGCCGGCAAACGCTGACCATGGCCGACGACAACACGCCTGCGCCCAAGCGGCTCTTCATCGAGACCTACGGTTGCCAAATGAACGTCTATGACAGCGAGCGCATGCGCGACGTGTTGGCGCCGCTGGGCTATGCGCAGACAGATCGGCCCGACGACGCTGATCTCGTCATCCTCAACACCTGTCATATACGCGAGAAAGCGAGCGAAAAGGTCTATTCTGAGATCGGCCGCCTGCGCGCCCACAAGCAGCGTCGCCAAAGCCAAGGCAAGACCACAACCATCGCTATTGCCGGCTGCGTGGCGCAGGCCGAAGGCGAGGAGATACGTCGGCGCGCGCCGGAGGTGGATTTGGTGGTTGGGCCGCAGGCCTATCACAAACTTCCGGAGCTCATCGCCCGGGTGGCGCGCCATGGCGGCGAACGCCTGGCCGCGGACTTCACGCCGCAGGAAAAATTCGACGCGCTGCCGGCGCGCTCGCCCGATGGGGTGACAGCGTTTCTATCGGTGCAAGAAGGCTGCGATAAGTTTTGCACTTTCTGCGTCGTGCCTTATACGCGCGGAGCTGAATATTCCCGCCGCATGCGCGACGTGCTCGCTGAAGCCCGCGCGCTTGTCGATCGCGGTGTGCGCGAAATCACCTTGCTCGGCCAAAATGTCAATGCCTATCACGGCGAAGGCGAGGGCGGTTCCAGTGTTGCCTTCGCCGATCTCTTGAGCGCCTTGGCGGGCATCGAAGGCATTGTGCGGCTTCGCTACACAACTTCTCACCCGGTGGAAATGAGCGACGACCTCATCGCCTTGCACGGACAAGAGCCAAAGCTGATGCCCTATCTGCATTTGCCCTTGCAGTCGGGGTCAAACCGCATCTTGCGGGCGATGAACCGCAAGCACGACGCGGATTTATACCGAGACATCATTGCCCGCCTGCGTCGGGCGCGGGCAGACATCGCTTTGTCGTCGGATTTTATTGTCGGTTTCCCGGGTGAACGCGACGCCGACTTCGAGGCGACGCTGGCGCTTGTCGAAGCGGTTGGCTTTGCCTCAGCGTTCTCGTTTAAGTTTTCATCGCGCCCCGGCACCCCGGCCGCGGCAATGGCCGGGCAGGTGGACGAGGCGGTCAAGGCCGAACGATTGACGCGCCTCCAAGCTTTGCTCTCTGCTCAGCAGAGCGGCTTCAACAACAGCAAAATTGGCGAAATTTTGCCGGTGCTTATCACCGGCCGCGGCCGCAAGCCGGGCCAGGCGCATGGACGCTCGCCTTATCTGCAGGCTGTGCATTTTCCCGACGCTATGGCAAAGCCCGGCGAAGTCGTCGCCGTTCGCATCGCAGCGGCCACGCAAAATTCGCTCGCTGGCGTTGCTGCGCCAAGTGTGGCCGCGTGAGTGAGACAAAACAACTCGAACGGGTGATCAGGCTCTCGGAGCCTGGGGTGGCGCAGGCCGTGTTTGGCCCGCTGCACCGTCACATCGCCCACATCCAGGAGGCGTTCCGCGATCCAAAGGCGCCGCGCGGGGCGCCGGTTTATAGTGTGACGCTCGACGCGCAGGGCGATGCGCTTACCGTGCGCGCGCGCAATGCCAGCGACATCGAGCGCGTGCAGCGGATAATTGATTCGTTAGTCGAGTTGGCGCGCCGAAAAGCGCGCGTGCGCGAAGGCGAAGTGTTGGCGGCTATCTCTTTCTCAGAAGGCGCAAACGCCGCGCCTGGGCCAATAACGCTGCCCCAGCTTGGCGGCCTCACGTTACGCACCCCGCGCCAGGTGCATTATGTGGAGGCGTTGCGCGACCAAGACATCGATCTCATCTTTGGGGTGGGTCCAGCCGGCACCGGCAAGACGTTTCTGGCCGTCGCCGCGGCAGTCGAGGCGTTGAAGCAGGAGCGCGTCGATCGCATCGTGGTGACGCGGCCAGCGGTCGAGGCTGGCGAGAAACTTGGCTATTTGCCGGGAGACCTCGCCGAAAAAGTCGATCCCTATCTGCAGCCGATCTGGGATGCATTCCGCAGCCAGATGGGAGAGGTTGATTTGAAGAACCGCCGCGAGCGGCGTCAAATCGAAGTTGCCCCGCTCGCTTTTATGCGCGGACGCACACTCTCAAACGCTTTTGTGATTGTCGACGAGGCCCAGAACGCCACCATCCTGCAAATGAAGATGGTGCTAACGCGCCTTGGCGAGGGCTCGCGCATGGTGGTGACCGGCGATCCCTCGCAGATCGATCTGGTGCGCCTTGACCAGTCCGGCCTCGCCCATGCGATAGCCATCCTCGAATATCTCGATGAGGTCGATGTGATCCGCTTCGCAGCTCAAGACGTCGTGCGTCATCGCCTGGTCGCGCAAATCGTTGAAGCCTACCATCGTGATGAGGCTGCCCGTGGCTGAGGAAGAAGATCTGATTGTAGATATCGTCATCAAATCTCCGCTCTGGGAGGGCAAGCAGGATTTCCTTGCCAATGTGCTGTCGACCGCAGCGGTCGAGGAAAACAAACGCGGCGCCATCTCGCTGCTCTTGGGCGACGACGCGATCATGTCCCAGCTCAACAAAGATTTCCGCGGCAAGCAAGGACCGACCAATGTGCTCTCGTTTGCCGGCCCCCGGGTCGAACCGGGCTTTCTGGGCGATATCGCGCTGGCGGCGGAAACCATTGTTGAAGAAGCACAATTTCAGGGCAAATCGTTTGATAACCACGCCGCGCACCTGGCCGTGCACGGCTTTTTGCATCTTTTAGGCTATGATCACCAAAACGAGGCGGACGCGCAGCGCATGGAAGCGCGCGAGCGCGCCATCCTCTCGGCGATGGGCATCGAGGATCCGTATGCCTGAGCCGCGCTGCACGGAGCGCCAAGTTTTACAATGGTAGACACAGCGCCGGACTTCGAAGATCCGCCCAGGCGCGCAAGTTTGTGGTCGCGGCTGCAGCGCTTGTTCGTGCGTGAACGGCTGGGTTCTGCCGCAGCCGTCGAAGAGGCGCTGCGCGACAGCGAGACCGACGGCGGCCCCATCGAAGAAGCGCAAAAGGACATGATCTTGCGCGCGGCGCGCTTTGATCGCCTGAAGGTCGCCGATGTGATGCGCCCGCGCGCCGAGATTGTAGCGATTGAAACCTCGGCCTCGCTGGGCGAAGCTGCACGCGCGTTTTCCGAAAGCCAACACTCGCGATTGCCCGTCTATGGCGAGACACTCGACGATCCCCACGGCTTTGTGCATGTGCGAGACGTTATGGCGCTCCTGGCGCCGCCGGTGTTGGGCGAGGCGAAGGCAGATTTTTCCGATCGTCTCCTGGGGCGCATTAAGCGCGATATTCTCTATGTTCCCCCGTCGATGACGTTGTCGACCTTGTTTTTGCGCATGCAGTCAAGCCGCATCCATTTGGCCCTGGTGGTGGATGAATATGGCGGCACAGACGGTTTGGTCTCTATGGAAGATCTGGTCGAGCAAATCGTGGGCGCAATCGATGACGAGCACGACATCGACGCGCCGCTGGTGCAGGAGCGGCCCGGCGGGGCTTATGATGTCGATGGGCGGGCTTCGATCGACGAACTCGAAGAGAAACTTGGCGCGAGCTTGGCGTTGCCTGAGCACGAGAACGAATTCGACACCGCCGCCGGACTCGCCGTGGCTCTCGCAGGCCGTTTGCCGCAGCGTGGCGAAGTGCTGCACCATCCCTCCGGTTTCGAGGTTGAGATCCTCGACGCCGATCCGCGCCGGGTAAAGCGGCTGCGGTTCAAGGCCGCGAACCTGGTTCCAGCCCCGAAGGACGCGAGCACGGCGCCGGATTTGAGTGCGCAAGCGCGACAAGCGCGCAAAGCCTGAGCGGGTTGACGCGCGCCCCCAGCCGCTGTCCAAAAGCGAAGCTGTCGGGGAGACGGGGTTGAGCGCGTCGCCAGATCAAACCGCGACGTCGCGGATCGAAGCTTGGTTTGCGCGCCGAACGCGCTGGCAGCGCCGTGCGCTTGCGGTGCTGGCGGGCGCAAGCGCCACGCTCGGACACGCGCCATTCCAAATCGCGCCGATTTACCTGCTAGCCATTGTCGTGTTGGTCTGGCTGCTCGACGTCGCCGCCGTCCAAAGCCGCCGGCTCTGGGCGGCGTTCTCCACCGGCTGGTGGTTTGGCGTCGGTCACTATCTGACCGGCTTGTATTGGATCACCTCAGCCTTTGCAGAGCGGGGCCCAACGTTCATCCCGCTGGCTGGGCCCTCGCTTATAGCTCTGGCCGGCGGGTTGGCTGTGTTTTGGGGCCTTGGATGCGCCGCAGCGATGGCGCTCTGGGCGCGGGGGCCACGGCGCATCGCGGCGTTTGCGGGCGGGGTTTTTGTTTCCGAATGGTTGCGCGGGAATATTCTGACGGGATTTCCGTGGCTGTTGCCGGGTTATATCTGGTCGCCGGGCGAGCCAATTTCTCAAGCGGCCTCGCTGGTAGGCATCTATGGGCTCACGCTTATTACGCTTCTGGCGGGGGCAGCGCCTGCAACCATCGCTGATCGCCGCTTGGACGCTGCAAGGCGCTTTGCGCCAACCATAGCCGCCGCGTTAGCGCTCGGCATGTTGTGGGGATGGGGGGCAACGCGCATCCAAAATGCCCCCATAGAAGCCCCGGGTGCGGCGCCGATTGTTCGCGTCGCCGACGCCGGCTTCACCCAAAAGGCAAAATGGTGTGAATTGGCCACGCTCGAAGAGCAGCTCGCTTGCGCGCCCAATCAAGAATGGCGGGTGCTTCAGGGTTATCTTGGGGTCAGCGGGGCGGCCGAGGAATCGCACACCGACATTTTGATTTGGCCGGAAGGCGCGATCCCGACCTTAAACTTTTTCGTCTTGGACAATCCCGAGTTTTTGAATGCGCTTGCGCGCGGTCTGGGCGACCGTACGCTGGTGATGGGCTTTACTCGCTGTGCGCCGCGGCCGGCGTGCGATGCCTACATGCAAGGACGCGGCGACGCCGATGCGCTGCATATGTACAATTCCGCTGCGCTGATTGACGGCGTCAGCGGCAGCGCCCGGCTCGGTCAAGTCTACGATAAAAACCATCTCGTGCCGGGCGGGGAATATATCCCGTTCTGGCCGCTGTTGCGCGGCCTGCACATCGCCCCTTTGCAGCAGATCGGCCAAGGCTTCACGCCGGGGCCGCCGCCGGGGCGCATCATTTTTCCAGGCGCACCGCCCGCAACCATTCTCATTTGTTATGAGGCGATCTTTCCCGGGATGACGCCGCGGGGCGACGAGCGTCCGGGCTGGATCATCAATATCAGCAATGACGCCTGGTTCGGGGATCCGCGCTTCTTCACCGGGCCTTGGCAGCATTTCGAGATCGCCCGTTACCGGGCCATCGAGGAAGGCCTGCCTTTGGCGCGGGCGGCCTCTGGGGGGGTGTCGGGCATCGTGGACGGGTTGGGGCGGGTGGTGCGCGCAACCTCTAGGCGAGGCGGTTTCGCCGAGGCCCAGCTTCCTCCCGCTTTGGTTGAAACGGCGTTCGCGCGCTACGGGAATCTTTTGCTCATCGCAATGCTTGGCTTGACGGTTGCGCTGAGGTTTCTACCACCTCGGCGGGTAATCGAGGACGCCAAAAGATGAATGACGAGCGCGCAGCCAATGCGATCGACAGAAAATTGGGCCAACGCGTGCGGTCTCGGCGGCTCGAAATTGGGATGAGCCAAGAAAGGCTGGCTGAAATACTTGGCGTAACCTTTCAGCAGGTGCAGAAATACGAGAAAGGCGTCAATCGAATTGCGGCCAGTCGTCTTCTGGATATTTGCAGCGCCCTCGATGTGAGCATCAGCAGACTTTATGAAGGCTTGCGCTCGACCCGCGCCCCGGGCGCGGCCGAACCCCGTCAGGATCTTGTCGACGATGCGCTTTCCACCCCTGAGGGGTCACAGCTTATGTCGCTATTTGCCTCCATTAACAGCGTGCGCGTGCGTCGGCGCATCGTCGAGCTTGTGAAGGTCATGGCCGAAGAAGCTCCCGATTCGGCCAAGCGCGGTTAGCGCACGCATTTGCGCGGCGTCGGCGATCTCCATTAAGAGGGCCGACTGATTTGCGACGCTTCCGGAGTAACCGAGTGGATAGAAGTTCTTACGTATTCACCAGCGAAAGCGTGTCGGAGGGACACCCCGACAAGGTGGCCGACCGCATCTCCGACACCGTCGTTGACGCCTTCATCGATCGCGATCCGGAAGCGCGCGTTGCGTGCGAGACCATGGTGACCACCAATCGCATCATCCTGGCTGGCGAAGTGCGCGCCAGCAAACCGGGAATGTCAAAGCCCCAGAGCAAGGCCTTCGCCAAGGAAATCATCGCCAGTCTTCAGCCGAAGGTGCGCGCAGCAATTAAAGACATTGGCTACGAGCAAAGGGGCTTTCACTGGGAAAAGGCGCGCTACGCCTGCTATCTGCATGGCCAGTCCGCACACATCGCCCAGGGCGTGGACTCCAATACCAGCAAGGATGAGGGCGCGGGCGACCAGGGCATCATGTTCGGCTACGCGTGCAGCGAGACGCCCGAATTGATGCCTGCGACGCTGCAATACGCCCACAACGTCTTAAAACGCCTCGCAGAGGCGCGCCATTCCGGCGAGCGACCCGAACTCGAGCCGGACGCCAAGAGCCAAGTCACGCTGCGCTACGAGAACGGCAAGCCCACCCATGTCGAACAGATCGTTGTTAGCCACCAACACAAGAAACGTCTGAACGGCGCAGCCTATACCTCAAAGCGGATGCGAGCCCTAGTTGAACCTTATGTGCGCGCAGTGTTTCCCGACGGCATGATTACCAAGCGAACCGAGTGGCACGTCAATCCGACGGGCAAGTTCGAAATCGGGGGCCCTGACGGCGACACAGGACTGACCGGCCGCAAAATCATTGTTGACAGCTATGGCGGCGCCGCACCCCACGGCGGCGGCGCGTTTTCGGGCAAAGACCCAACCAAGGTCGATCGTTCGGCAGCGTATGCATGCCGGTACTTGGCGAAAAATGTCGTCGCCGCAGGGCTTGCGCAGCGCTGCACGATCCAGATTAGCTACGCCATCGGCGTCGCGCGTCCGACCAGCTTTTATGTCGATCTCCACGGCGCCGACACGGTCGATCCCGCAAAGCTTGAAAAGCTATTGCCGGAGCTGATGGATGGCTGCACCCCGCGCGCCATCCGCACACACTTGAAGCTCAATCGCCCCATCTATGCGCGTACGGCTGCCTACGGGCATTTTGGCCGCCAAGCCGACAATGAAGGCGGTTTTTCCTGGGAGCGTCCGGATTTGGTGGAGGAGTTGCGGCGGGTGTCGTAAGAGGGCGATCATGTCTTCATCGCTTGGTCTTTCCGCTGACGTCGTTCGCTATCTGGGTGAGGTCAATCCAGGCGAGCACCCAGCGCTTGCCCGCTGTCGCGAGGAGACCCAGAAGCTCGCGAACGCGCAAATGCAGATCAGCCCCGAGCAGGGCGCGTTCATGCAAATTATTGCGCGTCTGGCTAAAGCTCAGCGCGCATTCGAGGTCGGCGTGTTCACCGGCTATTCCTCTCTCGCCACCATGCTGGCCATGCGCGACATGTTTGGCGAAAAGGCGCATCTTTTGGCCTGCGACGTGTCGGAGGAATATACCTCGCACGCGCGTGGCTATTGGAAGGAGGCCGGCGTCGCGCATCTGATCGACCTGCAAATTCGCCCGGCCAACGAAACTCTCGATCAGCGTTTGGCGGCTGGCGAAGAAGGCGCGTTCGACATGGGTTTTATTGACGCCGACAAGACTGCCTATGACGGCTATTACGAACGCGGGCTGAAATTGCTCAAGCGCGGCGGCGTCATGCTGTTCGACAACATGTTGTGGTCGGGCCGCGTGGCGCACCCAGAAAACATGTCGAGCGACACTGCTGCGCTGCGCGATCTTGCTTTCAAAGCCAAGAATGACCCGCGCGTGCACGCCGCCATGACCAGTATCGGCGACGGCGTATTGATGTGCATCAAGAAATGATCGCCCGGCGCGTCCTCGGCGGTTTGCTGCTCGCGGGCGCGGTGATCACTGCATTCTACTGGTGGAGCTATTTTACCGGCGGCGACGTCATGACCACCCGCGAACGCTGGTACGAAGCGTTTGAGTCGAGCTTTCCGGTCGCCGATGGCTGGATGGCGCTCTGCATGGGCGCTGCTGGAATAGGCTATATCGGCGCGCGCTCCTGGGCTTGGCCATTTGGACTTATGGCGGGTTCGGCGCTCATCTACCTTTCGGCGCTGGATGTCAGTTTTGATGTCGAGAATGGCATGTACGCACTCGCGGCCTCGAACGACGCAATGAGGTTTGAGGTTTTTATCAATGTTAGCAGTGTCATCCTGGGCGCTTGGACTATTGCGGCCTCCTGGCCCAAATCGCAATGAATTGAAGCGGCCGCTTTGCGCCGCAGCGATTGCGCCGCCGCGCGCGGGGGTCTAATCACCCGCCTTCTTTTCGCTAAATCCCGGAGCACCCATGGCCCGCGCAAAGATTGCCCTAATCGGTTCTGGCATGATCGGCGGCACGCTAGCCCATATCGCAGCGCGCGAAGAACTGGGCGATGTGGTGCTGTTCGACGTCGTCGAGGGCGTGCCGCAAGGCAAAGGCCTCGACATTGCCGAAGCCTCGCCGGTGTTTGGCCGCGATAGCGCGCTCAAAGGCGTCAACGATTATGCAGGCATCGCGGGGGCTGATGTCTGCATCGTCACCGCCGGGGTGGCGCGCAAGCCGGGCATGAGCCGCGACGATCTCTTGGGCATCAACCTCAAAGTGATGAAGGCGGTGGGCGAGGGGATCGCCCAGCACGCGCCGAATGCTTTTGTGATTGTCGTCACCAATCCGCTCGACGCCATGGTGTGGGCGTTTCGCCAATTCTCGAAACTGCCGCACAACAAAGTCGTGGGCATGGCCGGGGTCCTCGACAGCGCGCGCTTCCGCTACTTCCTGGCCGAAGAATTCAAGGTCTCGGTTGAAGATGTCACCGCCTTCGTAATGGGCGGACACGGCGATACCATGGCGCCGCTGACGCGCTACTCGACGGTGGCGGGCATTCCGGTGCCGGATCTGGTGAAGATGGGTTGGACGAGCCAAGAGAAGCTCGACAAGATCGTGCAACGCACCCGCGACGGCGGCGCTGAAATTGTCGGCTTGCTGAAGACCGGTTCGGCGTTTTATGCGCCGGCCGAAAGCGCGATCCAAATGGCCAAGTCGTACCTGCGCGACAAACGCCGCCTGCTGCCGTGCGCCGCAAACCTCAAAGGCGAATATGGCTTAAGCGACATCTATGTCGGCGTTCCCTGCATCATCGGCAAAGGCGGTGTTGAAAAAGTGGTCGAAATCGAGCTCTCAGCGCAAGAGCGTCAGATGTTTGACCATAGCGTCAATGCTGTGAAAGGCCTTATCGACGCCTGCAGGGGCATCGATCCGAGCGTCGGCTAAATGCGCGATGCGTTTGCAGTAACGCTAGGTCCGCCAGCGCGCAAGCATGCGCGCGCGTTCAATTATCCGCTCAAGACGGTGGCCAAGCCATGACCCTTATCGGGCCCACTCTGGAAACCGCGCGTCTGCTTCTGCGTCCCCCGACGCAGGAGGATTTTGAAGGCTTTGCGGCGATGGCTAAGGAGCCGGAGACGATGCGCTTCATTGGCGGGGTGGCCGAGCGCGATGGGGCATGGCGGACCATGTCCAGTCTGGCCGGCTCATGGGCGCTGCTTGGGTATTCGATGTTTTCGGTGGTCGAAAAGCAGAGTGGTCGCTGGATTGGTCGGCTTGGCCCCTGGCGTCCTGGCGGCGTTGAGGGCGGTTGGCCGGGACCGGAAGTGGGTTGGGGTTTGAACGCGGCCGCGCAAGGCAAAGGCTATGGCGTTGAAGGCGCGACCGCCGCGCTCGACTGGGTTTTTGATGTTCTCGGTTGGGATCACGTCATCCATTGCATAGACAAAGAGAACGCGCCCTCAATTCGGCTGGCTGAGCGGCTTGGCTCGACTCTGCAGCGGCAAGACGTTTCGCTGCCCGCCCCATTGGAGGCCCATCGCGTCGATGTTTACGGCCAAACCCGCGCGCAATGGAAAGCGCGCCGCGCCTAAAACGCGAAAGCCGCTTTTACGCCCAAGGCAGTGGTCGCTCAGCGCTTGCAAAACCTGCGCTGGGACCCTCACTTAAGGCGATCCAAAGGGGGAGGCGGCATGCGGGCGATCTTCATCAGTTTTGCGGCGCTGGTTGTGACCGCGAGCGCCGCTGCCCAGACCCAGCCGGCAGCGCCGACGCCTGCGCCTGCGCCCTCGCAGGCAGCGGCGCCAATCGCGCCGATCTCGCCGCAGGTTCAGCGCACCATCGACCAGTTGCGCGAAACCGCACTCCGTGACGAACACGGCTTTGAGATTGTGAGCGATCTTGTGAATGAGATTGGTCCCCGCCTTGCCGGCTCCGACGCCGAGGCCCGTGCGCGCGATTGGGCGGTCGCTATGCTGCGCGCCGATGGGTTCGCCAACGTGCACATCGAAGCCTTTCCGGCCCCGGGTTGGTCGTGGCAGCGCCAAGAGGCAAATATCATCTCGCCCTCTCGTCAGCGCTTGGTTATCGCAGCGCTCGGGAATTCACCGGCCACCCCGTCGGGGGGCGTCGACGCCGAGATCGTGCGCTTTGCCGATCTGCCGGCGCTGCAAGCAGCTCCCGATGCGCAAGTGCGCGGCAAAATCGTCTTCGTCGATGAGCGCATGACGCGTACCCAGGATGCGTCAGGCTATGGCGAAGCGGTCGCCAAGCGCAGCGGTTGCCCGCGCCTTGCAGGACCTAAGGGGGCGATCGCCTGCATGATCCGCTCAGCGGGCACCGATACCCACCGCTTTGCCCACCAGGGCAGCGCCGGGCGCAGCGTCGCCATTCCCACAGCAAGCCTTGCGCCCGCGGACGCCAATACGCTCGACGCACTGTTGGCGCACGGCGACGTGCGCGTACACCTGGATATCCAAGCGGGTTTCCGCGCCGGCGCTCAATCTGGCAACGTCATTGCCGACATACGCGGGCGCGAAAAGCCAGACGAGATCGTCCTCTTGGCGGCGCATTTGGATTCCTGGGATTTAGGACAGGGCGCCATCGACAATGGCGCGGGCGTGGCCATTATCACCGGGGCTGCGCGTCTTATCAATGCGCTGCCGCGCCACCCACGCCGCACTATTAGGCTTCTAATCGCGGGTTCAGAAGAGATCGGCGGCTATGGCGGCAATGCCTACGCACAAGCCCACGCCAGCGAACATCACGTGATTGCGGCTGAAAGCGACCTGGGCGCAGACCGCATCTATCGCTTCCGTTCAAACTTTGCGGACGCTGCGTTGCCTTATGCGCGCGCCTTTCAGCACGCGCTTGCCCCGCTTGGGGTTGTGCCCGGCGATAATGCCGCTGAGGGCGGCACCGACGTCGGGGGCGTCAAAGAGAACGGCGCGCCTGTCGTCGATCTGTCGCAAGATGCAACGCGGTATTTCGACTATCACCATACCGCCGACGATACTCTCGCTGCGATTGACCCCGAACAATTGCGCCAAAACATCGCCGCCTATGCGGTGTTTGCTTACATGGCCGCTGAAAGCGATTGGGTGTTTGGCCCGGTGAATACAGCGCCGGGAGCGTCCCATTAAAAGCGCTGCTCGCAAAACCGCCGGCCGCGCGCATTTGCCTATACCAGAGCGCCTAAAACAGCCCTAGAACCGGGCCTCGTGACCAGCCTGCTGCGCAACGTCGCTGCGCTCATTTTCGCAGTCTCTATCCTGCAGCTTGCGGGCGGCCTCTTGGGCGCGCATTTGCCATTGGCGTTCGTGACTGACGGGCATACCCGCACTGAATACGGGCTTATCGCATCGGCCTATGCAGCAGGTTTCATGCTGGGCGCGATGGTTGCAACCCAATTGCTGGCGCGCGTCGGACACATCCGCGTCTATGCTGCGTGCGCCGCGATTTTCGCGGTAGCCACGCTTGGCCTGCATTTTGTCGGCGACGTGTGGTCATGGGGTATTGCGCGCATGATCGCCGGCGTCGCGGTGGCGCTGATGTTTGCGGTGATCGAAAGCTGGCTCGCATTTTCCGTCAATGCCGGGGCTCGCGGAGAGGTGATGAGCGTCTATATGGTGCTCACCAAGGGGGCCTTGGCGCTGGGGCCTTTTTTGACTTTCAATTATGGCGTCGAGGCGGTTGAGCCCTGGATAATCGCCGCATCGCTCGCGGCCATATCGATGGTGCCGGTCTGTTTTACCTCGACTGCGCAACCGGATCCGCCAAAGGCGCAGCCGCTGGCGCTGGTGGAGCAATTCGCAACTGCGCCGGCGGCGGTCATCAGTTGCTTTGGAGCTGGGCTCGTCAATGGCGGCGTGATGGCGCTCGCCCCGCTTTATGCGGCGCAGCATTATGGAACGCCGGCGGCTGCGGAATTCTATGCTGCAGCCTATGTCGGGTCGCTGTTGCTGCAATGGCCCGCAGGACGGGTGTCAGATCGCATCGACCGACGCCTCGTCATCGCAGCGCTTTGCATTATTGCAACCGTCACTGCATTGGCGCTGGCGCTCTGGAGCGGACGTTTGCCGCGCTGGGAAGCGGAGATCTTATTCTTCTTTTGGGGAGCAGGAGCGCTCAGTTTTTACGGCATTGCGGTCGCCCACATGGCCGATCGCGCCGAGCCCGGCAAGATAGCCCAATCGGCGGCGGGCGTATTGTTTGTCTGGGCGGTCGGCTCGGTAATAGGTCCGTTGATTATGGGGCCATTGGTCGACGCTTTTGGGGTGGGCGGCATGTTTTGGTTTGCCGGCGTTGCAGCCTTTGTGGTCGCGGCCTTGATGTTTTGGCGTCAATCGACCCGCGAAGGCCCCATCACCAAGGAGGAATACGCCCCGCAGCTGGGGACAAGCGTGGCCGCGGGCGAAATTGCTTATGGCGACGATGCGGAAAGCGAAGCCGCCATGCGCATGGGCTCGGCCCCAGATTGAGGGCTTGGCGGGGGCGGGCGCGAAACTGTAAAGACACGCCAGACGCGAGGACGCTGATGAACATCCACGAATACCAAGCCAAAGCCGTCTTGAAGAGCTTCGGCGCGCCGGCGCCGCGGGGGTTTGTCGCGTTCACGCCGCAAGAGGCCGCCGAGGCCGCCGCAAAGCTCGGCGGTTCGGTGTGGGCGGTGAAGAGCCAAATCCATGCTGGCGGCCGCGGCAAAGGCAAGTTTAAGGAAGCCGACGCAGGCGAGAAGGGCGGCGTACGCATCGCGTTCAAGCCCGAAGACGTCAGCCTCTATGCCACACAGATGTTAGGCCACACGCTGGTGACTTTGCAGACCGGCCCCCACGGCCGCGTCGTCAAGCGCCTCTACATCGAGGAGGGCGTGCGCATCGCTAAGGAATTCTACCTCTCCGTATTGGTCGATCGCGATCAGGGGCGGGTGGCGTTCGTGGTCAGCCAGGCGGGGGGCATGAACATCGAGGAAGTGGCGCATGCCACACCGGAGAAAATCACCACCGTTGGCATTGATCCCCTTGTGGGCGTTGCGAAGTCCGATGGCGACAAAGTCGTTGCAGCGCTCGGCCTAAGCGGAGATCTGGCAGAACAATGCCAAAAGCTGGTGAAGAGCCTCTACGAAGCTTTCACCAAGAGCGACATGAGTCTCCTGGAAATCAATCCGCTCATCGTTACCGAGGATGACAAACTGCTTTGCGGCGACGCCAAGGTCAGCTTTGATTCCAACGCTGCGTTCCGGCACAAGGAATGGGCCGATATGCGTGATCTGGGCGAAGAAGACGAACGCGAAATCGAAGCGTCGAAATACGATCTGTCCTACATCGCCCTCGACGGCGAAATTGGTTGCCTCGTCAACGGCGCTGGCCTCGCCATGGCGACGATGGATATTATCAAATTGTTCGGCGCCGAGCCGGCCAACTTTCTCGATGTCGGGGGTGGCGCAGACAAAGCCAAGGTTGAGGCGGCGTTTAAGATCATTCTGGCCGATCCCAATGTGAAGGGCATCTTGGTCAACATCTTTGGCGGCATCGCCCGCTGCGATGTGATCGCCGAGGGCGTGATCGCAGCGGTGAAAGCAGTTGGCTTGCAGGCGCCGCTGGTGGTGCGTCTTGAGGGCACTAAAGTCGAAGAGGGCAAGCAGATCATCCGCGAAAGCGGGCTGAATGTGATCGCAGCCGACGATTTAGAGGATGCGGCGCGCAAGATCGTAAAGGCCGTAAAGGGGTGATTTTTCACCCTTATCGTTAGTGTTTTTCCGCAACCATTCTTTCGACCCGCTTATCGGGGGCAAGCCAGATCAGCGCCACCAGGACGTAGAGCGCCCACGCCAGCGGCGGATAGAAAAATGAGAGCGCAATGCCGATGGCGTAAAACACCGGCGAATATTTGCCCTTCCAGTCATTATCGCTGGCGACGGCCTTGGCGAGCGCGCTGGTTGGCCCGTCGCTGCGGATAAGCAAGGTCTGAAGCGCCAAGAACGCGAATGCCGGCAAAATCAGCGAAACGCCGTAGACCGCGGTCGGGACGATGGCGCCGCCGCTTTCGCCTAGCCACGCTGTCGTGAACGGCACCAGCGACAAGCAAAACAGCAGGGCCATATTGGCCCATAATACGCCGCCGTTTACACGCTTCACCAAATACATCATGTGGTGGTGGTTGTTCCAATAGATGCCGATATAGAGGAAGCTCAATAGGTACGACAAAAAGGTCGGCGCGAGCGCTCCAAGCGCTGCCCAGGTCGAATTGTGCGGCGGTCTGAACTCCAACACCATGATGGTGATAAGGATGGCGACGACGCCGTCGCTGAACGCTAGCAGCCGGTCTTTTTCCATTTCACGCCGCTCCCGCGCAGGGTACAAGGCTTGCCGCATAACACGCTTCCGCGCGCCAGCGCGAGGCAGGGGAGGAAGACCTCATGATCGGCTACGTCACGCTCGGCACCAACAATCTCGCGCGCGCTTGCGAATTCTATGACGCCATCGCCAAGGAAATGGGAGTTGGGCGGATGATGGAGAACGAGACCTTTGTTGCGTGGGGAACGCCAGGCGGGGGCGCCGGCGTCGGGCTTACCAAGCCGTTCGACGGCAAAGCCGCCTCGGTCGGCAATGGCGTCATGGCGGCCTTCGCTGCTAAGGACCGCGCCCAGGTCGATCGCATCTATGCGTTGGCTATGAAATTGGGCGCCAAGGACGAGGGCGCGCCGGGCGACCGCGGCGGGGGCTTTTATGCGGGCTATTTCCGCGATCCCGACGGCAACAAGCTCAATGCCTTCGTGATGGGCTAAGCTAGCTCAGCGCTGCTCAAAATCGCCTCAACGTCCTCGCACAGCGAGCCACAATGATATTCGCTGGGCGCGAGGAATATTGGAGCGTTGAACTTGGCGTTGGCTGCGCGCCGCAAGCGCGGCGCCATAACAGCAAACCCTCCTGGGCGCGGGTTGCGAGGTCGAAGCGCACGCCGCAGCCGGGGCGGAGATTCTGCGGCCGCAGGTTCCCGTTTGCTGAACAGTCAACGACAAATTCCACTCATTCCGTGTCGGTCATGTCGGCGCGGAGCTTGGCGCTTGGCGTGTCTTTGTTAGCGAGGGGGCCAAACAGCGCTTGCGCAGACGCCAAGCATTGCCAGCTCGGCGAACGCACACCAACGCTTCATGCTTCCCCCTCCCGGAGGTGGGACGCTTTAGCGTCCTCGCGGTCACCTTACGGCAGAGGCAACCGGCGCCCAGCTCGGCTAGTCCGGATTTGCACGCGCGCGCGGCGGGCGTTATGTCCGCTCAACTAAGACACTTTCCGCGCGCGCGCGGGCTGGGGGCTTGCAACGTGTCCATTCTCGTCAACGCCGCGACGCGGGTCATTTGCCAAGGCTTCACCGGAAAGAACGGCACCTTCCATTCAGAGCAAGCCATTGCCTACGGCGCCAAAATGACCGGCGGGGTAAGCCCCGGCAAAGGCGGGACGACGCATCTGGGCTTGCCGGTGTTCGACAGCGTCGCAGAGGCCAAGCAGAAGGCGGGCGCTGACGCCACCGTGATTTATGTGCCCCCGCCTGGCGCGGCTGGCGCGATCGAGGAGGCGATCGCTGCAGAAATTCCGCTCATCGTCTGCATCACCGAAGGCATTCCCGTGCTCGACATGGTGCGGGTGAAGGCAAAGCTCGCCAAATCCAAATCGCTGCTGCTCGGCCCCAATTGCCCGGGCATCCTCACGCCGAACGAATGCAAAATCGGCATCATGCCGGGATCGATTTTCAAGAAGGGCAGCGTGGGCGTGGTCTCGCGCTCTGGCACGCTGACCTATGAAGCGGTTTTCCAGACCACTAACGAGGGTCTCGGACAGACCACCGCCGTCGGCATTGGCGGCGACCCGGTCAAGGGCCTTGAATTTATCGATGTGCTGGAGCGCTTCCTCGCCGACGAGGCCACCAAATCCATCGTTATGATTGGCGAAATCGGCGGCTCGGCGGAGGAGAACGCGGCCCAATTCCTTACCGATGAGCGAAAAAAGGGTCGTTGGAAGCCAGTAGTTGGCTTCATCGCCGGCCGCACCGCCCCGCCGGGACGCCGCATGGGACACGCAGGCGCCATCATCTCGGGGGGCAAGGGCGACGCCGTCTCCAAGATTGCCGCGCTCGAAGCCGCCGGCGTCAGAATTGCGCCGCACCCAGCCGCACTTGGCCGGACCATGAAGGAAGTGTTGCAAAGCGCCTAATTCTTTGGCGCCGGAACGAAGCGCAGCTCTGCACGAACGCAGGCCTTCTTTCCCTGGCCGACGCACTTTAGAAGGAGCGCCGCAAGCGATCGGCGCACTATATTTTGTGCGTCGATCTCGCGACTTCCCGAAAGGTCAGCGCTCATGGCGGACGACGCCCGCAGCCTCCCGAATTCAGCCCTGCTTGAAACCAGCTTCCTCTATGGAGCGAACGCCAAGTTCGTGGAGGAGATGCATGAGAAATTCCTGAACGATCCAAACGCGGTGGATCTTTCCTGGCGGGCGTTTTTCCAGCAGCTGCACGACGACCCGTCCTCGGTCCGCGCCTCGGTCGCCGGCCCCTCCTGGTATCGCTCCGCTCTCGCCCAGCCGAAGACCACGGAGATGACGGCGCTGCTCGACGGCAATTGGGCAGGCCTCAACGATCGCTTCGAAGCCAAGGCGCGGGCGCGGCTTCAAAGCGCCTCGGCTCAGGATGTTCAAAGCTCGGCGCGCGACAGCGTACGCGCCCTGATGATGATCCGCGCCTACCGCACCCGCGGCCACCTCGCAGCCAATCTCGACCCACTGGGCATTGAAGTGCGCCAAGCGCCGGCCGAACTCGATCCCGCAACCTACGGCTTTGGCCCAAACGACCTCGACCGGCCGATCTTTATCGATGGCGTGCTTGGCCTTGAGAGCGCCAGCGTCAACCAAATGCTGGCGATACTTAAGCGCACATATTGCAGCACCGTTGGCGTCGAGTTCATGCACATCACCGATCCGGCGGAAAAGAGCTGGATACAGGAGCGCATCGAAGGTCCAGACAAGGCCATCGCTTTTACCCCGGAAGGCAAGCGGGCGATCTTAAAAAAACTGATCGAAGGCGAGGGCTTCGAGAAGTTCCTCGCCAAACGCTATCCCGGCACCAAGCGGTTTGGCCTGGACGGCGCTGAGGCGATGCTGCCGGCGCTCGAGCAGATCATCAAACGCGGCGGCGCCATGGGTGTTGAGGACATCTCGCTCGGCATGGCCCATCGCGGACGGCTCAACGTGCTCGCCGCCGCCATGGGCAAACCGTATCGGGTGATCTTCCATGAGTTCCAGGGCGGTTCAGCGACCCCCGACGACGTGCTCGGCTCGGGCGACGTCAAGTATCATTTGGGCGCATCATCGGATCGCGAGTTCGACGGTAATCTCGTTCACCTGTCGCTTGCCCCCAATCCCAGCCACCTTGAAATCGTCAATCCTGTGGTGCTCGGCAAAGCGCGCGCCAAACAGGCGCAGCGTCAGCGTTGGACGCCGGATGAGGATCTGCACGCCTTGCGCGCGCGTGCGCTGCCTCTGCTCATCCACGGCGATGCGGCGTTTGCGGGGCAGGGCGTGGTTGCCGAATGCTTCGCGCTATCAGGCCTTCGCGGCTACCGCACAGGGGGCACCATCCACTTCATCATCAACAACCAGATCGGTTTCACGACAGCGCCGCGCTACTCGCGCTCAAGCCCTTACCCAAGCGATGTCGCTTTGATGGTGCAGGCGCCGATCTTCCATGTGAACGGCGATGACCCAGAAGCGGTGGTTTACGCAGCAAAGGTCGCTACCGAATACCGCCAAATCTTCGGCAAGGACGTGGTCATCGACATGTTCTGCTATCGCCGCTTTGGCCACAACGAAGGCGACGATCCCACCATGACGCAGCCCTTGATGTACAGACGCATTAAGGATCAGGCCACAACTCTTGCCATTTATAGCGATCGCCTCACTGGCGAGGGCGCAGCAAGCGCTACTGAAATCGAGGGCTGGAAGAGCGCGTTCGCGGCGTTTCTTGATCAGGAGTACGACACCGGCAGGGCCTATCAGCCAAACAAAGCAGATTGGCTCGACGGGGTGTGGTCGGGCTTCACCCTGCCACAGGACGATGACCGGCGCGGCAAAACCGACATGAGCCGGGGCCGTCTCGTCGAAATCGGCCGGCGCATCACCGAAATTCCCAGAAATTTCGATATGCACAAAACTGTACAGCGTGTCGTGGAGACCCGCCGCAAGGCGATCGACGACGGTCATGGCGTTGATTGGGCGTTGGCCGAACACCTGGCGTTTGGGACGCTTTTGGACGAAGGCTTTCCAGTGCGTTTATCAGGCCAGGATTCGGCGCGCGGCACCTTCAGCCAGCGGCACTCGCACTTCATCGATCAAAGCAACGAGGAGCGCTACACGCCGCTCAACAATATCCGTCCCGGGCAGGCCCATTACGAAGTGATAGACTCGCTCCTGTCTGAAGAAGCGGTGCTTGGCTTTGAGTACGGCTATTCGACCGCAGCGCCGAAATCGCTGGTGCTTTGGGAAGCCCAGTTTGGCGATTTCGTGAACGGCGCCCAGGTGGTGATCGACCAGTTCATCTCCTCGGGCGAACGCAAGTGGCTGCGGATGTCGGGGCTGGTCATGCTCCTGCCGCATGGCTATGAGGGCCAAGGGCCGGAGCATTCTTCGGCGCGTATCGAGCGCTACCTCCAGCTTTGCGCCGAAGACAATATGCAGGTGGTCAATTGTACGACCCCGGCGAACTATTTCCACGCGCTGCGCCGCCAGCTGCACCGCGATTTCCGCAAGCCCCTCATCGTATTCACCCCGAAATCCTTGCTGCGACATAAAAAGTGCGCCTCGTCCCTAGATGAGATGAGCGAGGGCACGTCTTTCCATCGCGTCTTGTGGGATGACGCGCAGCTGCACAATGGCGCCACCACCATCAAGCTTAAGGGCGACAGCGAAATTCGCCGCGTGGTGATCAGCTCCGGCAAGGTGTATTACGATTTGCTGGAGGAGCGCGAAAGGCGCGGCCTCAGCGATATCTATCTGCTGCGGCTTGAGCAATTCTATCCATGGCCGATGAAGTCAATCCTCGCGGAATTGGCGAGGTTCCCCAACGCGGAAATGGTGTGGTGCCAAGAAGAACCAAAGAACATGGGCGGCTGGACTTTTGTCGAGCCGTGGCTTGAGATTTCGCTCGAGCGCTTGAATGTAAACGCCAAGAAGGCGCGCTATGCCGGTCGACCCGCCACCGCATCGACGGCGGCGGGCCTGATGTCGAAACATCTCAAGGAGCTCGAAACGCTGCTTCAAGAGGCGCTTGGCTGATCATGGTTGCAGCGTCTTGCCATTGCGGCGCGGTGCGCTTCGAAGTCGAGCCTGCGCCTGATTGGGTGCTCGATTGCAATTGCTCGCACTGCCGGCTTTATGGCGGGCTCTGGGCCTATTACCCTGAGCGCGACGTGAAGTTTGCCTCGCCGCCGGACACGTTTATTTACCTGTGGGGCGACCGGCAGCTTGAATTTCATCATTGCCGCGTTTGCGGCTGTGCGACCCACACGACTGCAAGGGGCGCTGGTGCAAGCGGCGACGCCGACAAGATTGCGGTCAATGCGCGCCTTATGCGTGATCTTGATCCCGCGCAGGTGCGACTTGTTCAAAAGAACAATGGCAATGACGGCGTGTTCTGGACTAAATCCGATAGTCCAATGTTGCCGAGCCACGACCTCCCGGCTGACCCGTGACGCGCGCGCCAACAATCGCCCAAAGGGACGTTTGATGACTGACATTGTAGTGCCCACACTCGGGGAAAGCGTTAGCGAGGCGACCGTCGCCAAATGGCTGAAGAAGGCCGGCGATGCTGTGCGCAAGGATGAGACCTTGGTTGAGCTGGAGACCGACAAAGTCTCGGTGGAAGTCTCCGCGCCCGAAGCGG